>Ga0137367_10000227_pt1 | contig 38829 bp, 18 predicted proteins | sample SagtaG_14_FD_104939 | JGI IMG/M metagenome (GOLD analysis project Ga0137367, IMG submission 104939) | Vadose zone soil microbial communities from Sagehorn Ranch, Mendocino, California, USA - Sage1_L_80_16 metaG | ecosystem: Environmental > Terrestrial > Soil > Vadose zone | place: USA... | reverse complement strand
TTTGCCCTGGGGCTTCGTTGCTCGGTCGGTCGCGTAGCTCCTTGGATGCACTCCCTCCCTCGCGCCTCGCCCCAGGGCAAAACAGCCTCTGCAAACTGTATTCTATCCCACGGTCTGGGGAGTAAGCCTGGGGTTCTCTCGGTTGCCTTAATGACCAATGCCCAATGCCCAATGACCCAAGAATGCCCAATGACCAACGACCAAGCGGCGCTCGCGACGGCCCCTGCAGATGTTTTGGTCGAGCTTTGGGCATTGGGGCTTGGTCATTCATTGGGCATTGGGCATTGGGCATTGGTCATTCGAGTAAGGGTTCGTCATAGTTCCTTAATTCAACGGCAGTGGGGCCGGGGTGAGGGCGGGCGTCTACGACTCCCGAACAGTTACCCCGCGGCTCGGAGGCATGGCTTGGAAATTGACGCGGGCGGCAGGCGCAATTAATGTTGCGACTTCGCCCCGAAACCAACGCATGCAGACGAAGATCTTGATTGGCTTGGAAACAGTTGCAGGTCGTTGCTGCACCTCCGACCGAAACGTGGAGACTTCGTCGCTCCGCCACTTCGCATGAAAGCCATCGCCAAAACTCTCGCCGCCTGCTTGTTGCTCATTTTGCTGATCCTCCCGGGGTGTCAGCGGCGTGAGACTCCAAAGTCGAAAACCGCCCTCTTCCGGTTGTTCGACCTCTTTCAACCGGAGGATTTGGCCGGAACGGTGACTCCAGAGAATGCGGGGTGGAAACGCGTGGAATGGCGCGTGACCGACATGTCGCCCTGGAGCCCTCCTGTGAAAACCAACGACGGTGCTTCGTCACCAACCGCGCCCGCCGCGCCCGCCATCGGTTTCCGGGCGCTCAACGACCTGGGCGAAATAAAAACCAACGAGAACCGGCTCACCGGTGTCGTCACCGGTTTGGCGCCGGTTCTACACTTTGCACTGAAGGAGAATCGCGGCGGCGCAGAGTCGGTGAAGTTCATCGAAATGCGCATGAGCATCGCCGGCGCAAAACAAGTCTGGCTCCGGCCCGAGGGAGGCGTCTCCCTCGATGATGACGCGATGGTCCAGTGGGCTTCGCAGTCTGAACCTTGGAACACCACGGCCGATGTGGCCGAGGGAAAATTTCAAACTTACCGCTTCGAGATTCGGCCCGGTCGCGGTCCCGGCGGCGGGCCGGCCCGGGGCGGGGATCGCATGGGTGGCGGGGGCGACGGTGGTGGACCACCCGGCCCGGGCGCGACGAATACGATAGCCGGAGCCGCTGCTCCGGATGGGCCAGATGGACCCGCGAGGCCTCCGCGGCGGGGCGGCCCAGGCGGCCCTGGAGGCCGGGATGATGGTCCGCGTCCCGATCGTGGCCCGCCCCCGGATCCTGCGGGACCGCCGGATCGGGGCGCGCCTCGTCCCGGGACGGGCCAGCGCGGTGGAGACCTGCGGCATTTCCTGATCACCTTTCGCGACTGTAAATCCGCGAAGTTCGCGATCGAATCCGTGCGGCTGCTCAGCGAGAAAGAGGAGAAACTGGCGGAGCCTTCCGGACAGCAGTGGGCGGGGCTGGCCGAGATTTTTCGCGCCACGCTGGCGGCCAAGACTTCCGAATCCATCCGCATCCCCTTGCGCGAGCTGCCGGGGCATGCCTGGCTCGACTTTGCCTACGGCACGAAAGAAGACGAACCGGTTCGGTTCAAGGTGGCGGTTTCCCGTCGCGACGGCGCCAAGGATGCAACGCCCGCCGTGCTCTTCGAGCGGACGGTGACGATCCCGAATCGATGGCAGACCGAGAAACTTGACCTGACGGGCTACGCGGGCAAGAGCGTGTTGGTGGAATTTTCCCTCGAAGGATCGAAGAAGGGATTGTGGGGATACTGGGGCACCCCGGTCGTCCGGAGCCGATTCTTTGCCACCGCCACGCCCGGCGCAACGGCGGGAGGGGACTCTTCGCGCAAACCGCGCGGCGTCATCTTCCTGGTGATTGATACGCTCCGCAAAGATCACTTGAACATCTACGGCTATCGGCGGGAGACGCTGGTTCATCTCAAAAAATTCGCCGCGGAAGGCGTGGCCTTTAATCATGCCATCTCCCAGGGGACGATGACGAAGATCTCGGTTCCCTCGATGGTGACCTCGCTTTACCCGATGTCGCACACGGTCCTCGGGTTTCAAAAAGGACTGCCCGCGTCGGCCAAGACCATCGCGGAGGTTTTCCGGGAAGAGGGTTTCGCGACCGTGGCCTACTCGTCGGTCGGGTTCACCGGCAAGGCGAACAACATGCACCAGGGCTACGATGAACTGCACGAGAGCGGGTCGATTTCCGACAATGACTACCGCAGCAAAACGGCGCGACCCTACGTGGACCGTCTCATCTCGTGGCTGCAGGAGCACGGCGACGCGCCGTTCTTTGTCTTTCTCCACGTCTTCGATCCGCATTCGCCCTTCCGGCCGCGTCCGCCCTACGACACGCTGTGGGGAGCGCCCGGCAGCAAGGAGCGCCTGGCCGAACTGGAGGCGGACATGAAGAAGAAAAACGTTCGCACCGGCATGGACAACATGCCGGCGAAAGCTGAGTACGTGAAGACGGGCAACCCGCCCGAGGAACTGCTGAAGATCTACACCGACTGGTACGACGGCGCCATTCGTGGCATGGATGCCGAGATTGGCCGGCTGCTCGAAGCCTTGCGCGAGATGGGATTGGACCAGGACACCTTGATGGTTTGGGGGACGGACCATGGCGAGGAATTCTGGGAGCATGGGAAGTTGTTCCACGGCCAGAGCGTTTATGGGGAATTGAACCAGGTTCCGCTCGTCTTCCACTGGCCGAACGGCCCGGATGTTCGCAAAGGCGTGATGATTGACCAACAGGTGGAGAACATCGACATCATGCCGACGATCCTCGCGCTCGCGGGCATTCAAGGCCCGACCAACATGCAGGGACGAAGCCTGGTGCCGCTGTTGAGCGGAAGCGGCACGGCGACGTGGCCGGAACGGCCAGCCATCACCCAGGCGATGGTCAGCCCCGATCCACCGCCGGGCGCACCGCCGCCCGGCCGACCGCCGCAGGGTGGACCGCCACCAGGAGGCGACAAGGCGAGGCCGCAGTTCGGCATCATCGACCACGGTTGGAAGCTGGTGCGCAAGGAGCTCGATCCCGACGTGCAGCAGGAACTTTTTGAACACCCCGTCGATGACTTGAATCTCACCAACGTGATCAAATCCGATGCGTCGGCGGCGCGCGTCAAGGCTCTGAACGAGACCCTGGAATCGTGGAAATCGCGCGCCCGTGCCGCGGAACTTCCGAACGATGAGACCATGACGCAGGAGTTGAGTTCCGAGGAACTGCGACGACTGCGTGCGTTGGGTTACGTCGGAGGAACTCCTGCGTCACCGGCCAGACCGGCGACCAACAACACCACCAAAGCCACCACCAATGCCCCGGCGAATTCGGCTGGCGCCACCAACGCTCCCGCCGGCGCGGCCGCTGATCGGGACAAAAAGGAAGGTGCCCGTTGAGTGAGGTGAGCGCGTGTCCCGGGGAAAGATTGCGTCCGCTCCGCCTATGAGATCATTGTTTTACCGTGTTCGCTACGGTCGTCCGATCGTGCTGGTCTCCGGCCTTCCGCGGTCCGGGACTTCCATGCTGATGCAAATGCTGGAAAAGGGAGGGATGCCGATTGTCACGGACCAGGTGCGAACGGCCGATGAAGACAATCCCAAGGGGTATCATGAGCTGGAGCGCGTCAAGGAACTCGACAAGACGGCGGACAAAAGCTGGCTCAAAAGGCACCGTGGCGAAGTGATCAAGACCATCTCGTTCCTCCTCCAGGACCTGCCGTTGGATTTGAACTACCAGGTGCTCTTTATGCGCCGGAACCTCGACGAAGTCTTGCGTTCGCAGAACAAGATGCTGGAACGCCGGGGCGAGGCGGGTGGGCGGAGTTCGGATGAAAGGATGCGGCAGAATTACGAATTTCACTTGCAAAAGGTGTTTTACCAATTGGAGCACACGCCGACTTTCAAAGTCCTTTACCTGGACTACGCCGTCGTGGTGGAAAACCCGCGGCGCGAAGCCGAGCGCATCAACGCCTTCCTTGGTGGCGCGCTCCATGTCGAAGCGATGGCTGGCGCCGTCGAGGCCGGCCTCTATCACAACCGGCTATCGACTGCACCCCATGACTGAATCCTCGCGCCGCCGACTTCTCCTGCTCCTGGTCGCAGGGGCCGCCCTGTGGCCTGAACCGGCGCAGGCGTATCTCGGGCCGGGCGCAGGTTTCACGATCGTTTCGACTTTCTTCGTCCTGTTCGCCGCGCTGGCTTCGGCGTTCGTGGTGCTGCTCACCTGGCCGTTTCGCTGGGTGCTCAGAAAAGTCTTTCGTCCGAAACGGACGGGCGCCGGCAAAGCCCGGCGCGTCGTCCTCGTTGGCCTCGATGGACAGGACCCGGAGCTGACTGAGAAATGGATGAACGAGGGATTGCTGCCAAATTTTTCGCGGCTTCGCGAAACCGGGACCTTTGCCCGCCTGGGCACGACGTTGCCGGCGGAATCGCCCGTGGCCTGGTCTTCGTTCCAGACGGGATGCAATCCGGGAAAACATCGCATCTACGATTTCCTTGTCCCCAATCGGAAATCGCTGATGCCCGAGTTGAGTTCGGCGAATGTCACCGCTCCGGCCCGCACGCTCAAGCTGGGGAAATACCGGATTCCATTGGGCCAGCCGTCCATCGCCGCGGGCCGGAAGAGCGTGGCGTTCTGGACGATTCTCGGCCAGTTCGGAATTTTCAGCTCGATCCTGCGCGTGCCGATTACGTTTCCGCCGGAAAAGTTTGGCGGCGTGCTGCTGTCCGCGATGAACGTCCCCGACGTGAAGGGCAGCCAGGGCACTTATTTCTATTTCACGACCGACTCGAATGACAAGCGGGTGCTCGTCAGCGGGCAACAATGCCCGTTGGAACCCGTCGAGGGCGGGGCCAAAGGCGAGTTGCCGGGGCCACAGAACACCCTGGTCAAGGATGGCGGCGAATTAAGAATCCCGTTCTTGATTGTCCCCGCGAATGAAGGATCTGGTGCGGTGAAACTCCAGCTGCCGGATCAGACACTCGAACTGCGGCAGAACGAATCCACACCCTGGGTGACGCTCCGCTACAAGGCCGCGGTGGGATTCACGGTCAAGGCCATCGCCCGGTTTCTGCTGCTCGAGCAAAAGCCAAACGTGCGGCTTTACGTCACGCCCATCCAGATCGATCCGGAAGTCCCGGCCTTGCCGATCTCGCATCCCGTCTCCTACTCGATTTACCTGGCGAAGAAGCAGGGTCCCTTCGCGACGCTCGGGGTCGCGGAGGACACGTCCGGACTGAACGAGTGCGTCATTGGTGAGGACGCATTTCTCCGCCAGGCCCAGGACATCCACGCGGAGCGCGAGCAGATGTTCTTCGACGCGCTGGCCAAAACGCCCCGGGGAGCGGCGGTTTGTGTCTTTGATCTCACGGATCGGGTCCAGCACATGTTTTTCCGTTTCCATCGCGATGACAAATGGGGCGCAGCGGTGGCCGATGAGCGCTACGCCAACGTGCTGAGGGATCTTTACGTGCAGATGGACGGTCTCGTTGGGCGGGTGATGAAGGAAATCGACGATGGCACGGTCCTCATGGTGCTTTCCGACCACGGGTTCAAACCATTTCGGCGCGCGGTCGAGTTGAACCGCTGGCTGCAAGAGAATGGCTACCTGGCGGAGAACGCGGCCGCGACGACGCCGGACCTGCTGCAACGCGTCGATTGGTCGAAGACGCAGGCGTATGCGGTCGGCTTTGGCGGCATCTACTTGAACCTCGCCGGTCGTGAAGCCCGTGGGATTGTATCCGGGGCCGACGCCGCGCGTCTGAAACGGGAAATCAGGGAGAAGCTGAAACTTCTGCGCGATCCGGAACGCGCCGATTCCCCGGTGAGCGAGGTCTATGATCGTGACCAGGCCTACAAAGGCCCATACGTCGGAGACGCGCCCGACCTGGTGGTGGGCTTTGCCCCGGGCTATCGCGTGGCGTGGGAGACCGTGACGGGCGGCTTCGGTGAAAGAGTCATTTCAGACAACACGCGTCCCTGGGGCGGCGATCACAACATGAATCCGCCCGAGGTTCCCGGGATGTTGTTTTGCAACCGCCCGATTGATGTCGAAGATCCGAACATCGTGGACATCGCGCCGACCGTGCTCGACCTTTTTGGCATTCCGGTTCCGTCGCACATGGATGGCAAGCCCATTATGAACGGGATCCCAAAGGCGCCACGGCGAAATACGACCAGCGAAGCGCCAATCCAGGGCCTTCCCCAGACCGCCGGGCAGCCGGCGAGCCAACCATGATTGTCGTGATGAAGGGTCGGCTGGCACGGTTTTCAGCTGCCTTGCTGATGTTGTGCGCCTGGCTTTGCGCGAGCGCGGATCTGGTTGCCGCTGGCAAAAAGGTCATAGTGCTGGGCATCGACGGAATGGATCCGAAGCTCTTGCAGACGTTCGTCGACCAAGGCCGGATGCCCAATTTCAAAGCCCTCATGGCGGAGGGAGATTTCCGTCCGCTGCAAACCACCATGCCACCGCAAAGTCCGGTCGCCTGGTCCTCGTTCATGACTGGAATGGATCCCGGCGGGCATGGGATTTTTGATTTCATCCATGTCGATCCTACCAGGATGAAGCCCTATTCTTCCATGGCTCAAGCGGATCCGGGGGGCCGTCCGATCAACGTCGGCTCGTGGTCGTTCCCGACTTCCGGAGGAGGCGTGCGCATGCTGCGCAAGGGAACCACTTTCTGGCAGCTGCTCGGCGAGCGCGGGCTGCGCTCCACGATCTTTCGCATGCCGGTCAATTTTCCACCCGTCAAAGCTCCGGGCCGCGCGCTGGCCGGCATGGGGACCCCGGATCTGGTTGGTTCGCTCGGCACGTTTTCCTTCTACACCGACCATCGCAGGGACTGGCCGCCGCTGGTCTCCGGTGGCGAGATCGACGCGGTGACGGTGCAGAGCAACCGGGTCAACGCGCAACTCCACGGGCCGCCCAACACGTTCCGCCGCTTTCCCACGAAGCAAAGTCTGGAGCTTCTCGAGAAAGGCCGCGCCGTTTCGCTCGCCTACGAGAATCCGAGGATGACGCAGGATTTCGCCGTTTACCTGGATCCGAAGGCGGGCGCCGCGAAGTTTGTAGTCGGCGACCAGGAATTCATTCTCAAGGAAAAGGAGTGGAGCGACTGGATTCACGTGGAGTTCGAGGCCATCCCGCATCTGATGACGGTGAGTTCAGCGGCCCGTTTTTACCTCAAACAACTCAACCCGGGATTCGAGCTCTACGTCAGCCCGTTGCAAATCGATCCGGAAGATCCAGTCATGCCGATTTCGCAGCCAGCCAACTGGTCGCGGCAGCTTTGTCAGGATCTGGGCCGGTATTACACGCACAACATTCCGGAGGACACGCAGGCGTTCAACCACGGCGTGCTTACGGCGCGCGAGTTCTGGGATCAAATGGTTTTCGTCTTTGAAGAACGGTCGCGTGCGCTCGATTATTTGTTGACGCATCAGGACGAGGATTTTCTCTTCGTTTATTTCGGAACCGTCGATCAAGGCTGCCACATGCTCTGGCACTTCATGGATCCCGAGCACCCGGGCCATGTGCGGGACGACGTTCTCAAGGACGGCATCGCGAAGCTCTACGAGATGCTGGACGGCCGGTTGGGGCGCGTCCGCCAGGCGATCGGAAAGGACACCACGCTCATCGTCATGTCGGATCACGGGTTCGCCCCCTTCTATTGGGAGGTCAACCTGAACACGTGGTTGCTCGATCAGGGATATATCACGCTCAAGGATCCCTCGAAGCAGGAGTCGGGAGAGTTCTTTTCCAACGTGGACTGGTCGCGAACGAAAGCATACGCCGCCGGTCTTAATGGACTTTACGTCAACCTCAAGGGACGGGAGAAGGGCGGACTGGTCGCCGCCGGCCCGGAATACGAGGCCTTGGTCGATCAACTCGAAAAGGCCCTGCTCTCGATGAAGGACCCCCGCAATGGCCGGTCTCCTGTCTCCCTGGTGACGCGGCCGCGGCGCGATTTCCAGGGCCCCGAGAAGGACAAGGGGCCGGACATCCTCGTCGGCTACGGCCGCGGCTACCGCAGTTCGTCCGACAGTCCTTTGGGCCTGTTTCCGAAGGCGATCTTCGTGGACAACAAAAGCCCGTGGAGCGGCGATCATTGCATCGATTATCGCCTGGTGCCGGGAATCGTTGTCACCAACCGCCGCATCACCAGCCCGCAGCCCACGCTGACGGACCTGACGGTTTCACTCCTTCACGAGTACGGCATTCCTGCGCCCAAAGAGTTGATCGGCAAACAAGTTCTGGAACTCAAAAAATAGAAAAAAAGTTATGTTCGAGCCCAAGGTCAAACTGGAAAAAGCACTCTACAACAAAATCAAAATGTATTCGCAGATTGCCGGATATTCCTCGGTCGAGGAATTCGTCCAGCACGCACTGGAAAAGGAGATCAAGCAGTTCGAAAGCGCGTCCTCCGAGGAAGAGATTCGCCAGAAGCTCAAAGGACTGGGCTATATCTCGTAACTCTCCGCCCTCGGGACGCCCTCGCATGACCTCCGCCGTATCTGTCCTCAACTCCGGGTTGACCTTCCTCTTCGGGCTGTTTTATGGGGCCTTGAAATGGCTGGGGCCGTTCTGGTCACTCGTCGGGCTTTCCTGCCTGGGGGGCATCTTGTTGGTCTGGATTTTCGGCAAGGTCTCCAACCAGGACGCCATCCGGCGGACACGCCATCGCCTGAGCGCGGAACTCATCGCCCTGCGATTGTTCAAGGATGACTTGCGGGTGTTCTTCAAGGTGCAGGCGCAGGTCCTGGTCTGGACGCTGCAGTACCTCCGGCACTCGCTTGTTCCGATGCTGATCCTGATGGTGCCGGCCGTGCTCCTGCTCATCCAGTTGAACCTGCACTATGCCCTTCGCCCGTTGGCCGTTGGGGAAGCGCGCCTGGTCAAAGTGAAACTCCGCGATCCTGCCGCGCTGACCCGGGGCGCCGAGTTCACGCTTCAGGCCCCGCCGAACCTGAAGGTGGAAACGGCGGGCGTGCAAATTGCGGAATTGAAGGAGATTTCCTGGAGAGTTCGAGGCGATTTGCCCGGTCGCTTCGACCTGGTGGTGAACGACGGCAGGACGTCTGTGACCAAGAAAGTCGCGGTGGGCGGTCCAATGGAAGGCGTCTCATCGCTCCGCACTGGAGCGGACTGGTGGGCGAGTCTCCTCTACCCGGGCGAGTCTCCCATTCCGAAGACGTCGGCCATCGAATCGATCGAAATACTTTATCCCGAACTCGACATTTCCTTCCTTGGGTGGCGGGTGAACTGGCTGGTTCTTTTCCTGGTCGTCTCGCTGGTCTTCGGCTACGCGTTCAAGGGGGTTCTCGGCGTTCAGATCTAGCAAAATGGGAATGTAAATGAAGGAGCACGGCACGGAAGGACGGCAGCGCGAGGTCCGTGTCCCCATCGGGCGGGCGCATCTTGAAGGCGCGATGGACGTCCCGGCTGGGGCCGCCGGCGTCGTGCTGTTCGCGCACGGCAGCGGGAGCAGTCGTCACAGCCCGCGCAATCAATTCGTGGCACGGGTCCTTCGCGAGTCTGGCAACGGCACGCTGCTCTTCGACCTGCTCACGCCGCCGGAAGAGATGGAAGACAATGTCACGGCGGCGCTTCGCTTCGACATTGGCCTGCTGGCCCAGCGACTGGTGGCGGCCACCCACTGGGTCAAAGCCCAGCCCGAAACTCAGCAGCTGGGGATTGGCTACTTCGGCTCCAGCACCGGTGGCGGAGCGGCGCTGGTGGCGGCGGCGGAACTTGGCAACAGCATCGCCGCCGTCGTATCGCGCGGGGGAAGGCCGGATCTCGCCGGCGACGCGCTGGCCCGCGTCCAGTCGCCGACGCTGCTGATTGTTGGCGAGTACGATGAAGTGGTCATTGGTTTGAACGAAGAAGCCTTGGCGAAACTGCCGTGCGAGAAAGATCTGAAGATCGTCCCGCGGGCCACGCATCTGTTTGAAGAGGAAGGCGCGCTGGGGCAGGTGGCCCACCTGGCCGCGGAGTGGTTTCGCCGGCACCTGCGCCCGCGTTCGCCAAGATCGAGGGTGACGACGTGAAGCTGAATGCCCTTGCCGGCTTCTCCCTCGCGCCGGCGCGCCTCAGAAGGATTTTTGCACGGGTGTAGATTCCTGGTCTATGACCGGGCCGCTGAGTTCACGGGAAGTCTCCACGGTTTATTGACCGCGCATTGGGACCATGAACCGCTTAGACTGGTAACTGGTAACTGGTAACTGGTAACTGGAAATTGAATACAGTGTCACGCTCGGGATGAGCTTCTGCCAATCGCCAGTTACCAGTGACAAGTTACCAGTGACAAGTCGGTTCCTGGAGAGGAGGCATGGCTGGTGGCTATTGCACGATGGCCCGGAAGTAACGGTTGCTCGCGCCTGTTTGGAATGGCACTTCGACACGCAGCATCCGGACATCCGTGGCCGGGTAGTGGTCTTGAAGAGACCCCGCCACGCTGCCGGTCACGACCCGAAAGCTCACCGGCCTCCACTGTCGCAGGTCGGACGAGGACTGGATCCCGTAGGTGCGGCCTCGAACCGCGAGGAACTCCAGTTGCGAGTTGCCCTGGTTGAGTCCCACCAGCGATAGCGCGAAGCCATCGGTCGGATCGAAGGCGTAGGTGCCGGCGAGGTATTCGTCGAGGTTGCTAATCCCGTCGCCGTCGGCGTCGTCGCCGGGACGGATGCTGGCGAGAGTGCCGCCGTAGATGGCGATCAAAGCTTGCTCCCAAGCGTCGGGCAGACCGTCGCCGTCGGAGTCCACGCCCAGCGTCAGATCGAGACGGGTCTTTTCGCCGGGTTGGCCGATTTGGGCGAAGTTGCCGGCCATCTCGATGGGCAGGTAGGTGGTTTGGCCGATCTGCACTTTGAGTCTGAACTGGAAGAAGGGTTTCATCGCGGTGGGCTTGTAGAGGTCAGCCGCCGTGCCGGAATCCATGGGCACTTCCAACCGGTAATTGACGCCGGGCTCAAGACCGCTGACCAGGCTGGCCCGGAGTTGGGTGCCGGAAGGGGTCTCCAGGTAGACGTCGGCGGGGGAGACGCTGACGGGATCGCCGAATTGGGTTCGCACCATGCCGTAGAGGGTGTGATGCGGTGCGGGGGGGAAGGCGGACGCCACGCCCCACATCAGCAACCCGCCGACGACGGCGGCTCCCGCCCGTTTCCCCTGCCCGCTCAGATAGTGATTCATAATGGATGCTCCATGGTGATCGGATCAGTTGCCGGAGTAGGAATAGGTCACGAAGTGCAGCTTGACATCGTGCAACGTGCGGAGCAGCCGTTCCAGGCCTTCGTCGGGATTGTTCAGCAGGGTGTCGCCCGGAATGATCAGTTTCCATTTGCTGTTCCAGATGGAGCGTCCGACGAGCCGGTTGTTGGTCCATTGCGAGCGCTTCAAGCCGGCGCCGGCATAGATCACCGGATCGAACACGCTGGCGGAGGAAACCGGCCGGAAGGCCTGATGTTTGCGGATGACGAAGGGTTCTTCGCTCAGGGAGTCGCTCGACTGATAGAGTTGGGCGCTCGAGAATTCTGATCCGCCGATGTTGAACGGCAGCGGAATCGCCACGTCATCCACGCTCCAGGTCCGGACCTCGCTCGTATCGCCCAGGGCCGGACTGCGCATCGAATCCACACCGGCCGGGACAAGATAAATGTAAGGGCTGGCGGAGAGACGGTTGGGATCGAGGAAGGAAAGATTTGGATCGGAAGGCGACGTTCCGCCCGCACCCCCCACCGCGCCGGAGTTGGCGGCCGGATCATCCATTCCGAGATACCCTTCCAGGGCGACGCCGACGGCAAAGATTTTCGTGGCAAACGAACTCGAGCTATAGGCGTGGTCGTCCGCGGCCAGCGAGTGGCCGAAGAGATTCAGGCGGCGGCCGATGGTGGTGCTGAATTCCAGCGCCAACCCCGGGACCGGCAGCCCATGGCCGGGATCAATCTGCAGACAGTAGCGGCGCACGTCCGGGTCATCCAGGAGGTTGGCCTTGCGGGCCTGGTTGAGGACGTCCTTCCAGTTGTCGTTGCCGTTGGTCCCGGGGAGAATCCGGTAATTCTCCGTCCGCAGCGAAACGGTCGTGCCGTAGGCATCCGGGCTGTTGAAGCCGAGGCGGCCTTTGACCACCGACCAGTCGGCGAACATCTCGGCCATCGCGCTGGACAATCCTGGATCGCCCGTGTCGCTGCCGGCGAACTGCGGCTCGCCGCCTTGGACGACGCCGAGGGCGCGGGCGCGGACGATGCGGTTGATGAACTCCTGGCCCTGGTCGGTGTGGAGCAGGCCCGTCTCATAATCGTAAGCCTGCGCGGCCACAAAAGCGTATTGCGCGGCGAGATCGAAAAGCGCCTTGTAGCGCTCCAGTTTCTCGTTGCGGAAAATGCGGAAGGCGGCGTCACGCGTGCGATAGCCCTGAATGACGGCGGCGGCGCGCTGGCGGAAGATCTGCCGTTCCTGCTGGATGCGGTCGCCCTCGGCGAGCAGCGAACGATACTTGCGCTGCGCGTCGTCCAGTTCCTGGAGGCGCTGGTTGATGGTCATGAAGTTGTTGTTCATGCCATAGACCTTGTCGCGCACTTCGCTGACGGCCTCGCGCAGCTCCTGGTTAAACTCTTCGGGCGCGATGTCGTTGAATTCCGTCAACACCTTCGCGATCATCGCGCCAAACTCGAGGGCTTTCTCGGCGGTGAATCCACCGAACCTCACCCCGGCGATCACGCCAGCACTCAGATCCCCCGTCACGCCCAGCGCCGCGCGAATCCCGGAGAAGATATCGCCCCCGGCGGCGAGACCGGCAATGAACGAATTGGGCACCGCGGCCTGCACGACCCCGGTCGATCTCCAGACGGTTTCAATCGAGCCTTCGCTGGCCTTATCAAAGATTTCCCAGGCTAACTTCGCGCTTTCCACGGCCAAATCCGCCTTGAGCAAACTGGCCTGGAGGGCACGAATGTCTTCATGGGATTTCCGCTTGTGCGCATAGGACTGGATCGCCCAGTCGAGATCGTACTTGGCGGCATCCGCCCAATAGAAGGCGGCGAAGGCGGCATTGCGGGCCTTCACGATGTCAGAGATGGCCTGCTGCAGCTTGCCCGGCGAAGAACGTTGGCCAGTCCACGTCGCGGGCTTCTTGAAGAAGCCATGAGACGAGAGGTTGTATTCGATGAACAGGTTGGTGTTCGACAGGTAGTCTTCCGTTCGAGCCGTCCCATCCACCTCTCCAACAAACGCCGGCTGAATCCAGCCAAAGGTGGAGATCAGATCCTGGCCTGCCCAGCCGGGCTGGAAGGTCTGCGTGTCGATGCGCCAGAGCGTATCCGAACTCGGGTCCAGCAACGTTCCTTGCGGCCCGGCGAAGGTCAGTTCTTTCGTGTCCACATACAGGTAGTGGAGCGTGTCGGGGCCATTGAAGTCGGCGCGATAGGTCCGGCCGGGACCGATGTCATCGGGATACGGCGTCCCGTAAAGTTCGATCAGCGCATTGGTATAGGCCAGTTCCTGCTTGTTCACGGTCGTGCGGAAGTCCGCCAGCGAATCCTGCTCGGAACGCATCAGGCGCGTGACGTCCTTGGCGTCGTCGAATGACACGATGGCGTTGTTGAGCGCGCGTTTGGCCCGGAGATAAACCTGCTCGAAATGCGTGTTGCTCTCGACGCCCAAAACCACGTTGGGATTGAGATCGAAGGGAATCGTCGTGGAAGGCAGGCCCAGCGGAGTGTGGCCGGCTTCCGCATTGTCCATGGCCGTTTGCAAGCTGGTGCTGACCGACGCCAACTCCTTCAATTCAGGCACGGTGGTGCGATCGATCTGCTGGATGCTGCCCTGGTGGGACGGATTGGGATCGTGGTCGGGCAGGATGGCGTTGCCGACCACCCAGTTGAAAAAAGCGCCCTGGCCCGTGCGTGACGCCCAGTGATCCATTCCCCAGTAACGGGTCGTGGGCGTGGCGCGCGTGGTGGTGTTGACTTTCGTCGCCGCGAAGTGCGACCACCCATTGGCGCCGCCGGCCTGGTAATCGCGCCGCCAGGTGAGGTCGAAGATCTGTTTCCCGGCCCGGGCCACCGCCCCGGCAGCGGCGGCGAATTTCCGTTCGTCCTGATAATCCACCGAGACTGGTTTGCCGAGCACGGTCACCGCTTCGATGCGCGGCACCCAATCGAAATTATTGTCCATGAGCAGCGAGTAATAGCCTTTCAGCGCGGTGAGGTAATGTCCGTAGGCGTCGCCGTGACCTTGCGGATAGAGTCGCCGGGCGTCGTCGGCGTTGACCACGCCATCGGAGTTCTGGTCGAGCACATTGTAGTTGAGCGCATAGATGACCTCGCCGGCGTCGATGCCACGGGTGTAGTTCCAGACCATGCGATTGTAAACGGGCCGCAACTCGACGCCGGGCAGGAGGAAATCGTCGCGCCCGCGCATCAAGGCCAATTCCTCCTCCAGCAGTGAAGGCACCTGCCCTTTGAAGGAGAAGAGGGCGGTGGCGACCGCGCCGTAGGTATTGTCCTTCGTGCCGATGCCGATGGTCGGGTTGGAAGCGTCGGCCCAGGCTTCGTTCCCCAGCACCAGGTAAAGATCGTTCAAGTATCCGGCGGCGAGCAGCAGAGCGTCGTTGGCCGGGCCGTAGTTAATGCCGCCGTTGAGGCTGAGATTCTTGCCGCGGTTGAGAACGGTTTCGTAAATCTCAATCAGGCCCGCGCTGTTGAGCGTGTCGAGGTTGAGGGCCACGTCGCCTTCCCAACGCTGGCCGGCTTGCGCGACGATGCTGACGTCCGTGTTGACCGAGTTGTTGAAGAGATCGGTGATGCGTTGGTTGAAGGGGTTGATGCCCTTGAGCACGCGTTTGATCCAGCCCTCGGCCAATTGCGGCGTCGTCCACTGCGACCAGACGGCGTTGCCGCCGTTGCCATCGGAGACGAACGAGGCGTGGTTCGGATTCCGCGGCTGGTAGCGCATGATCAGGTAGTTGTCGCCCAGGCTGCGCACATCGGCGCTGCCGCCGAGCACGGCGCGAACACCATCCGGGTAGCGGACGGGCTCGAGCGGGATCCATTGCTGGGGGGTGACATCGACGGAATTGAATGCTTCCAGCCGGGCGTTAAAGGCGAGGAATTGTCCAGCGAATGCGCTGGAAATGACTTCGATCGCGATGGTATGGGTGCGCGTGCCATCCACGTTCAGGGTGCCGCCCGCCAGATCGGCGGTGCTCAAACGATAAACGCGGCTCAAGGGGAACAATCCGCCCGGGGGCGGCGTCGGCGTGGCGTCGTCCGTGCCGGTATTGACTCGCGCGACGCGCTGTCCGTCGAGATAAACCACCGCGCCGAGGGCGGAATCCAGCTCCAGGCTCAACCAGTACTGCGAGTAGTTGCCCGCGGGTTCAGCGAACTGTCGGAAGACAATGCTTTGCACGCCGTTGGTTGCGACGCGCTCGTCGAGTTCCAGAATCTGATTGACCGACACGGAAATGTTTTGGTTGGCGTCCACGCTGACGTCGATGTTGGTCGTCGTCGTCAAGGCGCTCACCGTGCCGAAGACGGAAGCGCCGTCGGTCTTGCGCAGCACGACGTGATTACCGGCAATCAATCCATGCGCCGGATCGGCCGGGACGTGGAAGCGAAACTTCCCATCCACCAGCTCCACCGATTCGTAGTCGATCCGGCTGATCGGCGAGACCGTCGTGGACACATCCTGGAAGAGCCGGCTCCCGGCGGAGGCTGCGACCGACGATGCCTTGTCTGTCTCCAACGGGAACCGCAGGTGCGACCAGACCCCATCGGACAGGAGCGTGCGCGGCGCGTTTTGATAGACCGCCGGCGGCAACCCGTCCACCGGCGAGGCAATTTTCCAGTCGAAGCGGTAGTCCTCGATCCTGGCGGCCAGGTCGATCACCTGTTGGAGCGTGAGCTTTTCGTTCAACGGATTGGAGGACTCCACGACGTTGACCTCGCCGCGATACAGCGTGTTGACCACCTTGACGATTTCGACGCTGACGGGATCGCCTTCGGGTGTGAAAGCGCGTCCATTGCCCGCCATGAGCGACACGAAACCGGTGCCCGGGCCGGTGGCGGTCAGCGCGTAGGACCCAACCGCCACGTCGTCATTCTTGATGCGCACCAGATCACCGGCTCCGACCTCTTCCGGATCCGACGGAATGTAAGTGCGCGGTTGCGCCGGGTTCTCGATGAACGTTTCCAGCGTGGTGGCAAGCCCGTCGATGGCCGCATCCCACAAGGCCTTCTTGGCATCCTCCGCCACGCAGAGGGACTTCAACTCCGCCGCGTCCCCCTGGCCAAGCACATTGAGGAAGACGTATTTGTCGCCGAGCGCCGCGTCCACGAATTGGCCTTTGAAGACGAGTTCGCCATAGGCGCCGGCATTCGGATCGAAGAACACGCGCTCCGCCAGATGGGGCGGCAGATTGGGGAAGTAGGTGCGGCCCTGAGAGGACTGCACCTTCACCGACGGCGGGATGCCATCGAGCAGGGAACCGTCGCCCGGCGCGCCCAGGGCGAAGGATTTCTGCTGCGTGGGATCATGGAGGACGGCGGATTCGTAGGCGTCCCCCCCGCCGATCTGCGACTGCTGGTAAAGGATCTCCAGGCTCGTCTGGCCGCGCACCGCCGGCAGGCCGCGCTTGGGCGTGGTCAGCGTCTCGGCCATTTGCAGCACGGGAACATTCTCCGGCCAGACCGGGCGATAGGTGATGCCAAGTGCGTTGCCGTCGGCCTCTTGATTCGAACCGGTCAGGTTGCCGTAGACCGGGTCGCCTTCGAACGAGCCATTGGGATTGACCGGACGAAGATAGGGCGTGACGGTGCCGAGCGGGGGCTGCTGATCCAGCGGGAGCGTTGGGAAGAAAAAGCCGGGCAGCGTCTTATAGTAGAACTGCATGACCAGCGACGGCGACTCGCTAAGATTGTGCGGGCCGCGATGGATCCAGGTGTTACCCTTGCGGTCCTGCAGGGTGAATTTCCCGTAGAAGTTGCGCCGCGTCGCGTCGGCAATGGCCGTGGGCAACGGTTCGGGCGCGAGACGCTGGCCGGCGAACGCGTTGGCGGCTGGTCCGGCGACGGTCGGCACCAACGTGGTGGCGCTCTTCGCCGGTGGTGGCGTCGTGGTTGCGAATTGAACTTCGACGTACTGCGCAGCGGTGTTGACTTCGGTCACCGTGACCGGCCAGTTGGTTCCACCGACCGTCTCGTAAAGCAAGGCAGACGCGGCACTGGCGGCCAGGCCAACCGGGATGACCGTGGCAAACCGCCAGCGATTGGAGAGCACGCTCGGGGTGCCGCCCCACCCATTGAGCGGCAACGGGCGCAGATTGCTCACCCAGCCTCCGAGCGTCGTCGGCGTGACGTTCGTGGCGAAAAACCACACCGGCGCGACCGGAGTCTCGACGTTCTGCAACGCCAGCGGCTCGAAGCGCCGGGCAAAATGGCGCTCGGTGGTGGTGAGACTGTGGCTGGTGAAGGAGCCTGCCGTTACCCGCGCCGATGAACTCACGGTGTAGGCATCGATTTCGGTGTTCAGATTTTTGGGCGGCTGGCCGGCGATGTTGGGCGCGAGCGGCTGCTCCAGCAACGGAAGGGGCATCGGCGGTTGCAGAATCGTGCCCGCCGCCAGCGCGTAATCAAACGTGAGGCCGACTTCCGGCTTTTCCCGGAGCACTTTGAAGGGCCGCACCGCCGGGCGTCCGTCGGCCTCGAGGTAGTCCAGGAGCACGAACGGTGGCGAGGTAAAGCCGTTGGTCGTGGTGATGTTCAGGTCATCGCGGAGCGCGAAGGCTTGTCCGCCCTGGACGAGCGCGTGTTCCTCGTTTGGATTGTAGCCGGGCAGCCAAGGATCGTTCTGGTAGTAGATGTGGCCGTTCGCCTGCAGACTCACCAGAGGGCCCGAACCATCGTTGCTCGCGAGCACAATCTCGGCGGACGCGGCGGGGTACTGCAACGTGTAGCGACCGAGAACCGCCGGCCAGAAGCTGTTCTTGAAGCCCTGAGAAACGTTGACCTGGTTCTTGCGGAACCACCAGACCTCGAGGCGATCTTTTCCGGGCACGGCGTTCACCGGGATAATCGCGCCCCGGTTGGCGGCCTCGAATCCGCCGGCGAACGGATCGACGTAGGCGCCGGGATGATACAGATCGCCTTCGTACTGCCGGACGTAACCCGCCAAGTAGTTCGTGTCCGGCGCATTCCCAATCTCTCCGGCCGGCGCGGTGATGCGATCGCCGACGAAGATGGTGGTGCTGACAATGCGCGGGCGGACGGAGACAGGGGGCGGCTGGGAGGCGGGGCTGCCAACCGACCCCGACCGGACCTCCAGCCCCCCTCCGTCCGTGTCGCCCACCAGACGGAATTTGGCGTCGAAGGCGGCATAACTGCCAGCCGCCGCGAAGAACTCCAACTCCGCCCCGCCATTGCATTCGAAGAAGACCAGTCGGACCGGATAACGGCCGGCCGCAAGATCGAACGTGGCCAGCGTGTCGGCGGGCGCGCGCGGCGAAGGAAATTGAAACGAATTGGTTCCGATCTCACATCGGAAACCGTCGTCCGAATTGACGCCGAACGTCCACAACCCGCTCGTCGGGATCGTGACCATGCCCGTGGCTTCAGTGACGAAAAAGTTATCGTCCGTCCCAATGCTCATATCTGGAAAACTCGCGTCTTCCGCGAAGTTCCCGTCGGCGCCGGTGCTCAGGTAGTTGACGACGGGAGCGGTTTCGGTGGACACGCTGGCCTGCAGGGCCGGATTGGCCAGGACGCTGTTGGCGGTGGCGAGATCGCACACGGGGAGGGTCGCGCGGAGGTTGCGCACGACGAAGCCCGGGGTTCCGGCGATCCAGGTGAGGTTGGTCGCGACGCTGATTTCGAGTGCCGCGTCATTCAAACCAACATCGTTGTCGGCCAGGGCCGGGGGTGGCACATCGCGGTCGCGCAGGCCCTGATCGAGCCAGGAGAAAACGCGCTCGAAGCGGATGAACTCCCCAGCCGTGAAGCGAAGGAGCGCCCGGTGCGCCGGATGAGCCGCGTCGAGGAAGCTGTAGTAAGCGAAGTTCTCGGTGAGCTTGCCGCGCGGCTGATCGAGTGGATCCTGATACTGGAGGAACGGTGCGTTCTGCGACGGCAGCGGCACGGCCGTGGCTTTGGCCTCTTCTTCGGTCGCGACCAATGGACGGATGTAGTGGCTGTATTTCGCCACGTCATCGGGCCAGACGAGTTTGTAGCGGACAAAGCGGAAGGGCCATTTCAAACCCTCGAGCCCTTCCTCCAGCCAATGCACCTGGAGATCGTTCTGATTCCTGGTCTCGCGGGTGGCGTAATAGGTCGGCCTCGTGCTGCCGTTCGGGTTGTGCTGGAAGGTGAAGCTCTGGCCGACGAGCAGGAGGGGCTCGGGGAAGAGGTCGGCGTCGCTGGGCGTGTCGTCCGGATAGGAGGTCAATCTCTGGCCCAGTTCGATCCGGACATCATTTGGGGAAGGCTGCCGGATGACATCGACGATTTCGAAACCCAGATGCTGGCGGGTGTTGGGGCCGCGCACGTCGCCCAACAGTTCCATGAAGATACGTCCCTCGACGTTGTAGGCGCGGATCTGGCCACCGGCCTGGCCGCCTGTTTCATCGTACCAAAACGTCCGCAGTTCCTGGAGCGAGTTGCTGGTAACAATCGGGGACGCGCCCGGGATCACCACTTCGGCGGCAAGGCGTTCGGGAAAATTGTTGTTGTAAACCACATTCACCGCGCCGACGCGGGCGCTGGGCACGGTCACTGGCTTGCCAGTGTCCACGAAGGAACGCTCGGTCCAATACATCAGGCGCGGATCTTTCACCGGGCTGCCGGAGACGACGTATTGATTCGTCGCCACCACGTAGGGAACGCCCAGAACCAGCACGTTGGCGACCCCGGGCGACGGATTGGCCGCGCTGGAGGCGACGCTGCGACGCCACGCGACCGAGAGCGGTCCGGGATTCACGGCGAAGACCACCTGGGCGTGCGGGCTCCAATAGTAGCCGGTGTTGGTGTGGTTGGCCGTGGTGTAGGGCTCGGGCAGCCAGTAAGTCTCGGACGACTGTATTTGGCGGTTGGGAATCACATTGGTGTTGACCGTGCTCAGCAGCACCCCGTCCTCATCCGTCAACGGTCGCGAAACGATTTCGCCGAACTGGAAGGAAACGGCCCGGCCCAAAAACGGCGTGATGCGAGCACGGATCATCGCCATGACCACCGCCCCACTCACGTTGATCCGAGGCAGGTTCAAACTCTCCGCATTGGCCCCGAGGCTCAGCGCGGGGTTGAGGTTGGTGGTGCCCGGACGGGCAACGGCACCAAAAAAGACGAATCCCCGGAACTGATTGGTGGTGGCGGGAACTTCGGTCAGTCCTGCCGCCTGCTGCTGTGCCAGCGTCGGACCGCGTCCATCGGAACCCGGCGGCACTCCGCGCGTTGTCGAGATGGGCAGGCCGTTGCTGGAACTGAGATTGGAGTGGATGGCGTCCTGGCGCAGTTCCAGGGGGAGCGCTTGGGCGGTCGCGTCCGGTGACAACCAGGCCCCGCTTAGCAGGCCGGCGGCCAGCAGCAGTCGATCAAGATGCGTTTTCACGGGTGAGTCGGGTTGGCGAACGTGCCGTTTACCGCCTGGCCACGGATTTCCTGGCCAAAGAGTCCGCGACCGTCGCCGGAACCACCGATGGCTGCTCCAAAGCGACCGCCGTGGCCTTCGGCTGGGCCCGTGAGGCGGCCAGTTGCTGAACAACCTTTCTCAAGTCGTCGAGTCCCGATTGCAGCGCGTCGGTCCGCGACGGCTGCGCCAGACGCTCCTTGAGCAGCGCGACCTCCCGTTGCAGTTCGCCCATCTCCTGTTTGTGCCGAAGGGCCGCCGTCGCGGCGGCAGCTTCCAGTTGAGCGATCTGTTTCTGGGCGGATTCCAGCGCCTGGACTTTGCTTGCCAGCTCCTGGATGGCGCCGATGCCGGTGGTGAAAATGCGGTCATAATCCACCGTCCGGAAATCATGAACCTGCCGGCCGTAAACGAAAACCTTCTCCGGCGCGCGCTCGCAGTTTTCCACCACGAACTGGTGCGAGGAAGGTACCGCACTCACCTTGGCGTCCAGGCGGACGCCATCGACGTGCAGGCGCACGCGATCCCCGGTTTTCAGACCATGCTCCTTGGTGAGGCTCACGGACAAAGTCTTCGCCGCCGGGTTGAAAACGACGTTGGTGGAGAGCGAGAAAATATCGGGCACGAACTCCACGCTGCGGGTGACGGCCCCGGGGATAATCTCCTCGACCTCCTGGGCGATGAATCCCTTGCGCCAACCATTCCCGCCCTCGGCGGGGTCCACCATCCGGTAGTCCGTCACCCGGAGTTTCTGGATGGTCGCCAGATCTTTCGTGATCTCACTCGGCTGCGGATCCCGCTTGATGCGGCGGTCCGAATAGACGACGAGCCCCATGCTGCTGGCGATGTAGCCGCCGTTGGCGCGGATGGCCACCGACCCAATATAACTGGCGTTGTTGTTTGGACCGGAGGAACCGAAGCTGCCGCTCATGCCGTATATCTCAGGACCCTCCCCACCCACCCTGGTGGGTGAGTCAACTAGAGTATAAATGTTTCCGACCCAGTTTCCCTGACCGCTGATGTAGCCGTTGTCGGTCATGGTGAGCCTCGCGTTGCCGGTCACATCGAGCGGCACCGCGGGAGTGTCTGTGCCAATGCCAACTCTGCCGGTAAAGGTCGTCCCGCCCTCGGCCCAAATCTTCACCTTGCGGGCCGCTTGGTTGGTCCCGGCTCCGACAATGTCCAGCGCGCCAGCGGTAAAAGTCTGATAGCCGATCTTGCCCGCGTTGAGCTCCTTGAGCGCGATGCCGGCGCCCAGTTCCAAAAAATTGTTCGCGGTGATTCTGACCCCGCCGTTCACTTCGAGCTTCGCCGCTGGCGTGGTGGTCCCGATGCCGACATTGCCATTGGCATGGAGCCAAAGGCTCGCTCCTCCCGCCCGGACGGAGTTGTCCACGTCCATCCCCAAGCCAATCGCTGTCGAGAGCCAATCGGAACCGTTGGCCGTGCGCACCGCGCGGACACCCAAGAAGGAGTTGTTGCCACTATTGAATCCAATCGATGCCAAGGCCAATTCATTGCCCGCAGATGTTCCCAGGCCTCCCGCGCAGGTCAGCAGGGTTGAACTCCTGACCGAACCCAACAGCTCGGAGGCTCCCGGCCCAACCAGGCTCAAGCGCGCGGACGGTTGAGGAGTGCCGATGCCGACGTTGCCGGTGGTATCCCATCGCAGAGCCAGTTTTTCCCCCCCATTGCGGATTCCGAGACCTCCGCCCAGGAAGCCGTAGAGCACCGGGCCATCGACCACGACGCCGGCGAACGGCTTGGCGTTGCCGTACCAGGCCAGCCCGTGGTTGTGATCGGCTCCTTCGCGCAGGAAGAGATCGTGCGTATTCAAATGCATGTCGCCCTCCACGTCGAGCGCCGCGTCCAGAGGCGGCCCACCAATACCGACGTGGCCGGCAATCGTCTGGTCGCCCGTGAACGCATTGCCCCCCGCCCGTAGCGCCACGTTGGCGGAGAGCCGCGCATCCGCGAAGGTGCCAGCACCGATTTGCGCCGCGGTCAGACCCGTCAGCCCGGAACCACTTCCTGTAATGCCGCCCGAGGCAAAGAAGTCCCCGGTCACCTCCGCACGGTTGTTCGCGTATTTGATCACCGGCACGCCGCTGGGACTGACCAGATTGTTGGCGCTGGTCGCCAGGAAGGCATAGGCCATGGGCAGCAAACGCAGCCGCGGCAGCATGTCCGAGGTCGTCGTGCCGATGGTCACGGAGATCTGGATGTAACGGTCGGCGCCGTTCGTGGAAAGCACCGTCGATAGCGGCGGCCTGGGCTCGCCCCCGACGGCAGTGCCCTCACTGAGAATGACGCTGAAATTGCCCTTGTCCACGGTGACGATCTGCTGCTCCGACCACAGACTCGACCCGCCGGACGTCGTCGGGAAGATGCGGAAGATGACCGGGTAATTGGCCGGGGTGCTCGGCGCCAGTGGATTGCCGTTCGCGTCCACGAGGAACCCCTGATAGGCCATGGCTTCCGGCGGGCCAGCGGCGCGACTCGATGGGGCGAGCAGGAGAGGCAGGAGGCTCATCCAGACGAGCAGACTTACCCGCAGCCGTTCGTAAATCGTAAATCGTAAATCGTAAATAGGGCTCGATGGCGTTGTCTTCATGGTGGTGGGTGTGCGGTTAATAAATGTCATGGTCGCAAGGAAATGGGGACTTCAATTGGCGGTCAGAGTGGCGATGTCACTGATGCGTTTGAGGGTAAACGTTCCGAGCACGTTGTACTGGCGCGTTTGGGATCCGCGGGCTTCGAAAGTGATCACTTCGGCGTAGTGGCCCGAGAGATCCTGGCTGCCTTGCGTCAGGCTGTTGAAATCATCCTCCGGCGTCGTCAAACTCAACGTGAGTTGCCGAGTGACCCCGTAGGATTCAACCCCGCGAGCCAAGGGCATGGTGAATTGAGCGTCGAGATTGTCGTGATCCGGATGATAGGTATGCAGGAATGGATTGGAGGATTGATCCTCGTAGGACAAGGCGACGCTGGTTGTCAGGCTGCCTCCCTGCTGCATTGTGCCGGTGAAGTTCCAGGGAATGTTGCCCGCCGAGGTCGGGAAGTGGACCGAGCTGATTCGCCGGGCTGCGCCGAGTTGCGTGGGAAGGAGCAGGCTTTCCTTGGTCGCCAGCACCGTGTTCGAACCGAGGTCGAGCCCTTGATAAACCTTCTGCAGTAATTTCGCCGAGATGCCGTCGTGATGGATGATCAAACGCAGCGGGAACGGACGGGCGACCGTGCCGGAATCAATCTTGATCGGTCCATCGAGCAGATAGGAACCGGTCTTTTGCTCCGGGCCGCCGTAGACGAGCACGCGGCCCGAGCCGGGATCGCGTTCGTAGTGATAGCCATTGACGCCTTCCGCCAGCTGCAGCCGGGCCAACAAGGCCGCGAAGTCGGCGGCGTTGGCGGCCTTGGCGTAGGGCTTGAGATAATGGCTGACGTAGTTCACGGTCGCGCCACCGACCCACAGGCCGGCGGTGGATTCCTTTACCGCCGATACGGCCATGTCCACTTGGGACAGGCCAAGTGAATCCGTGAAGCGCAGGACGCCCGCAAACAAAGCCCCGGGCGCGTCGCCCATCTGGGAGCGATTCAAACCAAGGACCACTTCGACTTCCGACCCCACCTGGCCGGCGGCGGTGAGATTCCACGTCTGCGGCCCCGCGGAGAGCGCGCTGTAGCCGAAGGTCAGGTTCGTCGTGTTGATGGCTCCGCGCAGCAACAGCGGCGGCAGGCCCGCGAGGTTGGTCTGGCCGACCGGCGGCACCTCCGAAGCGACTGAACTAAGCGTGATCGTAATCGGCACGTTGGCCAGGTTGCGGAGGCGCAGTTGAGCCTGGCCGCGCCCCTGCCCGAACCGAATGCCCGACGGGCTGCCCTGGAGGATTTGAATCGGGCCGAAGTATTGGTTGTAGCTCTCACCTGCGCGCACCCAGTAGGCCTGATCCCGACGGACGGAGGTATTGCGGAAGGCAAAAACACGCACCGGATTCGTCGGGCCGAGTTCGCCCCCCTGGTAGCGATAGACTTCGCCATTCTGCTGCAGCTGCGGCGCGGGGAGGAGGAAGGATTCAAACGTCGGAGCTGGCGCCGGTGGGGTGGGAAAACCGATGAAGTTCAATCCCGTCAAGGTCCACCGGAAAGTGGGCAACACCGGTTGACCCTTCACCAGCCAGTTATACGCGACGACATTGTTGGCCACCTTCACCAGATACGCCCCGTTGCCGGTGAGCCGCTGCAAGGCCGAAGCCGGTCCCGCCGTGCGCGTCCAGGTGGACCACTGGCTGCCCCCGCCGGTGGGAAGCTGGGGAGAGTCGATGAACTGGCCAGTCGGCAGGGCTGGCTGCCAGGACCAGATTTCCTGGATGGGATTGGCCAGATCGTTGCCGACGAGTTGGTCCAGCGTCGCGTGTGCAGCGTCGACCTGGAGGAACACGGAGTTCCATCCCGGCTGAAGCGCATTCGTCTGCGTGATCCACTGGGCGCGGCCCGGCTGGGACCAACCGGCCACGACCACGATAGCCACCGAGGCAAGCAAGCGAGCGGTCCACCGCCCGCCTGAAGGAGTCCAAGATTCGTGGTGATTCATGAGCATTCAGTTGTCGTTGGCAATCCATGCGTAGTCCGTTCGGAAAAACGATCAGACGATTTAATTTTTTTCGATCCTGTCCCCGGCCGCCGTCTCCACGCTCAACTCCGGGCCGAAGCGCCTCGCAAAAAAGTCAGCGTTTTGAGGAGCGTTCCGGCGCCAATCGTGTAGTCTGCGCTTCCATGAGCGATGTCACGGAGCTCCTCGGGAACGCGGCCGGAGGAGATGCCCATTCCTTGAGCCAGCTTTACGAACAGGTTTATTCCGAACTGCGGTCGATCGCGGTTCAGAAAATGGCTTCCGAACGTCCCGGACACACCTTGCAGCCGACGGCGCTGGTGCACGAAGCCTACCTGCGGCTGGGAGGGGCCGAGCGTTTCAAGTTTGAAAACCGGGCGCATTTCTTTGCCTCCGCCGCCGAAGCCATGCGCCGGATCCTCGTGGACAGCGCCCGGCGCCACGGCCAGCTCAAACGCGGCGGCGGCCAGGAACGGGTGGAGTTGTGTGAGACCCGGATCGCCGCGCCGGTCGAGGACGAGAAGCTCCTGCTCGTGCACGAAGCGCTTGATGCCCTGGCCCGGGAAGATGCAATGAAGGCGGAGGTGGCCAAGATGCGCTATTTCGTCGGACTAAAGCACCAGGAGATCGCCGAAGCGCTCGGCGTCAGCGAGCCAACGGTGCGCCGGCACTGGGCCGTGGCCAGAATCAGGCTTTTCGAGCTGATTTCCCAGCGACCCGCTCCACCGGGAATCCCGCAGAATCCTTGAGAGCCGGCTTGCCACATTATTTCCTCCAGATGATCGTTCTCCTTCGCCAACGACGCATGTAAGCACGACAACTTGTCCTGAAAGACCTGGACTTAATCTACTTCGCCGCCCGGGAGCTGCCTCCCGAGGACCGGCCGGCCTACCTGAGCAAGGTCTGCGCGGGTGACGATGAGCTGCGCCAGCGCGTGGAGCAGATGCTGGCCGTCGCCCATGAAGCGGAGGCGTTTATTGCCGACCTGCCGAAGGCCGAATCGCCGGATCCAAAGCGCGTGGGCGGACCGGTCAAAACCCCCAAGCTCGAGCCGGACGAAGCCGTCGGCACGACCGTCGACCGCTACAAGATTTTGGAGCGCGTGGGCGAAGGTGGCTACGGCGTGGTCTATGTCGCCGAACAGACCCAACCGGTGCGGCGTCGGGTGGCGCTCAAAGTCATCAAGCCGGGGATGGACAGCAAGCAGGTCGTCGCCCGATTCGAGGCCGAGCGGCAGGCCCTGGCGATGATGGATCATCCGAACATCGCCCGGGTGCTCGACGCCGGGACCACCGAGGCCGGTCGCCCGTTCTTCGTCATGGAACTGGTGCGCGGCATCCGCATCACTGACTACTGCGACCAGACCGACCTCAGCACCAAGGAGCGGCTCGACCTGTTCATGAAGGTTTGCCAGGCGATCCAGCACGCCCACCAAAAGGGCATCATCCACCGCGACATCAAGCCGTCGAACATTCTCATCACGTTGCACGACGGTGTGCCGGTGCCGAAGGTGATCGATTTCGGCATCGCCAAGGCGACGGAAGGCCGGCTCACCGACGCGACCGTTTACACGCAGTTGCACCAATTTATTGGGACACCGGCTTACATGAGCCCGGAGCAGGCGGAGATGAGCGGGCTGGATATTGACACGCGCTCTGACATCTACAGTTTGGGCGTGCTGCTCTACGAGCTGTTGACCGGCAGCACGCCGTTCGACACGAAGGAACTGCTGGCCTCGGGCCTCGACGCGATGCGGAAAACAATCCGGGAGAGGGAGCCGGTGCGTCCGAGCACCAAGCTGAGTCAAACCCTCGTGGCCGCCGGCGTGAGCAAACCCCGATCGTCTGCCTCCAAAACACCGAGCTCCGAGGACGAAGTCAGGGCCTCCTCACGTCGACTGCTGCGCGTGAAGGAAACGATCTCGCTGCTCCGGGGCGACCTCGACTGGATCGTGATGAAGTGCCTGGAGAAGGATCGGAGGCGCCGTTACGAAACCGCCAATGGACTCGCCGCGGATCTCCAGCGACATCTCAACCATGAGCCGGTGGTCGCCCGTCCGCCCAGCGCGGCCTACCAGTTCCAGAAGGCGTTCCGGCGAAACAAGCTGGCCTTTGCCGCCGGCGGGGCCGTGGCCGGCGCATTATTGTTGGGCGTGGTCGTGAGCACATGGCAGGCCGTGCGCGCGACCCAGGCCAGGCAGGCCGAAAAAGTTCACGCCGAACTGGCCCGGATGGACCGCGACCGCGCTTTGGAGGCTCAGCGCACCGCGGTCCAGCAGCGGGATCTCGCGCAACAGCGGCTCTATGACTCGTTGGTCCGGGAAGGGCAGTCCATTCGAACCATCCGGCCATTGGGATTTCGTCGGCAACTCATGGATCGGCTGCAAAAGGCGCTGGCCATTCCGACCGCGCAGAAAGACCTGGATGTGCTCCGCTCGGAGCTCGCGCAGTGTCTTGGGGATGCGATCGGCTTTGATCCAGTCACCCTGATCGATCCCCCATCGCTGTTTCTGGATGTCGCCGTGAACAACGACGGAACGCTCGTGGCCTACGGGACCGCTCAGGGTCAACTGGTCGTGCATGAGACCACCAGCGGCAAGGTCATCAGCCGTCTCGAAAGCAAAGGGCAACTGGCCCAGTTGGCGTTTGCGCCGGACGGACGCAGCCTTTTCGGTCGCGCTTATGAGCCTGGTGATAATGGCGCCGGAACAGCTCCTCGCATCAGTCTGCTGGAGTGGCAGCGCGGGGGCGACGGCTCCTGGTCGCCACGGTCGGAGCGCTCCATGCAGGAACTCCGCCGCCTGGTTGTGGCCATGCAGGGCGTCTTTGCGGTGAACGAGGAGTCTCCCAAACGGGAGATCCGCCTGGTCAATGCCGCGACGGATCGATCGGTTGGCTCAGTGCCCCTGGCCGCCGGCCAGCCTTTTCCTGCGGCCTTCGACGTGACCTCTGACCTCCGCCTGGCTGCCTATCCGGTTGATGACGGGACAAACCAGCCGGGCAGCCTCATCGAGGTCTGGGATTTGAAAGCCAACGAACTGCGTATTCGACTGTCGCCTGGGTTAGGACCGGTTCGCCATCTGCACTTCAGTCCGGACTCGCGTCTCCTGGCCTGCACGGCGGAGAATGGCGTTCTCGCCCTTGAGACCTCCCAATTCAAGCCGGTCAACACCTATCGCCAGTTGACGGCAGGGCGGGCTGTCTGGTGCGAAGATGGCAAGCGCCTGGCCATTCCGCTTTCCCAAGAGAACAGAGTTCGCCTCTGCTCGGTCCTCTCCGGCACAGAGGCGACGCGGTTGACCACCCAGCATCAAGTCAAAGACGTGCGGAGTTCCCTGGACGGTTCCATCCTGCTGCTGGTTCCCTACACGGGACCCACGCTCGTCGTGAGATTGACTGGCAGTCGCGAAAGACGGCACCTGACCCCACACGTGGGCGGGGTTCCAGGAGTCGAATACAGTCTGGACGGACGAATGATCGCTTCCACGGGCAAGGATGCCGTGATCCGCATCTACGAGAACCAAACCGGAAAAATCCTTCACACTTGGCCGATTCCGCGTGGTGAGCAGGGCCAGACCGTCGCCTTCAGTCCGGACGGCCGCTGGCTCGCCTCGGGCAACTATCAGAACAACCAGGTGCTGGTCTGGGCGCTCGACGATGGCCGGCCCGTGCTGGTGCTGGGTGACGGGCGTTCGCCTTCAAAAGGGACCTGGACTTGTAGTTTCAGCCCGGATGGCCGGGTTCTGGTTGCCGCGGGAGATGGCGTGCGCGGCTGGCAACTCGTGGCGCGAACGGGTGGCGCCACCGAGCCGCCGCTGGAGGCGCGTGCGCTTTTCCACGTCCGCGATCCAGACGACGCCCGAAATCTTCAATTCCATCCCACCGGCAAATGGATCGGATTTGAAGCGACCCTCCGCCGCGACGGAAAAACCTGGGCCGGTTCCTTCATCCGCGGGCTGGAGCCTGCAGATGAACCGAAACCGGTCGATCCCCACAATTTCGCGGTGCAATCACTGGGTGTGGATACCGCAGGGGGGACGCTGCTGCACATGACCCGGGATCGCATGCTTCATTTCCATGACCCGCAGTCCCATGCCTCCGTGCGCGCGTTTTCCTCCCTCTCAGCCGGCGAGACCTCTTCAACCTATGTCGCGAACCTCAGAGTCAGCCCGGATGGCTCGAAGGTGGCAGTGGCGAATCACAGCGGACGCGGAGTCAATATCCACGACCTGGCCAGCGGCCGACGCCTCTATACGTTGCCTGATGACCCGGGCTCCATCTGGTGGCTGGCCTGGCATCCAGATGGCCGCCATCTGGCCGTGGCGCGGGGCGATGGTGACATTTCGCTCTGGAGCCTGGCGGAGGTCGAGGCCGCGCTGGCCGAAGTTGGGCTTTAGACTAGCGGTAAGCGGCAGCCTGGATGCCGAATAGTTCCGAGTAGTGCCCACCCCTGGCCATCAGCTCCTCGTGGCTGCCGACTTCGACCAGTCGAGCGCCCTCGAGGACGACGATGAGGTCGGCCATTCGGACGGTCGAAAATCGATGTGACACGAGGATCGTGATCAGGCCGGCGGCGCGGTTGTCCCGCGCCGCAGTGGCGTAGCGTTCGAACAGCCCGTGTTCGGTTTCCGCGTCCAGCGCGGCCGTGGGTTCGTCGAGCACCAGCAGCAACGGGTGGTCACGCATAAAACCGCGCGCGAGCGCGAGTTTCTGCCACTGACCGAATGACACTTCGACGCCCCCGGGCCAGGTCCGGCCCAGTTGGGTCTCCAGCCCGGACGGCAGGCCGGAGACGACATCGCTGGCCCCGGCGCGTTCGACGGCCGTGACCACGGCCCGCTCGTCGTCCAATCGGAGCAGGTCTCCCAGGCCGACCGTGTGGCGGGCCCGGAACTCGAATCGGAAGAAGTCCTGAAACGCACCCGCAAGCCGGGCGCGCCACGCCTCGGCGGACATCCGCCCAAGGGCCAGCTCGTCCACCAGAATCGCGCCCGAGGTGGGCTCGTACATTTTGGCGAGCAGCTTGACGAGGGTCGTCTTGCCCGCGCCGTTTTCGCCGACGATGGCGACTACCGAACCCGCGGGTAACGACAATGAAATGTCGTCGAGCGCCAAACGGGACGTGCCAGGATAAGCGAACGAGACGTGTTCGAGTTGGATTTCGCGGCGCAGGACATCGGGCACCGGCAGATCGGTCGACGTCGCCAAAGAGGCCGCGTAGTCCTCGAGCCAGGCGAGGCGCCTCGAACCGTAAATCCAAAATCCCCGCAGGAACCCGATCTCGCCGACAGTGGCGCCGACATAGGCTGAGAGTCGCGCGCCGGCGGCGAGTAACAGCACAACGTCGCCGGGCGGCGCGCCGAGGCCGGACGACACAAACACCACCGCGCCGACGTAGGCCCCGCCGAACACCGCCCAGGCGAGGCTGTGCCACAAGGCGGATCTCCAGCGAGTTGCCGACACCGCCACGTGCCCGCGCTCCCACGTCTCGCGGCGCCGGGCTACGAGTCGAGCCGCGATGCCCGTGACCCGCACCTCTTTGCCCGGTGGCGCCGTCGTCGCGGTCATGAACAGGTGACGGGCCAGGCGGTTGGCCGGAGCCCCGCGCTCTTGCGCCGCGCGCTCGACCGCGGGCCGCCAGGCGGACGTGAGCACCGCGGGCAGCGCGAACACGGCCAGGAGCACGAGGCCGACGTGGATCGAGGCCAACAACACCACCGTCACGCCCAGCCGCAGCAGCCATCCGCAGGTCGCGAACACCGACATGTACATGTGATCCAGCACAAATACCTGGTCGCGCAGCATGGCGAGCCGATCGAGATACTCGGGCCGCTCGTGATGGGCGATGGTGGCCAGCGATGCCTGAAGGCGGGCCACATGCGATTCAAGCGCAATGGTGACCTTGTCCCGGAAACGTCGTTGCACCCGGGTGCTGACCGTGCCCAGGAACCACGTTGCCGTCGCCGCCAGGCCGAGACCGATGGCCGCCGCGCGCACCAGGCCGGGTTGATTCCCCAGCACGCCCTGACCGAGCCACTTGAGCAACAGCGCCAGCAGCGCATCGGGCAGCACCGCCAACTGCGACAAGACAAACGCGGCCAACATCAAACCGGGCTCGTGGCGGTAGCCGAGTTTGCACAGGCGCCACATCGACGAGAGCGCCGGCGGCAGGTCGTCTCCGGCTTCGCGGGCGCGCCGCTGAGCGCCCGGCTCAGGTGAGGGCCTCATACACCGCTCCTTCCTCGTCTTCCGCCGCCGAAAAGCGTTTGGCCTGCAGGTTGAACATGGTGTGATAACGGCCGCCTTTCGCCATCAGCTCCTCGTGCGTGCCAAGCTCGACGACGCGTCCGTGCTCGAGCACACAGATGCGATCGGCGTGTCGAACGGTGGAAAAGCGATGGGAAATGAGCACCGTCGTGCAGTGACGAGTGGCGGCAAGAATGCGATCAAATATCTCCGCTTCGCCGCGCACGTCGAGTTGTGCGGTCGGCTCATCGAGCAGCACCACGCCCGCCCCGAGCCGCACGGCGCAGAGGGCGCGGGCCAGGGCGACCCGCTGCCACTGCCCGCCGGAAAGGTCGGTGCCGCCTTCGTATCCGCGGGCCAGGACGGTCTCCAGCTCGGCCAGGTCTGCCGCGCCGGCAGACTCGAGCGCCCCGCGGATGATTTCGTCTGCTGCGCCCGCCAGTGCCACGTTCTCGCGCAGAGGCAACTCGAAACGAATAAAATCCTGGAACACGGCGGTGACACGAGCGCGCCACGCTTCGAGCGAGAGCTGGCGCAAGTCCACGCCGTCAACCTCAATCGCCCCGGACTGCGGATCGTACAAGCGGCAGAGCAGCTTGGCCAAAGTGGTCTTGCCGGCCCCGTTCAGCCCGACAATGGCCAGGGACGACCCCGCGGGAATTTCGAGATCGAAGCGGTCGAGCACCGTCGGACCACCCGGGTAGGCAAAGGTGAGATCGCGGAAGCGAATGTCGCGCGCCGGCATCCCTGCCACCGGTCGAGTGCCGGACGACAACGCGCCCGCGGATGCCATCGCCTGCTCGAGGCGGAGCACTGCGGCCACCGGCGCGGACGCTCCATCCAGCGCCCAGTTGAGCCCGCCGAAGGCGATCATCGAGGCGCCCAGCGCACTCTGGGCGAACATGACGGCATCTCCGAGATTCAGGCTGCCGTTCGCGGCGGCGGCGGCGAGCGACCAGAAGACCGCCACGTTGGCGCCGATAACGAGCAGGAGGCTCCAGGCCAGCGGCTTTTCACGGAGCCGGGTCGCTTGATATTGCAGCGCATGCAGGCGGGTGCGGCGCTCGACAAACCGGTCAATGATCCACCCCGCCAGGCCGAACAGGCGCAGTTCCTTGGCGGGCCCCGGATCGACGGCGAGCCGAAAGGCGTAGTCCGCATCGCGCTGGGCGCCGCGCACCTCGTCTGTATTGCGGTCACGCCAGACGGCGCTCTCACGCAACAGCCAGTGGGTGGCGAGCCAGGCGCCTCCGAGCAAAACAGGCGCCCACCACGCGTGGGCGAAGAGCACTGCGGCACACGCCAGGCCGCCGATCATCCCGACCAGCCCGCCGGCGATGAAATCCATGGAGAGCGCGAGCGGCGGGCCGGTCAGGCCAAGGTCGAAGTCCCGCGCGACGGTCAGGTCGGTCGCGAGCTTCGGATCCTCCAGGTGCCCCATGCCCGGAGGGCGGACGCAGGCCTCGGTCAGCCGGTCGTAGAGCCAGGCGGCGGTGCGGTCGCCCAGGTTGGCGCTGATGGCCTGGTGAATCGGAGCGAGCACCTGGAGCAGAACGAAGGCGACGCCCACCAGCGTCAGCGCCCCCGCCAGGCCGCTTCCGCGCTGGACGGCGCCGACCAGGGAACCCATCGCGATGGCCAACCCCGCGGGCAGCACGCCTCGCAGGACGAGCACAATCCACCACGCCCTACTGAGGCTGGGCGCAGCCTTTGGCAGAATTCCGAAAAACTTCCATTCGTTGCGCTGGCGGAGGCGTTGAAACACGGATGGTTCCTCCCTAACAAAGTGCGGCGAGCCAAACAAGAAAGATAAACGATCGATGCGAGCACGCGCCTTTGCCAGGGGGGTCAGTTCATCGGGCGGGTCGCCGTCTGGCCCGGGCCATAACCTGGCCCCCGGATCCGAACGCTAAGTCGCAAAGACGCCAAGCGAGGCAATCTCTTTTGGGGGCCTTGGGCTTTTGGGGCTGCGGGGGCTGCGGGCGTCTCAAGATGTGCAAGGAGATGGCAGACTCCAAGGAGTAAGCTGCGGAGCAGCGGTAGAAAGTAGCCCACGGCGTGAGCCGTGGGTGTCGGCGTTGGAGGACAAGAGGCGCGGAGCGGCGAAAGAACCGCTCAGCCAGCCATGGTTCTGTCGCCCCTCCCGGGGCTGCGCATCCATCGCGCCCTGTCCCACGGCTGACGCCGTGGGCTACTTTCTGACGCCACTCCGTGGCTCAAAGATTGCGTCTTTGACCTGGACGAGCCCTCCACTCGGGAGATGCGCGCCCATTCATTTCCCAGCCTTTTCATCGCGAGTTGCCGGTAAACCTGCCGCACCTGGAGCGACGCTTTTGTGAATCGCACCTGCTCCGCCAATAGCGGCCTAACCTGATCCATTAAAGTATTTTTCCAAAAATCCGAATTTCTCGAACGAGTACTGATCATGACCAATAAGCCAAGCGCGGCGCCGTGTGAGCAGACAGGAGATTCGCTGGAACAATGACTGGTCAATATGATGATTGACGATCCGGTTGTCTGGCGCGCCGTGCGTGGCATCGTTCAAAGGCTCACCGCCGATGCCGCTTTGCACGAGGACTTGATGCAGGAAGCTTTAGCGCAGTTATGGCACCTGGAGGAGGAGCGGCCGGGTCAAAGGCAGTGCTGGTACCTGCAAGGCTGCCGGTTTTACTTGCAAAATCTCCTCCGCGCCGGACGGAGCATGGACGCGACGAAGCATCGTTGGGCGCAGATGTTTGCGGCGATATCAGAAGACAGCAGTGAGGCGGGCTCGCCTCAGGCAAATGAAGGCCTTTTGGAGGCTATCAGCGCAAGGGATTTAATCTCCGTTCTATCCGAATGGCTGACGCCAAAAGAGAAAGACGCCCTGCTCTGCCTGGCGGATGGCTTGAGTGCCCGCGAAATCGCCAAACGTCTGAATATTTCCCACACGCTGGTCAATCGGCATCGTCGCAGGATCGCGGCCGTGGCCCTCAAGCTAGGCATCGGCCTGCCGGAGAAGGATGGATCGAGGGTGACGGCAGATCCCGAACCAAAGCACCTCCCTTTTTAAGACTTGGATATCTTCTCCGGGATCAGGCCGTTGATTCTCCCCCGCAATCGTGACGGGGCCAATAAGGCTACCAATGAGGATAGGTCCAAGGATGAATTTCATATTCGGCGCTTGCGGAGACCCGAATTTCTGATGCCGGTCGATAGGCAAGCAGGTGAGCGCTGGAGTTCGACCGGCGCTCTCCTGCGACTGAGCATAGCTGATCAGCGGATCTTCAGACTCGCTGTGGTCGTCGCCGAGTTGTTCCCCAGATTCTGTTCCACTCCGGTCCCGGTGAACGTCACATAGGCCTGGAGCGGGATCGGATAAGTTCCCGCAGGCGTCGAGGGCGCGCAGGTAATGGTGAATTGGGCGCTGAACTGCGACTTGGAAAGTCGGCGCAGGGTGCCCGAAACGCTATTGCCGACCGACTTGGTTACCTCGCACCCGGCGGGCAAGGGTCCGAGGGAAACTTGTAGCGAGTATGGCTCCGGCCAATTCTCGAGATTCTGCAGACTGACGGTCGCGCTCAGGGTTCCAGAGAGAACAGCTTTCTTCTGAATCGTCACACCGCCAGAGCTCAAGCTCGTGATCGCAAGATCATGTGCTGGCGTCGCGTCGCAGACATCCCCAAGCCCATCACTATCACTGTCCTTTTGGCTTGAGTTGGCTGACGTGGGGCAATTGTCGCAGACATCGCCCACGCCATCCCCATCGGTGTCCGTTTGATCGGGGTTGTAAGCGTACGGGCAGTTGTCCCGACAATCAGGAATGCCGTCGGAATCAGAGTCGCGCTCGAACACATACACAAAGGTGGAGCAACTGACTGAGGAGGCCCCGTCGCTCACCGTCACCTGGACGGTGTGGTAACCCAACGAGTAGGTCCGGGTCAGGCTCACATCAGCGGAGGTCGGAGGTCCGCCCGGGGGCACTATATCCACCTGCACTTGGCTGCCATCAACGTTCCAAGTGACTGTCAGCCCATCCCCATCGCCATCGTCGACGTGCACAGTCAAGGTAACTTCCTCGGAGCCGCCGCAGGTCTCCCGGTACTCACCATTGGGACATTGGATCGACGGTGGACAGGACGGCGTCCCCCCGCAGGCCCAGTTGATCATATTGCGAATGAGCAAGCCGGTGCCGATGAGGTAGGGCTGGAACGTGTTGTGGTAGTCGGGATCTTGGCCGGTGATCGCGATCCGGCCCGCCCCATAGGAAGCCGCCAACATGATCGCCTCTGTGCCGGATGAGTCCGTGGCGAGGACCTCGTAGGTTGAGTCGTACGAGGTGAAATAGCTGTGACGTGCATTGAACCAATTGCTTAACAGGTAATCGGTCAAGCACCGCATCAGCTGATGGTCTGGCGAAACGATTTTGACGTCGTCAGCATCCTGCTCCGTCGCGGTGACCGGCAGGGGAAGATACCCGTACGGCGAGGCAGGCAGAAAGTTGGCAAAGGCGACGAGTCCTCCGCCAGCAGCCAACCAGGTCGCCAAATCTGCGCTACGACCAATTAGAGCGCTGTTCACTTCCTCGGGCAGGAAGCCCGCGGACCAGCCCACCACAATGACATCGTAGTCGGCTAGGTTCACCGCATTGAATGCAGTCGTGAACGAACCGGGTCCTCCGGCGGTGGCGATCAAGTCATGGGGGATCCCGAGGTTATTCAGTGCGGCATCAAGTGTAAACTCCGACTCCAGAGCCAGAACCCTGCAAGCGGCCTGCCCGACCGAGGTGGCTAACAAAAACGCCACCGTTGCGATTGTCAGAGCAGCAATAAGCTTTTTCATGTTGTGTCCTTTCTTGGCGATTTGGTTTTTCTACCTGTTCGTCTCGATTCTTCTTCCGCTCATCAACGGATCCGCGCTGTTATCGTTTTGGTGGCGGAGTTGTTCGCGAGATTCTGTTCATAGCCGTTGCCGGTGTAGCTGACGTTGGCGTAGAGCGTCAGGGGATAAGTGCCGGGAGGCGTCGAGGCGGCGCAGGTGATGGTGAATTGCGCATAGAACGTTGTCTTGGAGCTCCGCTTCAGCGTCCCCGAAACATTATTGCCCGTTGCCTTGGTTAACTGACAATCCTTTGGCAACACTCCCAGGAAAACTTGCAGCGAGAAGGATTCGGGCCACGGCTCGAGGTTCTGCACTGTGACCGCCGCCGTGATGGTGGCCGATCCCACCGGTGCCTTCTGAATCGACACACTGCCAGCAGCGAAGCTTACGATGGCCAAATCGTGCACCGGAGTCGGGTCACAGACGTCCCCAGTCCCATCACCGTCGGTGTCCTTTTGATCCGGGTTCTTTACCGTGGGGCAGTTGTCGCAGGCATCGCCAATGCCATCGCCATCCCTGTCCGCCTGGTCGGGGTTATATACGTATGGACAGTTATCCTGGCTGTCGACAATTCCGTCACCGTCGGTGTCGGCTTCGGCCAAGTTGAACTGAAGGTTCCCCGTAGAGCCATAGTACCCGCCAACCTGAAAATAGATGGTCGTCCCAGCCGGAACGCTCAGAGCCAACCGGGCTGCATACCCGCCGTAATAAAAGGCGTTACAGTCGACTAAAATGAGGTCGCTAAAGGAAGTCCCGGTGTATGCCTTCAGCACGGTGTAAAAGTCACTGTTGAGCGTGTCGGCGACGATGTTGAGATCGATTTCCGGCGTAAAACGGTACCATACTGTTGGATAAATCCCGTAACAGTCGTAAATACGTTCACGGACTTCGATACTGGCGAAACTGATGTTCTCCGAATCGCTGTAGGGCAGACCGCCTTCAGTTAGAGCAATAGCGGCGGCAAAATTGTCATTCGGCGGTGGTTGGCAGGCATCGCCGAAGCCATCCCCGTCGCTGTCCTCTTGGAGGGGGTTAAAGATGTATGGGCAATTGTCGCGAGTGTCCGGAAGACCGTCGCCGTCGGAATCCATCTCGACGACAAAGTCAAACGAGAAGGAACGCATAACCGGGGGACTCCCATTGTCCGCAAAATTGAAGCCGACCGTATGGGGCGAACCCAGATCGAATTCAGTCGATGGCTGATATTCAATCGTAGTTATATTATCCACTTTGGACAACGATGGGGTCACAGCAACGCCGTCCAAACTGAGCTGAACGGACATCGGGTCCAGTTGCGTCACCGTGCCATCTTGCACCTTGATGACAATCGCTGAATCCAGGGGGACTGCGTTGCCGCGAGGCTGGGCGAAGGTCACGAAGGGGTGGGTAGGATCGAACTCGTCGATGAGCAGCTCGTCCACCTGCGCGGGAGCAATATCGGCGAAGTTAATCCGCAGATGGAAACTGGCACCGCCATGAAAGGTGGGATCCGGATTACCTGAATGATTGTCGCCGTCGCTGGTCCAGTCCCCGTTGAAGTAGGTGATTTCAATCGGATAAAGGCCGGCCGCCGCGAAGTTCACATCGACATCGATCGTTTGATCCCCGTGGCTGCCGTCGTTTTGGATGACGTCGATGTCACCGATCTTGATCCGCGAGCCGTCATCGGATGTGGTGCCGATGTTGAGGATACCCGGTGCAACGATGTTGATAAAGCCACTGAAACGAAACGCACCATCATCAAGGTTTCCGGTCGCCCCAACATACGATGCCGCGTCGGCTCCCAGATAGGCCGAAACGGGACTGAGGTCGTTGCCCAGGTAATTGAAATGCGTGGCGCGAAATGTCCCGGTCGGCGGGCCAAAACCATTGATCTGAACGTCGATGCGATCGTCGGGGTTGGAGATGCCATCGATCAGAATGGAGTTAACCGGGCGCTGCCAGTACTCGCCCTTCAGGCCACCGATGGCAATGCTAATGGGATCGCCAACGGCACGGTCTGCCGGCACGTCAATCGGTTGCGCCAGCAAGGAACTCCCCGACAGACACAGGATCGCTAGAGACCGAATCAAACGCTTGGGCAGAGAGAATCGCAGGTAATGTGAGGCGCGTGCCGATCGCGCGGACGCTGGACTGCGCATTTGAGATTCAATTATATGCATGGCTCCTCCTCGTTGACCGCGATGCTTTGTTCTGAACATTGTCCGTAACTCAATCACCACTCGTTGTACTTCCGATGGCGTCTCCATCCTGTGTAATAGGTAAAGTAATTGAGCTGTGAAAATGGAAACAAGAATCGCCGCAACGATTCAGCGCGACGTCTGAAGCACGGAGGTGATTTCCACTGCGATCAGGGCGGAGATGTTTAACTGTTCAGTGTCGCGCAGGGCCCCGCAGC
>Ga0137367_10000200_pt1 | contig 40418 bp, 48 predicted proteins | sample SagtaG_14_FD_104939 | JGI IMG/M metagenome (GOLD analysis project Ga0137367, IMG submission 104939) | Vadose zone soil microbial communities from Sagehorn Ranch, Mendocino, California, USA - Sage1_L_80_16 metaG | ecosystem: Environmental > Terrestrial > Soil > Vadose zone | place: USA... | reverse complement strand
CGATCGTCTCCCCTTCCGCGACGTGGCGCAGGTGCGCGACCAGCTCACGGGCGGGGATGAGGCGGAAGTCGTACTGCTGGCACCGCGAGAGGATCGTGTCCGGGATCTTGTGGTACTCGGTGGTGGCGAAGATGAACTTGACCCGCGGGGGAGGCTCCTCGAGCGTCTTCAGGAGCGCGTTGAAGGCCCCCGTGGAGAGCATGTGGACCTCGTCGATGATCCAGATCTTGAAGCGGTCCCGGGCCGGGCTGTAGCGCGCGCTCTCCCGGAGCTCCCGTACCTGCTCCACCCCGTTGTTGGTGGCGCCGTCGATCTCCTGCACGTCGAGGGAGCTCCCGGCCTTGATCTCCTTGCAGGACGCGCAGAGGCCGCAGGGGTCGGGGGTGGGCCCGTCGCCCTTCGCGCAGTTCAAGGCCTTGGCCAGGATGCGCGCGGTGGTCGTCTTCCCCACGCCCCGGGCCCCGGAGAGGAGGAAGGCGTGGCCGATGCGGCCCGAGGCGAGGGCGTTCTTCAGGGTGCGGGTGAGGGTCGGCTGTCCCACGACCTCGTCGAAGGTCTCGGGCCTCCACTTGCGGGCTAGCACCTGGTAGGACATGGTTCGGGGTCGGTCGTGGACTCGAAGCGGACCGGCCCCACGTGAACCCCGGCTGTCCTGCGGCACACGCGAGGGGCGTCTAACCGTTGCTCCCTTCCGGGCCTGGCGGGGTTCGACGTCTCGAGTTGCGCAGGGCCGGGATTCACGCGTGGCCGGCCCGAGCTAGAAGCCTACCTCAAAGGAGGAGGAACCGGAAGCAGGGGTCAGCGACCGGGTGCTCTGCGGCCACGGGCAGGTTCACAGCTTGAAGCGGACGCCTCCGTAGAGCTTGAACTGGTTGAGATCGCTCACCAGGTCGTAGCGGGCGTTGGCAAAGAAGTGCATCGACTTGGCGTGCCCGAAGACCACTCCGGCCAGGAGATGGACGCCGATCTTGGTGGAGCTGTCGGAGTCGCTGAACCCGAGTACCCCGACCTGGCCCTTGAGGAGATGCGCGCCGAGCCCCGCACCGACGGAGATGTTGAGCGACTTGCGGACCGTGGTGTAGAGGGCGTTGGCTCCCACGTCCAGGTCCCGTATCGAAACGTCCAGGAGGCCCGGGAAGGAGGCGGTCTTCTTCCAAAAGCCGAGCTCGGGCTCGACCACGAAGTCCTTGGCTACCTTGTACTGCGCGTTGGCGGTGAACCAGATGGTGCCATCCACGTCCGATGGCTTCACGAACCCAACCCCCAGACCGAACGTCTTGTCCTGGGCCCAGGCCGGAGAAGCGCCGCCGGCGGCGGCCACCAACACGAACGCCGCGAGAATCCGTCTCATGGTCGAGCCTCCTTTTCTGACCCGCGGTCGACAACCGTCGATGAGTATCAGGGAAACGACGGACACGAGTGGGTGATGGGAATCACACGTCGCCTGGGCTGGGCAAGCCTGGTGGGATCGGGGCATCCCTATGACTTCAAGGTCGACGACTTCAGAGACCCGGAGAAAGCCGTTCTCCGCATGATGCAGTACCGCAAGCCCGGCAACCGCTGGCCTGACAATGCTCGTCTTGCTGCGGGGTCCTTGGCGGTCCGCGATGGGCTGGTCTGCCGGCGACCCGTGCCGCCCCCTTCTCCCTAGGCCTCTCGCAGAGCGGTGAAGATCCGCCCTCGGTAGGGCACCCCCCGGAGGCAAGCTGGCGGAGAGAGAGGGATTCGAACCCTCGGTGCCGGGGTTACCGGCACACGTGATTTCCAGTCACGCCGATTCAACCACTCTCGCATCTCTCCGTCTTTGAGCCGGGGGGTGCTCCGTCGCACCCCCCGGACCCCCCGCTCGCTACGCGGGAATGAATCCCGCTTCGCTCGCCGTCCGTTGCTCAAGTCCTGAGGCCGCGTCGCACCCACCGGACCTGCGGGCCACACCCAGTCCCCGGTGGCGGAGAGGGTGGGATTCGTTCCCTCGCTCGCCGCTCAAACCACCTAACTTACACCAACCACTCACCCGCCACAACCGCGACATCCGCTCAAAAGCTGGGATAGAGGTACGTATCGGGTACGCGGTTCACTTCGCCGTCACCGACAGCAGCGTAGTCCCATTGCTCTTCTTGCTCAGGAACCGGAACCCCGTCACGTAATCGCCATTCCCTTGGTAGTACAAAATGCGCCGGACCGGACTGAACTCGACCAGAGGGGGTTCCCGGCCGTCCCCGAAGAACACGTAGACGAGGAGATTGTCTTTCGCATCGGCGTAGAAGGAGCTGCTCGCCGCCACGGGGCGGTGGATCACTTTTGTCATGCACGGCATTTTCGGGACCAGGTACCACGTCGTCCCGAGCGGCGCTTCCAGGTATCCGTTCTCGCACGTGAGAACGATCGGCGTCTCCCCGGATAGCCACGCAAACGTCGCAGGGAAATCATCCCAGAGCTTCCCTGCCTTCTCGCGCCCGCCGAGAAGCAAGACGAAGGTGAGCACGATGAACAGCAGGAACGCCAGCTTCGGTACCGCGCGGCCAATCCATGATGCATTGCCCGAGAAGAGGAGGATCAGGGCCAGAAGAGCCAGCTGCGCGATCAAGGTGGGATCGCTCTTTATCGGAACGAACGTGAGGTACGCCCCCATGGTGAGCTCAGCCACGATGATCGTCCTCACGTGCTCCCACGCCTTCTTGAGTCGCTCATCCTGCGCGGCCAGTACGGCAAGGACGGGATCGATGGTCCCGAAAAGGTAGATGAGTCCGGCACCGAGGGGCAGCACAGTCACGAGCGCCGCTATCGTCGGTGTGCCCGTCAACGCGGCTATGAACACCAGGATCGGCCAGACGGTGACGAGCGCCATCGCCCGGCGCACCCATACCGTCGCTTGATCCATGAGTCGGGAGTATACTCGGCTCGGCGAACCAGGGTAGCGAGTATGTTTGACCTGGGGCGTGGAGCTTCGTTCGGGTTGCTCACGCGCGAGGGAGAGACGGCCTCGCCGGACTCCAAGTTGGTGGGCACCCGAGAGCGAGGCTCCGATGAGCGACGGATGGAAGCCTCTCGAAGGTCACCATTACACCGTGAGGGAACTCGCCGAGGAGTGGAATGCTTCGGCGGATTACATCCGGGACCTCTTCGAGGAGGAACCCGGGGTCGTGATCTGGGTCCGGCGAAAGCCGGGGCGGAGGGCGTACCGCATCATGAGGATCCCCTGGAACGTCGCCCAACGCCTCTATCGCCGTTCGCAGGTGGCCGCCTGACGCGGCCGCCTGGTGTACCGCGGAGCGTCCCCCCGCGGTACACGAAGCCCCACGCGGGATAGGCCGCTAACCCCGCGTATCTAACATGCTTACTGGTTCGCCACCTATCCATTCCCGACCGAAGGGTTTGTCTCTCCCTTCTTCGTTCGTGAGTGTCAAATCGGGGGCGAGGCGCAGAGCCGTGAACCTCGGCTGCCAAAAGGTAGCACCATGAGTGCGGGTCAGATCGTTGCCTTGGCTTTCGCGGTGCCCTTGGTCCTCCTCTTGATCTACTTCCTCTTCCGCACCGAACGCGCCGGGGAGCTCGCGGAGCAGCGTCAGAAGGTCCTCAAGAAGTTGCCGGACCTCATCGTCACCGCGCCCGGGATCGTTGTCTCGTACCGTCCGAGCCCGGAGAAGCTCTCGGTCTTCACGCTCTCGGGAGGCGAGGCGGGCGTAAGCAAGAAGCTCAGCGAGATGCTCGCCGCGAACCCCGACACGGACCTTGCCAAGTTCGCGGACTCCTTCGGCATCACGGTGACGAACGTTGAGCGGAAGAAGCCCGAGGACCGCTCGTATCCGGGGATCATCATCGGTCACGACTGATGCCGGCGTTCCTCCTGCCCGACGACGTCCGCGACCGCCATGTCTATGTCCTCGGGACGACGCGGTCGGGGAAGTCGACTCTCCTCGTGAACCTCATCCGCCAAGACATCGCCCAAGGGAAAGGGGTCGGTTTCATCGACCCCCACGGGGATGCCGCCGAGTCCGTTCTGCGCTTCATCCCCGAGGCACGTGTCGCCGACACTGTGTACTTCGAGCCGACGACCTACCCGATTGGCCTCCAGACCCTCTCGGCCGAGGACGAGACTGAGGTGGAGCTCCTCGCCGATGATCTCCTCGTCACCTTCCGGCGCCTCTCTCAGTCCTGGGGCGAGCGGATGGACTCGATCTTCCGCTATGCCTTCCATACGCTCCTCAATGTCCCCGGGACGACCTTCCTCGACCTCTACAGCCTTCTCACGGACGAGGGGTTCAGGCGGCGCATCGTCGCGCAACTCACCGACCCGATTCTCGTGAACTACTGGACGAACGAGTACCACCATCTCCCGAAGGACGCCGCCGCGCCGATCACGACCCGAATGACGAAGTTCGTTCTTTCGAAGACCCTGTCGCGCATCTTCGGAACGACGGACACGCTCAACCTGAACGACCTCATGGACCGCCGCGGCATTCTCGTGGTGAACCTCGGCCGGCTCGGCGAGGACGCGGCGGCAATCTTGGGCTCAATCCTCGTCTCGCAGCTCCAGATCGCGGCGCTCCGGCGGGCCCGCTTCCCGCCGGAGCGCCGCGTCCCGTTCTACCTTTACGTAGACGAGTTTCAGAACTTCTCGGGGTTGTCCTTCCACCGGATCCTCTCCGAGGCGGGGAAGTTCGGCCTGTGTCTCACCCTCGCCCACCAGGGCCTCTACCAGCTCGACGAGAAGACCAAGCAGGCGATCCTCGCGAACGCGGGCGCCGTGATCCTCTTCGCCCTGGGCGCTGAGGACGCGGACTTCTTCGAGCATCATCTCCGGTACCGCCCACCCCGGGAGAGGCACTGGGTGGGGGCCTCGGGCGAGCGTACGATGCGAATCGCCGCCGAGGGTTGTTCGCCGCGGAACCTCCGCCCTTTCGAGATCGTCGTCACGACCCACGCACGGGCGAGAGCCGCCAGGACCTTCCCCCTCCCCACACCGCACCAGGACCTTTCCGGGGAGATCAAGGCCCGCATGAAAGCTCGTCTACCACGGCCAGCGGCCCGGCCGGAGGTCTATCTGGAAGACGACTTCGAAGTCGCTCCCTCGCCGAAGCCTACGAAATAGCGCCACCGAGACCGCCGAGAATCCCTAGATCCGTGCCTCTCGCCTGAATCGTTCCTTCCCTTGCGGGAGGAGCGCACGTGCTTCACGCTCGCCGCCGTGCGGCTCACCGCTCGGCGCAGGGCGATCCTCAAGGACCTTGTCGAGAAGCCCTACCTCACGAGCACCGACTTCTACGCCCTCTGCCCGCAGCAGTCCAGTCGCGGGCTCCGGCGGGCGCTTCGGGACTTCGCCCGGCTCGGCTACCTGCGGCGAAACCCGCTCCCGGAAGACGAGCCCGTCGATGGCGCGCCCCTTCGCTGGGAGTACGTTTACTGGCTTTCCGAGAAGGGCCTCGACCTCGCCCGGAGGGCGGGCCTGGATCCCCGAGGCCTGGGCTTGGCGAGCGACGAGAAGTCGCCGTACATGTTGCCGCACGACCACGCCGTGACGGCCTTCCACCTCACGTTGGACCGAGCCATCGGTGAGGAGGTTTGGTGGAGGCAGGGTGAACTCAAACACACCTTCGAGGTCGGCCGGCAGTCCTACACGGTGAACGCCGACGCTCTTTTTTACGTGGGCGGCTACTACTACTTCCTCGAGATCGAACGCTCCAAGCAAGGGCACTACCGGAGCGGCGAGTCCGGCCTCATGAAAAAGGTCCGCGGCTACGTCGAATACGCCCGCAGCGGATCCTACAGGCTGCGCTGGCCCGAAATGCGCGGGTTCTTCCTGCTGGTCGTCGTGGAGAGCACGACGCGCCAGACCAACCTCCTGGAGATATTGCGGGTGAGGTATCCGCAGCCGCTGCTCCGCGTCACGACCGTGGACGCCTACAGGGCGGACCTCCTGGGCGCCATCTGGCAGAGCCCGAAGGATTGCCACGAGGGAAAGGTCCACTCCTTGAGGACTGAGGTTCAGGTCCGGCCCTAACTCGGCTCCCCGCCCTTCTCTCTCTTCAAAGCCTCAACTCGTTTCGACAACCTCAGGGCCACGCCCTCAAGCGTGCTCAAGGCGGCCTCGTCGGGGTTGTACGGCTCGCCCCCCATGTTGATGGGTGCGTCCTCGCGATTGGTCAGCCGCGTGAGATCGTGATCGAGGATCGTCTCGATCGCGGCGCACAGATCGAGTACGAGGTACCGATTGCCCTTGAAGGGATCTCCGCTCGACGGAGGAAGGTCGCGTATGGTGTCGCTGAAACGATGAAGCGCCGCGAGGCTCTCCTGGTAGCGTTCGATGAGCTGCTCATGCTCATGGCCTTCCGTGCCCTCCTCATGAGGTCCGCGTTCCTTGGATTTCATCCTGCTGGTGCATGTGTTCCGACCTTGAGCTGGGTATGCACCCAGCATATGGCGTGGGTCAGTGCCGTCAAGGGCGCGGCCTGTTTGCTGCGTTCGGGGAAGCTGAGCTGTCCGCGGACCTGCCGCGTGCGGCAGATGTCGCCGTCTTTGCCGCTTCGGGGCGCGCCGTAGGCTGAGAGCAGATCCTCACAACCAAGCGTACAGGAGGCCGGCTCCGGTACACCCGGTTCCGGGCCTCCCGTCACCCACCTTTCAGGGGCGCAACGCCCTTGTTTCCCCCAAACCCGAAGAGCCAAGAAGGAGTCGGTCATGCATGTCGCGTTCGTTGAGCGGTCGAACGGTCCCGAGCGCCTCGTCGCGGAGGCCGAAATCGTCTTCGACGAGCCGGGGCCCCTCTGGAACATGAAGCTCATCGGCTTCTCCCTCTGGCGAGATCCAGTCGGCGACCTCTACGTCACATTCCCGTCCCGCGCCTTCGGAGCCGGCCCCGAGCGGCGATACTTCGACTACCTCCGATCGGTCGACGGCGACGCCGCGAACGTCAAGAACGTGAAGTCGTGGATCCTGGCAGAGTACCGCCGGTCTGCCAGCCGCGAACCGTCCGGGGCATCGTCTCCCCGCTCCGATCGGGAGCGGATCTCAGGCGAGGAGCCCCGGTCATGACTGGCCTCATCGCCCACCGGGGCGACAAGCTCCTCGGGCGGCGAGATCTCCTCGCCTTGACGGCCCCGGAGCCGACCACGCACATTCCGCTCGGCGAGTTCCCCGGTGGACTCGCGTGATCGTCGTGCGGCCCTACGGCCGCCGACGCTTCGCCCTCTACGAAGACGGGCTACTCCTCGCCGTCTGCTGCTACCGCAAGGGTGCAGAGGCGGTGAAGGAACGGATCGAGCAGCTCACGGGCCGGATCGCCGAGCTGGAGGGGGAGTCCGGCCTCCCTCGCCAGCGAGACGACCTTCCTCAGCGAAACCGTCTGACATGGAGTGCCTGATCTGGGAAGAGCGCCTCAGCCATCTCGAAGGTGCTTCTTCGAGCGCGTTGTGCGGCGAGCCGACGGAAAAGGGAGACGGGAGAGACTCCCCATCCGGCGGCGACTTCACCGGCTGCGAGACTGCCGACTGTGAGCGGCACGCAGGCCGGAGGAAGGATGGTGACGAATGACCCACTGCCCCGGTCCGTTCACCGGGGAGGCCTGCCACGAGCCTGAATCGTGGCTTTTTTCTTCATTGACTCTCCCCGAGGCTCCCTCTATCTTCAAAACCGCTTGACCGGGCGAGAGTTCCGGGCGATCCGGCTCCGCCTCGGCCTCACGCAGGGTGCCTTGGCCAAACGACTCGGCATTGAACGGACCACGATCTACCGCTGGGAGCACGGCAAGTTCCCCATCACCAAGATGGCGGCCCTGGCCGTGCAGCAACTCGACGCCGAAGCGCGCGGCCGGGGCTCCCGAAGCCGAGGATAACGGAGCCTCCTTCCCACCCTCCGCAAAAAGCGCTTGACGCGTGATGTTGCACGGTGCAACACTGGCTCTCCTTCAAACTAAGGAGGTCATATGAGAAGGATTGTCGTACTGGGGGCGGTGCTGTCGCTCGCGGGGTCATCGGCGCGAGCGGCGGACACCTCCCCGCCCAGGCCCCGTACCCCGGCAGGAACGCTCGAGAGCCAAGCCATATCGCTCGCCCTCGAGAGCCAGACGAACGCGGCTCAGCAAGCCGGGGCGGCCAAGCCGCCGGGCTTCGCCGAATGGATGGGGAAGCTCGAGGCAGCGAAGGATCGCCGAAAGAGCGGTCGGACGCTTTTCTGGAGCGGCATCATCGTCGGTACCGTGGTGCCGATCATCGGTATCGCCGCCGGGTCCACGGGGACCACGGCCGGTGGGAAGAGCTACGTATTCCTCACGCTCACCGGGCTCGTCGGCGGCGGTGGCCTCGCCACCTACGGCGGCTACAAGGCCCACAAGGCCTCCGAGGACATTCAAGACCTCGACCGCGAGGGCCGGATCAAAGGGTACCTGAGCCGCAACCGTACCTCGGGCGTACGGCTCGCCATCGCCATTCGGTTCTGAGCGCCATGCCTCGGGTCACCTCGGGCTCGACGATCTCCGAGAGCTTCAGTGGCCAGGCGGGGACGTTGGGTAACGGGTGCAATGCGGTGAACGACGAGCTGGAGTTTACGAGGCGGTGAGGAACCGCACGGAACGTTGGCTGGGCAGAACGCGAGTATCACGTTCGGGAACCAGCGCCGAGGGGAGGTGAGAGGAGATGGCGAACAAGTGGGAGCACACGGGACCGGGGGGCCACATCCTGGACCGCGTGATCGACACCGTGACCTTGGGTGTCCTGGGAACCAAGGAGGTCGTTCGGAATACCGAAACCGGCGAGTACCGGGAGGTGTACGTTGGGCATGACCAGAAGGTAGGTGACGCGGTCGCGAAGGGCCAGTTCATCGACAAGACGTGAGGTGACGGTCACCCCAGCAAACCGTGGCGTTCCGGCCGGACCGACCCGGTGCTTCTGCCGGCCGGATCTCTCCACAAATCGCGGCTTCCTCCGTTCCTTCCGGTGTCCTCATTCTTTCCTTGACACCCGGCCTCTCTGGGAGCGATACTAAAAAAATCCCGGATTCCAATCCTTCCAGAAAAATGAGACGCCGTATTCTATTCTTCGGCACTCCGCTCCTCGTCGCCGCCCTGGCGACGGCGCTTGTGCTTTTCTTTGCGCCGAAGGCGAGCCCAGGCCCCAACGTCCCGCACGCGGACGAGAGTTCAGACCGCGACGAGCCCCGCGTCGTGTGGTCGCCCGAGTCGGTGACGGCCACTGTGTCGCCGAGCGAGACGCACTCCGTACAGGTCACCTTTGTTGCCTCGAAGAACCTGCGGCGGGCGGTTCTCGACGTGTCGCCGGAGCTCACCTCCCTGGTGCATGTCGAGCCCACTTCGATCGAGCGCGTCGGCAAGGATGAACCGGTCCAGGTTCAGCTCGTCTTCGCTCCCGACTCCTCGGCGGGGCTCGGGACCGCGACCGGGACGATCCGGCTCCGCAAGATCGAAGGGGAGAGCGACCCCAAGGAAGAGAACGACCTTTTCGCGCCGCTCTTGCCGGTCACGCTCAACATTTGGCAGCACCTCACAAACGTGCATGACGGCTACTCGCTCCTCTATCCGCCTGAGTGGATAGCTTCCTCGAGTGCACTCTTTGGGGCCAATCTATATGCCCCCGAAGCTCAGGCGAACCTCGATGCAGACGAGCACTACACTCCACCAACGATGACGCTCCGCATCCTTCCAAACCCGAGCCATGTTCCTCTTTTTGACTTCGCAACTGCCGCCGACGGCGGCTGGTATAGCCAGTACTTAGCTCGCACGGAGCGGACGATTGACCGCAGACAAGCCCTGATCTTTAACGATGTCCTGGGGCCTCAGCGACGCGAGCCTCCCCTGGCAGCCTTCGTTGATCTCGGCGATCAAGTGTTGCTCGCCGTTGGCGAAGGGGCTTTCGAGAGAGACTTCTTAACGATTCTCACGAGTATGACCTTTGAGTAGGCGTGCGCGCGGCCTTGGGCTTTCGGCTGTCGTACTACTGGCAGCTGCGACCAGACTCTCTGCGCAAGAGGTCTTCTATCCTGTAGGAGACGCACACGCGGCGCCAACTAGATCTCTACCCAATGCCAACGGTTACCGGATTAGTCAGCTCTATCGCAATGCGCGCGGCCACACCGGCGTTGATCTCGTGAATGCCACTGTGAGTGGTGGTGACGAGGTACGAGCGATCGCCAATGGCCGCCTGTGGCTCTACCTGCCGACGGCAGAGTCGGCTGGTTTTGGGAATGTCGTGATGATCCAGCACGTCTTCAGCGACGGCACCTTCTACTCCCTGTATGCGCATTTGGAGGAAGGCAGCGTGCCGTTTGAACGGAGAACGGGAGGATCTGGATCACCCATAGAGATCAGCCGTGGAGCTCGTATCGGACGAGTTGATGACACGGGTTCTTCGACTGCACCACATCTGCATTTCGCCATAAAGCGAACGGGTATCCTGGGTTGTGGATACATAAACGAAAACTGCAAGAGCGAAGCGGACACGGGCTTCCAGAATTACGAGGATCCCCTGCAGTTCGTTCAGGAACACCAGGGCACCCAGCTCCCGTTCCTCGACGACTTCAAGAGACCCAATGACCCCACCGTGGGGAAGGGCTGGTCGGAGTACGAGCCCCTCGGTGGCGCAGCGACCATCGAGAGTGAGGCCCTCCGGCTCACAAGTGGGTCGACGACCGGCGATGGTGTCAAGGTATTCCGACCCATCCCGCAGCAAAATGGCCTCCGGATTGGCGGTACCGTGACCTTCGGCCCTACGTTCAGCCGCCTATGGGTCCTCGTTCGGGCGGACGCCACAACAAGCCTGCGCACGGGTTACGGTTTTAATTGGAGGATGGATCCGTTCGATAACCAGTTGACTATTCTCGACAACTCGGGCCAATTTACTACCGTTGTCGGACCCGGCCTTGACGACCTCGACCTCGGCAACCGCGTTGGCATCAACAACCTGCCCTTCACTGTTGGTGACACCGTCAATTTCGAGATGTTGGTCTTGACAGATAACACGATCGAAGTGCGGCTTTGGATCGGCGCTCGTCCGTCAGCGCCCAGACTTCGTTGGGCTGGGCCATACACACCTGTCGCGCCCGGCTCGAATTGTGCACTTGTCGAGAGCACGAGAGACGCGACGTCGGGCGACCTCACGGTCGATGACATCTCAATAAGCGTGTTGCCCTGATTGCCGGCCACGGATCCCTAGCTGTAGACGCATGGCACGCGCCGTCTGACGCTGACTCTAGCTCCTTTGCCGATGGAGGAAAGTGAGTCCAAGCGCCACAGCATCAAAAATCGCCATCCTCGTGTCCTCGCTCATCCACGGTTTCCGCCGGGGTGGCAGTCGCGGAACTAATTCCTCAAAGCGCTTCGCGAGCGCAATGGCTACCTGCTCTTTGGTTGCGGTCGTGGAGCCCGTAAGAGCCTCACGGACCTGGTACCACGACAGGCTCCGAACACGGAGGCCGGAGGTTTCCGCGTCCTCTCGGAGATTGCTGATCAGCGCTCGAACGCGTGGATGGCGTCGGCAGGTCCTGGCCGCGACGTCTTCGAGGACGAGGAGGTCCGGTTGGTAGAACTTCATGAGGTCCCGGACCTGCCGTCGCGCTGCCGCGTTCTTGTCGCCCCGGACGTGCTTCACGCCCCAATCGACGAGATGACGGGTGCTCTCAAGAACCGCGAAACCAAGACCGCGGGTTGCGGGATCGATCGCAAGGACGCGAAGGAGACGGCCGGCGTGCGTCATGCCTCCTCGTGTGGTGACCCATGAGTCTCCTGGATCGTGGCAAGGTGCGTGAGTTTCCGCGCATCAGGGCGCGGCTCCTCAACCTGCTCCAGCCGTCGGGCGAGGAGAGCGGCCCGACGAAGAGTTACATCGCGGACGCCCTCGAAAAGTCCGGCGAAGAGCTGGCTCGCCGGCACGCCGAAGATGACCTCGTATGCGAGGGCGGTTGCGAGCGTCGGGGTGCGGACATACCGTTCATACCGTGAGACCTTCGTCCCGCTCCGGCAACCCAAGAGCCACGCGATTTCGTCTTGAGAGAAGCCGAGCCGCTTGCGATGCGTGCGCAGGTAGTGTGGAAGCTTGCGGGCCACGAACGTGCAGCCGGTTGGTGTTCGACCGTTCCATCGTGAAGGCTGCGAACCACCCGGTCACGGCGGCGAATCTTGCCGCAAGCGGCAGAGAGCGAAGGTCCCTGAGCCCTCTTCAACTCTACGACCGTCGTCGGAGACCGTCGAGCTGTCCTCCAAACGGGAATGGACCGCAGCCGGACAGGACGAGAGATCGCGACTGTGGCCCTCTTCCGCGCGCTGACCAGTCGGGCGCGGGTAGACATCGGGGACATCGGGAGACATTGAGGCGGGCTTCAAGGAGGAGGTGAGCCAAGCCTTCTCGAGCCTTGATTCTCCTAGGCGGCCGGTGGGCCCGCAGTCCCGGCAACGTCTCCAACGTCCCCCATGTCCCCCGGAGGGGGACAGCCGCCGTCGGCTTCCGCCTCCGATCCGGTCGGCGACAGCCCATATCTCTCATAGAGACGATCCAGCTTTAGCCGTTCGGAGAGCGGAATCACGAAAACGCCATCGCGCTTGACCGGCGTGAGGTGCAGCTTCCGGCGGACCACCGTCCCGATCCACTTTGCCGTGACGGTGCGGGCATACTCCCCTCCGAAGCGGTCCGCGAAGCGCTGGGCGATCTCCGCAATCCCCAATCGCTCATCGCCTGCGGCGAGGAGGTCACGGATGACCTCGAGCACCTGGGCTTCCATGTCCATGCCGCGGTCCGTGACCATCTCGTGATTCAGACGCCGGGCAAGATCGTGGAGTTCCGCCCGTGCCGCAGAGTCCTCAATCACCGCAAGGAGGGGGACGAAGACCTGGTTCAAGCGCGGCTCAATCGTGGGGTCGACGAGATCCTGGGCTGGTCGACGCTTCCCGCGGTTCCGAAAGCGGAACAGGAGGAGCATGTTTCGGAGCCGGAGCGCTTCGTCCGCCAGGGTGTCCGGCAAGTTGATCGGGATGTCCTCGCGGAGGCGGAATTGGCCGAGGGCTTCGGTTATGCAGCGACTTTCGAGCGCCCGATCATCGAAGACGCCGCGCGTCGCGATGAGCTTCGGGCCGAAGACCGCATAGGCGGTGGGGTTGTACTCGCCTTTCCGGATGGCCTCGCTCCGGAGGACCGGGAAACCCTTGGCATTTCCGTTGTTCAAGATCTTCACCACCTCGGCGCGTTCGTCCGAGAGGCGGAAGTCGCTCTCGTCAATGACGAGCGTGCCCCGGAACGCATCGAGGATGCGGAAAAGGGGCGACACCGTCGAGGCGCCGCTCGCGAAGATGGGTTTGTAACAAAGGGAGCCCACGGTGAGCAGGAAGCGGGTCTTGCCGCTCCCGGGATCTCCGCGGACACGCAGGTACGGCAGTTCGTTGAAGGCGTCGTAGACCCAGGAGAGGAGGACGTAGTACGTAGCGATCGTCTCGAAGGTGGGCGTGAGGTCCACGTAGCGGTGGAGGTAGGTGCGGATCTCGCCGATGAGATCCGCCTCGGAGCCGTACTCCTCGGCCCCTGACGGCAGAAGGACGACCCCGTGCCGGAGGAGGTTGTTCGTGGCGGCATACGGGACGATGCGCTCGCCCTCGATCACGAGGGTCATCTCGTACCGCACGCTGCCCGCAGCAAAGACACAGAAGCGCGTACGTCCCTCGCGAGGCTCGTACAAGAGCTCCGCGAGCGCGCCGTCCGGCAGCACTGCCGAGGCTTCGGCCCGGGCATTGTGGCGTTCGGCGCGTTCCTTGAGGCGCGCGAGTTCCTTGGGCTTCGAGATGGGGTCCATCGCGGACAAGCGTACTTGGCTCTTGGCCACGCCCAGTAGGGACTGGACCATGCCGAAGGCGGACAGTTCCGTTACCTTGGGCTTCTCTAGGAACTTTGACGCGCTCGGCGCCGACGACGTAGGATGAGAACGGTCGAAAGCCAAGTCAGGCGTCTCCGTTAGGCGCAAACGGCAGGGTTCACCCACTCGCCGACCAACGCTCCAACCGGGTACGTTGTCCTCGATGCAACTCGACGACAACGACATCCGGGAGTTCCTGGCAATCTGGAAGCAGGAGTTCGGCGAAGAGCTGTCGCCTGCTGAGGCGCGCCACCGCGCCTCGCAGTTCATGGAGCTCTACGCCCTCCTTGCTGGACTCCCGTCAGAGGCACCCGGAGGCGCCGAACCGACACCCTCTCCATGAACTACTTTCTCTACTGTCGAAAATCGAGCGAGGACGAGGACCGCCAGGTTCTCTCGATTGAGTCCCAACGCCGCGAGATGGAGCGCCTCGTGTCCACCTGGCCCGAGGTGAAGGTCGTCAAGGTCTTTGAGGAGTCTTTCAGCGCGAAGGCCCCGGGGCGGCCCGTCTTTGTCACCGAACGTTGAAACCCGGCCAGGCGGGAACGTTTGAAAGCCGGCCACCCCGAGTGGGCGGTGGTGAGTATCGCCGACCAAGTGCGACGGACGCAAGGCCGTAGGTCGTTGCCGTTTGTAGATCTCCGCCGCCGCGGCCTGTGGTAGGTGTGGGCGCCGGCGGTCGTTTGCCGGCGTCCAAGGACCTTGGGGGCGCGCGGCCGTTTGCGCGTCCACAGGTCCGGCACCTTCCACAGGCCCCTCATGCGCTGGCTTCCTCGGTCTGCTTCAGGCGCTGCTGGTGGAGTCGGTAGCTCTTGCCCTGGAGCTGGACGATCTGGGCCCGGGAGAGGAAGCGGTCGAGGATCGCTGTCGCCGCGGGCACGTCCCCGAGAAACGCGCCCCAGTCCTGAGTCGGTCGGTTGGTGGTGACGATGGTGGAGGCGTTCTCGTGGCGGCGCACGAAGACTTCGAGCAGGTCTTCGGCCGCGCTCGAGCCAAGCTTCTTCATGCCGAAGTCCTCGATGATCAGGACGTCGACCTTGGTGAGCTTCTGTACGAAGTCCTTGCGCTGGCCGAGGGCCTCAGTCTCGACGAAGTCCTGGCAGAGGTCGAAGGCGCTGCGGATGAGGGCGCGGTAGCCGGCGCGGATGGCGCCGATGGCGATCGCGGTGGCGATGTGGCTCTTGCCGAGGCCCGGCGGCCCGATGAGCAGCACGTCGGCGCGCTGAGCGACGAAGCGGCCACAGGCGAGCTCGACGAGCCTGGTCTTGGGGATCTTGGGATTGAAGCCCCAGTCGAAATCCTTCAGCTCCTTGATGGTCGAGATCGTGGCCTGCTTCACCCGGCGAGCGAAGAGACGATCGGCGCGGCGGTGAAGCTCGTCCTCGACGAGCAGCTCGAGAAACTCGAGAAAAGCCATCGAGCCGCCCTCGGCCTGGGCCAGGCGCGCGGGGAGCGCCTCGGCCATGCCAGAGAGGCGGAGGTGGCGTAGCTTGGTCAGAAGAGAGGGATTCACAGCAGGTCCTCCAGTCGGTACTCGTTCATGGGCCGAATGGCTTCGTGGACGTCGAGGAGGCTTCGCTGGGCCGGCGCCGAGTCGGCCTGCTCGGTGAGGCGGCGGAGATCCTTGTAGCTGCGGAAGAGGCGATTGACGAGAGCTTTCTTGGCTGCGTGGAGCACGGCCTCTTTGGGGTGCTTGCGGACGAGGTGGAGCGCGCCCTGGATGAGGCGCAGGGCGCGCACACCGCGCGCGACGTAGGCGGCCTCGGCCCACTCCTCGAGCGGCCGCCCGACCCGCGCGCAGGTGCCGATGAGCTTGGCGACGTAGGCGCGCTGGGAAGATGTCGGCTCCTGATGCTGCTCACCGGGACGACGAGCCCACTCACCAGGTCTGACGCGAGCGTGCACGGCCACGGGCATCTCGCCGTGGAAGACGCGGACGAGGTGTGTGTCCCAGCGCACCTCGACCTCTTCGCCCAGCAGGTGTGCCGGCACCGGGTAGAAAGCACCATCGACCTCGACGTGGCCGTCGGGATGCACGCTGCGCGTGCCGCGCTCGAAGATCGCGAAGGGCTCCTTGGCGAGAGGCTGTAGTGCCTTCCTGTCGGTCTCCTCGAAGTGGGTGATCACCTGTCTGCGCGTTGTGCCGTGGATGCGAAGCCGCGCGATGGTGCGGTTCCAGTGGCGCAGGTGCTGGTTCTGTTCAGCGAGAGAGTTGAAACGACGTCCCTTGAGACCGTTGTCCTTCACGTAGCCGCCGCTACGCTCCTGCTTCCCGTTCTCCTCGGGATTCCTCGGCCTGGTCGGCAGTGCGGTGAAGCCCCAGTGCTCAGATAAGGCTGTGTAGACAGGATGGACATCGGGGTCGTAGAGGCACGCCCGCACCACCGCCGCCTTGAGATTGTCGTGGCGGATGATCCTGGGCACGCCGCCGAAGTCGCGGAAGGCGGCCTCGTGCAGGCGCAGGAAGGTCGCGACCTTCTGATCCCACACCGCCTCCTCGTACCCGTGCCGCGAGTGGCACAGCGTCATCCGAAACACCCACGGGCGACGCCACTGGCCTGCGCCATCGAGCGTCGGCGCGCCCTGGAAGAAATCGACTTGGGCCTCCTCGCCAGGAATCGTGTGCATCACGCCGACCGCTCGCCTTCGACGGGTGAGCTTCCGCACGTAACGCTTCACCGACTCGTAGCTGTGGGCGTAGTCGTACTCCTCCTGCAGGTCCTGATAGACCCGCTGGACCGTCAGCCCCAGCTCGAGCTTCTCCAGGATCACGTCGCGAAACCGAGCTGCCGAGGACCTCGGCGGCAGGCAAGAGCCGGGGAACGCTTTGGCCGCTTTTGCCCCCGAGCCGGGGAACACTTTGGCCGGATTTGACCCGGCCGAGGGACCTAAACCCTCCTCAGGTCCAGGTTCCGAGCCGCTCTCAGCGCCTTCCGAGCCGGGGAACACTTTGGCCGCATTTGGGTCGGCCGGCCGGCTGTACCGCGAGACCGTCTCACGCCGCACGCCCGTCTCGCGCTCGATCCGCCGGAAACTCCAGCCCAGCGCGAGCAGGGCGATAACTTGCTGTCGCTTCGTCATCTTCAAGTAGTTGGCCAGGGCATCCTCCGTGGGGGTAACCCACGAGCATGCCCGAAAAGCCCCTACCCGAAGTGGCCGCCTTTCAGGTGTTCCTTACTGGCCGGGTTTGGGTGTTCGGTGACACCCGTCTTCGCCGAGATGCTCAAACGCACAGAAGCCGGCGAGGCCCAGGGCATAGTGGCGTGGCACCCAGACCGACTCGCGCGCAACTCGGTCGATGGGGGTCGTATTATCTACCTCCTCGATACCGGGGTCGTCCGGGACCTCAAGTTCGCCACCTTCTCCTTCGGAAATAACCCACAAGGCAAGTTCATGCTGTCCATCACCTTCGGCTATTCGAAGTACTATGTCGACAGCCTGAGCGAGAACGTGCGCCGCGGCAGCCGGACGAAGGCCGAGAACGGATGGCTACCGGCGGTGCCCCCCATCGGCTACCTGAACGACCGTCAGACCGGCACGATTGTCCAAGACCCGGAGCGCTTCGCCCTGGTCCAGAGGATGTGGGAGCTGATGCTCACCGGCTCCTACTCGCCGCGAGACATCTGGGAGATCGCGGCGCGGAGGTGGGGCCTCCGTACCAGGAAGCGCAAGCGAATCGGCGGCAGCCCCCTGACCCTCAGTGGCGTGTACAGGCTCTTTTCGAATCCCTTCTATGCCGGAGTCCTCGAATGGGCGGACAGGACGTATTCAGGAAAGCACCCCTCCATCGTCACCATCGACGACTTCGAACGCGTCCAGAGGCTCCTGGGCCGTCCCGGCCGTGATCGCCGGAAACAGCACGAGTTCGCCTTCACCGGCATGCTGCGTTGCGGGGAGTGCGGCTTCTCGGTCACGGCCGAACACAAGACCAACCGCTACGGCTCCCGCTACACCTACTACCACTGCTCCAAGCGCCGGCTCGACTATGACTGCCGGCAGCCCTCGATCTCTGCCTCAGGACTGGACGAGCAGATTCTCCGCTTCCTCCGCGAGATCAGCCCGCCCGAAGAGTTCCATCGGTGGGGTCTTGCGCGCCTTGAACGTCTCGTCGAGGCCCATGGTGAAGCGAGCAACGCGAAGCGCGCCTCCCTTGAGGAGAGGCGCGCAGCGCTCGACCGCGAGATCCAGAACCTCACGAAGCTCCGGATCCGCGATCTCCTCACCGACGAGGAGTACCTCTGGCAGCTTCGTGACCTGGAGCGAGAGCGACTCCAGCTCACCCAGAGCCTCGGAACCCTCGGTGAGAGCGGCTCGTGGTTCGAACCCGCCCAGGTCCTCATTTCCTTCAGCGTTTCCGCGGCTTCCCGGTTCGAGGCCGGTGATCTCCGCACCAAACGGATGATCCTCACGATCGTCAGTTCGAACCCAACGCTCAGGGACCGGGAGCTCAGGATTGACGCGAAAAGACCGTTCCGGCGATGGCCCCGAACGGCGTCGATTTCCGAAATGCGGGGGCTAGTGAAGGACGTTCGAACCCTTCATGCCGCCCAAGATCAGGCCTTGCTTTCCATAGTAGCTGGAATTCGCCAGCTCGACGAGCGGTCGGTTTCCCGACCTGCGGCGTGAAGCTGACCCGCCGACACCTCCTTCCCAGGAGCCATCTTCAGAGAGACTGTAGCGAAGGGCACGGCCACGAGAGACGTTCGGCGTCCACCTCGTCCTGACTCCCTCTGCGGTCTCCTGGGTTGGTGGGTGCGGTTAAGTTTGGGGTCAGGATAGGTGAGGCAGAGCAGTGGAGGAAAGGAGACGAGAGCTGCCGCGTGCGCCTGTTGTTGCATGACTCCCGAGTGCTTTCTACTCCGGGAGTCTTCTAGAATCCCCAGGAGATCTTATAACGGTACCCGACAACAGCTGGTCTAACGTCCCAAACGATCTGAGTCGTGTCGGGTAGTGGCGGCGTCGGATCGAACCAACTGTGGACCTCTGCACGTGCGGACGGGAAGATTTCTCTCAAGCAGGTCTTCGGTTGCGTCGGCAGTAGAACTCGCATTGTGAGGCCGTTTGGATAGAGATCATCGATGAACTTCACAAAATATGGCCTCGCCGCGCCAGCTTCATCGTGAAGCTCAAAGCAAATCGAAAAAGTCTTCTCTTCTCCTTTCACCATGGGCCGAAGAAAATGAACGCACAACATTTCCCAGGTCGCGTCAGGAATCCGCTCTACGGTGACCGTACACTCCTCGCTAGGCTCGACGGAGATATGGCGAGTTCCTCTTCCCGACCAATTGAACTTGTTGTGGAAGGAATCGACGCCAAGATGGAGGGCGCGTATCGTCACCGTCTTCGCGAATGTGTAATGAGACGAATCTATCTGTCGGTACGTATCGACGAGCTTTGTGACCGCGATTGCTGGATTGATGAAGTTGAGCCGCTTTGCGTTCCTTGAGATCCAGCCCATTACCCCTGCAGCGAGAAGAATACCGCTGAACACGGACACCGGAACCAGGAGTAAAGTGTGGCGGGGCAAGAAGACTGCTCCGGCTACGGCGCCACTTATCCCGACGGAGATAAACCAGTGATAGCTGTAGTAGAGAATGCCCAGCCCATGATGAAGCGCTGCGGCCACGTCTTGCCACTTCTTGGCCATGCTCTTGAAAGAAAAAAGGGATAGGCTAACGCCTACCCCCTTGCCGGAGCCAAAAGCCCGGCGTTAGTCGTCTTCCATGAGATGTCTTGTCCCCTGTGTTTTTGACTAGTTCACCGACCAGTTAAAGACTACACCCCCCGTCTAGGTGCTGTCAAGGGACCTTTTGATCCAGGGGCCCCTCCCATGGGGCCGACACCTTTATTCCGCCGGCGTGGGTATGGGAACTCGACAGCGGCTGTCCGCTCCCCTGCCAGGCCTCAAGCACGGCCCGCGCGTCCGTCTTACGCCAGTAGCGCTTCTCAACGACCATCCCTCCGCCGCTGCGCCATCGCTGCCTCCTTCGCTGCCCGCTCAAGGCGGGCCGCCAAGAGGATGCCGCGCTGGCTACGGCCGCGGAACCTGGCTACGCCGGACGCTTACACTGAGGCGGAGCTGGCGATCTCGTATGCTCAGCAGGCCGGTATTGCCTGCGAGATCGTCCGCTCCAAACTCTACGGTCAGGTCGCGACCTCGCCATAGCCGGCTCGTACCGAGTCTTGTGCGCGTGCCGAGGGGCCGGTACAATTCTCGATGATGGAACGTGTTCCCTTCGACCCCTACGACTTTTTCGGCTACTTGGCGTCCGGTCTCTTGCTGATCGCGGGGATGGACGTGGCATTGGGCTTCCCGCGAGTCCTCGGCCGAGATCTCAAGGTCGTTGACGCGGCCTTGCTGGTCCTTGCCGTCTACATTGCCGGCCAGCTGCTCGCCACCCCGGCGAAGGCGGTTTTAGAGGACGGCGTTGTGGACAAGGTCCTCGAGCGGCCAAGCGTCAATCTCTTTCGCAAGAAGAGGCCCCGGGTCTGGTGGTTCCTCTTTCCGGGCTTCTACAAGCCGCTGCCGAAGGAGATTCAGGCGCGGGCTCTCGCAAAGGCCGAAAGCGAGGGCTTCCGCAGCACCGGGGAAGGCCTCTTTCTCCACGTCCGCTACCATCCGCAGATCCTTGGCAACGAGAAGTTGATGGCGAAGCTTGACAGCTTCCTCAACAAGTACGGCTTCGCCCGCAACCTTGCGTTTACAAGCCTCCTCGTCGGCGCCGCGCTGGTTGTCAAGTCGCGGACGGCCCCTGACCTAGAGCTCGTCCACTATGGGTGGACTGCCCTGGTCGTCGGCGCCCTGCTCTTCTACCGATATCTCAAGTTTTTCCGGCAGTACTCGTATGAGTTGTTTAATGTCTATGCTGGACTAAAGTGACTATATACCGATGCAAGTCCAGATATTCAATGTAGCACATGGCTTCTGTGCCTACGTCGTTTCGGACGCGGGCAACACGATGTTGATTGATTGTGGTCACAACGACAAGATCGGTTTCTTTCCCGCTGACTATCTCGCGGCCATCAAGTGCAGAGGCATCGGTCGCTTCTTTGTCTTGAACTACGATGAGGATCACTTGAGCGGACTACCCCGTCTACGTGCCATGGCACCGCCGATCCCGATCCATATCCTCAATCGGAACCCGTCGATCTCTCCGGATCAGCTACGCACGCTCAAGCTCGCTGGCGGTCCCCTCGCACCTGGTATGAGAGCGCTTTTGGAAATGCTCGCCACATATACGGAAACCCCTTCGGCACCGCCGGACTTCGGAAGCCTCGAGTATTCTGTCTTCTGGAATGACTACCCTGGCTTCACTGACACGAACAACCTCAGTCTCGTCCTGTTCTTGCACTATCCTGGGGTGTCGATCGCGTTTCCTGGCGATCTAGAAAAAGCCGGGTGGCTGCGGCTCCTTCAAAACGTGGCCTTCCAGGAGCAATTGGCCAAGGTGCGGCTTTTTGTCGCGTCCCATCACGGCCGCGACTCCGGGTACGCAAAAGAGGTATTCCAATTCGCCAAGCCCGATGTGGTCGTGATCTCCGACGAGGAGATGAAGTACGACACACAGGAGCATTCCTATGAACAGCATGCGACCGGCATTACATGGAATCAAACGGGAACACGTAAGGTTCTGACGACTCGGAAGGACGGGATGCTTACGATCACGAACACTCCCGGCGGTTACTTCATACGGGCGACTACGTAAGGAGCCCGAGAGCCGCCGCGAAGAGGCGCCAGGGGTCACTTTTCTAGCTCGCGCGGGTTCGAATCCCGTTGCCCCTCTTCCATTCCTGCCGCATGCGGCAGATCATCACGCCGTGAAAAAGCCCCGTTTTATCGGGGCTCTTTCGCGTTCGGGGGTATTTCTTGCCGTTCTGGTCTAAGGCGGGGGCTAGTGAAGGACGTTCGAACCCTTTTCATCGCCCAAGATCAAGCCTTCCTTTCCATAGTAGCCGGAATTCGCCAGCTCGACGAGCGTTCGGCTTCCCGACCTGCTGCGTAAAACTGGCCTGCCGACACTACCTTCGCAGGAGCTGTCTTCGCGGAGACTGTAGCGAAGGGCACGGCCACGAGAGACGTTCGGTGTCCACCTCGTCCTGACTCCCTCTGCGGTCTCCTGGGTTGGTGGGTGTAGTTGAGTTTGAGATTCAGCGTAGGCGGTGGCGGAAACGAGGAAAAGGAGCCGATCGCTGCCGATGACGGCAGCTTCTAGGGCCTGAGCCCGACGGGCATTCGCCTAACCTTCCGGTATTTTCGCATCTTGACCCATGGGTCTCCACCTTGTTACGCTCTTGCTGTTGGCGCGATCTAACCAATGGAAATGGCCGTGGAGACAAAGCTACAGAACAACAGAGATGCGCTCCTAAGATTCCCGAATGGACTAGTTTGCTTTGCTCTCGTTGCCCGGGGCCCTGACGGCAACGTTGTAGCAGACCAGCAATCCCGTGGCGGCCTGGCCCTTCCCGAAGCGCCTGCCAGTGCGGCTCAGTCACTCATCACACAGGCTCAAGACTTCTGGCGGGCTACTTTTGCAGGCGTCGCACCTCAGCTCTCCATAAGCATTGTAAAGGCACCGCCGCTCTTCCCTGGGGTCTACCGCACAGTATTTTTGTGTGAAGGGCCACTCTTCCGTTGCCCAGACGGATTCGCCTTCACCTCTGCGGGCTTCGCCATGGCGGCCGGAGTACCACTGGAGCAGCTTGCCAGCCATGCTCTTTCGCCGCATACGATCGGACGGCCTCGGGTCGATGATGAACCTCTGGATAATAATAAGCTCGCCCGAACTCGGCAAATCCTCGAATCAGTTCCGGTACCGCCGCTTCTTACCGTAGATGGAATTTTGCTGAATGAAGCCGGCGCCGTAGTTCTTGAGCGACGAAGCCACCGGCTTTCGCGGGAACCCGGAAAGTGGGCTTTCCCCGCGGGGTTTGTGGACGCAAACGAAAGCTTGGGGACAGCGCTCGTTAGAGAAGTTCGTGAGGAGCTTGGCCTAACGCTGGATCCCGCCGATCTACTCGGCTGTCATGAAATTCTTTGTACGGAGGATCGCGATCCCGTCTGGTATACGTGGACGACGACGCTCGTAGCTAGGGTGACGGGTCGGCTGCCAAGTTACGGCCCGACCGATGAGGTAGAGGATATACAACCTTTTCCACTGGCAGCCTTGCCTCGCTGGGAGGAGTGTGCGTTCGACCACTGCGCTCGCTTGCAACGCTTCCGCGAGGTCGCGCGAGACTTCCTGACTGAGGCTACACGCAGAGCCCCGACAGTGTGAGTGAGGAGCTATGCGGGAGACCTATCCGCTTTTCACCGGACCCGGCCATTACCTTGCGCTCCTCGTGGGGATTTCTAGCCTCCTGTTTCTCCCCGAGGTGGACCGGCAGGCGATTCTGAATACGGGTGTTGTAGCTGGTATCGCTTTCGCGGGCTTCCCTTTGGGAACCCTCGCTAACGCAGTTTACTCCGCTGCATGGCTTCGATGGGCTGGCTACTATCGGGTTGGCCACTCGCGCATCGCCACGAAGCTCTTCGCGCACTCACTAAGCCCGCACCAAGTCTCGGCCGTTCACGATGCGATTCTTTGGCAACACACATCGAGTGAGCAACGCGAGTACTTTCAACGACGGTGGGGCCACTGTCATCTAAACCTTCTTCTCGGCTCAGCAACGTATCTCGCCATCTGGTTTCCCATCGCTTTGAAGGCGGTTAGGGGTGGCTGGCTCGACTTCGCGTGGGGTTCCGGTAGAAAGGTTCTGATCTTGATCGCATACGAACTCGTACTCATTTTACTCACCGCCTTCCTGATTCGAACGGCGGACGTCATTGCCCTCCACAATCGGCTTTACATCGCGGAGCTATATCGGAATCATGAGAATGAGCTGTACGACCGACTGCTCGAACTGGCTGCTGTCGCGATCCGACCCATGACACCCACGTCTGTCGTGGTTGACCCAAAATAGTGAGGGCGTCTCCACTCACACAGGCGCGCGGACTCCAGCAGGGTTCGAGGGTGTGGCCTGAGCGGAGCAGAACTTCTTGATCCTTCTACGTCGTTCTGGTTCGAATCCTTGAGCCCCTCTTCGATTCCTGCCGCCTGCGGCAGGTATTCACGCCACGAAGAAGCCCCGGTCTATCGGGGCCCTTTCAGATCGAGGGGATTCTTGTCGCTATAGATCTAAAGCGGGACTCGTAGAGGATTTTCGAACCCGCTATCTCTCGGAAGATCTCTTGCTATTGGCGGGCGCGGTATGACGGTTCAGCCCACCTACGCTCGTGGGTACTCATCTTCGTGAACCCGGACTTCCTTCGCGTCCTTGAAGAGTCCGAGGTCCTCTCGAAGCTTGGCGATCTTGTGCTGGTCTTCCTGGGTTAGCTCCGGGTGGATCAGCAGAAGAAAGTCGTAAGAGCATGTCTCCTCGATGGCCTTCTCCGTGGCTATCCCAATCACCTTTGCACTGGCGGGAAACATCCCTCGGGCGGCCCAGACAACGGCGAGGAGCATCTTCTTTCGCGACTCCCGCCCCAGCGCCTCGTCCACAAACACGAAACAGTATGTGGTTCCATCGGCGGACACGACGCGGCGACAGACATTGTGCGTCTTGTCCTCGGCCGCAGCCACGTAGGCCTCCCAGAACGCCTGTCCAAGCATGCGTCGTTCGAGTCTCGTTGGTCGGGCTAGCTCTCGCGCGACCCGTTCGTATTCCGGTGAGCCCTCGTGGGCCCGGTCGATGATGCTGTCCCAGCCGTAACTGATCCGGTCACGCTCTTTTTTCGCCCGATACTCCGGCCGACTCTGAAGAGCGCTCCACCCCCCCTCGTCCACAAACACATGGGTTTTGTCTGTGAGAGCGTCCAACGTTCTCTCGTTCGTCAAGTAGTAAGAAAGCAGCTCTTCCTCACCCCCGGCGACGGTGACGGACACCTTGGCGCGGTATAACCGTTCCTTCGCGCGCAGATAGGCGATGAAGTCCGCGATGGTGTCGAGTTCGGTCAGAACGCTCTCTACGAAGGTCCCGCTCAAGACGTGGACAAGCGGCCCATCCTCGCGCGGCTGCTGGACAAGCGGCAGTGCACCCGCCGTGCCCGCACCGAGTATGGCCGACACGAGGAACGTCTCCCTGATCAACGCAGGGTCAAACGCTTCCGATCCCCGTCGTGGGTTCTTCAGAGTGATCGGCTTCTTCAGTTCAAAGAGCCGACGATGTGCTCCGAGGGCCTGGCGACTGCTCTTTTCTAGCTCCTCCTCCTTGAAGGTACCGTCGGATCGGGGAGTCAGTGTCTTCACCGACCAGATTACCGCCACGTCGTCAAATACCACGAGGAGATCGCAGAGCTCCTTGCCATCAGGCCAGCTCGGATTCCGGTAGCACCAGTCCGTCAGAAACGATCGGTCAGCGAGGCTTTGGACGAAGCTCTCACCTGTGATGCCCCGAATCCGAAACTCATGTGGTGACAATTGTTCCTTGTTCATCAACCCAACACTACGCTCTTCCGGGATTCCTTCAAAGTCCCAATCTGGGCTTCACGCGATCCCCAGCAGGTTCGAATCCCACTGCCCCTCTTTGATTCTTGCCGTCTGCGGCAGGTCTTCACGTCACGAAAAAGCCCCGGTTTATCGGGGCTCTTTCGTGGTCAGGGGTATTTCTTGCCGCTGGGGTCTAGGCGGAGGACCTTGGAGGACGTTCAAACCGGTCTCCGCGATCACGACCCCGAGATTATCGAGGTCGTGGCGGGCCTCCGGCGCCTGTCATCCATCATCGGCTGTCTGATGAGCTCGCAGGCCGCCTGAGGGCCGGCCGAATCCTCAGCCAGCGTCCCTACCTGGTTCCTCGCTCGACTGGCTACCATGGCGCGCGACTTCCTGGGCAAGGAGGTCTACCGAGGTCTCAACGCGGTGGACCGCCTCAAGCACCTCCTCCTTTGCTGACTCGAGATCCCGCCGAAGAACGACGCCGAGGCCCTTGAGTAGGGTGTCCACCTTTTTCCCTTCCCACGTGATCCTGCGCTTCAAAGGATCGACCAAGCGTAGCTCAAGCTGTTCGAGGAGATCTCGCAGATCGCCCGTTTTCGCTGGCGGTTTCTCACCTCCCATGCCTCAAGAGTAAAGCCCCCCTATTCCCGCTCCAAGGCTGCACCTCTTGCCGTGTCCGGCGAGAGGGCCGACCATCGCTGAACGGCAGCCGGCCATTTGGTACTCTTCATTTCATGGAAAGGGACGAACAACTTGACGATCTACGGAGGCTCTACCCGGCCTTGACTGACGAGGAACTACGGGAGGCGCGAGAGAATCTGGATCGTTACCTCGAACTCACCGTCAGGCTCTATGAGAGGCTCCTCGCGGACCCGGAGGCCTACCGTCGTTTCCAGGACCTGCTCAAGGAGCAACGGGCGAATGAGCGGGGGAGCGACGCGCCACGATCACACGACTCTGACCAGCGAGCCAGGGTAGCCGCGTGAGGCACCTCGTAATAACCTGAAGCACCCAGTACGGCGAGCGCCCTTTGGGCCTGTCACGGCGGAGAACCACGAGTTCCCGGCGGAGGGCAAGGTTCTCCAGAGCCACGTCCTTGCGGGTGCGAACAAGCGAGCACAGGGATCCGAGGACGGCGCCCAGCAAGGGGAGCACGCCGGCATTCTGCCCTGACTCCGCAGCCTCTTGCTGCCGATCGTATGCCCACCAGCGTGCAGGACGCGGTTCTGGCGGGGCACAGCCCCCCGTAAAGCCCCCGGGGGGAGGCAAGTCCGCCTCCCTATTGACAAGGCGTCGGTATCCGATATGCTCACACTATAACTTAGCGTTCAATTCTGGTGCACCGATGGTGCCTTCAGCCTCGTCGTCCCTTGATGCGCCCCGTTCACTACTGCCCGCTGATTCGCCACACGAACCCCCAAACCTCCTGATCATCGGAGATTGGGTCGTTGACGAGTACTGGCGGCTGGTGAGCCATCATTCCGATATCAGCTCGCACACAGGATTCCTGCACTACCGGTGCGCCTATCAGCCGGGCGAGATCTACATGGATCTCTGCGGGGCTGGGCATGTGGCGCGGGTCCTGTACCAGCTCCGACAAAAAAGCAGCGCGTATAGGATCATCGGATTAGGCGATTGGCACCCGGATGATACCGAACTCATGCGACATCTCGTCCACGCGCGAGAACCTGGTGGCTGCAACGTCGCCCAAGCCTCCTTTCGGCTTCTGTACAAACCTTGCTCTCAGCCCATTGACCTCGACCTCAAGCCCATCGGGCCGAAGGGACTCACTACTACCGTTGTGCGTCTCTACCAGCAATCAGAGGCTGGCATACGGCAGCTTAGCCGAATCGACTGGGAACACCCTTCGGACAGCTCGTCCATTCAGGTAGACGCCTCTGCTTTTCCCGGGACGGCTGACATGATCATCGTCCATGACCTCCGCAAGGGGCTGGTGAGCGACCACGTAATCAGGCTGCTTAAAGAACTCTATCCCAAGGCACGTTGGTACGTCCGCACCAAAGCGCTCCAGCCTCATTGGCTCGAGAGCGTAAGTGACAGGCTTGAGCTCCTCTTCCTTTCGCCAGAAGTCTTGGGCGCCAGCATGCCCTGGGGACACTGGCTGCACGAACACAAACCCACTCTCCAGATTCTTGATGCGCTGCGCGAGCTGCCAGGAAAGTCAGTCGTCCTCGTTTCGGAAAACCGGGAGGTTGTTGGCCGTCTCCACGATGCCTGCGTGACCACTGAGTCGGTCAGAATCGACAACCCAATAGCACAGGTCGGCTGGCCAAGTGCTCTCTTCGCTTGCCTCATCTTCGAAATGCACCATCGAGGTAGCGCGCTTAAGCAATGCGACGTCGAACAGGCGCTCAAGAATGCTAGTGTTGCCTGCGAGATGCGCGCTTCGCAAGACGGCAGTGGTCGATCGATTGTCACTCCAGCGATCCTGGCCACGTCTTGGGAGGAGGAAAAGCGGACCTGGGAACAGGCTCAAGACAACCTAGGCATCATCGGCGAGCCCCCCGGCAAACTGCGCCTTGAGGTCTGGCGCGGTTGTACTGCGCTGCCCGGATACGTCGCGTGCATCCAGGAGAAGCGCGACAAGATCAACCAGCTCGGGAAACGCCTTCGCGCCTTCAAGCTTAGTCGTGGTCAGCGGTCGCTGAGCTTTCTTCTACGCGCTGATCCCGGGGCCGGCAAGACTCTTCTAGCCAAGACACTGGCCGACGAGTTTGGCTTTGCGCTTGTTCGATGGGATGTAACGCAGATCCTCCGCCGCGACGAACTCCTCGATCTGTTCGACAAGATCGCCACACAGCAGGCGAGCGGTGATCAGCCGGTCCTGGTCTTCGTTGACGAGATCAATGCGTACCTCGAGGGGAGCCTCGTCTATGGCTCTTTCCTCGCGCCTCTTGAAGAGGGTACCTATTCGCGCCGTGGCCAGATCTACAGCCTCAAACCTTGTGTCTGGCTCTTCGCTGGAACGGTTGGCCGTACCTCGCCAAGGAAGGTGCCCGACAAGGTGAGCGACTTCGAATCCCGCCTCACCAAGATCTACAGTTTCGACTATCAGACGTTACAGAAGGAGAGGATGCGTGCCCAAGAGGCTCGGGATGGCCAAGTGGCGCATGTCTACGCGGACACGACCCCGGTTCAGCTACTGTATCGGGAGAGGAAGACGAGCGAGCTGCCGGACGAAGCCCGTTTAGAGCAGGTCTATTTGGGCGCCATGATGATTCACCGCGAGTACCCAGATGTAGAGCGGGTAAGCAAGTCGGTCCTGGAGCGCTTCCATGACTTTCCCCCTGAAAGCAGTCCGGCACGACAGATAAGAGGTGAGATCAACGCCTTGCGGAACGTGCAATACGGAACGATCACGGGAGCAAACTGGGATCCGCCGCTCTTGGGAAAGAGGGTGGATGATGAGCTTGTGAGACTCGTCTTCTAGCAGCCCGTATCGAGACGTACCTCGAACCTGGGACGCGCTCTTACGCAAGCTCTGGGACTGGTGCAAGACCAACCCCCTCGCTCTGTCTAGAGAGCTTTCGTTTCAGGATAGCAGGCGGGGTGAGACCGACAAGGCGTGGGGAGTTGCCGTGTGAGGAAGGAAGTGCATCTCTCTTGCGGCGCTCCTCTAACCCGCTGATTCCGAGATGGTTATCCCCAGCGCTTTTTCGTTGACAACCGACCAAGGGGCGCTACCCTAAAGCTGTCTTCAGATCCTTAGATCCTTACTTACCATGCGGTCAGTCACCAGGACCACCGGAGGCTTTGCCCTCGTAGCGCTCGCGGCGGTCGCAATCGTGTTTCTTGTCTCCCGGCGGGCAGAGCCTGCACCAACCCAGCCCCTGATCACCTGGACACCTGACCACGTCGCGGTGACCCTGCCGCCCGGCGAGTCAGTGGAGACCGGAAGCAAAGCGCCCGCCGCTCTCTCTTGGGAAACCTACCGTGACAACACGTATCGGTACTCGATCCAATACCCGTCCGTCGCTCGTGTCTCGTCCAAGACGCCCTCGTCCGCGATGTTCGAGTTCGCGGAATCCTTCGAGCTACCCGACCGCAGCAGCGTGAGCGACACCTTGGTCTTCGCGGTCCAAGTCCACGATAACCGCGAGGGGCTTTCGGCACAGCAGTGGGCGGAACGGCACCACGCGAGCGACCCAGACACGGTCCGCGCCCGTGAGGAGCTCGCCGTTGACGGTGCGCCGGCCTTCCGCGTCGCGGTCTGGGAGATCGACGAGACGACGCACTACGTGGTCGTGGCGAAGGAGTCGTCCCTGTACGAGCTGTCATACATCGACCCCGGCTCGGCCTCGCTCGCCTTCCCGGAAGCGCTTCGGCGCAAGTACGACGATATCTTCCGCACGATGCTGCGGTCATTCCACTTTGAGGAGACGCGATCGCGGCAATAAGGCGAGGAAGAAAGGGGGAAGCCCCAGAAGATCTTCTTTTATGCGCGTTTTATGCGCGCTACACGCGGCGAAGCCACGAGGCTGATAGCTGACGCTATCTCGCAGAAGGAGGGCGTACGATGCGACTCGCGAGTTCCTTTCGACGCCGGGTTTGGGTCTCTATCCTAGGGGGTGCTGTCGGCGCATGGGCTTTGCCGACGCCGTGTGCCGGGCAGGTCACGCCTCCGTTCACGCAGTGTCCACCGGTCGGGCGTGACACGAGCTGCGCGATCCTCCTGCTCATCGAACAGGACGGCAGCCTTCGGGTGAAGACGGATCCCAGTCAGGGTCCATACGATGGGATCGAGGATACCCTCATTGGCGTGCAGAACAACTCGTCCCATGCGGTGCTGGCGATCCCCATCAGCGGACCGAATTCGATCCTCGGATTCGACGGCGATGGGATCTGCGGCAGCGATCCCTTCACTGGGGGGCCATTCAATCCGCGTCCCCCAGGCTGTCCCTTCGGACCCACCGGATACGAAGGGCCCGGAGTGATATTCAGTGACATAAGTGCCGACGCAACTTCGGGCACGGTGACCTTCGCCGGGGGCCTCCAACCTGGCACAAGTACGTACTTCAGCCTCGAGTTGGCCATTCAGACGCTCTGCCCGCCGATCAACGGCGTACCGCTCTTGCGGCAGTACGACGCGCAGTGGCGCTGTGACACCTATGATAACCTCTCAGCTACGGAGCAAGCCCCTCAGCCCAAGTGCGTCGGGGGCGCCAAGGACTTCCAGGCCTGCTCCAAGGACGCCGACTGCCCCGGCGGTTTTTGCTGCACCAAGAAGAACACCATCGGTCGCTGGGGGTGCAACCTGACGTCCGCCGCCATGATCATCAACTATCACGCGGCCAATCAGGGAGTGTCGTTCTCGACAACCCCTGCGGAGCTGAATACGTGGCTCTCCCAGAACGGCGGCTATGACGCCGGCGGAGGGGTCCTCCCCGGTGGCGTCGTCCAGTACGCCACGACGAACGGCGTTGCCCTCCACTACCACGGACACGTCACCAACCGGGACGACTTCGTACTTGACCAATACATCTGCAACGGCGATCCCGTGATGCTGAAGGTCGCCGGGCATCCGACCCACTTCGTCGTGGCTACAGGGCAGACGACAGTTGGGAGCGTGGACACCTACAGCATCAACGACCCCGGGTACAGCAATACGACGCTGGCCGGATACAACTACACCTACGATGGGCTTCGGCGCTACAGCTCGCGGGTGAAGGCGCCGAACGCACTCTACATCCGCGCCCACTCACCCGTTGAGTTGCTGCTCACGGATCCCATGGGTCGCATCACCGGCCGCTCGCAGCCGGGCGGCGCGGTGGAACTGGAGATCCCAGACAGTGCCTACTCCTCCGAGGCCATCGGCGACGACGAAGACGTCACAAGCGGCGAGACCACGCCGGAGGTCAAGGACCTCGAGGTCTTGACGCCCCAATCCGGCACCTACGTCTTGCAGGCGGTCGGCACCGACTCCGGACCGTTCTCGATCGAATTGATCGCCTACGACATCGCCGGGAACCAGGAGCGCGCGGCTGTTCAAGGAACAATCTCACCCGGCTCGACGGCGGTCTACGACATCGGTTATACGCCGAGCATACCGGGCGTGCCGTTTCTCACGGTTACGCCGCGCAATCGCCCCCCAGACTGCAGCGGCGCGGTCGCGACCCCGCGCGAACTTTGGCCTCCGCAACACGACTTCGTCGACGTGCAGGTGAGTGGCGTGATGGACCCCGACGGCGATCCCGTCGGGATCACGATCATGACCATCGCACAGGACGAACCGCTCCTGGGCCTCGGAAGCGGTGACACGTGCCCCGACGGCACCGGCGTGGGCACGAGCGTCGCTCGGCTCCGAGCCGAACGATCCGGAACCGGGGACGGACGCGTCTATCATGTGAGCTTCGCAGCCGAGGATGGCCATGGTGGCCGGTGCACCGGGAGCGTTACGGTCTGCGTGCCCCACGATCAGGAACTAGGCCGCGCATGCGTCGACCAGGGGATACTCGTGGACTCGACAGGACCTTGCTCCCCTTAGCTTGAGAGCGTTGGTACGTACCTCGAACCTGGGACGCCTTATAGACAGGAATGGCTAGGAGGTACGGGAAGACGACCCGCGACAGCCTCATCATCTCCTCGGGAATCTCGTGGGGAGCCACGATACCTACGCGTTTGGCAGATATCCTCCAGCTTGACGGGCGTGCTTTTGACCTCAACGACGATGAACTCCCTGGAAGCCGATGTGTCCTTCTTCAGGAACCCAGTCAGATCAGGGGCAGTTTCCCCGAGGAAGGAGAAGATGAGATCGCGGTTCCTGTCGATCTGTCCCTTGATGGTATCTCTGAATGTCCGGCTAGCCGTAATCTCGAGGTAGACCTTCTGGAAGCGTTCCTCTAGGAGTTCCTCGAGCCACGCCTTCACGGTAGGATACAGTTCACGTTCTTGCTTTCTTCTGTCGGCATCCATGTTTCGACGCTGCGTTCTCCCCCTACTCGGCGTACTTCTTGACGCGGAGCTCAAGCGCCTCTTTTCCGCCCTCCAAGTGAATCAGTAACAGTTGGTTCGTCTCAACTTGGTCTACGCCACCACTACTGACAATCTTGCCCTTGTCTGCATCGGCGTCAAGAATGTGGCTCAGATCGGCGTCGGCGCCAACCGCGATGTTGGGGTTGTGCGTGGTGAAGACGAACTGTCGGTCCTCTTTCGTTCGGCGTAGGGTCTGCACCACTTGGCCATAGATTGATTGCGTGTCGAGGGGCTCCTCAGGCTGGTCGATGACCAGCGGTCCAAGACCGTCGGCCATTGCGAGCGCGATGATCACGGTGCCTTTCTGTCCGGTCGACAGTTCTCGCAGCGGCTTCTCGCGCCCAGGCGCGAACACGTACCGCACCTCCGGCTCGTCGGGAAGGGGAACCAGCTCAAGCTCGTAGAGATCCTTGGGGTTCTTACCCGAGCACGAGTCGACGAGCCGCTTCGCGACTTCCTTCGTGACACCCGCGTCCTGCGCGATTCGATCAGCCGCCTGCTCTCCGATGAAACGGACCAGCGATGACGGCGTTAGGGCATTTGCGACCTGCCGGATATCTGGGTCTTTCACGTAGCCTTTTCGGGAGAGGTCTCTCAGGGCTTTCGCGAACGCCCTCCGGTCTCCGGCTGCCGTCACTTGCACCCGCACCACTCCTGCGAGCTTGGTCTCATACTCCGTCGCCTTCGCCGCACGCTTCTTCCAACGGGCCTGCCGGCAGGCGTCAAGGCGCGCAAGAAGTCCCTCACGCTCCTTGGCCAGCACAGCCTCGCGCTTCGCGAGCTTCCCGAGCTCAGCCTCACGGCGTCGTAGGTCCTCCAGCCGCTTGCCGAGGCTCCGGTGCTGGGCGGTCGCCTTCCGCACGTCCGCCTGCCCAAGCGCGTCGAGGACGCGCTTGTGCTCAGCCTTCTTCGCCGCGAAAAGAGGGGCCAGCTCGGCGGCGACAGCCTTCACGACTGCCTGGAGTTCTGCGATCCTCTTCCGGAATTCCTTGTCCGAAGCACCGAGTAGCTCCTCTACCTTGTCCGCCATTCCGTCGAGCAGGCGGAGGCGCTTCTTGTTGGGAGCCTCCGTCGGCGCCGGCGTCCGAAGGCTCTCCAGATCAATTCCCTCGATCGCCTCCGCGAGGACGTCGGGCATGCCTCCTAGCGCCTCGCCGACGGTCTCCACATAGGACTGCTCCGCTTCCCATGCCGGTAATTCGGTGAGCACAGGGTTCTTCAGTTGTCGTTCAAGCTTGGCGTATTGAGCTTCGGTAGCGGGCTTGCCCGTTTCCGGGTGCTCAATCTCGGTCCGAAGGACGAGTACGCGTTCGCGGCACGCGATCAGCTCGCTTGCCTTCGTGCGCAGGGCATCGGTGACTTTCTGCTCTTCCTGGCTCTCACGACTGACGTCAAGATGTCGGTCGAGGAGTTCGAGCTGCGCAATCGGAGTGGCCGCGATCTGCACGAGCTCGCCTTGACTGAAAAAGGCCGGCGGGCTCTCGATCGCTGTGGGGTTTCCGGCCGGGTCCCTGACCTCGCGGTTGGCCTCCCAGGGTTGCACCTCGCGTCGAATCGTCTTCCGCTCGCCGTCACCGTCGCGGAACTCCACGGTCACCGTGCCGCCCTGGCCGACCAGAGCCTGGACCTTTCCGTCGTGATCCTCCCGAATGCCATCGAAGCTCGATGCATCGTCGAAGCAGTAGCGCAGGAGTTCGACCACCGTCGACTTCCCCGTGCCCTTCCCGCCGACGAGGCAGTTGAGGCCATTATGGAAGTTGAAACGCTGTCCTCCAAAGAATCCTTGGTCCACCGTGAGACTCATGATCGCGGGGTGAGTTGCCTCCCTGTAGTTCCAGGGGAAACGGACTTTGATTTCATGGTCAAGGAGGGCCTGCCGAATACCACGTAGGGACACGGAGTCCATCTTCAGATAGGTAACTCGGCGGCCGATCTCCTCGAGACGGTGAGAGTCGGACGAGAGAGTACACGCCTTCCGAGGATAGCCGGGGATCCTGCCGGCGCAGAAGTCTTCTATCTCTCCCTGCTTCGTCAGTTCGAGCGCACTCAGCTCCGGCGTGGGCACCAGGTTCATCTTGTACTGCCCCTTAGTCCTCAGAAGGCCGTTGGGCTTTTCATTGGCGTGCGCCGCGATTGCTACGCCACCAAGGGCGTGGACCTTCTTGATGACCGCCTCCGCATGCGCGGTCGTGATTGCCTCCTCCTTCCCGTGGTCACCCCGTGGGATACCGAGTTCGATCAAGAGGTCGGTGATCTTCGATGCCTCGTACGCCAAGTCAAAGAGGGCCAAGATGTGGCCCTCAGGCGTTGTGATCTCGACCCCCGGAACGATCACCACAGCGGACCCTTTGGCCGCAGTTCGCATCAGGTCCACCCACTCAGCTGTGTTGTGATCGGTTACGGCGAGAACCTGGATCCCCACCTTCTCGGCGGCGTGAACAACCTGCTTGGGCGCCACCTTCCCGCCCGTGTAGTCGTGAGAGCCAGGCGTGTGAACGTGAAAGTCTACTTTGTAGGGCTGTGCGCCTTTCGAGACCAGCGGCATAGGCATAAGTATAGAGCCACCAGTGAGATCCCGGAAGATCAAACTTCTGGATCTCTAACGTCCCGCTCGACTCTCCACGGGACCAAAGGTCGAAGTCGTTCCACGGTCTATAGAGCCGCACGAAGGTCCGATCCAACCTCTTACCGAGGAGGACGTAACCGAGTTCATGCGGATCTACAAGGAGGAGTCCGGTGAGGAGCTGACTGTCGGCGAGGCCCGCGAGATGACGAGACGGTTCCTCGAGCTCTACGCCCTCCTCGCCGGGATGCCGCCGGACGGCTCAGCTCGACGGGACACCTACTTGGTTTTTGACGTCCAACCAGGGAAGCTTCCGGCCATCGCGACCGCGCAAGCGAGGTGGGTCACTTCTGACGAGCAGACCCGGGTCACTTCTCGCGAGCGCCTAAGGATTGTCGGGCTCTGGCTCCGGGATGCGCTGGACGGTCGAACGGGAGGACTCGCACCGTCATGGGCTCTCCCTTTCCTAACGCGCGTCCGGCGCTCCAGGGTCTTGAGGCCCTCCTCCAAGGCGAGACGAACACGGCCGACAGGGTCATGGGCTTGCCTTTCCGGGCCAGCGCGATCTGGAGGCGTTCCGCGCGACCGTGCGCGTCGCTGGGCGCGCGGAACGCGAGCATCTTGTCGTTCGCGGCCACGGCCAAGCTACCGCCCTGGTCCGGACGCGCGAGCGCCCGCTGGAGCGTGGTCACGTCCCAGCCTCCGCCGCGGCAGGTGAGGCCCTCGCGATTGAAGGCGTCCGCGACCGCACGGAAGGAGAGGCGCGCGCGCCGCATCTCCTGGGGGGGGCGACGCGAGGGTGCACTCGCGGCTGCCCCCGGCGAACATTAGGTGACTTGCGTCACTGCTCGTAGAGGACGAACACCTGGATTCGAAGGCGTTGGTTGGAGTTTCCGAAACCCGCCAAGTAGAGTTCCACGTCGTCCTCGCCTGACGTGGCGCCAAGTTGAATTCGTGCGAAAGCGCTAAGGGCGGGAATGTTGTGGTTTGGTACGTACCACGCGCCAATCACTCGCGCTCCTTTGGGCAATCCGATGTGAAGGAGATGAGTGTTCGCGGCGTCAGGGTTGTTCGAGGCGTTGTACTCGTTTGGCCCCCCTCCGGCATTGCCGGTGTAGACCACCGGATATCCGACCGCCATATGCACCGCGCGGCCAGCGGTCATCTTGGCCATCTTGAAAGGCTCGGCCTTCACCCTCTTCGCTTCTTGTTCCGCACCAGCGGCCGCGGTGGATACCAGAGCAAAAGCAGCGACGGCAAGACCTAGTCTCATTGCGGATACCTCCTAGACAACCCGTGTATATCACGACTGTCCAGTTTCAGGTGACATGGGGCAGCCGGCAGCCATCGCGTAACCGTTTTCGCCCCGTCCATTCTCGGTAGGAGCCGCCGAATCTCTGGCATCGAACGGGGCGATCGCCCCGCCGCACACGCGAATGCGGGCGTGCCGCCTCCGGCATTGGTGACAGCCTTGGATGGCTACGAGTCGTGGGCTAGCCTGTGATCCATGTCCAAGGTCACCATCTCAAGGCTCGCCCGCATGAGCCAGCGGGAGTTCGTCGAGATCCGGGAAGCCCTCACGGAGGGACTCGGAGAGACCCACAGCGACATCGCCGCCCTGCGGGAAGAGCTGGGCGCCCTTCGGGCCGAGGCCGAGCGGAGGTTCCTAACCATGAGCGACGGCTTGCAGCTCATCCTTCAGGAAGTCGACGAACTCGCGAGTCGGCGACGACCGCGCCGCGGCCGGCCCAAGTCTCGGTCGCTTCGCACGCGACGTGCAGCGTGACCCACAGGAACGATGCCATCCGAGCGGGATCTCACCATCTTCGCGCGCACGAACTGGCGCGACCGCCGGAAGCCGTTCGGCATCCGGCGGGCTGATCGCCGCGCCCATATGTATCTCATCGGTAAGACGGGGACGGGAAAGTCCACCCTGATCGCGAGTCTCCTCCAGGCGGACATTCGGGCTGGGGAAGGGGTTGCCCTTCTTGACCCGCATGGCGACCTCGTCGAGCGGGTGCTGGCTTCGGTCCCGGGCGAGCGGAAGCGTGATCTCGTCTACTTCAACGTCGGGGACGACCAGGAACCCCTCGCCTTTAACCCGCTCGAAGCGGTGCCGGCAGCGCGCCGTTCGGCGGCAGCCTCTGGAATGCTCGAAGCGTTCAAGAAGCTCTGGCCGGACTCGTGGGGACCGCGGCTTGAGCACATCCTGCGGAACGGGCTCCTCGCTCTTTTTGAGTTTCCTCAAGCCACCCTGGCGCATATCCTGAGACTCCTGGGCGATCCACCCTTTCGGAAAGCTGTCGGCGAGCGGCTCGAGAACGCCCAGGTGCGCGACTTCTGGTTGCGGGAGTACGAGCAGTATAACGCCCGCTTCCGCGTCGAAGCGATCGCGCCGATCCAGAACAAGGTGGGCGCCTTCCTCGCCGACCCCCGGCTGAACCGAATCCTCACGAAATCGGAGAGTAGTTTCGATCTCCGACAGGTGATGGACGACGGGAAGATCCTGCTCGTGAACCTCTCGAAGGGAAGAATCGGCGAGGATGCCTCAGCCCTCCTTGGGGCGCTTCTCGTGGCCCAGATCGGCGTGATTGGGCTCGGCCGGGCGGAGAACTCTGAGGAGACGCGCCGGGATTTCTACCTCTATCTCGACGAGTTCCAGACGTTCGCCACCCTGAGCCTCGCCATGATGTTTGCGGAACTGCGGAAGTACCGGGTGAACCTCATCCTCGCGCACCAGTACCTCGCCCAGCTTGAGCCGGAGGTCCGCGACGCGATCCTTGGAAACGTTGGAACGATCATTTCCTTCCGGCTCGGCGTCCCCGACGCCGACAAGCTGGAGAAGGAGTTCTATCCCGAGTTCGCGCTCCTTGACCTCAACCGACTCCCCAATCATTGCTTCTACGTCAAGCTCATGGTGGATGGCGTGACTTCGTCGCCCTTCAGCGCCGAGACTGTGAAGCCTTCAGACTGAGCCCATCTTGGGGATCAGCGGATAAGCTAGCCAAACCTGCGCCCCGGGGGATCTTGGCTCCAGACTTGTTGGGGCGGCAGCAACTCTAGGGGTCCCCGTTTGGCTGACCCCAGGATGCCTTCACGAGCTCTTCGAGGCGCCGCTGGCGTGAGCGGACCCACGGTGCATAGTGCTTTTCCGTGATCTTGGTCGACGAGTGACCCAGCAGGACAGCGACCGCCTCTATCGGAATCCCCGCGAGGAGAAGACCACAGGCGAACGTATCCCGGAAGCGGTGTGAATGGCCATCGGGAACTCCCGCGAGTTTGAAGAGCCGCCGCAACCGCTCCTGGTATTTTCCGGCGGCCGACGACTTTTTTCCGTTCCCCGTCCAGAAGAAGTAATCGCTGCTCGCCGGAGGGACTGACCGGATCGCCTCGGCCACCCATTCCGGGATGGGCATCTTGACCGGAACGCCCGTCTTCTGTGTGTACAAGAACACTGAGCTTTCCCGTAGCGCCGACTGCGGCAAACACGCCGCATCCTGGATGCGCAGGCCCGAGTACCGCATGAGAAGGACAAGCGCTTTGAGGCGCCCGGCGATCGGGGTGTCGAGGCGGCCGTACTCGTCAGGGTATCTGTTGCATGCATCGAGAATCGCCTTGAGCTCGTCCTCGGAGAACGGGAGCGTCGGATTCGACTCGGGTTTCGGGGGCTTCAATGCCTTCGCCGGGTTTTTCTCGATCCACCCGGCGTCCATACAGAACCGGAAGAACGACCGCAGGCGCTCGACCTTCTTGAGCTGCGTGATCGCCGAATCGTCGAGCGACGCCCGGAAGGTCCTAAGCTCGTCCACGGTCAGCCTTCCGAGTCCCCTCAACCCCTTGTCTTCGCACCAGTCTCGGACCTGGCCGAGCGTTCGCCGGAGCTTCCGTATCGTCTCCCAGGAGAGCTTCCGCGCCTCCGCGTCTTCGATGAAACGGGCGACGGCCTCGCCGATCGTCGGCACCTCCGGCCGGACCTGCCCGATCTTCCCGGAGGCCTCCCAGCCGCGCACGAGGTCCGTGCCGGCTTCCCATGAGGAGAGATCAAGCGCACGCCTGATGCGCTCGCCTCCGAGCGTTCCCTGCACCCACAGGGGGCACCTACAGCGACGCTCGCGCCGGGAGCTATGCCGACAGGAGCGAACGTGGCGGCGGTAGAGCTGCAGCACGTCCCCATTGTAGGGCCGAAAGGGACGTATTGGGTCCGCGAAGTTTCGTGCCTACTTTAACTCGTTTTTAATCAACTGGTTAAAGTTGGCGGAGAGGGTGGGATTCGAACCCACGGTACCCGGTAGGGCACAGCGGTTTTCGAGACCGCCCGATTCAACCACTCTCGCACCTCTCCGTCATTGAGCCGGGGGTTGCGCGTCGCACCCCCCGGACCCACGCTCGCCACGCGGGAATGAATCCCGCTTCGCCACGAGCGAATCGTGATTCTAACCCGTTTCGCGGCGGGCCTTGAAGAAGTCCTGGATCAGTTGCCGGCAGTCGGCTTCCAGGATCCCTTCGACCACGTCGAAGCGATGGTTGAGCGCCAGGTCCTCCACCCGCAGGAGCGACCGGATGGCCCCACCCTTGGGCTCGGCCGCCCCGTAGACCACGGTCCCCACGCGGGCGTGGACCAGCGCGCCCACGCACATCAGGCAGGGCTCCACGGTCACGTAGAGGGTGGACCCGGTGAGCCGGTAGTTGTCGAGGGCACGCGCCGCCCCACGCAGGGCGACGATCTCGGCGTGCGCGGTGGGGTCGACCTGGTGGATGGGCTGGTTGAAGCCGGAGGCCACCACCTCCCCGCCCGCCACCAGGACCGCCCCCACCGGCACCTCGCCGAGGTGGAGGGCGGTGCGGGCCTCCTGCAACGCGAGGCGCATGATGCTCTCGTGCGTCACTTCCACTCCAGGTTCAGCCCCCTCCGGATGCGCCCGAGGTCGGCCTCCAGCCTGAGGGTCTGGCCGGACCGGAAAGTCCCGGTGATCTCCTCGGTCTTCACGTTTTCGTCCCACGCGACCTGAAAGCGGATCTTGTGGACGCCCGGGCTCACCCGCAGGGTGTCCCGGAAGCTCCCCTGCGCGAGCTTGAAGACCAGGCCCTTCTTGCGGACGGTGCCGGTGAGCTTCTGCTCGATCACCCGCTCACCGTCGACCCACACGCGCAGCATGCCGTACTTGAGGGGGTGGTCGAAGTCGATGCGCAGCCGCCCCGGCTCGCGGGGCCTGGGGGTTTCCCGCGGCGCCGCCCGAGCGCCGGCCTCCCGGGGGCGGGTCGCGGGAGCAGCCGTGGGGGTCGCCACCGCCGCGGGGGCCACCGCGGGAGACGAATCTCCGGACGGCGCGGGGAGGACCGTCGTCGACGGGGCGCCGCGCAATGGTGCGGGCGTTTCTCCGGGCGAGGAGGCCTCGCGCAGGACCAGGATGGCGTAGCCGATCGCGAATCCCGCGATGAGCAGGGCCGAGCCCGTGATCAAAGCGCGACGGCGGCGCGACCGGTGGGGAGCGGGCGACTCCTTCGGCTCCGGGGCGGCGGGAGGGGGGGACTCGGGTAAGGCGAGT
>Ga0137367_10000196_pt1 | contig 40568 bp, 37 predicted proteins | sample SagtaG_14_FD_104939 | JGI IMG/M metagenome (GOLD analysis project Ga0137367, IMG submission 104939) | Vadose zone soil microbial communities from Sagehorn Ranch, Mendocino, California, USA - Sage1_L_80_16 metaG | ecosystem: Environmental > Terrestrial > Soil > Vadose zone | place: USA... | reverse complement strand
CGGCTGCTGCCTCGTCTGCTACCGCCGATTCAAGAACTCGTCATTGTGAAAGGAGCTCTTAGTTGACCAAACGTCCGGCGACGGTTCACGGCGAGACGTTGGACCGTCCCACGCATGGACTGAGCTACCCTCCAGGCTCCGCCGCCGAGGGAGCCGCCAATCAGCACGATCAGCATCGAGGCGCCGACGACGACCGCTGCCACCCAGCTGGTACACGACCTCGTTCCGTTCGCGCGCACGGATCTCGTCCCGCTCGAGGGGGAGCGCTGGGAGGTGCGGGTCGAGGAGAGCTCGGAAGAGGAGCTCGACGCGGTCCTTCACGCCGTCGCCCGCTGGGCTGCGGAGCAGCGGCTCGAGCAACCGCAGGTACTCGTCGACGACTCACCCGTCGAGCTGCCGTAGCGCCTAGTCCTCGAGTGTGAGCGGCAACGCCGCCGCCACGATCCGCCTGCCGCCCTGCTCGTAGATCACGTCGACGCTGTCGTTCTGCCGGTAGGTGCCGGCGACACCGAGGAAGAGCGACAGCCAGCGCCAGAAGCCGAGCTGCCCTTCGCGAGCGAGCCGCCGCTCGAAGACGAGCTCGTCCCCCTCGCGCCGAAAATCACGACCCGGCTGCTGGGCGACCCCGTTCACGAACACCTCGAAGCGCTCGCCGACTCCGGACGGAAGGTGCACGCGCGTGCGCTCGGCCATCGCTCGTAGAATGCCACCGGTGCCCGAGGCCAATCCTCACGTAGCTGGTGCGGCGGACGCCTCGGCCGCGGGATACGTGCTGCCGGCGAAACCGGACGCGTAGCGTGCGCCGTTCGCTCGTCCTCGGTGTCGCCCTGCTCGCGCTCGTGCTCGCGGGTGCCGCTGCAGCTGGCAACGGCGGAGTCGCGCCGCCGGATTCCGCTTCGCCCAACGCGCAGAGCATCCGCGACATCTACTGGCTGATCCTAGGCGTCACGGGCGGGATCTTCGTGCTCGTCGAATGCACGCTGATCCTCTTCGTCATCCGTTACCGCAGCCGCGGGCGGCCGCGCGAGGTGGAAGGCTCGCAGGTTCGCGGCCATACAAACCTCGAGCTCGCCTGGACGGCCGGCCCAGTTCTGATCCTCGCCGTCATCGCCGGCTTCGTCTTCTACAAGGTCTCCGGCACGCACGGCGCGCGGGCAGCCGCGGTGGAGCAGATCCGGATCGAGGGGCACCAGTACTACTGGCAGTTCATCTACCGCAACAGGGCGATCGCGATCGATCACCTGCGGCTGCCGTACAACCGTGCGGTCCGGCTCGAGATCACCGGCGAGGACGTCAACCACAGCTGGTGGGTGCCCGCGCTTGGCGGCAAGATCGACGCCATCCCAGGGAAGCAGAACCACATCTCGTTCCGGGCGACAAAGCTCGGCACCTTCCGTGGCCAGTGCGCCGAGTTCTGCGGCATCCAGCACGCGGCGATGATGGCGCAGGTGGAAGTGCTGCCCCAGAACGAGTACGACGCCTGGGTGCAGGAGCGACGCAGCTCGACGGTCGACCTTGGCAAGGAGACCTTCGTCGGGGTCTGCGCGAAGTGCCACGGCCTCGCGGCCCAGGGTGACATCGGTCCGCCGATCGCGCAGAGCCCGCTGCTCAGCGACCGCACCGGCTTGACGAGGCTGCTCCGCCAGGGAGTGGGCACCATGCCCGCCGTGGGCAAGACCTGGAACGAGGCGCAGCTGAGCGCTTTGATGGAGTACCTGCAAAAGCGCTTCAAGCAGGGAGGCGCGAGTGGCGGCTAGAGCGGAACGGCCACCGGTCTCGATCATCGTCTCGCGCGGCCCGGTGTCGAGCTGGCTGACGACGGTCGACCACAAGCGGATCGGAATCCTCTACATCGTCACGAGCCTGACCTTCTTCGCGCTCGGCGGCATCCTGGCGCTGTTGATCCGGGCGCAGCTGGCGACACCGAACGAGCACGTCGTCACGCGCAACTCGTACAACGAGCTCTTCACGATGCACGGGACGACGATGGTCTTCCTGGTCGTCGTCCCGATCCTCGCCGGCTTCGGCAATTACCTGGTGCCGCTGATGATCGGTGCCCGCGACATGGCCTTTCCGCGCCTGAACGCCCTCTCGTACTGGCTCTTCCTGCTCGGCGGGGTCATCCTCTACTCGAGCTGGTTCGCCAACGGCGGCGCTCCGAAGGCAGGCTGGACCGGCTACGCCCCGCTGAGCGAGCTGCCTTTCACGCCCGGCCACGGGATCGACCTCTGGATCCTCTCGCTGCACGTCCTCACGATCTCCTCGCTTGCGGGCGCGATCAACCTGCTGGTGACGATCCACAACATGCGCGCGCCGGGGATGTCGTGGATGCGGATGCCGCTCTTCGTCTGGTCGATGGAGGTCTACGCGGCCCTGCTCGTGGTGGTGCTGCCGCCGCTCTCCGCGGGGCTGACCCTGCTGCTGCTGGACCGCCAGGTGGGCACGCATTTCTTCCTACCGCAGGAAGGCGGCAACGCCGTGCTCTACCAGCACGTGTTCTGGTTCTTCGGGCACCCCGAGGTCTACATCATGATCCTGCCCGCGATGGGCATCGTCTCCGAGGTGATCCCCGTCTTCGCGCGCAAGCCGATCTTCGGCTACACAGCGATCGCGCTCTCGACGGTGGCGATCGGCTTCTACTCCATGCTCGTCTGGGCCCACCACATGTTCTCGGTCGGGCTACCAGCCTACGTGCAGGGCTTTTTCATGATCTCCTCGATGATCATCGCCGTTCCGACCGGGGTCAAGATCTTCAACTGGCTCGCCACCACCTGGCGCGGGAACATCCATTTCGACACGCCCATGTTGTTCGCCCTCGGCTTCATCGCCGTCTTCACGATCGGCGGCCTCTCGGGGATCTTCGTCGCCGCCTACCCGGTCGACTGGCAGGTGACGGACACCTACTACGTGGTCGCCCACCTGCACTACGTGCTCTTCGGCGGCTCGCTCTTCGGGATCTTCGCGGCGCTCGCCTACTGGTGGCCGAAGATGTTCGGGCGCATGCTCGACGAGCGGCTGGGCAAGGTCAGCTTCTGGTTCATCTTCGTCGGCATGAACCTCACATTCTTCCCGATGCACATGCTCGGCCTGCTCGGGATGCCGCGACGCATCTACACCTACGACCAGGGCGGGCTCTGGGAGGGGTACAATTTCACGTCGACGATCGGCTCGGGCGTGATGACCGTCGGGATTCTCATCTTCGCGTGGAACATCCTGAAGACGTCGCACTCCGGTCCGCGTGCGGTCAACGATCCCTGGCTCGCGGACACGCTCGAGTGGTACACGACCTCGCCGCCGCCGCCGCACAACTTCGACAAAGTGCCCTACGTCTCGAGCCCGAGGCCGCTGCGCGACCTGCGCCGGCGGATCGCGGAGGCACGTGCCTGACGTGACCCCCGGGCCCTGGCTGCGCCTGACGGCGCTCGCCGCCGCGGCCGCGTGCTGCGCCGCTGTGGTGAGCGGCGCGCTCGGGCTCGGGGCAGCGCACCGCGGCCTCGCGGCGCTGGCGCTGCCGCCGCTCGCCGCGCTCGTCGCCGCGGCCTGGGTCGCGCACCGGCGGCTTCTCGCGCCGGCGCTCACCGCGCTCGTCTCGTTCCTCGCCGCTGCGCTCGTGACCCCGCGGCCCGCGCACCTGGCACTGGCTGGCCTCTCGCTCGCGTCCGCCGCGGTGGCCGCAGCCTGGTGCTTCGGCGGCGAGCCGGTCGCCCCGGCCTCCTGGCGCGACTACGTGACGCTGACGAAGCCGCGGATCATGTCCCTGCTTCTGCTGACCGGCGCGGCGGGCATGTTCGTCGGCGCTCAGGGTGTGCCGCCGCTCTCGATCTTCGCCGTAACGCTGGTGGGGCTGGCGCTGGCCTGCGGCGGCGCGAGCGCCCTCAACCACGTGCTCGACCGAGACGTCGACCGGCTGATGCGGCGCACCGGCCACCGTCCCGTCGCGGAGGAACGCGTCGCCCCGGCGAGAGCGCTCGAGTTCGGGCTAGCGCTCTCGGCCTTCTCGTTCGTGCTGCTCGCCTCGCGCGTGAACGTGCTGACGGCCGTGCTCGCTCTGGTCGGGAACCTCTTCTACGTGCTCGTCTACACGCGCTGGCTCAAGCGCTCGACGCCGCAGAACATCGTTATCGGCGGCGCGGCCGGCGCGGTGCCGCCGCTCGTCGGCTGGGCGGCCGTGACGGGGAGCCTGACGCTGCCGGCGCTGTTCCTGTTCCTGATCGTCTTCTTCTGGACGCCGCCGCACTTCTGGGCGCTGGCGCTCGTGATCAAGCGAGACTACGCGGCGGCGCGGATCCCGATGCTCCCGGTCGTCCGCGGAGACCGCGAGACGGCGCGGCAGATCGTCTGGTATTCGCTCGTGCTCGTCGCGGTGACGCTGTTGCCCTTCGCCTGGCACACCGCCGGCGTGCTCTACCTAACCGCAGCGCTGCTGCTCGGCGCGCTGTTCCTACAACTCGCCTGGCGGCTGCGCCGCGAGACGACAACGGCACGAGCAGGTGTGCTCTTCAAGTATTCGCTCCTCTACCTCGCGTTGCTCTTCGTGGCGCTCGCGGTGGACCCGCTGATCGGATGAGCGACGCCGAGCTCGAGCGCAAGAACCTGATCTTCGGCCTCGCGCTGTTCGGGCTCTTCCTGCTCCTGTTCGGGCTGACAGTTGTAGTCGCCCTGATCTACCTCGCCGTCGACTGAGGAGCACGGGGAAACCCCCTGGTTCCCCGGTGCTCCCCCTCCTTGCGCGCGGAAGCTCGGCTCCGGCGTTTCAGGAGCCGCCCGCTCTACGTTGGGTTCAAGCCGCCTTGTCGTTGTGAGCCTCCCGCCGGGCAAAGCCCGGCTCCGGCGGCGCGGCGTCGCGACTACCCTGCGGCCGAGTAGCCCCTTGGTCCCTTAGTACGGTTCGCCCAGCCTCCTCCCCGAGGCAACCGTAACGAGAACTTCCGCACCCGTGGGTGCCGAAAGCGTGCCGAACCTGTGACGCCACTCGAGGGGATCTTCCTCGCCCGGCCCGACTCTGTCGGCGCCGGCATCCCGCTCGCGGTCAAGGACCTCTTCGACACCGCCGGCCTGGTTACGACATACGGCTCGATCCTCTTCGCCGAGCACGTGCCCACCTCAACGGCGAAGGCGGTTCGGCGGCTCGAGGCGGCGGGCTACGTCGACGTCGGCAAGACGAACCTGCACGAGTTCGCCTACGGGACGACCTCCGAGAACCCTCATTTCGGCACCGTGCCGAACCCGCTCGCCGCCGGCCGGCTCGCAGGCGGTTCGAGCGGCGGCTCTGCGGCTGCGCTCGCAGCCGGGCTCGCCGACGCAGCGCTCGGCACCGACTCCGGCGGTTCGATCCGCATCCCAGCGGCCTGTTGCGGAGTCGTCGGCTTCAAGCCGAGCTACGGGCTCGTGCCGCTCGAGGGCTGCTTCCCGCTCGCTCCGAGCTTCGACCACGCGGGCCCCATGGCGCGCGACGTCGCCGGATGCACGCGGATGATGGAAGCGCTGGCGCCCAGGCTCGCGCCGGAGGAGCTCGAGCTGGAGGACGTCGAGATCGGAGTCGCCTGGACAGAGCTCGCCGACCCGCAGGTGCGGGCCCGCGTCGAGGCGGCAGCGGAGCTCTTCCCGCGCCGGCGGCGGCTCGACGTGCGGCTGCCGGAGCACTTCGACGCCGCGTTCAGCCGCGAGGTCGCCGATGTCCACCGGGAGCTCTTCCTCGAGCACGCCGACTCGTACGGCGACAACGTCCGTCAGAAGATCGAGCGCTGCCTCGAGGTGACCGACGCCGAGTACGAACGCGCGACGGCGCAGCGCGAGCGCTACCGCGAGAGGCTCACCGAAGCCGCGGCGCAGGTCGACCTCGTCCTCACCCCGACCCTCGTCTGCGTCGCGCCGCCGGCCCCTTCCGACGAGCTTGCCCTGCGCGACGGGTTGATCCGCCTGACGTTCCCGTTCAACGCCACCGGCTGGCCCGCCGCCGCACTTCCGTGCGGCCCCGCGGAAGACGGGCTGCCCGCCTCGGTTCAGCTCGCCGCTCCGCCGGGTGACGATGCTCGCGTTCTGGCCACGGCTGCCGCATTAGAGCGATCTCTCTCCCGCGCCTGACGCCCTCGTTCGAGGGAGCTGCGACCGAGCGGGGGTGCCGCCAACTGACGCGGCCGTCGGCCCCGGCGGCCGGCTGCCGGGCTGGATCGCGTTCTAGACGCGCTCGAGCAACTGTCGGTCCGAGCGCCGGCGCTGGGCTCGACCTAGCGCGACGGCAATGCCACCCAGCGCAAGCAGCGGCCCGACAACGACGAGCGCGTAGATCAGGATCTCGAGCTCTCGGGCAAGCACCGACCCCGCGTCGTCGAGCGTGCGATCCAAGCGCCCGGGAGCCACGCTCGCCTTGTCAGTCGGGGTGACGAGCGTCAGCCCGACACGCGCGAGCTTGGCACGGCGAACGGTCGCACGATGCCTCTTTTGCTGCACCGCGAGCCGGCTCTTTTCGATCGATAGCCGGCGCTCGAGCTGCTGCCGTTCCGCCGGAGTAACGCTGCCTCGGAGCTGCGCCTCCAGCGCCGCCACGCCACGACGCAGCACCGCGATGCGCGACGTCTGAGCATCGGCTCGCTGTTGCAGGTCCTGCACCGAGATCTTCTGCGCCAGCAGCGTGCCGAACCCCGCAAACGTCGCCAGCGCTTGCTGCACTCGATCGATCGGGATCCGCAGCACGAGCGTCGACACGCCATGCCGGCCGGGAACGTCGAATGAGGCGGACGCGACGTAGCCGCCGAGCGACCGCGTCACGCGCATCGCCTCTTGCGTTCGCTCCGAGAGCCGGTCCGAGTCCCGGACGCGAAGGGTCAGGGCGGCGTCGTACTGCTGAAGGCGGCTCTGCGCAGGCGGGAGCGCGCCCTGCTTCGCGTCGAGTTCCGAAGGGGCAGGCAACCCTGCACTGGGAACGGTGGCGGGACCGAAGACGTGGGTCGTCGCCGTCGGGGTCTGGGCTTGAAGCGCGGCGTGATTCGAGACGCTGCCCGACCGGGAGTGGACGACGCCGATCGCGGCCGCGACGCTTAGCGAGCCCGCCAGAGCAGCGAGGCCGATAGCAGGCACAAGCTTTCGAACGGCGATGACAGGCCGCCGGCGAGGCGGTGGGGCGAGGGACTCGATTCGCTGGCGCAGCTCGATCGAAGGTCCCGGCTTGCCGGCCCTAAGCTCACGTGCGAGCTGCTCGAACCGGTCGTCCACGAGCTCAAGCGGCGACACCGGCGCTCACCTCCTTCTCCAGCTTCGCCAGGGCACGGCTGAGGCGGGTCGAGCAGGCCGTGGTGCTGATCCCGAGCACGCGCGCGGCGCCCTCGCCGTCCAGCTCGAGGACGACTCGCAATGCGACCACCTCGCGCTCGGCCGCCGAGAGCTGGGCCAGCGCGCGCTCCAGGGCCGGCGAGAGGCCGTCGCCGAAGACCGGATCGCTGGGCGCTCGCAGCTCGGCGACGGCGAAACGGCCCTCGCGCCGGCGGCGGCGATCCTCGGCGCGAAAGTGATCGAGCGCCGTCGAGCGCGCCAGCTGGCAGAGCCAGGTCCGCGCGCTGCCGCGACGCGGGTCGTAGCGGTGCCAGCGCTCCAGCGCCCGGGCAAAGGTCTCGGCTGTCAGATCTTCGGCCACGGTTCGGTCTCCCGTCAGGTACACGAGGAAGGCATGCACGTCGTCGAGGTGGCGCCTCGCCGCCTCGGCGAAGTCCTCCGCGCTCGTCCTCGCCTTCACAAGACCAATACGCCGCCACCGGCCCCCGGCGTCACATCACGTTGCCGAGCGGGCGGAGCCCTCGTAGACCGGGTCGCGGGCGAAGCGGTCGAGCTCGTCGCTGAGCAGGTCGACGGGATCGGGCGGATCGCCCGGCGGGAATGGCGCCGGCTCGCCATCGACCCCGACGCTGACGAGCCGATCGGACGGCTCGTGCTCCAGCTCGACCTCGCGCTCCAGGCGCGAGCGCAGCCACCCGGTGAGCAGGTGGGCCTGCGCCTCGGTGCCGGTGACCTTGATCCGCCGCACCTCTGCGATCCCGGGCCAGAGCGAGGCGAGCTGCTGCCGCCAACGGCTCGTTCGCGCCCAGGCGATGTCGGAGACCATCACGCGGTCGAAGACCTCGGCCAGCCGCGCGTACGGTCCCGGCAAGCCCGGCCACTCGGTGCTGTCGACGATCAGGCGGTCGACCACATCCACGAGCTCCTCGAACGGCCGCTCGCCGAAGGGCGGCAACCCGCGCCAGCGCAGGAAGACCGGCAGGTCCGGCAGCAGCAGCGGCTGGACGACGCTCGCCGGGACCAAGGCCCGGTTGCCACCGAGCCTGAGCCGAATCGTCTCCGTGCAGACCTGCCTGCCGACGCCTGCCGAGAAGCAGTGCACCTCGGCGGCTCCCTCGATGCCGTCGGCGCCGTTCGGGTCGGGAAAGAGCGCGATCGTGCGCGATGGGTGGCGCTCGGCGAGACCTGAGAGCACGTCCTCCGCCGCCTCGACCCACGCCTCGGGAACCCATGCCAGGTGGGTCATCACACTGGTGCGCTGGAACGGCTCGCCGGTCTCCGAGTCGACCCGCCGCAGCGCGAGCTCGCGGTCGATTTCCGCGATCGAGCCTAGCGCCGTCGCCACTGGCGTCCGTCCCGGCGCATGAGCTCGTTCGCGCCCGCCGGGCCCCACGTCCCCGCCGCGTAGTTCGGGAACGAGGGCCGGTCCCGCTTCCAGAGCGCCACGATCGCGTCTACCAGCGACCACTGCTCCTCGACCTCGTCGGCGCGCGTGAAGAGCGTGGCGTCGCCGACCAGGCAGTCGAGGATCAACCGCTCATAGGCCTCCGGGATCCCCGTGCGGAAGGTGCCGCCGTAGAGGAAGTCCATGTGAACGGTGCGCAGCATCATCCCCTGGCCCGGCACCTTCGCGGCGAACTCGAGCGAGACGCCCTCGTCGGGCTGGATGTGGACGACGAGCACGTTCGGGCGCAGGCCCTCCGAGTCGGGCTCCTCGAACGGGGGATGCGGCGCGCGTTTGAACTCGATCGCGATCGTCGTCTCGCGCCGGGCGAGGCGCTTGCCCGCGCGGATGTAGAACGGCGTGTCCGCCCAGCGCCAGTTGTCGACGTACAGCTTGGCGGCCACGTAGGTCTCGGTCAGCGAACTCGGGTCGACGCCGGGCTCCTCGCGGTAGCCGGGCACCTCCTCGCCCTCGATGTAGCCACGACCGTACTGGCCGCGGACGACGTGCTTGGGGCCCGGCGTGTGCAGCGCGCGCAGCACCTTCACCTTCTCGTTCCGGACCGACTCGGCCGTGAAGTCGATCGGCGGCTCCATCGCGGTCAGCGCGACCAGCTGGAGCAGGTGGTTCTGGAAGACGTCGCGAATCGCGCCGGCCTGCTCGTAGAACGCGGCCCGCCCCTCGATGCCGATCGTCTCGGCGACCGTGATCTGGACGTGGTCGACGAACTGTCGGTTCCAGATCGGCTCGAAGATCCCGTTCGCGAAACGCAACGCAAGCAGGTTCTGGACCGTCTCCTTGCCGAGGTAGTGGTCGATCCTGAAGATCTCGGTCTCCTCGAACTGGCGCACCAGCTCGGCGTTCAGCTTCTGCGCGGAAGCGAGGTCGCGCCCGAACGGCTTCTCGACGACCACCCGCGTCCAACCCTGCGTCGAGCGCCGCTTGCCGAGCGCGCGCACGAGCACCGGCAGAGCGCTGGGCGGGACCGCGAGGTAGTAGACCCGGTTGCCCGCGGTGCCGCGGCTCTCGTCGAGCTCGTTCAGCGCCTCGACCAGGCGGGCCTGGCCGGCCTCGTCGGCGAAGTCGGTCGCGACGTAGCGCATTCCCTCGGCGAGCGGCTCCCAGACGTCCTCGCGAAGCTCGTCGCGGCCGAACTCCTGCACCGCCTCCTTCATCCGCTCCCGGAAATCGTCGTCGGATTCCTCGCTGCGGGCGACACCAACGATTGCGAACTTCTCCGGCAACAGGCCTCGCAGCGCGAGCGAGTAGAGCGCCGGAAAGAGCTTGCGGCGCGTGAGGTCGCCCGAGGCGCCGAAGATCACGAACGCGCAAGGGTCCGGCGTGCGCCGCAGCGTGAGGCCTTCGAGGAGCGGGTTCTCGGCGGCGACCGCCATCAGGCTTTCTCGGCGGGCTTGACCGCGTGACCGCCGAACTGGTTGCGCAGTGCCGCCGCGACCTTGGCGGCGAACGACTCATCTTGTCGCGACGCGAAGCGCGCGTAGAGGGCGGCGCTGATCGCCGGCGCCGGCACGCTCTCGTTGATCGCCTCGAAGACCGTCCAGCGGCCCTCGCCGGAGTCGTCGACGTAGCCCTCGATCTTCTCCAGGTCCTTGCCATCCTGTTCGAAGGCGGCGTACAGGAGCTCCAGCAGCCAGCTGCGTACGACGGAGCCGTAGCGCCAGATGCCGGCGATCTCGTGGAGGTCGACCTCGAACTCGGAAGCGTGCATGATCTCGAAGCCCTCGCCATAGGCCTGCATCAGGCCGTACTCGATTCCGTTGTGCACCATCTTCACGAAGTGCCCGGCGCCGGAGGGGCCGACGTGGGCGTAGCCGTCTGGGGGCGCGAGGCTGCGGAAGATCGGCTCCAGCCGCTGCACCGGTTCGTCGTCACCGCCGACCATCAGGCAGAAGCCGACCTTGATGCCCCAGATGCCGCCCGAGACGCCGGCGTCGACGAAATGCAGATTGCGCTCCGTGGCCTCAGCGTGCCGCCGCTGGGAGTCGCGGAAGTTCGAGTTGCCACCGTCCACGATCGTGTCGCCCGGCTCGAGGATCCCGAGCAGCTCCTGGAAGGCGTCCTCCGTGATCTGGCCGGCGGGGATCATCAGCCAGACGGCGCGAGGCGCCTCCAGCTGCGCGGCGAGCGCTGTGAGCGAGGCCGCAGTGGACTCGACCTTGGGATCGTAGGTCTGCACCTCGTGCCCGTCCTGCCGCAGGCGCCCGGTCATCCCCGCGCCCATCCGTCCCAGACCGACCATTCCAAGCTGCACTAGACGTCCTCCAATCTGATTCGGACGATTCTCCGCCCCCGCTCCTCGAGCGAGGCGAAGTCGGCCGCGGCTTGCGCCTGGATCAGCCGGCGGAAGCCGAACTTTCGGCCGGGAATCGCCACTTCCTTACCGGGCTCGTCGACGACCTGCACGAACAGGCCGGTGTTGGGGCCGCCCTTGTGGAGCTGACCGGTCGAGTGCAGGTAGCGCGGCCCGAGATTGTGCGTGACGACGCCGCCGGTCTCGGCGCGCGCCCGCTCGACGAGCGGCTGGAGCTCCTCTTCGCGCCTCGGGTCGATGAACGCCTGGATTGCGACGTAGTCGCCGGGCCGCGCCTGCTCGAAGAGCTCTTCAAGCGCCCCGCGCGGCTCCACGTCCGGCTCGCCGCCCGCGGTCAGGACCTCGTTCGTCTTGTCCTTCGCCGCCTGGACGTCCGGCTGGTCGAAGGGGTTGATCTCGAGGATCGAGCCTGCCACCGCGGTCGCGAACTCCCAGCGGTAGAACTCCTGCCCGAGCTCATAGGTGGCCGGTAGCCGCACCTCCGGCGCTTGCCGGTCGGGGCCGTCCGGCGTCTCCCCCGGCGCGGGGATCAGTCCTTTGCCCTCCTTGCCAGTCGACTCGGCCAGCAGCTGCTCCGCCCAGAGCCCGAAACCACCGGTGTTCGGATTGATCGTCACCTTGTCGCGGCCGTCCTGCCAGCCATGACCGAGCTCGAGCCCGAGCTCGAGGCCGGGATTGCCCTCCTCACCGTGGCACGCCTCGACCATCTCCTCCACTCGCTCGAGCAGCCGCTCCAGGTCGACCCCCATCAGCGCGGCCGGGACGAGGCCGAAGACCGACAGCGCTGAGTAGCGGCCGCCGATCGTGGGCTCGCCTTCGAAGATTCCGACGAAGTTGCGTTCGCGGGCCAGCGACTCGAGCTCCGAGCCGGGATCGGTGACCGCGGCGAAGAACTCGCCGCGCTTGCCGGCCTTGTTCCAGAAGTAGTCGAGGTGGCAGCAGGTCTCGAGGGTCGTGCCGGACTTGGACGCCGCGATGAAGAGCGTCGCGTCGAAGTCGAGCGTCTCGGCGCTGTGGCGCAGCATCGCCGGGTGCGTGGTGTCGAGAACCCGAAAGCCCTGTGCCTCGAAGGTGCGCCTGATCACCTCCGGGGCCAGGCTCGAGCCGCCCATCCCCAGGAGCACGAGGGTGTCGATGATCCCGGGCGCGGAGACCTCCTCGACGAAGCGCAGCAAATCGGCGATGCGGCTACGCATGCGCATCGGCTCGTCGAGCCACCCGAGCCACTTCGCCTCGTCGTGCCCGGTCCAGAGCGTGGCATCGCGCGCCCAGATGCGCTCGACCACCTCTGCGGGGGCCACCGTGCTCACTGTCTCGCTTCGAGAAAGCCGAGCACGAGCTCGTCGAACTCGCGCGGACGCTCGAGACTCGGCACGTGCGCGGTGTCAGCGATCCTCACCCGCCTGGCACCGGGGATTTCGCGCTCGAGCCGGTCCGCGATCCGGTGGATATCCGGCAGGTCCTCGTCGCCGACCACGACGAGCGTCGGAGCGGTGATCTCGCCCAGGCGCTCCGTCAGGTCAACGACCAGCGGCTCGTCCTCGGCGAGGCCCTCGACGGGCAGCTGGAGCTCGTAGGCGCGCCGCTGCATCTCGGCGACCTGCGCCCGTACCGACGGATCCACCTCCTCGGGACTGCGCTTGGGGCCGTCCACCCAGGTCCTCAGGGTCACGTCGACCGCAGCGTCGAGGTCGCCGCGGGCGAGAGCGGCCTCCTCCTCGGCGTCGGCGGCGTTCATCTCCTCCGACCATTCGTAACCCGGCAGGCCCGAGCCCACGAGCACGAGCGCGTCGACGAGCTCCGGCCGGGCGACCGCGACCTCGAGTGCGATCCGGCCGCCAACGGAGACGCCGACGAGCGAGGCGCTCTCCAGCCCGTGCCCCTCCATCAGCTCGACGAGATCCCGTCCGTCCGAATAGGGCCCGCCGGGCTCGAGCGGCGAGCGGCCGAAGCCACGCTGGTCGTAGCGCATGACGCGGTGCGAGCGGGTGAACGTCTCCCACTGGGGAACCCACATCCGGCTGTCGCAGATCCCCTCGTGGATCAGAACGATCGCCGAGCCGTCGCCCGCGACCTCCGAGTACAGATCCGAGCCTGTGGCGCTCAGGCCGAGACCAGCTCGCCGCGTTTGGCCCGCACGCCCTCGAGCAGCTCGGCGAAGGAGTCGGAGAACTTCTGCACGCCCTCCTTCTCGAGCACCCCGACCACATCCTCGTAGTCGACGCCGGCCTCGGCAATCTGCTCGAAGACGCGGCGCGCCTCGTCGAGATCGCGCTCCAGCGTGAGCGCCACCTGGCCGTGGTCCTGAAAGGCGCTGATCGTCTCCTCCGGCATCGTGTCCACGGTCTCAGGGCCGATCAGCTCCTCGACGTACATCACGTCGCGGTATTCGGGATTCTTGGTCGAGGTCGAGGCCCAGAGGCAGCGCTGGGTGCGTGCGCCCTTGGCGGCGAGCGCGTCCCAGCGCGCCCCGGCATGAAGCTCCTTGGAGCGCCGGTAGGCGAGCTTGGCGTTCGCGATCGCCAGCTTGCCCTTCAGCTCGTCCGGGGCCCCCAGCTCCTCGAGCCGCCGGTCGGCCTCGGTGTCCACGCGCGAGACGAAGAAGCTCGCGACCGAGGCTACCGGCCTGGGATCGCCGCCGCTCTCGACCAGCCGCTCGAGCCCACGCAGGTATGCCTCCACGACCTCGGCGTAGCGCTGCAGCGAGAAGATCAGGGTCACGTTGATGCTGCGGCCGCGGGCGATCATCTCCTCGATCGCGGGCAGCCCGGGTGCGGTCGCCGGAATCTTGACGAAGCAGTTCGGCCGGTCGACGAGCTCGTGCAGCCGCTGCGCCTCGGCGATCGTGCCGTCGGTGTCGTAAGCCAGGTTCGGGTCGACCTCGATCGAGACGTAGCCGTCCTGGCCGGCGCCCCCGTCCCAGACCGGGCGGAACAGGTCGCATGCGTCCTGGACGTCCTTGATCGCAAGCCTCAGGAAGACCTCCTTCGGGTCGTCCTCCTCGGCGAGCACCTCGCGCAGCTGCTCGTCGTAGGCGTCCCCGGCGGAGATCGCCTTCTGGAAGATGGTCGGATTCGACGTCACGCCGACGACCGCGTCCTCGTCGATCATCCGCGCGAGCTTCCCGCTCCGGAGCAGCCGGCGCGAGAGGAAGTCGATCCAGACACTCTGCCCGAGCTCGGACAGCTGGTGCAGGCGTGATCGAAGGCGACGCTTGTCGGCCCGTGCGTCCGTCTGAAACGACCGGTCGGGCTCGTTTGGTTCTCGAGACGACGTATTAGCCATAGCTCTTCTCCCTTTCCATCTCTTCGATCTTTTCAAGCCGCCGCACGTACCGCTCCCCGCCGTCGAAGCGGGCGGCCACGAAGGCCCGCGCCAGCTCGGCCGCCAGCTCGGCGCCGACGACCTCGGACCCCAGGCAGAGCACGTTCATGTCGTCGTGCTCGACGCCCTGATGTGCGGTGTAGGTGTCGTGGCAGATCGCCGCACGGATCCCGGCGAGCTTGTTCGCGGCCACGGAGGCGCCGACGCCCGAGCCGCAGACCAGCACAGCGCGCTCGGCCTCGCCGCTCCGGATCGCCTCGCCGACCTCACGCGCCTTGTCGGGGTAGTCGACCCGAGGCTCGCTCTTGTCGGTGCCCAGATCGACTGCCTCGTGCCCGAGCGCGGCCAGTTCCGACAGCAGCCGCTCGCGCAGCTTGACGCCGCGATGGTCGAAGGCAACCGCGACTTTCATCAGGACCGTTACGTTACCCGGGAGTCGTCGTCCAAGGAGGTCAGGCCGCATGAACGACATCGAGCTCTGGCGCGAACTGGGACAGCAGCTGCGCGTTGATTCCATCCGCAGCAGCGCCGTGACCAAATCGGGCCATCCGACCTCTTCGATGTCCGCGGCCGACCTGATGGCCGTGCTCCTCGCGAATTACCTCCACTACGACTTCGACGCGCCCGAGGATCCCCGGAACGATCACCTCGTCTTTTCCAAGGGGCATGCGTCTCCTCTGCTCTACTCGATGTACAAGGCGGCGGGCGCGATCACCGACGAGGAGCTCCTCACCTTCCGCACGTTCGGCAGCAGGCTCCAGGGGCACCCGACGCCGGCGATCCCGTGGGTGGACGTCGCCACCGGCTCGCTCGGCCAGGGCCTGCCCTACGGAGTGGGGATCGCGCTCGCAGGCAAGAAGCTCGACCGGCTTCCCTATCGCGTCTGGGTCCTGCACGGCGACAGCGAAATGACGGAAGGCTCGGTCTGGGAGGCCTTTGAGCACGCCTCCTTCTACGGGCTCGACAATCTCACGATGACTCTCGACGTCAACCGGCTCGGCCAGCGCGGCGAGACGATGCACGGCTGGGATCTCGACTCGTACGCCAACCGCGCGCGCGCCTTCGGCTGGAACGCGCTCGAGATCGACGGGCACGACGTGGAGGCGATCGACCGCGCCTACGCCGAGGCGGTCTCAACCGAGGGCGTCCCGACGGTCGTCGTCGCGAAGACGATCAAGGGCAAGGGCGTCAAGGCCGTCGAGGACAAGGACGGCTGGCACGGGAAGGCCCTCGAGGACCCCGACGAGGCGATCGAGGAGCTCGGCGGAGTGCGCCACATCGTCGTCGAGGTGGCGAAGCCCGAGATCGAGGCGGAGCCGCATCGCTTCGAAAGCGGACCGCTGCAGCTGCCCAGCTGGGAGCTCGGGGAGGAGGTGGCCACGCGGAAGGCGTATGGAGACACCCTCGTTGCGCTGGGCGCCGGCCGCGGGGACGTCGTCGCCCTCGACGGCGAGGTCGGCAACTCGACTTATGCCGAAGAGTTCGCGAAGGCATATCCCGAGCGCTATTTCGAGATGTTCATCGCCGAGCAGCAGCTGGTCGCGGCGGCCGTCGGCCTACAGGTGCGCGGGTGGGTGCCCTTCGCCTCGTCGTTCGCAGCGTTTTTCACGCGCGCGTACGACTTCATCCGCATGGGGGCGATCAGCCAAGCCGACATCCGGCTCTGCGGCTCGCACGCCGGTGTCTCGATCGGCGAGGACGGGCCGTCGCAGATGGCGCTCGAGGACCTCGCTGCGATGCGCGCGGTCCACGGCTCGACCGTGCTGTACCCCTGCGACGCGAACCAGACCGCGAAGCTCGTCGCGCAGATGGCCGACCGCGAAGGAATCGTCTTCCTGCGCACGACGCGGGCGGCGACGCCGGTCGTGTACGGGGCGGACGAGGAGTTCCCGGTCGGGGGAGCGCGTGTCCTGCGCGACGGCGACGACCTGGCGATCGTCGGCGCGGGGATCACGCTGCACGAGTCGCTGAAGGCGGCCGAACGGCTGGAGAATGAAGGCATCTCCGCCCGGGTGATCGACCTCTACTCCGTCAAGCCGGTGGACGGCGTGACGCTTCGCGCGGCCGCAGAGGCGACAGGAGGGCGCGTGCTCACCGTCGAGGATCACTGGCCCGAGGGCGGCATCGGCGACGCGGTGCTCGAGGCCCTCTCCGACGGCGAGACGCCCGCACGTGTGGTGCGGCTCGCGGTGCGCGACATGCCCGGCTCAGGCAAACCGGCGGAGCTGCTGGCCGCCGCCGGGATCGACGCCGATCACATCGTCGAGGCCGCACGCGCGCTCGTGGGCGCGGCCGTCGGCGCGCGCTAGCCGGAAAACGCGCCAGGAGGAAGCAGCGGGGCGGCGACTAGGCTTCGTCCATGGCCGTCGTCACCGCCTCCAACCTGCGCAAGGAGCTCGCCGGCTCGCTGCTCTTCGAGGGGGTCTCGTTCTCGGTCGAGCGGCGCGACCGGCTGGCCCTGTCCGGCCCGAACGGCTCCGGCAAGACGACTTTGCTGCGCATGCTCGTGGGCGAGAGCGAGCGGCACGGGGGCGAGCTCGCGTTTGCGAAGGGCACACGCATCGCCCTGCACGACCAGCGGCCGCCGCTCCAAGACGAGCTGAGCCTGCGCGAGTACGCGTTGAGCGGCGCCCGCGACCTCGTCGCGACGGAGGAGGAGCTGCGCGCGCTCGAGCAGGCGATGGCGTCAGGCGATCACGGCCCCGCAACGCTGCGCCGCTATTCGGATGCGCAGGGGCGCCTCGAGCACGCGGGCGGGTACACCTGGCGCGAGCGCGCGGCCGGCACCCTCAGGGGCCTCGGTTTTGCGGAGCGCGACCTCGACCGGCTGCTCGAGACCTTTTCCGGCGGCGAGTTGACCCGCGCCTCGCTCGCACGCGCCCTCGCCGGCGACCCTGACCTACTGCTCCTGGACGAGCCGACGAACCACCTCGACGTCGAGAACCTCGAGTGGCTCGAGCAGGAGCTCCAATCGCTCGACGCGGCCGTGATCCTCGTCGCGCACGATCGCTGGTTCCTCGAGGCCGTGACGACAGGGGTGCTCGAGCTCGAGGCCGGTCGCTCGCTCTTCTTCCCGGGACCGTGGCATACCTGGAGGCTCGAGAAGGCGGCACGCGCAGCCGCGGCCGCAAAGACGGCAGAGCGGGTCGGGGTGGACATCGCACGCCTCGAGCGCTTCGTGGAGCGGTTTCGGTACAAGAAGGCCAAGGCGAAGCAGGCCCAGGCGAAGCTGACGCAGATCGAGCGTCTGCAGAAGGAACGAGCCGGGGCAAGAGGAGACCTCGAGCTCCTGACCCGGCGCAGCCGCTCACTCGGATTCGAGTTCCTCAAGCCCGCGCGCAGCGGCCGCACGGTCGTCGAGGCGACCAAGCTCGGCGTGAGCGCAGGCGAGAAGGAGCTCCTGACGGACGCGACCTTCGCGCTCGAGCGTGGCGAGCACGTCGTGCTCGTGGGCCCGAACGGTTCCGGCAAGACGACTCTGCTCGAGACGATGCTTGGCGCACGGGACGCGCGCGACGGGACGGTTCGGCTCGGCCACGGAGTGGTGCCGGCCTACTTCTCGCAGCACGAGGTCGAGCTCGACGAGCGCGGCAGCGTCCTCGACTGCGCGCAGCGGACGACCGGTCTGACGCGGCCGCAAGCGCAGAATCTCCTTGGCCGCTTCCTCTTCTCCGGCTGGGAGCAGCACGAAAAGCCCGTCACCGCGCTCTCGGGCGGTGAGCGGCGGCGGCTTGCGCTGGCGCTCGTGGTCGCCTCAGGCGCGAATTTCCTCGTGCTCGACGAGCCCACGAACCATCTCGACCTCGAGAGCCGGGAGGCGCTCGAGACCGCGCTGGACGCATTCCCGGGGACGGTTCTGCTCGTCTCGCACGATCGCGCATTGCTGGATGCGGTCGCCCAACGCCTGCTCGCGATCGAAGAGAAGTCGATCAACTCCTATGACGGCGGCTGGGCCGAGTACGCGGAGCGCCGTTCCGAGCCCCCGCTGGCGCCGGAGCCGGTACGGGAACGGAAGGCGAAGCCGAAGCCGCAGCGCCCCCGCGCCGCGCGCCCCTCCGAGCTCGAGCGCCTAGAGAGCGAGATCGCGCGACAGGAGGAAGCGGTCGCCTCCCTCGAACGGCGGCTGTCGGAGGACTGGTCGGACGTCGCCACCCTCGCTGCGCATCGGAGCGCAAGAGACGAGCTACAGGGCCTGATCTCCCGCTGGGAGCGCCTCTTCGAGGAAGCTCAGGCGTGAGCCGGTCCAACGCGTTCCTCAGCTAAGCGTCGCCCTCGTCGAAGGTCGCGATGAGAGCCTCCGCGACGACGCGCATCGGCCGCCCCGAGAGCTGGCTTGCCTTGCGCAGGCGGCTGAACGCCTCGTCCTCGCTCAGCCCTTCTCGCTCCATCAGAAGCCCCTTCGCGCGCTCGATCGACTTGCGCGCGGCCAGAGCCTCCGCGAGCGAGTCCGCCTGCTCGCGCAACGCGCTCAGCTCCTCGTGGCGGGCGCGAGCGGTGCGAATCGCCGGCATCAGGTCTTGCTCGCGGAAGGGCTTGACGAGGTAGCCGAAGACGCCGGCCTCGATCGCCCGCGAGACGAGCTCGTCCTGACCGTAAGCGGTCAGCATCACGATCGGGATCGAGCGCTCGTCCAGGATCCGGCGCGCAGCCTCGATCCCGTCGAGCCGCGGCATCTTCACGTCGAGCACCGCGAGATCGGGCTGCTCGCTGCGCGCGAGCTCGACCGCCTCGACGCCGTCCTTGGCCTCGGCGCAGACCTCGAAGCCTGCGCGCTCGAGCAGCTGGCGCAGATCGAGGCGAATGATCGTCTCGTCCTCGGCGACGAGGATCCTCATTCGCGGGATCGTAGACTTCCGGGACGTGAGCACCTGCTGCGCGCGAGGATACGAGAGGTCCTTCGGAGCCCGAACAGCTCGCCGTGACGCCCGCCGCTACCGGCGGAAAGGGCTCGACACGATGGCGCAGCTGATGGTCGATGAGCTGGTCAAGCGGGGGATCACGGGCGCAAACGTGCTCGAGATCGGCGGGGGCATCGGTGCAATCGGGCTCGAGCTGCTCAAGCGGAACGCCACGCGCGTGACGATCGTCGAGCTCTCCCACGGCTACGACGAGGAGGCGCGAGCGCTCCTGGCCGAGAGCGGCTTCGAGGGGCGGATCGAGCGGCGCCACGGCGACTTCGTGGCGAGCGAAGAGGTGATCCCTCACGCCGACGCGGTCGTTCTGCACCGAGTCGTGTGCTGCTACCCGGATCCGGACACGCTGGTCGGCGCAGCCGCCCGGCACGCAGGACGGCTACTGGCACTGAGCTTCCCACGCGATACGTGGTGGATCAGGCTCGGGTCACGCATGGCCAACGTCTTCTTCCGCCGCGTCGGCTGGGCGGAGTCGTTCGTGCACCCGCCCGCAGCGATCTCCGGTGCGGCACAGGCGCAGGGCTTCGAGCCGGTGCACGGTCACTCCGGACGCCTCTGGCAATTCGCGGTGCTCGAGCGCACTTACGACACGACGGCGCCGGCGACCGCGTAGGACAGGCCGTCCGGCCCTGCGACCATCTGCCGCTCGGCCTCCGGCTCGACGAGCACGTAGCGGCCGAGCACGAGCGGCACCCGGTCACCTGCAACACGAAGGACGCCGCTGCCTCGAAGCGCGAAGTAGTGCTCCTCCTGCCCGGACTCGGCCTCGTCGTGCTCGAAGCCCTCCTGGTTGGGCTCGCAGTCGAACTGGTTGAGCTTGACAGCACGTGCGCCGAGCTCCCGCGCAATCAGCTTGCGGCGCCCTTCGAGGTCTGAGGTGTCGACGATGCGGTGGCTCATTGCGAGGGCTAGATGTTCACGCGCGAGAACCTGCGGGTCCCGACCCGCCCCCCTGCCATGGCGTTCAGCCTACCCCTCTGTTTCGCACACATGGGTGACGCGAGCGTGCCGGAAGTGCAACAAGACCCCGCTTTCACGCCGGGAAGACGACCTCCGCCCGCAGCCCGCCGTCGGATTCCAGCCTGAGGGTCCCGTCGAGCTCGTCCCGCACGAGCGCCCGCACGATCGAGAGGCCCGTGCCCGAGACCGGCTCGCCGTCCACACCGGTGCCGTCGTCGGCGATCGCGAGCACAACCTCGCCGTCGCGCCGCGCGAGCTCCACCCGGACCGACTGCCCCCCGTGCTCGAGCGCGTTCTGGAACAGCTCGGAGAAGACGAGCGCCAGCGCCGTCGCCCGGTTGCCCGCCAGCAACACCGGCTCGAGCTTCGCCTCGACCGCCTTCGTCGGCCCGAGGCCCTGCACCAGCATCGCTCGCAGCCGGTCGAGCAGCTCGTCCAGCTCGACGTCGTCGTCGCGCCGCTCCGTCAGTACCTCGTGCACCGCCGCGATCGCGAGAATCCGGTTGACCGAGTCGTCGAGCGCCTTGCGGGGATCCACCTCGTCGGCTCGCGCCTGCAGGCGGAGCAGAGAGGCCACGGTCTGCAGGTTGTTCTTGACCCGGTGATGGATCTCTTGCGCCAGCACACCGCGCAGCACTGCGCGCCCATGCTCCAGCGCAACCGCCGCGTGGCTCGCAATCGAGCCGAGCAGCGCGCGATCGTCGGCTGTGAACGGCGAGTTCCGATCGCACACGAGCTCGCCCACCTGCCTGCCCTTCCAACGCAGCGGCACCCGCACTGCATGCTTGCCAGCGCGTCCGTCAGGCCACACGACCTCGCCGTCCTCGAGCACCAGCGCCGCCCCGGTGGCGCCCAGCGCGTCCACCGTCGCAGCGACGATCCCTTCCAGCGACTCCTCGAGGTACAGCGACTCCGAGACCGCCTCCGAGATCCGCGCCAGCGCCTCGAGCTCAACCACTCGGCGCTGGGTCTGGGAGTAGAGCTTCGCGTGCTCGATCGTCTGGGCAACCTGCGCCGCGATCGCGAGGAGCAGATCGATTTCAGCCGAGGAGAACTCGCGCGGTTCCCTCGTGCGGACGTTCAACGCGCCCGCGAGCTTCTCGCGGGCCAGCACCGGCACGGCTAGGATCGACTCGTACTGATCTTCGCGGAGGTTCGGAAACGCCTTGAAGCGCTCGTCGAGGTGCGCCTGCGCGGGGATCATCACCGGCTCGCGCGACGACGCGGCCGCGCCCGTGATCCCTTCGCCCGGACGCATTCGTGGGCGGCCGGTCATCTCCTCGACTCGCGTCCCGTGGGTCGCCCGCAGCACGAGCTCGTCGGCCTGCTCGTCGTAGAGGTAGACGAAGCACGCGTCGGCGCCGAGCGCGTCGGCCACCTCGCGGGCGATGAGCGAGAGCACCTCCTCCAGGTCGAGCGTCGAGTTGACGACGGCGATCGTCTCGGTCAGCAGGCGCAGATGCCGGGCGGTCTCGTCCACCCGCCGATTGTAGGTAGCCACCGGTGGCCGTAGGCTTGGCGCCGCGCGCTTAGCACAGGCGCACACAGCAAGTTGGAGGCGAGCGGCCGCATCTTGTCAAACGGAGGTCGGGTGGCTTCTCCGGGGACTGACGGCAAAAGCCACCAGGGGAAGAGACGACAACCCGGCCTCCCCTTCTGACGTACTCGCCGATTGAGGCACCGTAGCGCTCGTGGAACCGACGGACCAAGAGGCGCGGGTCGACGTCGAGCTCGGCTGCGATTTCCGCGACCGAGGCGAGCTCGAAGGCCATCTCCCTCGCGCTCTCCAGCCATTGTGGAGCGAGCGGTGGAGGCGTCGCGCGGCGGCGGCGAGCTCCAGCGCGAGACCTTCGACCGCAAGCGGGGTCAAGGAGTCTGGCGCTTCGAGCTCGCGGGCGATCTTCGTCGCGATCAGCAGGCAAGCCCAGTCGCGCTCGAGAGCGACGTCCTCGTCCGCCGGGCTCTCGACGACTACGAGGCGTGCGCCCGTCCGGCCGAAGGTGTCCACGTGAGGCTCTTCCGGCGGCATCGTGATCACCGCGCCCTGGCTCGCGGTCCCGAACACGCGCGCGAACGCCTTGTCTACCGCGCCCTCCGCGACCACGGCGATGCAACCGTGTGGGTGGCTGTGTCGTGGCAGACGCCTGTCGGGAGCGAAGGTGACATCGCTGACGCGGAAGCCGCCGGCGTCCAGAGACGCGTGGCGCGTCGTGCACGCCGCGACCGGAATCGAGCCTTCGTCTCGCGCGACCGCCGTCGCCATGCGTCTGTATAGACGGGCACGGCCGACCTTCGTTAGGCGGCTAGGCCTCTACCTGGACGTTCCCCTGGACGTCCCATGGCCCGAAGCGGGGCAGGTTCGGACCATTGCAGAACGCCTCGTTCGCGCCTTCGTCGCCGAACCCCACAAGGCTCGACTGATCCGGCGTCGCGGTGCCGCCCTCGCCGTTGTCGAAGATATTCGAAGTGACCGCTGCCGCCGCCGTCTGTGTACTTGCGAGCGGTGAACGCGAGCGGCTGGCTGACCACCTCGACATCGAAGGCATTCGGCAGCGGGATCGTCAGTGGATGCCGCCGCTTGCCGACACCACCGGCGCACCCGGCGCCGCGAGCGCGACGGGCACCGCGAGCGCGCCGACGAGCGCGGCGAGCACGAAGAGCGGGCGCATGTGCATTGAGTCCCTCCCGGTCGGTTGGTGTCTCGGCCCCAGGATGCGGGCCTCCGGGAGCGGCGTCTTGAACGCGCCGCCTCGCTTTAGAACGTGGCGGTTACCACTTGGAGCGGTGGCCGCGGCGGCTCGTGTAGAGGAGCTTCGCGGGAGCCGATCGCATTCCGGCCTGTTCGAACTGCTCGCGGTGACCGAGGCGACGCGCGACGCGGCTCGTCTCGGCCTGCTGCTCCGGCAGGACGAAGGTGATCGCGGTGCCGCTGCGCCCCGCGCGGCCGGTGCGGCCGGTGCGGTGGACGTAGCCCTTGTCCTCCTCGGGCGGATCGAAGTTGATCACATGGGTGACGTCGTCGAGGTCGAGGCCTCGAGCGGCCACATCCGTCGCGACGAGCGTCTCCACCTTGCCGCTCTCGAAACGGGAGAGCGCCCGCTCGCGCGCGCCTTGTGACATGTCGCCGTGCATGGCGACCGCGCGGACGTTGTGCCGCGCGAGCTTCTGCACGAGCCGGTCGGCGCCGCGCTTCGTGCGGACGAAGACGAGCGTCGACCCCGAGGAGCGGATGTGCTCGACGAGTGTCTCCACCTTCGTGTCGGCGGTCACCGACACGAAGTGATGCTCGATCTCACCCGGCTGCTGCGTCGTCGAGAGCTCGCCCTCGATGCGCGACGGGCTGTTGGTGTAGGCGCGGGCCAGTTCGCCGACATAACCGTCGAGCGTGGCCGAGAAGAACATCGTCTGGCGGTTTCGCGGTAGGCGGCGCACGAGCTTGTCGACCTGCGGCTGGAAGCCCATGTCGAGCATACGATCGGCCTCGTCGAGCACGAAGGTGCGCACCCCCGAGAGGTCGATCAGCCGTCGTGTCGCGAGATCCTCGAGACGGCCCGGGGTGGCGACGACGATATGCGCATTCTTGATGCGCTTGGCCTGCGAGCGGATCGGGACGCCGCCGTATGCGGCCGCGACGGCGAGCCCCTTGGCTCCCGCGAGCGCCTCGAACGCCTCGGTCACCTGGGCGGCGAGCTCACGTGTCGGCACGAGCACGAGCGCCGAGGGGCGCCCGTCCGCGGGCGTCGTCCGCTCCACGATCGGTAGGGCGAAGGCAAGGGTCTTGCCCGAGCCCGTGGGCGAGCGGACGAGGACGTCCAGCCCCTGGAGCGCGTCGGGCAGAACAAGCTCCTGGATGCTGAAGGGGTGCTCGATCGAGCGAGCGGCGAGCGCAGCCACGACGGGCGCGGACACGCCAAGCTCGCGGAAAGACAGGTTCGACATGTAGTTCGACTCCTTTTACGGGTTCGAGACTTGCTGACCTCGAAACACCCGAAGGAGGAACGAGAAGCTCATCTCACCGACCGGCGGTATTGCCGACCGTGCTCACACGGTAGCAGCGATACGCTGCCCTGATGCCGAAACACAAGCCCGAGCCGCTGACACGCGCCCAGAAGGAACAGCTCGAGACCGAGCTGGCCGATCTCGAGGGGCCGAAACGAGCCGCCATGGTCGAAGCCATCGCCACTGCGCGGAGTTTCGGCGACCTCTCGGAGAATTTCGAGTACCACGCCGCAAAGAACGAGCAGGGCCTGTTGGAGCGCAGGATCACGATCCTGCGGGACCGGCTTGACCGCGCTGTGCTGGTGGATGAGACGGTCGCGACGGACGATGCCGTCGGGGTCGGCTCGAAGGTCGAGGTCGAGGACGAGCAGGGTGCCAAGCTCCAGATCGAGATCTCGAGCGTCGGCGGCGTCTCGCCCGACTCGCCTGTGGGGCGGGCGCTGATGGGCGCGAGGACCGGCGACCAGGTGCGGATCGACGCTCCGAGCGGCGCCTGGCTCGCCCGCGTGGTCTCGGTCACCTAGTAGTACTAGTGCTCGGGTAGCACGAAGAAGGCGATCGCCGAGTACTGACAGGCGACGGCGACGATCACGAGGGCGTGGAAGACCTCGTGGTACCCGAACACGGTGGGGAACGGGTCCGGGCGGCGCAGCGCATAGACGACCGCCCCGGCCGTGTACGCGATCCCGCCGGTCAGCACGAGCACCGAGCCCGCGATCCCAACCCGGTCGAAGATCTGAGGGAAGACGGCCACCGCAACCCACCCGAGTACGATCCCGATGGCCGCAGAAAGCCAGGTAGGGGCGTCCACCCAGAGGAACTTGAGCGCGATCGCCGCCGCCGCGCCGATCCAGACGATCCCGAGCACGACGAACCGCCAAGGGCCCTGGAGGACGAGCAGGCCGACGGGTGTGTAGCTGCCCGCGATCAGCAGGTAGATGCCGGCGTGGTCGAGGCGTCTCAGCCAGCGTCGCCTGTGATCCGGCCAGGGAACGCCGTGATAGAGGGCGCTGGCGCCGAACATGACCGCGGCGCTTGTCCCGAAGGCGACCGCGGCCGCGCGGCCGGCGTCTGTATCGACCTCGAAGCTGAGCGCCACAGCGAGCGGAAGCGCCAGAAAGAAGGCAACCCGGTGCGAGACGCCCCGAAAGCGGGGCCGTGCGTCGCTAGCGGCCGCCACGATGGCGAAGGCGCGCTCGCCGCGGGGCTGACTCGGTGACGAAGACGACGTTCTGGGCTTCCCGCCCCGCGTCGGTGACCGCGACCTCGAAGCTGACGACGGCCTCTGCGCAGCGACCCTCCGGCCGCTTCCCACCGGCAAAGCCGGTCCCGAGGACGGACAGCCGCTCGCCCTCTTCCGTCTGGATGAAGCCGAGGTCCTTGACCTCGTTGAACCAGAGCATCGTTCCTCGCATCAATTGCCTTTCGCCGGAAACCACGGAGAGGCGCGCCGCTTGACGGAGCGCCCCCGCCCCCTTGCTGAACGGTAGATGGGACGCGTCGCGCCGGCCAGGTACTCGCTCTCTAGGCCGATCCAGGGTAGCAGCCGAGCGCATTCTCACTCGCAGGGACGCCTGGTCCGAGGGACGCCTGGTCCGGGCGACAGCAAGGGTGGCGAGGCGGGACGTTGTGGGTTTCCCGCAACCTCGATCGGTGCGGGTCCCGACGCCGAGCGCCCTTTCGCCCCCGAAGATACGGGCATGTTTACGAGCTACGGGGTTGTCTGGCGTGAAGGAGATTCGCCGCTTGCACGGGGGAAGCTCGAGCTGCTGCCGAGCTCTGTCAAGCTCGACGGGGTTGCAGATTCTCGTCCGGTGATTCGCGAGGTGCCATACGAGAACCTGGCGGTTGTTCGTGTCGGCCGGTCGAGCTCGGACCGGCTCGACGGGCACCCGAGCCTCTTGCTCGAGCGGCGGTCGGGTCAGTCGATCGCGATCGCAAGCGTTGCGCAGGCGGGCGTTGTCGCCGAGCTCGCCGAGAAGCTCGCTGCGCTGCGCCTGGGGAGCGCAGGCGGCGCGAGGATGACCGGCGTGGTCCTGCCGCTGAAGGAAGGAGCGCGTGAGGCGGCGAGCTCGTTGCTGGAAGCGGGACCGCCGTTCGATCCGGAGCGCATCGGGCTCGAGCATCACGAGGTGTTCCTCACCGAGAGCGAGGTCGTGTTCCTCTTCACCTCGCAGCTGGGAGTCGAGGCGCTCGAACCGCTGCTGGCAGACCCGGAGTTCTGGCAAGACGCGAGCGCGTGGGGCGAGCACATCGCCGGCCCGCCGAGGCTGGCGGAGAGCGTCTACTCCTGGACGAAGCCCGAGGCTGCCGAGAATGTCTCCTTCTTGTCGACGCCGGGCCCCGGCGACAGCGACGGCGGAGACATCTTCGACCGTTAAGAGGCGAGCAGCGAGCGAGCAGCCCGTGCCGCCACGATGTCCTCGCGCGCATGAACGATGACGATCCGCACGGGTGAGCCCGCCTTGCCGAGCTCCCCAGGGGCGCCGCCTCGTCGATTCGCCGTCGGGTCGAGCTCGACCCCGAGGAAGCGAAGCCGCTCGCAAACCCGTTCGCGGACCTGTGCGGAGCCTTCGCCGACGCCGGCCGTGAACACGAGCGCGTCGAGCCCCTCCAGGGCGACCGCCATCGAGGCGACTGCGCCCGCGACGCGATAGCCGAAGACCTCGAGGGCAAGGCGCGCGGTCGGCTCGACCGAGCGTTCGAGCTCCTCGGCGCGGGAAGAGCTTTCAGACAGCCCGAGCAATCCCGACTCGTGCTCGAGCATGCGGTCGAGCTCCTCGAGCGAGAGGTGGTGGCGCAGGAGGTGGAGGAGGGCGCCGGGGTCGACAGAGCCCGGCCGAGTCGCCATCGGCACGCCCTCGAGCGGCGTCAAGCCCATCGTCGTGTCGACGGATTGCCCTTTCCGGACGGCGGTCACCGAGCAGCCACCGCCGAGGTGGCAGACGACGAGGCGGTCCAGCGGGACCTGCTCGCTCGCCCACTGCACCGAGAGACCGTGGAAGCCGTAGCGGCGGATGCCCCAGTCCTCACGCGCCCGCCGGGGCAGGGCGTAGGTCGAGGCAACGTCCGGGATGGTCGCGTGAAAGGCGGTGTCAAAGACGGCGACGTGGGGGAGGTTGGGCAGCTCTGCCCGGGCCTGACGCAGCGCGTCGACGGCAGGCGTCATATGCAGCGGCGCCAGCTCGGTCAGCCGGATGAGCTCGGCCATGACCTCGTCGTCGACCTGCACCGGCTCGCGAAAGCGGGAGCCTCCGTGCACCACGCGGTGTGCGACGCCTGAGAGGTCAGGTGGCGTCTCGGCGAGCGACTCCACGTCCAGCGTTGTCTCGTCGGGCTCGACGACCGAGAGCTTCAGGCTGGTGGAACCGGCGTTGAGGACGAGGATCGCGTCCACGTGGCCTAGTACGGCCAGACCCAGTCGCGAATCTCCGGAGCGTCCTCGCCGTGCTCGCGGGTGTACGCCCGAGCTCGCAGGCGCATGTCCGCCATCTCCTGGCGCAGGCGTCCTGTCGAGCTCGCCAGTCCCGGCACCCTGTCGAGCACGTCCAGCACCAGGTGAAAGCGGTCCAGGTCGTTGAGCATGACCATGTCGAAGGGAGTCGTGGTCGTCCCCTCTTCCTTGTAGCCGCGCACGTGCAGGTTGTCGTGGTTCGTGCGCCGGTACGTGAGGCGGTGGATGAGCCACGGATAACCGTGGTAGGCGAACACGATCGGCCGGTCGGGCGTGAACAGCGAGTCGAACTCCTCGTCGGAGAGGCCGTGAGGGTGCTCCGTGTGCGGCTCGAGCCGCATCAGATCGACCACGTTGACGACGCGCACCTTCAGGCTGGGCAGGTGCTCGCGGAGGAGCGCCGCCGCCGCGAGCGTCTCCAGGGTCGGGATGTCGCCGCAGCAGGCGAGCACGACGTCGGGCTCTCCCTCGTCGTCGTTGGAGGCCCACTCCCAGATGCCCGCCCCCCGCGTGCAGTGGACGATCGCCTCCTCGATCGATAGGTAGTTGAGCGCCGGCTGCTTTCCCGCGACGATCACGTTGACGTAGTCGCGGCTACGCAGGCAGTGGTCGGCGACGGAGAGGAGCGTGTTCGCGTCGGGCGGCAGGTAGACCCGGATCACTTCCGCCTTCTTGTTCACGACATGGTCGATGAAGCCCGGATCCTGGTGCGAGAAGCCGTTGTGATCCTGGCGCCAGACGTGCGAGCTGAGCAGGTAGTTGAGCGAGCCCAGCGGTCGCCGCCAGGGGATCCCGCGCGTCACCTTCAGCCACTTCGCGTGCTGGTTGAACATCGAGTCGACGATGTGGATGAAGGCCTCGTAACAGTTGAAGAGGCCGTGCCGGCCGGTCAGCAGGTATCCCTCGAGCCAGCCCTGGCAGAGGTGCTCGGAGAGGATCTCCATCACGCGCCCCTTGGGCGCCAGGTCCTCGTCGGTCGGCGCGGTCTCGGCGTCCCAGGCCCGCGCGGTCACCGCGAACACGTCGGAGAGCCGGTTCGACGCGGTCTCGTCGGGGCCGAAGAGGCGGAAGTTGTCGCCGTTGGCCGCGATCACATCGCGTAGGAAGCCGCCCAGCACGCGCGTCGCCTCGCTGAATGTCGTCCCGGGCTTCGTCACCTCGACGCCGTAGTCGCGGAAGTCGGGCAGGACGAGGTCGCGCAGGAGCTCGCCGCCGTTCGCGTGCGGGTTCGCGCTCATCCGGCGCTCGCCGCGGGGCGGAAGCTCCGCCAGCTCGGGCACGAGGCGGCCGCTCTCGTCGAAAAGCTCCTCGGGCCGGTAGCTGCGCAGCCACTCCTCGAGCAGCCTCAGATGCTCGGGATTTTCGCGCACGTCCGCCACCGGCACCTGGTGGGAACGCCACGTGCCCTCGACCTGCAGCCCGTCGACCTGCTTCGGCCCCGTCCAGCCTTTCGGCGTCCGTAGGACGAGCATCGGCCACTGCTGCCTGCTCGCTGCGCCTTCGTCGCGGGCTGCGCGCTGGATCTCTGCGACGTCGTCTAGCACCTCGTCGAGCGCGGCGGCGAAAGCTTGGTGCACGGCCTCGGGCTCGTCGCCGGCGACGATCAGCGGCCGCCAGCCGTATCCCTCGAGGAGGGAGAGGAGCTCCTTCTCCGGGATGCGCGCGAGCACCGTCGGGTTCGCGATCTTGTAGCCGTTCAGGTGCAGAATCGGCAGCACGGCGCCGTCGGTCCGCGGATTGAGGAACTTGTTGCCGTGCCAGCTCGTCGCGAGCGGGCCGGTCTCCGCCTCGCCGTCGCCGACGACGCAGGCGACAAGGAGGTCGGGATTGTCGAATGCGGCACCGAAAGCGTGCGCGAGCGCGTACCCGAGCTCGCCGCCCTCGTGGATCGAGCCAGGTGTCTCGGGCGCGACGTGGCTCGGGATCCCGCCCGGGAAGGAAAACTGCCGGAACAGTGCGCGCAACCCCTGCTCCTCCCGGCCGATCTGCGGGTAGAGCTCGCTGTAGGTGCCCTCGAGGTAGCAATTCGCGACGATGCCCGGCCCACCGTGGCCGGGGCCCGTGATGTAGATGGCGCTCAGCTCGCGTGCGCGGATCGCCCGGTTCAGGTGCGCGTAGACCAGGTTCAGCCCCGGGGTGGTGCCGAAGTGGCCGAGCAGACGTGGCTTCACGTGAACGGGTTGGAGCGGCTCTCGGAGCAGCGGGTTCTCGAGCAGGTAGATCTGGCCGACCGAGAGGTAGTTCGCGGCACGCCAGTACGCGTCGAGCAGGTGGAGCTCCTCTGTCGAAAGGGTGCCGGCGGCCGCGGAAAGGGTCATGCCGGCCGCTTCTTCTCGAAGATCACGAGCACGCTCAGCTGCTCGTAGCCGACGAAGCGGTGCTCTGCCCCGGCCGGCACGAAGACGGCGTGGCCCTCCCGAAGCTCGACCCGCTCGTCCTCGACCTCCAGGACGCCGCTTCCTTCCAGGACCACGTAGACCTCGTCGTCGCCGTGCGGCTGCTGCCGGTCGGGCTCGGGTGCCACGAGCACGTAGACGCCGAGCTCCAGGCCCGGGGAGCGGTGGACGACCTCGTAGCCGCCACTCGCGCCCACGAGCCGCTCCCGGGCGCCTGCGATGTCGAATGGTTGAGCAGCGCGGAGAACCGGCGCTTCGGATTGCTCGCCGGGCTCGCTCATCCAGGACTCCTTTCCTGCAGCGGTCTGGCCAACCAGCTTGCCAGAGGTGAGGGGCGGGGGGCGCGCTCACCTCCGTCGGGGAGAGTGTGCTCAGAAGACATGAAGCGAGACCTCCGTTGTCGGTTCCCGGGACTCTCGCCCGCGGAGCGCGCTGCCGGCATCCGCAGAATTCCTTCGGCCGCTGCCTCCCTTCCGCAGGCCTGCTGCGGCTTCACCGCAGCCGGCTACCAGCCTTTGAGCGCGAGCTGCCCTTCTCGGGCGCGGAGCCGGATGCGCGCGTCGACCGCAAGACAGCCGGTAGGCCGGGCGAGCACCGGATTGAGGTCGAGCTCAACGACTTCCGGCAGGTCCTCTGCAAGCCGGGAGAGCCGGAGCAGCAGATCGGCAAGAGCGCCGGCGTCGGCTGGGGCGGCACCACGGAAGCCCGTCACGAGCCGGCCCGCCTTGCCGCCGAAGACGAGCTCCTCGGCGTCGACGTCCGTGAGCGGCGCGATCCGGAAGGTGGCATCGCCGATCAGCTCGGCCAGGACGCCGCCCGGGCCGAACGCGACGATCGGCCCGAAGACCGGATCCTGCACGACGCCTGCGAGGAGCTCCGTGCCATCGCGCAGGTAGGGCTGGACGAGGACCGCGCCGCCGATTCGCGCGGCGGCGGTGCGAACCTGATCATCGTCCCTGAGGTCGAGCGCAACTCCACCCTGCTCGGTCTTGTGCGCTCCGGCGGCGGCCGTCTTCACCACCGCGGGAAGCCCCAGCTCCCGTGCGGCCGCGACGGCCTCGTCCGGTCCTGCCGCCGTTCGCTCCGGGACGAGGGGGATCCCGTACGACGTCAGCAGCTCCCGCATCGCCTGCGCGTCGAGCCACGCTTCGCTCGAGGCGGAGAGCGCGTTCTCGACGACCGAGCGCGCGGAGCCTGCGTCCATGCCCGCTGGGGACGGAATCGTCCCAACCGGTCTACGCAGCCACTCCGCGCGCTCGGCGGCGAGCCCAAGGGCCCGCGCTGCCGACTCCGGATAGGGGAAGACCGCGGCGTCGGCGTCGAGAAGCTCTGGTGGCGTGCCTTCAGCGCTCATCACGACAGCAAGCACGGGCTTGTCGGACGGAGCGCTCTCGAGGGCCGCCCGAATCGAGGAGGCAACTTCAGCGGCGCCGGCCACGACCGGCGGCACGAAGAGCACGATCAACGCGTCCAGGCGGGGGTCGGCGAGCAGCGGCGGGATCGCGTGTTCGTAGGTCGCGCCGATGGCGGAGCCGAGCAGGTCGACGGGGTTCGCGAGGCTACCGTCCTGTGGCATGAACTCCGACAGCGCCTCACGGGTCTCCTCCGCCAGATCCGACAGCTGCAACCCTGCGGCCTCGCAGGCGTCGGCGCAGAGGATCCCGAGGCCGCCGGCGTTCGTCAACACACCTACTCGCCGCCCGCGGGGGAGGGGCTGGCTCGAGAGGAGCCCGGCCACGTCCACGAGCTCCTCGAGCGTGCGAGCGCGCAGCACGCCCGCCTGGTGGAAGAGTGCGTCTACGGCCGCCTCCGAGCCCGCGAGTGCCGCGGTATGGGAGCTCGCGGCCTTCGCGCCGGCGGCGGTGGCTCCCGCCTTCAGCGCGAGGATCGGCTTGCGCCGCGCGATCCTGCGCGAGAGGCGCGCGAACTTGCGCGGGTTCCCGAAGGACTCGAGGTAGAGCAGGATCAGGTCGGTGTCGGGGTCGTCCTCCCACCACTCGAGTAGGTCGTTCGAGGAGACATCTGCCTTGTTGCCGATCGAGACGAAGGCCGAGTAGCCGAGGCGCGTCGAGCTCTGCTCGAGGAGCGCGAGCCCGAGCGCGCCCGACTGGGACGAGAAGCCGATCCGGCCGGGCGGCAGGGCGCGCGGCGCGAAGGTCGCGTTCAGCTTCGGCTTGGTCGAGGCGATGCCGAGGCAGTTCGGGCCGACGAGACGAGCACCGTGCGAGCGGACGAGGGTGAGCAGCTGCTCCTGGCGCTCGAGCCCTTCGGCGCCGATCTCGGCGAAGCCGGACGAGATCACGCAGAGCGCGTGCACCCCCTTGTCGAGCGCCTCGCCGGCCGCGTCCAGCACCCGCGCCCCGGGGACGCAGATGACCGCGAGCTCGATCGGGTCGGGGATCTCGCCGATCGAGCCGTAGCCGCGCACGCCGGCCACGGCCTCGCCTCCTCGATTGACCGGGTACGCCGCGCCGGCGAAATCGGCCTCGATCACGTTCCGGAAGAGCTCGCCGCCGATCGAGCCGCGCCGCCGCGAGGCGCCCACCACGGCCACGCTCGCGGGCTCGAAGAACGGCCTCAGCGACGCCGTGACGGCGACGTGGTCGCGCTCCTCGACGCGCGCCTGAAAGCCCTCTGTGGGCGCGATCGGGAAGCTCACCTCGACCTCTCCGTGTTCGAGCTCCCGCGCGATCTCGAACCCGGCTCCGGCGAAGACCCCGAGCATGGCCTGGTTTTGGGCCAGCACCTCCGCGATGAAGCGGGTCACCCCGTGCGCGGCCGCTTGCGCGGCGAGCTGCTCGAGCAGGCGCGTGCCGATCCCTCGCCGCTGCTCCTCGTCCGCGACCACGAAGGCGGCCTCGGCGGAGCCGGGGTCGCGCAGCCGCCCGTAGTTGGCGATCCCGACGACGCGCTCGCCGAGGCAGCCGATCAGCGAGCCGCGCTCAGTCCAGTCCGGATCGAGGAGAGGCTCGACGACGCTGCGGTCCAGCCGTCGCGCGCCGTGGAAGCGCTGGTAGAGGCTCTGCTCCGAGAGCCCCCGGAAGAACTCCAGCAGCGCCTCCTCGTCCCCGGCCGTCGGAGGCCGCAGCCGGAGCGTGCCGCCGTCTTTGAGGATGACGTCGACAGCTCCGGCTGCCCGATCCTCGACGCTAAGCGTCAACCGCCGCCCCTTCACGGGTCAGCAGCTCGTGCCCCGTCGGCTCGGCCTCGAGCACGACCTTGAGGGCATCGGTGGTGGCTGCGGCGGCAAAGGTGTCGTAGGCCGCCATCGTCTCATCGAGCGGGAAGTGGTGAGTCGCGAAGGGCGTCGCGTCGAGCCGCCCGCTCGCGATCAGCTCGAGCAAGCGCGGTGTCGAGAACGTGTCGACCAGGCCGGTCCTGATCGTCACGTCTCGGATCCACAGGGTCTCGAGATGCAGCGTGGCCGAATGCCCGTGGACGCCGACGTTGGCGACGGTGCCCCCCGGCCGGATCAGCTCGGCACAGAGCTCGAACGTCTCCGGCACGCCGACCGCTTCGATCGCCACGTCCGCGCCGAGGCCCCCGGTCAGCTTCAGCACACGCTCGACCGCGTCCTCCACGCCGTTGTTGATCGCGACGTCCGCGCCGAACTCGATCGCCTTCTCCAGTCTCGAGTCGGCGAGGTCGATCGCGACGATCCGGCCAGGCGTGTAGAGCCTCGCGGTCAGGATCGCAGCGAGCCCGATCGGGCCTGCGCCGACGATCGCGACGGTGTCGCCGGGCCGGACGCCGCCGTTCAGGATTCCCACCTCGTATGCGGTGGGGAGGATGTCGGCAAGGAAGAGCACCTGCTCGTCGGTCAGCTCGTCGGGCACCTTGTAGACCGACGTGTCTGCGAAGGGCACGCGCGCCAGCTCGGCCTGGAGCCCGTCGATCAAGTGGCCGAAGATCCAGCCGCCTCCGCCGGTGCAGAGGCCGTAGCTGCCCTCCTTGCAAAATCGGCAGCGGCCGCACGAGGTGATGCACGAGACGAGCACGCGGTCGCCCGCCTCGAGCGTCGTGACGGCGTCGCCGATCTCGACGATCGTGCCGACGGCCTCATGGCCGAGGATCGTCCCCGGCTCGACCTCTGGCACGTCGCCCTTGAGGATGTGCAGGTCGGTGCCGCAGATCGTCGACGAGTCGATGCGGACGATCACGTCCGTCGGCTCCTCGATCTGCGGGTCCGGAACCTCTTCCCAGGCCCGCTTGCCGGGGCCGTTGTAGACGAGCGCTTTCATCTGATCCTCCTTTCGCTCGTCCAAACTCTCGCCCGCTGGCCCAGGCTCGGCATCAGCAGTAGCCCCGAAGACGGTGCGGGTTTACCGCAGCGCGAAGACGTCCGCGCAGTACGCTCACCCGATGGAGTTGCCGAGCCCGAGCGAGCCGCGCATGCGCGCCTTGCTCGAGGCGGGTATCGCACTCGCTTCGGAGCTTTCGCTCGACAGCTTGCTGCAGCGCCTGGTCGAGCTCGCCGCCGAGCTCACGGACGCGGAGTATGCCGCTCTCGGCGTGATCGACGCGGGCGGCTCGCGGCTCGAGCGCTTCCTCACGCATGGCATCGATGCGGAGACCCATGCGGCGATCGGCGAGCTCCCTCAAGGGCGCGGGATCCTCGGCGCACTCATCACCGACGCGCGACCCTTGCGCCTGCACGACCTCAGCGAGGATGCGCGCTCCGTCGGCTTTCCCCCGAGCCATCCGCCAATGAGCACGTTTCTCGGCGTGCCGGTGGTGCTGCGCGGTGCCGCCTACGGGAACCTCTACCTGACCGAGAAGGAACACGGCGCGGACTTCACCGAGGAGGACCAGGCGATCGTGACGCTGCTTGCCGCGCAGGCCGCGGTCGCAATCGAGAACGCGCGCCTGTACGAGTCCTCCATGCGCTGGTCGCGGCAGCTCGAGTCGCTGATCGAGGTCGGCAACGCCCTCACGCACGAGACCGACCTGGATCGCCTGCTCGACCTCGTCGCGCGGCGCCTGCAGGAGTTGCTCGAGGCCCGGCTCGTTACCGTGTTGCTGCCTGGTGGAGAGCACGAGCTGCGCATCGTGGCGGCGGCCGGCGAGGGAGCAGGAGAGGTCGTCGGCACGACCGCGACAAGGGACGGCTCGAAGAGCGGCCGCGTGCTCGAGCGCCGCCGCAGCGAGCGGGTCGACTCGATCCTCGAGGACCCCGAGGTCGATCGCGACTTCTTGCGCCGGCTCGAGGCGAGAACCGGGCTCTGGGTACCGCTCCTCGTCCAGGATCGCCCGATCGGCGTGATCGCAGCGTACGACAAGCTCAGCTCGCCGGATGCGAGGTTCAGCGACGACGACATCCGGCTCGCGGAGACGTTCGCCTCGAGGGCGGCGGTTGCGGTCGACCTGTCCGAACGGGTCGAGCGCAACGCACTGCGCCGGGTCGTCTCGGCGCAGGAGCTCGAGCGCCGGCGTCTCGCGCGGGAGCTGCACGACGAGACGGGGCAGGCGCTCACCTCGATCCTGCTCGGGCTCAAAGGCCTCGAGGGGTCGGAGTCGTCGGAGGGGATCGCCCGCCTTCGCGAGCTCGTGGTCGAGACGCTTCAGGACGTACGCCGGCTCGCGGTCGAGCTTCGCCCCCAGGCCCTCGACGATTTCGGGCTCGTCCCAGCGCTCGAGCGCCTCACGCAGGGGTTCGCGGAGCAGACGGGGATCGCGGTCGACCTCGAGGCCGGCAGCGCCGCCGAGCGGCTGCCGAGCGAGGTCGAGACGGCGATCTACCGGATCGTGCAGGAGTCGCTGACGAATGTCGTCAAGCACGCCCGGGCCCGCCGCGTCAGCGTGCTTCTGGCTCGCAGCGATGGCAAGATCAAGGCGGTGATCGAGGACGACGGCAAAGGCTTCGACCCGTCCGAAACCGGCGCCGGAATCGGGTTGGTCGGGATGCGTGAGCGCATCGCATTGCTCGACGGGACACTGACGGTGGAGTCGAGCGAGGCGAGCGGAACGACCGTCGCGGTCGAGGTGCCGGTCCGGTGAGCGACACCCGGGTCCTGATCGTCGACGACCACGCGGTCTTGCGCGCCGGGCTGAAGCTCGTGCTCGAGGGCGCGGAGGGCATCGATCCGGTGGGCGAGGCCGGCAATGCACGCGACGCGATCTTCGAGGCGCGCTCGCTGAAGCCGGACGTGATCCTGCTCGACGTGGTGATGCCGGACCAGAGCGGGCTCGAAGTGATCCCGACGCTGCTGAAGGAGAGTCCGGACGCGAAAATCCTCGTCCTCTCGATGCAGGACGACCCCCAGTACGTCCGCGAGGCCTTCGGCTCCGGCGCGAGCGGCTACGTCTTGAAGGAGGCCGCCGACAGCGAGCTCGTCGCAGCGGTGCGCGAGGTCGCCGGCGGCGGTCGGTACGTCCATCCGGAGCTCGGTGCCCGCCTTGTCTCGGCGGAGAGCGCGGAGCGCCGCCGGGCCGAGGCGGACCCCCTCTCCGATCGCGAGCGGGAAGTGTTGCGGCTACTCGCGTTGGGCCACACGAACCAGGAGATCGCGGCGCAGCTTTTCATCTCGGTGCGCACCGCCGAGACGCACCGGGCGCACATCATGCAGAAGCTTCGCCTCTCGAGCAGGGCCGAGCTCGTTCACTACGCACTCGGCCAGGGCCTGCTCGAGGAGGAGTGACCGCGGAACGACGATGGGCCGCCCGAGGGCGGCCCATCTCTCGTTGCGACGGAGGAGTCTGACTAGGCCTTCGCCGCGACTCCGCCGCTGTGCGGCTCCTTCTTGGGGCGCAGGAAGCCGAACGCCGTCTCAGGGTTCCGTAGGGCTCCGCCGATCGCCAGGATCCCGAAGCCGATCCCGGCCAGCAGGAGCGCCACGCCCATGACGATCCCGAAGAGCGAAATCTGCTCCGCCATGTAGCTCGTGTTGAGCGCCGTGGCGAGCGCGGTCTCGGTCACCCAGAGGTTCCGCGCGCCGTTGTCGACCGGCTGCTTGGTGTTCGGGTCGACCAGCGCGTACTGCTCGTCGCTTGTCGCGCCGTGGCCGTCCGTGTACTTGGCCGGCGTGCCGGGCTTGGCCATGAAGCGGCCCATCTGGGCGTACGTCAGGCCGCCCGTCGCCTCGAGCGCGTGGATCCGCATGTAGCTCGCGAAGGCGCGCGCCCTGTCGCCGGTGTTAATTGTCTTGCCGGCGACGGCCACAGTCGGCAGGTCGATCGTGCTCGGCAGGCCGGCCTTCTTGGCCTCCTCGGCGATCGCCGTCGGAGTCATGTCGGGCGAGCCGACGATCTGCTCTTGTGTGAGGTTCTTTTGGACGGTGTCGCGGCCGTTGGCGCCCATCACGATCGCAGTGATGCCGAACGCGATCAGGATCACGGCTGCGAACACTCCGCCGATCTCGAAGAACTTCCTCATCGTTCTCTCCTTCCGTCGCGGCCGATCGCGGCTTTCGAGCGTCCGGCCTTTCCTTCGGCGAATCTTGGGGCGATGCGCTCGAACCGCCATCCGGGCACCCGCTGAACCGGTGCGCGGCAATCCCGGCCGACGAATGCGGGTTTCCCGCAGGGTCCTCACATCGCCGGCGCAGGGTCAGCGGTCGCGGGTCTCCCGCGGGGCCGCGCTCAGGTGTGGTCGCCGCTCAGGTACAGGAGCGTGGCCTTGACCCGGCGGTTGACGTCCTCGGGGTCGCCGAGATCGAGCTTGAGGAAGATCGCGTTGATGTGCCGCTCGACCGCGCGTCTCTTGATCGAGAGCTTCGCGGCAATCGCGCCGTTGCTGCGGCCTTCTGCGATCAGGCTGAGGATCTCCAGCTCGCGCGGGGTCAGCTTCGCCAACTCGGAATCCCGTTGACCGCGGGCCGCGAGGAGCCTGTCCACGATGCGCGCGTCGACGAACGACCCGCCGGCTGCGACGCCATGCAGAACGCGGCTGAGCTCCCCCTGATCCTTCACGCGCTCCTTCAGCAGGTATGCGCGTCGGTCGGAGCCGTGCTCGAACAGCGCCATCGCATAACGCGGCTCGGCGTGTTGGCTGAGCACGACGACGCCCATCTCGGGATGAGAGGAGCGGAGCTCTCCGGCGAAACGGATTCCCTCGTCCGTGTTGGTCGGCGGCATCCGGATGTCGGTCAGCACCACGTCCGGCTGCACCCGCGCCACCGCGTCGCGGAGTGTCTCCAGGTCGCTGGAGGTCTCGACGAGCTCGATGTCGGCGATCCCTCCGACGACGGTCGTGATTCCTTCCCGCGCGAGGAAGTTGTCCTCCGCGAGCACGACTCGGATCGGCATCAGGCTCGCCTCCGTGCCCGAGCAGCCTGAAACGGCCCGCCGGCCCGCCGGCGCGCGCGGCGGGAGCGAGGGTCATCGACAGAGCGGCGGGGGGTGCTCGGCTGAGGCGCCGCTCCGTCTCTTGCGGGGGCGCTCCTGGTCACGTCTCCGAGCAGTATCCCATCATGTACCCGTTTTCGACAAGAAGTGTGCACCACAAACCGTGGTGTATTGCACGGTGTTTTGGGGTGTTTCGCTCCCGTCCTATCAGTGGATCCACGGATGGCTGGCGCGCGCGGCACACGAGACACTGACGACGCGCGCTTCTCGCGAGTGCGAGGCTGTGTGACCAACCTCAGAAGGGAGCCCGATGCCGCCGCATCGCCGTTCGATTTCGTCCGGGTTCCGATCCCTCGCGTGGGACAGAGAGGCCGAGCGCTGGTCACCCTAGGCCCGACAACTCTTCTGGAACCGGAGGTGGAGCGTCGGAGCGAGGGCGCCAAGACGGTGCTGGTCGGAACGGATGCCGGCGTTCTTCCATTCGACGTCGTCGAATCGAAGGTGCATGCGCCGGCCCTGAGACCGGAAACTGTCTGGCGGACGCCGCTCGTCAACCGCCTGCGGGCGGCGGGCGCATTTCCGCTCGTTTTGGTTGTGGCGCCGGCCGGCTACGGCAAGACCACGCTCCTGTCGCAATGGGCAGAGCGCGACGCCCGACCGTTCGCCTGGATCTCGATCGACGAGCGCGACAATGACCCGGCCGTGCTGCTGAGGCATGTCGGAGCCGCCTTCGCCCGGATCGAGGCGATCGACTCGAGCACCGCCGAGTCGCTGCGAGTCCCGGGCGAGTCCGTCTGGGACACTGCCGTCCCCCGGCTGACCGCGCAGCTCGCTGCCAGCGCCTCGCCTTTCGTGCTCGTGCTCGACGACGCGGACCTGCTCGAAACACCTGACTCTGTCAACACGGTTGCGGCGCTTGCCGAGAACATTCCGTCCGGCTCGATGATCGCGCTCGCCGGGCGGGTCATGCCCAAACTGCCGGTCGCCGCGCTCCGGGCAGGCGGCCCGCTGCTCGAGATCGGCTCCTTCGAGCTCGCGCTCAGCCGGCGCGAGGCCGAGCTTCTTCTGCGCGCGGCGGGCGTCGAGCTGGAGGAGGAGGAGATGGTGGAGCTACTCCACCGCACCGAGGGGTGGGCCGCCGGCCTCTACCTGGCCGCGCTCGCATCCCAGGCCCGGGGAGCCGGGAACGAAGCACCTCAGCAACCTGCCGACTTCGACGGTGACCACCGCTACCTGGCCGACTACTTCCGCTCGGAGTACCTGTCGCAGCTCTCCCGGGACCGGCTCGTCTTCCTGCGGCGGACCTCGGTGCTCGAGAAGCTGTGCGGCTCGCTCTGCGACGCCGTTCTCGAGCGCAAGGGCTCGGCCCTCGAGATCGAGCAGATCGAGGATTCGAACCTGTTCGTGGTGCCACTCGACCGCAAGCGCGGGTGGTATCGCTATCACCATCTGTTCCGCGATCTGCTGAGACGCGAGCTCGAAGACGAGTCGCCGGAGCTCGTGCGGGGTCTCAATCGCCGCGCGGCGGAGTGGTACCTGGCGAAGGGAGACCCGGAGTCGGCGCTCGACCACGCGTACGCAGCCGGCGACATCGCCGGTGCGGCGCGGATTCTGAGCTCGATCGCGCTCGGCGTCCACTACAGCGGCCGGGTCGAGACCGTCGAAGGTTGGCTCGACCGCTTCGACGACGAGACCCTCGACCGCTATCCGGGCGTGGCGATCCACGGCTGCCGCATTCACGCGCTGCGCGGCCGCCCGGACGAGGCAACGCGTTGGCTAGACGCGGCCGAGCGAGGCACGGCGGGGCGGCGGAACGGCGTGGCCGCGGTGCGCCCATGGATCTCCGTCATGCGATCAGCGATGTGCGCGGACGGCCCGGAGCAGATGCGGGCCGACGCACAGTCCGCTCTGGCGAAGCTGCCCCCGGACGAGGCGTGGCTGCCGGCGGCGCTGCTCGTTCACGGCGCTGCGGCTCTGCTCCTGGGCGAGAACGAGCTGGCCGATGCCATTCTCGCCCAGGCGGCGGAGGCTTCTGAGCGGCTCGGCTCCACGGAAACCCGTGTGGTCGCGACCAGCGAGCGCTCGTTGCTCGCGGCGGCGCGCGAGGATCACCAGGAGGCGGATCTCCTTGCTCTGGAGGCGCGTCGCCTGGTCGACGAGGGGGAGCTTTCCGGCTATGCCACCAGCGCGCTGG
>Ga0137367_10000191_pt1 | contig 41053 bp, 46 predicted proteins | sample SagtaG_14_FD_104939 | JGI IMG/M metagenome (GOLD analysis project Ga0137367, IMG submission 104939) | Vadose zone soil microbial communities from Sagehorn Ranch, Mendocino, California, USA - Sage1_L_80_16 metaG | ecosystem: Environmental > Terrestrial > Soil > Vadose zone | place: USA... | reverse complement strand
TGGCGGAGGCTGAGGGGTTCGAACCCTCGAGGAGGTTGCCCCCCTACACGCTTTCCAGGCGTGTGCCTTCGACCGCTCGGCCAAGCCTCCGCGCGCAGTCTACGCGAGCCGGTAAGGTCCCACCATGCGGTTGGAGGAGCTGCGGCGACTGGCGGCAGCCAACGGGGTCTCGAGTCGCTTCCGCCTGGCGGACGGTCGCTCGAACGAGGTCGCCCCCGAGACCCTCGAGGCCGTGCTGGCGGCCATGGGCATCGATCCGGCCACCCCGGCGGCTGCTGCGACCCCGGCGGCTCCGGCGACTCCGGCCACTCCGGCGGTGACCGTCGTCCGGCACGGCCGCGACGTCCCCTGGACGCCACCCGCGGGATCGCTGGTCGTCCTGGAATCCGGGGAGGAGCGGGCGCCGCCCGTGCGACTGCCCGGTGACCTCCCGCTCGGCTGGCACCGGCTGATCCATCCTGGTGGCGAGCGGCGGCTGGTGGTCGCCCCGGACAGCTGCCACCTGCCCGACTGGCTCGCCCATGGGGGTCGCGCGCGCGGCTGGGCGGCACAGCTCTACGGGCTGCGCTCGCGGCGCAGCTGGGGGATCGGCGACCTCGGTGACCTTGCCAAGCTCGTCAGCGGACCGGACCGGTCGGAGTTCGTGCTGCTGAGCCCCCTGCACGACGCGCCGGCGACGGTTGACAGCCCCTATTACCCATCGAGCCGAATGTTCCGCAACCCGCTCTACCTGGACGTCGAGGCGGTCCCGGAGGTCGAGGCGCTGCCGGCCGCCCAGCGGGAGCGGCTGGCTGAGCTGGCCGCGGCCGGGCGAGCGCTGACCGGCGAGCGCCTGCTCGACCGGGTGGCAGCCTGGCGTGCCAAGGACGAGGCGCTGCGGGCCTGCTGGGACGCGCTCGGGATGCGCCCGGAGCGGCTGGCCGCGTTCCAGCGGTGGCGGGCCGGCGTCCCCGACCTGGGGGTGTTCGCGGGCTTCCGCGCGCTCCAGCGGGAACGGGGGGGCGACTGGCGCACCTGGCCGGCGGAGCTGCGGCATCCCGACTCCACCGCAGTGGCCGCCTGGCGCGCGGCCAACGCCGACGAGGTCGGCTATCACTCCTACCTCCAGTGGTTGCTCGACGAGCAGCTCGAGACGGCGGCGCGGCGGGCGGCGGGCGCCGAGCGCGTCGGGATCGTCAACGACGTGGCGGTCGGGTTCGACCCGGGCGGGTTCGACGCCTGGTGGATGCAGGACCAGCTGGCCCCCGGAGTGACCGTGGGCGCTCCGCCCGACCTGCTCGGCCCGCGGGGGCAGGACTGGGCGCTGCCGGCGTTCGTGCCCCAGCGGCTGTCAGAGCGCGGGTACGAGCCGTTCGCCCGCACGCTGCGGGCCGGGATGGCGCGTGCCGGCGGGCTGCGCCTGGACCACGTGATGGGCCTGTTCCGGCTGTACTGGATCCCTCCGGGCGCCTCGCCGAGCCAGGGGACCTACGTCCGCTACGCCGTCGACGACCTGCTCGGCGTGCTGGCTCTGGAGAGCCACCGCGCCGCGGCGCTGGTGATCGGTGAGGACCTCGGCACCGTCGAGGAGGGCGTCCGCGACCGGCTGGCCGCCGAGCGGGTGCTGTCGTATCGCCTGGTGTGGTTCGAGCGGGAGCGCGGCGGCGGGCGGCGCCGGGCGGCGCGCTACCCGAAGCTCGCCCTGGCCGCGGTGACCACCCACGACCTGCCGACCGCGGCGGGCTGGTTCGGTGGTGAGGACCTTCGCGAGCTGGCGGCCATCGGGGTGGAGCGGCCGGACCAGCTCGCCGCGCGGGCCAGGGCCCAGGATGCGGAGCGCGAGGAACTGCTCCGGCTGCTGGAGGCGGAGGGCGTACTGGCGCCCGGCGAGCGCTCGGTGGGCGAGGTGGTCGCCGCGCTGTACGCCTTCCTGGCGCGGACCCCTGCGATGCTGGTGGCGGCTACCCTGGAGGACGCGGTCCTGTCGCCCGAGCGGCCCAACGTGCCTGGGACCATCACCGAGCGGCCGAACTGGCGGATCCCACTCCCGGTCCTGCTCGAAGACCTGTGGAACCTCCCGAGCGTCCGACGCCTCCTCGAGGCGACCGAACGGAGCTGATCACCCCCTCTGGCTGGACTTCGCACAGACGGCTCAGCCGGCGATCGGGGCGCGGGCGGGGTAGCCCTCGGGCAGGAGGGTGTCGCCGTAGTACACCTGCCACTGGTGATAGCCGAGGAAGGCCCGCTGGTCGGCGCGCATCCGCTCGGCGTAGGCGGTGACGGCCCGCACGTACAGCGGGCTGTGGTTGTAGGCGTACAGGGCGGCCATGTCGGCCGGGGCGCCGTTGTCGCGGAGCATCCTGGCGGCGGCGAGGATGGCGTCGTGCACCGAGTCGATATCGCCCCCGGCTCCGTAGCGCCGCCAGGTGGAGGGCATGAACTGCATGGGGCCCCGCGCGCCGGCGGGGCTGGACCCGCGGACCCGGCCCGACCTGGTCTCGACCACGTTGATCGCGGCCAGGTAGGTCCACGGCACTCCCAGCTCGGCTTCGGCGTCGTGGTAGGCGGCCAGCAGCTCGGAGGCTGGGCGCGGGGTGACGATGCGCCAGGGCGGCAGCCCTGGCCCCGGCCGGCTCAGCCTTCGCAGGTCGATCCCGGCCGCCACGTTGGCCCGCACCACCGGCCGCAGGTCCGCGGGGACCAGCGGCAGCAGCCTCGCCAGCAGGGCCGGGTCGCGGACCACAGTGCGGTAGGCCCGTTGCTGGGCACGGCCGAGGGCGGGCAGCTCCCGGTCCGGCGTCGCCGGATCACGGATCGCCCGCTCGGCCCTCGCCAGCGTGGCGGCCAGCCGCGCCGCCCTCTCCGCCCGCCGCGGCCCGGTCGTGGTCGCGCCTGCGTCCGGGTCCGCCGTGGCCGGGCCCGCGGTGGCGGCTGTGGTCGGGACGGCGGCCGTGGTCGGGGAGGCCGCCGGAGCCGAGCCAGCCGGGGGATGCCCCCCACCAGAGCATGCGGCCAGGCCCACCGCCGCCAGCGCGAGGGCGGCGACCCTGCGAGCCCCGCGGCGGCCTGCTCCTGAAGCTTCCACGTCCGTCTCTGGTCTCGGCTGCAGTCCGCGGAGCATGGTTGCACGGGCCCCGCCGCCGCGACCAGCCGTGGGAACGGCCGCGCTGGCCCCGCCTTGCGCGCCGACGTGTTGAGTGGCGTCGCCTGGTGGTGGCGCTCCGGTCGGACGGCGGCGGACCTGCACAGATCGATATAGACCGTGCGAGCGTGTAGGATACGCCGGTCTCGAAAGGAACAATCGGACAAAGGGTATATATACCGTGCGCTTGTATCGCATCGTAATCGGCCTGGTCGCCGGAGTGGGTCTGCTCGTCGTCGGCGCCCTGAACCTTTCCGACAACGTCGTCAAGTGCGGCTCCAAGGTCATGCAGCCGGGGGATGTCTGCACCAGCACCCGCAAGGGCACCACCACCGAACGCACCTATGACGAGCAGCGGTCCTATAACCGCCGGGTCGGCACGTTCTCGGTGGGAGGCGGGCTGGTCGTGACCGTGGTGTGCGGGGCGGTGCTCGTGGTCACGGTCCGCAGGCGGCGCGAAACCTCGCGCCCCACGGCCACGCCGTCGACCTGGCAGTAACCCGCCGGCATGATCAGGCTCAATAACGCCAAGGCGGTCATCGCCGCCGGTGCCGCCGTACTGTGCGTGACCGGCGTCGCGGGCGCCACCACCGGTACCCTGCCCGAGCCTGCGCAGCGGGTCGCGGACCGGGTGCTCAGCGCGGTCGGCGTCGCCGCGCCCGGCCGGGAGCAGGACCGCGGCATGAGCCGCCCGGGCGCGGCTGGGATCACCAAGGGTGACCTCTGCCGTGCCGACGAGATCGCCGCCAGCTGCCAGGACGGCAGCGCCAGCCAGGTTCGGGTGCGGGGTGCCGCGGCTCCGGACCCTGCCGGCGTCGCCGAAAACGGCACGACCACGACCCCCGGTGCCACTTCCGCCACCGCCAGCGGTACCGGCAGTGGCGCCGGCCAAGGCCAGGGCAGCGCGACGGCGTTGCCGGCAAGCGGCCGCTACATCGTCGTCCTGAAGGACTCCGTGACCAGCCCGGCGGCGGTCGCCCACGCGCAGGCCGAGAAGCAGGCGGCGCAGCTCGGATTCGTCTACAGCGCAGCCATCAAGGGGTACAGCGCCACCCTCTCCGCGGGCGCCGTCCGCGCCCTGCGGACTGACCCGCTGGTGGCCGCGGTGGTGGAAGATCGCGACGTCCACGTCGCCGCCCAGACATTGCCCACCGGCATCGACCGCATCGACGGCAACCTGTCCAGCACGAAATCGGGGGACGGCGCTGGCAGCGTCGACGCCGACATCGCGGTCATCGACACCGGTGTCGATGCCAGGCATCCCGACCTCAATGTGGTCGGCGGTGTGGCCTGCAACGGCAGCGGCTATCAGGACCGTAACGGCCACGGCACGCACGTGGCCGGCATTGCCGCCGCCAGAGACAACAGCGTCGGGGTCGTCGGGGTCGCTCCGGGCGCCCGGTTGTGGTCCGTCCGCGTCCTGAACGCCAAGGGCGCCGGGTCCTGGTCGAACGTCATCTGCGGGGTCGACTGGGTCACCGCCCACGCGGACACGATCGAGGTGGCCAACATCAGCCTGGGGGGCAGCGGCTCCGACCCGGCGGCCTCGGGCTGCTCAACCGGCGAACCGCTGCACGATGCGATCTGCCGCTCGGTCGCGGCGGGGGTGACCTACGTGGTGGCCGCCGGAAATTCCTCCGCGGACGCGCAGGGCTCCGTCCCGGCGGCCTACGACGAGGTCATCACGGTGTCGGCCCTGGCCGACTTCGACGGCCAGCCGGGGGGCGCCGCGGCGGCGACCTGCCGGCCTGACATCGACGACACCCTCGCGGACTTCTCGAACTTCGGCGCCGACGTCGACCTGATCGCGCCTGGGGCCTGCATCTACTCGACCTACCGGAACGGCCGCTATGCGACCCTGAGCGGCACCTCCATGGCCAGCCCCCACGTCGCCGGCGCGGCCGCCCTTTACAGGGCGAGCCATCCCGGAGCGTCCCCGGCCGAGGTCAGGTCGGCGCTGCGGAGCGCTGGCAACCTTGGCTGGAGCAGCGCCGGCGACCCTGACGGCATCAAGGAGCCACTGCTCAACGTCGACGCCCTCTGAGCGTGACCTGTGAGGACAACAAAGCTGGGAACGTGGACGATCTGCAGCACCGTGGCGTCCCGGCGTCGGCGACCACCGGCGAAGCCTGCCGCTTTTCGGTCACTATGACATCGTTCAATCATGGGCGAGTGGCGGCAGAACGGGCCAGGTGGTGCCGGGCGTGGTCGACCTGCCCCGCTCGGGCGGGCTTTCTGGCAGCTGTGGTCGGCGTCGACCCTGTCCAACCTCGCTGACGGTGTCGTCAAGGTCTCGCTGCCCCTGGTGGCGGTGACGCTGACCGATTCGCCCGCGCTGGTCGCCGGCATCGTGGTCGCGGTGACGCTGCCGTGGCTGCTGTTCGCGTTGCCGGCCGGTGCGCTGACCGACCGCGTGGACCGGCGCGCAGCGATGCTCGTGACCAACGTGGCCCGTGCATCGGCCCTGGTCGTGCTGGTCGCGACGGTGCTGCTCGGGTACGAATCTATCTGGGCGCTGTACGGCGTCGCACTGTTCGTGGGGATCGCCGAGACCTTCTACGACACCTCTGCGCAGTCGATCCTGCCGCAGGTCGTACCCCGCGAGCGGCTGTCGCGCGCCAACGGCCGCCTGCAAGCCGCCGAGCTGACGGCCAACGAGTTCGTCGGACCACCGTTGGGCGGCGTGCTGGTCGCGACCGGGATCGCGGTGGCCTTCGCGGCGCCGGCGGGACTGTGGGCCGCCGCGGTCGGCCTGCTGCTGCTCGTGCAGGGCCAGTTTCGGGTCCTGCGCGAGCATCGCACCACGGTCCGCGCCGACATCGCCGAGGGGCTGCGGTTCCTGTGGCGGCACCGGCTGCTGCGCACGCTGGCCGCCATGACGGGGCTGTTCAACCTCGCCACCAACGCCGCCTTCGCCGTGTTCGTGCTCTACGCGGTCGGCCCGGACTCTGCCATGGGGCTGAGCGAGGCTGGCTACGGACTGCTGTTCGCCACCATCGCCGCCGGGAGCCTGCTCGGCGCCCTGGTCGCCGACCGCGTCGAGCGGCGCCTGGGTCGTGCCCGCACCCTGGCTCTCGGCATCCTCGGCGGCGCCCTCGGCGTCACCGCACCCGCGCTGACGGCCGACCCCCTGCCCATTGCCGCCGCCTTCCTCACCGGAGGAGCGACCCTTGCGCTGTGGAACGTCGTCACCGTCTCCTTGCGGCAACGCATCACCCCCGACCGCATCTTGGGCCGCGTCAACAGCGGCTACCGGCTCGTCGCCTGGGGCAGCCGACCCCTCGGCGCGGCTGCCGGGGGCCTGATCGGCCAGACCCTGGGCCTGCGAGCCGTCTTCGGCGGCGCCGGCGCCCTGATCCTGCTCAGCTTGATCGGCATGACGACAGTCACCGACGCAGCCATTGCCGGGGCTGAACAGGACCCTCACGATTGACCGCCCGACACTCCCGGCATCACCCCGCCCGTAGGTTCTTGGTGGGGTGGGCGCGTAAGCCAGCCTGCCTCGGCCACCGTGGTGCAGCGCGGCGCGTTGCTGTAGCGGGTGACCTCGGCCCGTCCGGCCAGGACTCGCCATTTCGCCGTATCTCGACCGAGCAGGGCGCCGACCCACTTCAATAGCCAGCCGCATTCGTGGAGCGCGCGCTGAGGGCTCGCCGATCGGGCTGTCGGGCGGTGGCGCTATCGTTCAACGGGTTCGTAGCAACACCAGGAGAGGGGGCCGTGATGGGACAGCGGGTCGCATATTTCGAGGTTGGCTCGTCCGACAACCGGCAGCTGGCGAGCTTCTACCGGGAGCTGTTCGGCTGGCGGCTGCGGAACGTCTCCGACGGCTACACGATGATCGACACCGGGGCCGGTAGCGGCATCAACGGCGGAATCGGCAGGTCCAGCGACGGCACGCCGTGGGTGTCCTTCTACGTCGCCGCCGACGATCCACAGGCCACGCTGGACCGGGCGGTGTCGCTCGGCGGCACGATGGTGGTCCCGGTGACAGAGATCCCGAACGCGGGCACGTTTGCCATGTTCAACGATCCCGACGGCAACATCGTCGGCATCATCAACCTCGGAGGCACGGCGGGCGGCCCACCGAGCGAAGGCGACGGGGTCGCGGTGGACTGGTTCGAGGTCCTGGGCTCCGACGCGGAGCGGACGCAGCGGTTCTACTGTGACCTGTTCGGCTGGACGGTGAACGAGCCGGGGTTCCCCGGCTACCGCCTGGTCGACACGCGGTCCGGCGAGGGGTCCATCGGCGGCGGTCTCGGCGGCGGTGGCGAGACAGGTTCCTGGACCACGGTCTACGCGAACGTCCCGGACGTGGAGGCGTCCCTGTCCAAGGCCGAGGCGATGGGCGGCAAGCGCGTCTACGGCCCGAACCAGGTGGACGACCACATGCGGACCGGCGCGCTCCGCGACCCTGCCGGCAACGTCTTCGGCGTCTACGAGCACCACCACTGAAGCTCGCCGGGCCGGGTGGCCGCTCATGCCTGAGCTGCCCGACGTCGAAGGCTTCCGCCGTGCCTTCCTCGAGCACGCGGCCGCACGGACGGTCCGCGAGGTCACATCGACCCGTCGATGCTCCGGAACATCACCCCGGAGGGGCTCGGTGGGGCCTGCCCCAGGGAGCAGCGCTAGCCGACGTAGTCCTCGGCCAGGACGATGCCGGTCACTGGCTCGCCTCGCAGGAAGCGCAGGACGTTGGTTGCCGCCCGCCTGGTCGCCTCCTCCACGATCCCCGGCACCAGCGCGGAGTTGTGCGGCGAGCCGAGCACGTTGGGCAGGTCAAAGAAGGGATGGTCCACCCTGAACTCGCCGGAGCCGAAGGGCTCGACCCACCACGCGTCGATGCCCGCCGAGAACTCCGGGTGCGCGCGCAGGTGCTCGTACAGGGCGGCCTCGTCGAGGATGGCGGCGCGGGCCACGTTCACCAGCACGGCGGTGGGCTTCATCAGGCCAAGCTCACGAGCGCCGAGCAAGCCGCGGGTGCGGCGGGTGAGCGGCAGGGCGATCACCAGCACGTCCGCCGCTGAGAGCACCGCATCGAGGTCGTCGAGCGTCCCCACGAACTCCACCGGCTCGTCCGTCCGGCCGCTGGTGTTGACCGCGTGCACCCGGACCCCGACCGCCCGCATCAGCCGGGCGGTGGCCTTGCCGATGCCGCCGAACCCGAGGATCCCGCAGACCGCCCCACGCACCCACTGGCTGGAGGCGGACTGGTCCCAGACGCCGGCGGCGAGCTTGGCGTGACCCTGTGGCAGCCGTTTGAGCAGGCCCAGCGCCATCGCCAGGACGTGCTCGGCCATCGGCTCGGCGTAGGCGCCGACGTTGCTGGCAACGATCGCGCCCGATGGGAGCTGGTCGAACGGCAACTGGTCAGCGCCCGCGGGGAGCAGCTGCACGAACCGGGCGCCGAGCGCCGGGCCCTCCTCGGGCCGGAGCTCGCGACGCCAGTTCCACACCAGCAGCGCGTCCGCCGCGCCGAGCGTCCGAGCGCGGTCGCCGTCGGGCAGACCGGCGACGGTCTGGGCCCGCACCTCCTCGCCGAACAGCTCAGCCATCCGGTTCCTGCCAAGGGGGAAGGTCACGGCAACCAGCGGGCGGTCGTCAGCCATGCGCCGAAGTATGTCAGCCCCGCCTCGGCGGCGCGTGGTCAGTGCCCCCCGTAGACCGTGAAGCCGCGGTTGCGGAGGCGCCTGGCCAGCTCCAGCTCCGTGGCGACCGCCTCGTCGCGGCTGGCCATCGGGTTGAAGTGGCGGTAGAGCCGCGGGCGCAGGTGCTTCCCGTGCTTTCGCACGTACCGCGAGGACCGGTAGCCGTCCTTGTGCTGGCGGAGGCGCTCCGCCGGCGGAACCGCGCTCTGGCCGACGTAGACGGATGGATACCTGGGGTCGCGGCGAGGGCCGACCGCGTCGTCCAGCTCGACGACGTAGACGTAAAACGGCAAGGCCGCCAGCTCACATCCAGGTGACCCGGTTGGAGTCGCGCCCGCGCCAGTGGCGACGGCCAAAGAAGAACCAGATCCACAGCAGCGGCCATGGGAAGAAGAAGCCACGGGTGAGCCCGATCACCACGATGGCGACCACCAACAGCATCGGCAGGAGCCACAAGGCCACGGGTGCGATACCGCGGCCACGCGGGGCCGCGGGCTGCGGTTCCTGCCGTGACCGCCACTCCGGCGGAAGGTCGGCCAGTAGCCGCTCGAGATCGGAACGGGTCCGAGCCGCGAGTGCGGCGCTCAGACGCTCGTCGATCTCGGCGAGCGTCAGGTATCCAGCGACGTGTGCTTCCTTGAGCAGATCAACGGTACGGGCCCGCTCGGCGTCGCCAACCCGATAGCTGCCCAGCCGGCCCAGCTCGGTGCTCATCGCGATATCCCTCTCCCAGGGGTCGGCTCGAGCGGCACTCCCCCTGGGAACCAGTCTAGACCGGCAATCGAGTTGGGCAACCCAGTCAGGTCATGCGGGCGCGGACCTCGGGGCGGCGCAGGGGCGGGACGGCCTTCGGGGGCTGCCGGCGCGGCGGCAGCTCGCGCAGCACCTCTTCGGTTACGCGGGCGACCGTGGCGACGGCCCGTTCGAACGCCTCATCGGTCGCGGCGGTCGGGCGGCTGACGCCGCTGACCTTGCGGATGTACTGGCGGGCGGCGGCCTCGATCTCTTCGCTCGTGGCGGGCGGTTCCAGGCCTCGGAGGGTGGTGATGTTGCGGCACATGCCAACGATCTTCGACCAGGGCGCCTGGTCAGGGCAAGCGTTGCCACCCGCCACTCCAGGTGCGAACATGTGTTCGATGAGCGATGAGGCAACGATCCTGCACGCCGATCTCGACGCGTTCTACGCGTCGGTGGAGCAACGGGACGATCCTGCTCTGCGCGGCCGCCCGGTGATCGTCGGGACCGGGGTGGTGCTGGCGGCCAGCTACGAGGCCAAGGCCTATGGCGTCCGCACGGCGATGGGCGGGGGGCAGGCTCGCCGGCTGTGCCCGCGGGCGGTCGTGGTCGAGCCCCGCATGTCGGCCTACGCCGAGGCGAGCAAGGCGGTGTTCGAGGTGTTCGACCAGACGACCCCGCTGGTCGAAGGACTGTCGATCGACGAGGCGTTCCTCGACGTCGGGGGGCTCTGGCGGATCTCCGGGCCGCCCACCGAGATCGCCGTGCGTTTGCGGAGCGACGTCCGCGAGCGGGTCGGGCTGCCGATCACGGTCGGCGTGGCCAGGACGAAGTTCCTCGCCAAGGTGGCCAGCGGCGTCGCCAAGCCCGACGGGCTCCTGGTGGTGCCGCCCGACCGGGAACTGGCCTTTCTCCATCCCCTGCCGGTCGAACGGCTCTGGGGCGTCGGGCGCGTCACAGCCGCCAAGCTCCACGACCGCGGGATCGCCACCGTCGGCCAGGTCGCGCAGCTCGCCGAGGCGACCCTGGTCTCGATGCTGGGCCGGGCGTCAGGCCGGCATCTGCACGCCCTTGCCCACAACCGGGATCCCCGACCGGTGCACGTCGGGCGCCGTCGGCGGTCGATCGGGTCGCAACGCGCGCTCGGCCGTTCACCACGATCGCCCGAGGCCATCGACGCCGTGCTCGTTGGGCTGATCGACCGCGTCACCCGCCGGCTGCGGGGGGCTCACCGGGTCTGCCGCACGGTCGTGCTCCGGTTGCGATTCGACGACTTCTCGCGGGCGACCCGCTCGCACACGATCCCGCAGGCGACCGCGGAGACCCAGATCGTCCTGGCCATCGCCAGAGGCCTGCTGGCCGCGGCCATGCCGATGATCCAGCGCCAGGGCCTCACGCTCGTCGGCGTGAGCCTGGCCAACTTGAGCGACGACCGCGCGATCCAGCTCGCGCTGCCGTTCGACCGTCACAGCGGCAGTTCCCTGGACGCCGCCATCGACCGCGTGCATGACCGGTTCGGCTCGGCCGCCGTCACCCGGGCCGTGCTCCTCGGCCGCGACCAGGGCCTGCAGGTGCCGCTGCTGCCCGACTGAGCGGCCCGTCCAGCGGCCCGGGGCCAGGGCGGCACCGCTTGTCCTGCGGCCCCGGGGCATGGGGCGGGGCGCGACCGTCCGCGGCCGGGGGACCCGGCCTCTCTGGTCATCCCCCGTCCGTCAGGACGGGCTCCAGGTGCGGACGGGCCCGCTCGCCGGCCCCGTGGCCCGCGCGCCAGGTGCAGCCCACCCCGAACGCCGCCACCCGTCCGCCGCCGATCACCCGCCTGACCGCCTCCATCACCGGCGACCACCCTGGTCCGCCTGGCGCAGGGAAGCGCAGGCCGGAAAGCTCGTCCGGGTTCACCACGTCGAGGTCCAGGTGCAGGTACAGCGGCCCATCCGGCAGCCCGTCGGCGGACAGGTCGTCGACCTCGCTGCGTCGGATCGCCGCGGCTTCCAGATAGGCCACCTCGGGCGGGTCCAGGTCGCGGGCGTCGACCAGCACGACCCGCTCCTCGCGCAGGGCTCGCAGGCCCAGCCGCTCCGCGATCAGCTCCGGCCGGTACCCGACCAGGATGCGCAGCGGGATCCCGCCGAGATACCCCGATGTCGTGGTCTCCAGCGTCTGCACGTCACCGTGCGCGTCGAACCAGACGATGGCGGGATCCAGGCCGGCCAGCTGGAGCCCGGCCACCGTGCCGAGCGAGGTCATGCAGTCCCCGGACAGCACCGTCGGCAGCGCGCCGGCCCCGACGGCCTCCGCAACCTCCGCGGCGACCGCTTCGTAGAGTCGCTCCATGCGGGACCAGGGGCCGCCGTCGGGCAGGTCGACCGTGACAGTGGTGTCCGGCGTCAGCGGCATGTCGAGATCGGGGAGGTACTCGTCCAAGTGGTACGGAACCAGGATGCGCGTCATGCCCCGACGCTAGCATGCCGGCCGCGGGCCGAGCTCGTGGAGCTGCTTGCCCTCGGCGGTGCGCAGGTCGCCGGTGACGAGCGGGTTGGTGTCGCCGACCACCTCGACGTCGGTGACCTGGCCGGCCTCGTCGAGGTCCGGGGTGTACCAGCCGACGTTGACCAGGGTGCTGCCGAGCCGGCGCCCCCGCAGCGACGCCCAGGGGCGGTAGCAGCGGATCTGGACGTCGCCCTTGGACTTCCCGAGCACGAACCGCTCGAGGTTGCGCAGGTTGCCGAGGATCCGGCCGCGCCGGTCGGCGCCGACGGTGTCCGGGTGCTTCACCAGGATGCGTGGAAGTCGTCGGTGAGCCGCGGCTCGTCCTCGATCTCCCACCGGATGCGGCCCTCCGGGCGGTTCTCCTGGATCTCGCGAGCCCTGGCCCAGTCGGGCTGGGTCATCAAGATGCGGAGGCTGAGCCTCTCCTCGGCGGCGGCGTCGCGGATGAGGTCCCTGGGGCTGAATCCTCCTCCGCTCTGGAAGAAGAAGCCGCGCAACGAGGTGCACACGAACCACAGCCTGGCCTCCTCGCCACGCCTGGCCCGGTCGATCTCCTGGCGAATGTACGGCGCGAACGCCTTCAGTGCCTCGAACCTGGTGCGGAACACGTGCTCGACCCCGAGCTGCGAGCAATCGTGGAGCAGCGGCTCCGAGCGCTCCAGGCCCTCCTGGATCTCCGCCTTGATCGCGGTCCTCGTCTCGTGCTGGGAGATCGCGTCGGTGAAGAATGACTGCATGATCGACACGCCGCCGGTTGGGACCAGGCCGATGCCGAGCGCGATCGCGAGGTCGCGCAGGATCCCGGCTTCGAGGAGCTGGGCCGCCAGCATGAGCGCGATGCCAAGGAGCGCAAGGGAGATGAACAGGAGCAGCAGGGTGTTCCGCTTGATGTGGGGCGGCGGGGTGTCCGGCCTCGACAGATGCCACCATCCCCCGTCGGCCGTGCGCGCATCTCGCGGCATGGTCGGTCCTCCTCGCGCCAGCGCCAGCATCCGGCGAGCGCCACGGCGCCGTGCGCGTGCAGCACATCGCCCCGGCTACGGCAGGGCGACGTACTGGCCCAGGAACGCCCGGGTCGAGGGCGTGTCCATGCGGTAGTCGACGTTGGTCGCACGGCACATGAAGTCGCCGGTGATCGTGGTGCCGGCCACGATGTTGGTCTCCGTGGCCCCGGCGCCGAGGAAGTTCGGCCCACCGGAGTCGCCGTAGCAGGTGCCGCCGTCGCCCAGCGCGGGATTCATCGAGATGCGGAGCCAGCTCTTGTTCAGCGCCTCGAGCCCACCGGTGGCGACGTAGCGGATGTCGGCGTAGTGGAAGGTCGGGCCGTGATCGATCGTCACCGACTGCGCCCCGTAGCCGACAGCCGTGAAAGGAGTCCCGAGACTCAGCCCGTCGAGCGAATCCGCCTTCGGCAGCCGCGCCGGCGTGATGCCCTTGACGGCCTTGTCCAGGACCACGACCGCCACGTCCTGCGGGTCACTCTGTGCCTGGTTGTAATTGGGGTTGGCGTGCCAGGTCCCCCAGTAGGCCGTCCCCCCAGTCCTGGCGTCGTACGACGAGTCGAAGGTGACCGCGACACGGCTGACGTCCTGGTCGCAGTGGGCGGCCGTGAGGAACACCGTGGGCGAGATGAGCGTCCCGGAGCACGTCTCCCAGGTGCCGTCGGAGTACGGCTGCGGCGCAAGCAAGGCGCCGACCTCAGGATGACCGTTCCCATCGGGCGCGCCGTAGGTGATCGCCTCCGCCGGGCCGGCAAGTGCCAGCACAGCCATCAGCGCGATTCCGGCCGTGACAAGTCTTCGCATCCCGTGCTTCCTTCCCTCGATCTCGTGGAGCCCGAGGGTAGCTCGCGGTCGTGGTCGAGCGGTACCCGAGGGACCCGCGCGCCCGGCGAGGCCGTGCTGACAAGGGCGACCTCGGCGGCACCCGGGATTTCCAGACCAACGACTCCTGAGCTTCGGGACCCTCGGCCCATGCCCGGATCGTCCAACCAACCGAGACTTCGAACAGGAACTGAGAAGGAGGAAACGATGGCCATCAAGCAGGAGTCGATCCGATTGAACGGCTCGACTCAGATCCCACCACAGCTGGCCGCCCAGACGGCCGCCTCCCACGGCGCCGTCATGACCACCCACGCCGCCAGGTTCTTCGCCGTTCTGCGCGTCGCCGTGGGATGGGTGTTCCTGTGGGCCTTCCTGGACAAGACCTTCGGGTTCGGCTACGCCACCCCATCCGCCAAGGCCTGGATCAACGGCGGCTCCCCGACCAAGGGGTTCCTCAGCGGCGTGGAAGTCGGCCCCCTCGAGTCCACCTTCCACAGCTGGGCCGGGGCCGCCTGGGCCGACTGGCTGTTCATGGCTGCCCTGCTCGGCGTCGGCATCGCGCTGACCCTCGGGGTCGCGCTGCGGGCGGCCGCCGTCAGCGGCACCGTGTTGATGCTGTTCATGTGGGTGGCGGAGTGGCCGCTTGCCAAGCACACCTCCGCCGGCGCGCCGAGCATGTCGACCAACCCGATCGTCGACTACCACATCATCTACGCGCTGGCCCTGATCGCGGTCGCCGTGACCTACGCCGGCAACACCTGGGGGCTAGGAAGGTTGTGGGCCAAGCTGCCCTTCGTCCAGCGCAATCGCTGGCTCCTCTGACCACCGCCACCCCTTGAAGGAGCTGCCCTGGCGAGTCGAGCACCCAGAGACCCAGGACCTTGTGGCCACCAGGCTCGAGTCTGGTGGCCACAAGGCAGGTTACCGGGGGCTGAGCAGGTTGAACAGCGTGTTGTCGACCAGGTACACCAGCCAGAACGGCCCCTCTTGCCGGCATCTCGGCCATGTCACCGATGTTCATGGCCTCACCAGGCAGGAGTGAGGCGGCCGATCGCGGCCGTCACGGACCGAAGATCGCGTGGATCTGATAGGGGTAGCTCCGCAGTAGGGCCAGGCTCCCGAGGCGGGAGCGCTACGGCTTTCGTCCCACCCCGCCGAACGCATCCAACTCCGCGGGAAGCCCGCCGCGCGATGTGGCCGGATCGGGTCGCCAACGAGGAACCGAGACCACGCCGGGCTCGACCAGCTCCAACCCCTCGAAGAAGCCGGCGATCTGCTCGGGGCTGCGGGGATGGTACGGGATCGCGCCGCTCTCGTTGTAGGCTCCTTGGGCCTCCTCCACCGCCGCCTTGTCCACAACGTCGGTGCCGTCGTCCAGCGCCAGGTAGCTGCCCGAGGGCAGGGCGTTCATCAGTCGCTTCACGATCGACCGCGCTTCGTCGTAGTCGCCGACGTGCCCCAGGATCCCCATCAGCATCAGCGCGACCGGCTGGGTGAAGTCCAAGGTCTGGGCGGCGGCCTCCAGGATCTTGCCGGGGTCGCGCAGGTCGGCGTCGACGTAGTCGGTGACGCCCTCCGGGGTGCTGGTGAGCATTGCGCGGGCGTGCGTCAACACCAGGGGGTCGTTGTCGACGTAGACGATGCGGGACTCTGGCGCGACCCGCTGGGCGACCTCGTGGGTGTTGTCGGCGCTGGGCAGCCCCGTGCCGATGTCCAGGAATTGGCGGACGCCCGCCTCGCCGGCCAGGTAGCGGACGGCACGCACGAGGAACCCTCGGGAGGCGCGGGCGACGTCCACGACGCCAGGGAAGGCCTCGCGAAACTGATCGCCTGCCGCTTCGTCAACGCCAATTCCGCTCCGGGCGGTTCAAGGATGGCCGGCCCAGTCCCGCCGGCACCTCGGCGATCCAGGTGAGGCCTTGCCCGCGGCCGGGGTCGTCCACGCTCGACACGTACAGCTCCAGCGAACGCGGACTGGTACTCCAAGGGAGCCGAGGAGGCGTTTCCGAGATCAGCGCCGACGTGCGAGACGGTCGATGAGGCGGTCTGCTCCACCACTCACGCCGTGCGATCCAGCCGAGGACCTCGTTCAGGCCTCCACCGTCGCAGCTATCGGTGTCCCCCTGGGGCCGACGTGACCTGTGCGCAGGTCGCTGGGCGTTGCGATTATATAGGCGTGCTTCTAGAATAGCTGCTCTAATAGGCCTCCGAGAGAGGAGAGGACGGGATGCCAGATGGGCGGTATGCTTCACTCTGCCGACGGCCTGGTCAGGGTGGGCGCGCGCACGAGGCATCCGGCGGAACCCTGGCGCCCGTGCCCGGCGTTGCGCCTCGCCGAGAGGTTCTCCCAAGCATCCGCCGGTCGAGAAGGCTGCACCGCGTGGCGGCACTCTGCCTGCTTGAGTTGCTTGTCCACGCCAAGCCATCCAGGAGAGGTGAGCGCTGATGCAGACCACCGCCGGCAACGCGTGGGAGATCCCGCAGACCCCGCCCGGTTGGGCGGCCGAGGTTGCCACGGCCGAGCTGGCGGCAGAGCTCGCGTTACTTGGGACGCTGAATGAGGAGGACTGGACCCGGCCGACCGACTGCGTCGGCTGGGACGTTCACGACCTGACCGCCCACCTGGTCGGCGAGTACGAGGAGATCTTCCGGCCGGGGGCGCTCCTGCGCCGGCTGCGCAAGGGCCACCGGCGCTATCCGGGCCTGTCACGCCTGGATGCTCACAATCAGCAGCAGATCGATGAGCTCGGCGGCCAGTCGGGGCCCGAGCTCATCGATGCCCTCGCGCGGCTTGCGCCAAAGGCGATCCGGGCTCGGCGGCGGCTGCCCGGGCCGCTGCGCCGCCTGCCGGTGGCCAGGCTGTTTCCCGAACAGGCGCGGCGGCTGCCCGACCTGGGGCTTGGCTATTTGCTGGACGTGATCATGCTGCGCGACGCGTGGATGCACCGTGTCGACCTGGCCCGGGCCACTGGGCGGCCGCTGGCGTTGGGCGAGCACGACCATGAGGTCGTCGCCCAGGTCGTCCGTGACGTCGGCCGCTGCTGGGATGCACCATCGGTGCTGCTGGAACTCACCGGGCCGGCCGGTGGGCGTTGGCTGCTCGGCAGCGACGGCCCGGCGGCCGGCGTCCGCGCCGACGCGGTCGGCTACCTGCGTGCCGTGTCCGGCCGAGACGATCACCTCGCCCTGGAGGCCGACGGCGACCCCGCCGCCGCGGCCGCCGCAGCCGCCGCCCGGCTGGTGTTCTGACTTTGGATGCCGGCGGGACGGCTGCGCGTCGTTGCGACCGGGCGCTGGTGGGCGCGCGACGCTGTGCTGCGCCGTCACGACTCAAGGGGCCGCGGCCTCGGGCTTGGGCATGGTGGCCTGGCGATTGGCGTTGGCCAAGAAGCTGGCCAGCGCCACAGTATCGAAGTAGAACATCTGTGCCCGGGCAAGCCTGCCGTCGCGGAGCTGGTACAGGGCCAGCACTGGCCCGTCGAACCGTTCGCCGGCAGGGTTGAGGCCCCGCTGGTGCCACAGCACCACGACCTCCTTGTCGGTGGCGGCGACGACGCGTGGATCCATCCGCCGCTCGGCCACCGTCGGCTGCAGGGGGTTCCAGGTCGTGGTCCAGGTCGGACGGTCCTGCCGGTGGTCGGCCTCGAGATCGCGGTAGGTTCCGCCATAAGGCAGCGATGGCGGCCAGTGGATCTCGAAATCTGGATGGACCAGCTCGACGAACCGTCGTTCGTCGCGCCGCTCGATCGCCCTGAAGACCTCCAGCATGACCTGCGCGTTCTCCCGCGCGTCGTCTCGGGTGGCTCTCGTGCTCATGATGGACTCCTTGTACTGCCGACCCATTCACAGCGGCCATCCCTGCCGGTCATCGCGACCTCGCAGGGTGCCGTACAGGTGGCATCGATGGCCTCCCCTGCCGGCGAGGGCTCAGCTTCCAATTCGAGTGGACGCCGGCCGGGACCAGAGCCTCCGTGACGGTGGCGACCCGCCGGCCCAGACGGGCGGCTCGCGGAGATCGCTGCGCCGCGGGCTGCTTCCAGGAGAGCGTCGCCAGCAGTTTCTTTCTCCACGTTCTAGATTGCTATCATTAATATGGCAGTGCGTCAAGAGGGAGGATCCCCGGAGTCGTCTGGCCGCCGCGCATCGCAGAGAGGACGCCGTCGAGGACGATCGGGCAGCATAATGGAAGGTACGTTCTAGATAATTGGAGCTCGGGACGGTGGGACGGCCAGCGAAATTCGACAGCGAGCAGATACTCGACGTCACCGTGCGGATCGTCGCGGAGGCCGGGCCTGGGCAAGCCACCGTGGCCGCCATCGCGCAACGTCTCGGTGCGCCGAGCGGCTCCATCTACCACCGGTTCGAATCACGGGACCTGCTGCTGGCCCGCCTGTGGATCCGGACGGTGCGTCGGGCTCAGGAGGGCTTTGTCACCGCCTTGGCGCTGCCCGATCTCGAACAGGCCGCCTTGGAGGCAGCCCTGCACATCCCGAGGTGGTCACGCCAGCATCTGGCCGAGGCGACCGTCCTGCTCCTCTACCGCCGCGAGGACCTTGCCGACCGTTGGCCGCAGGAGCTGGGCGCAGAGGTTACCGAGCTGAACAAGGGTATGGAGGCCGCCGTGGGCGACTTCACACGGCGCTGGTTTGGTGATATCACGCCGGCGTCCCTGCAGGCGGTGGCGTTCGCCCTGGTCGACGCACCGTATGGGGCGTCCCGCCGTTACCTGCTGGCAGGCAAGCCCCCGCCGCCGACCGTTGACGAGCTCATCATCCGGACGTGCCGATGTGTGCTGTCGCTCCCGGGACCCGCGTTTTGAGCCAGGCGCGGGACGTCACCGTCGGCCATCCTCTTCCAGGAGTTGCCTGAGCGTGTCGAGGTTGGCCGCCACCGCGCGCTTGACGCGGGAGGTTGCCAGCGGCGCAACCAGGGTCAATAGACCTGAGGACCCCAGATCCACGGCGTTGCGAAGCCTCGTGCCGCTGCCCGTCGGCTCCAGCAGATAGCTCAACCGCGCCCTGAAGGGCCCGATCTGGCCCTGAACCTCGAGTCGGCGAGCTGGCTCGAAGACGGTCACTTGGAAACCCTCTTCGCTCGTGCTTGGTACCGAACGGGTCTGGCGGTAGGTCGTTCCGACCCCAACCGGCCCAGGAGAGACCTTCTTGGTCTCGACGATCGCGTAGTTCCACTTGGGGATGTTCTCGAAGTCGGCGAGGAAGGCGAAGACGTCCTCGACGGGCCGTTGGATGATCACGATGTTCTCAAACGATGCCATGGTGAGCGTCTCCCCCTCGCCGTCTTCGTCGCCCGACTGATCGGGCCTGGCACACCCAGCTTGCGACCACGCACCTGCGCCTGTCAGTGACCTGAGTAGCGACTCTCCGTGACCAAAGTCACTCGACGGCCGGACCAGCCGCGGGCCATCGAGTCACCGTCCCCGACCCCTACGAAGGGGCGACGTTCGCCACCATCGAGGACGGCTGGCACACGCCGAACAGATCGGCATGGACGAGATCATCGACCGAGGCGTGAAAGCCGCGGCCAACCTCCCAGCCTCCACCAACAGGAGCGGGTTCCAACGCTCGCCCGCCGGGCCTATCGGGCATGCGCAAAGATGAGGCAGTCGTGCCACTCGTCGCGGTCTGGATCCTCGTCGAGCCAGCAGCGGCAATGCCGCGGCAGACGCTCCTCCAGCCGGTAGCCCCCACGGCGTGCCAACTCCAGGGAGGCAGTATTGCCAGGCTCGATCTCCAGCCACAGCCGCACAAGGCCGGCATCCTGGTGCGCCCACGTCGTCAGGGCTTGCACGCTCCGCAAGCCGATGCCGCGTCGCCGCTCCTCCGGGCGCACCCAGTAGGCGAGCTCGGCACTTGCCGGGCTGTCGAGCATGAGCCCCAGGGCAGCGATCAGCCGCTCGCCCCGCAACACGCCGTAGGACGCCTGCCCCCCGGCAGGATCCCACTGCTGGAGCGCCCGCTTGGCGTCATCCATGGAGTAGGGGCCTGCCGGCCGCGGGCCCCACAGGGCTGCGGCCTGTTCGTGGCGCGTCGCCTCGACCAGCAGCTCGGCGTCGTCCTGGAGCAGCGTCCGCAGGTGCAGGTCGCTGAGGTCGAGCTGCGCCGTCAGGTCCACGATGGCGGCAGGCGATTGGCCGGCGACAGCGCTGCCGGCCAGGCGTATCTGGGGCATAGTGAGATCACCACGTGGATGGTACGCGCGGACATGGCTGGAGTCGCCCACCAGCAGGACCGCGACCCCGTCGAGCTGCTGATCGGCCTGCTACGAGCACCGCGACCGATGATCGCTGACCTCGCCATCCCCAAACCCTCAAGAGGACATTCCGGTATGACAGTGCGGCCAACGGCGACAATCGTCGGCGTGCCGCTCGTGGTGCTGCTGACCGCCTACGCCTCGCGAGGCAACCGGCCTCGCGGAGCTGCTGGCGGCACGGATCCCGGCGATCCGGCACCGGCCGCCGGATGCCCTCGTCGGACAATCCCCGATCAGAGGATCCTGGACAGGAATGCCCTGGTGCGGTCGTGGCGGGGGTTGGCGAATACCTCGGCGGGCCGGCCCTCTTCGATCACCATGCCCTGGTCCATGAAGACCAGATGGCTGCCGACCTCACGGGCGAAGCCCATCTCGTGGGTGACCACGATCATCGTCATGCCGTTCTCGGCCAGCTTCCGCATCGCGTCCAACACGTCGCCGACCAGCTCCGGGTCCAGCGCGCTGGTCGGCTCGTCGAACAGCATCAGCTTGGGGTCCATGGCCAGCGCGCGGGCGATCGCCACCCGCTGCTGCTGGCCGCCGGAGAGCTGCGCGGGGTAGACGTCGGCCTTGTCGGCCAGCCCGACCTGCCCGAGCAGCTCGTGGGCGCGGTCGATCGCGTCGGCTTTGCGGACGCCCTTGACCCGAATCGGCGCCTCGATCACGTTGCCAACTGCGGTCATGTGCGGGAACAGGTTGAAGCGCTGGAAGACCATGCCGATTTCGGCCCGCTTGCGGGAGACCTCGTTCTCCTTCAGCTCGTAGAGCTTGTCGCCGTGCTGCCGGTAACCGACCAGCTCGCCGTCCACCCACAGGCGGCCACCGTTGATCTTCTCCAAGTGGTTGATGCAGCGCAGGAAGGTGGACTTGCCCGAGCCCGAGGGCCCCAGCATGACGGTCACCTCGCGGGGTCTCACCTCCAGGTCGATGCCCTTCAGCACCTCGAGCCGGCCGAAGCGCTTGTGGACCCCCTCGGCCTTCACCATCACCTGCGCGGCTCGGGGACCGGTGGCCGCCGTGTCGGTGGGATCAGTGACCATATCCAACATCCCTCGCCTTCTCACGGGCGCGCGCCTGCCGCTCGCCCGTGCCGAAGCCCCGGCTGAAGTATCGCTCCAGGAAGTACTGGCCGACCATGAGCACGCTGGTCATCGCCAGGTACCACATGCAGGCCGCGACCAGCATCGGGAACACCCGGAACGTGCGGGCGCCGATGGCCTGGAGCTGGAAGAACAGCTCGTTGGTGACGGGGACGAAGGCGACCAGCGCGGTGTCCTTGAGCATGGCGATGGTCTCGTTGCCTGTCGGCGGGACGATCACCCGCATCGCCTGGGGCAGGACGATCCGGCGCAGGGTGATGCCACGCCCCATGCCGCACGCCTGGGCAGCCTCCTGCTGCCCGGGGTCGACCGACTGGATGCCCGCCCGCACGATCTCGGCCATGTAGGCCCCCTCGGACAGCGCCAGGCCCAGCAGGCCAGCCACGAACCCGGTCACCACCGTCCGGGCATCCAGGCCGAACAGCCGTGCGTTGAGGTCGAGCCCGAACAGGTTGCCGATCTGGCGGTCGAACGGCAACCCGAACTCGTAGCGCGCAAAGAGGATCCCCAGGTTGCCGAAGAGGACCAGCAGCACGATCCGCGGCACGGCACGAAAGAACCAGGTGTAGACCCACGCCGCGCCCGAGAGCACCGGATTGGGGGAGAGGCGCATGACCGCGATCACGACGCCGAGCGACACGCCGATGATCATCGCGAGGATGGTCAGGATCAGCGCCGTGCGCACGCCCTCGATCACCGGTGGGCGGAACATGTTGTCGAACATGAAGCGCCATTGGAACGCCTCGTTCGTCACCAGCATGTGGGAGAACATCGCCACCAGGATCGCGATGACGACGACGGCGACCCAACGGCCCGGGTGGCGGACGGGCACCGCCTTGATGGTCTCCGGCGGCACCCGCTCCGCCGTTCTTGTCTGGGTCTCGGTCATGACGCCGCGTCCCCCCTCTGGAACGTCAGGCGTTGACGGCCGGGTTGGTGATGGCGCCCGCCTCGACGCCCCATTTGGTCAGGATCCGCTTGTAGGTGCCGTCGGAGATCAGCGCGCTGACCGCGCCGGCGATCGCCTGGGCGAACTCGGTCTGGTCCTTCTTGACCACGTACCCATACGGCGCCGAGTCGTAGATGTCACCGAGCAGCTCGAGCTGGCCGTTGGTCTGCTTCACCGCGTAGGCGACCACCGGGGAGTCGGCGAGCATGGCGTCGTCCTTGCCGGAGACAACCGAGGCGGTCGCCTGGTCCTGCCGCTGGTAGCGGTCGATGGTGATGGCCGGCTTGCCCGCGCTCTTGCACTCCGTCTGGCGCTTTGGCAGGTCCTCGGTGTCCTGGACGGTATTGGTCTGGACCGCGATCTTCTTGCCACAGGCGTTATCGGGCTGAACCCCGTTCGGGTTGCCCTTCTTGGTCCCCCACTGGGTGCCCGCACTGAAGTAGCTGACCATGTTGACCTGCTGCTTGCGCTCGTTGTTGATGGTGAACGACGAGACACCGAGCTCGTACTTCCCAGACTGGACCGCCGGGATGATCGCATCGAACACGGCCGACCGCCACTCGGTGGTCAGGCCGAGCTTGGCCGCGGCGGCGTTGAACAGGTCGACGTCGAAGCCGATGACCGTCTTGCCGTCGGAGGCGAGGAACTCGCTCGGCGCGTAGCTCGAGTCGGTCCCGATGAGGATTTTGCCATCTGACTTGATCGCGGCCGGCACCTTCGCAGCGAGCGCCTGGTCGACCGACGGGGCCGCCGTGGTCGCCGTGCTACCCCCACCCCCTGTCTCGCTGCCACACGCGGCCAGAACCAGAGCTAGGCCCAGGCTCAGGCTCAGGGCGAGCAACCGCCATCTCCGTGCGCTTGCCAACATGATCCCGTTCTCCTATCGTCCGGGTCGCCAGGCCTCCCCAGCGACCGCTACTCAGTGGTTGGCGTCAATCCCTCGCCATACAACTGTCGCGTCACGCTTGACGCGTTCACGTCAGCTCGCCGAGGTACGCCTCCCGGATCAGCGGATTCTTGAGCAACGCCTGCGTGGTATCGGCGAGTACGATCTGCCCGGTCTGCAGCACGTAGCCCCGTCGGCGATCTAGGTAGGAAGCTAGGGAAGCGTAGGAGACGGCCAAGCGGATGGCAACTCCTCTGGAGCAGAGGTCATGCAAGGCTCGTGTCTCGACCGGCAGTCGCTCTCCTGATGATCTGGCTTCTCGCACTATCCGCCTGGAGTCACAGCAGGTGCAAGACGGCCCCGAGCTGTGTTGGACAACGCCTGACCTGGCCGAGAGCCATGCCAAAGATGCCGCCTTGAGCTCGAGGAGGTGGGCGGGGCGAACCTTCGTTCGATGCGGTGTCAGGGGACTCTGGGCCGCCTCCGGAAGAGCACTTCCAATTGAGAGGCTGCGCCAGTAGGCGGAAGAGGGCGGGGGCCGATTTGTCCACCGAAGCCGATTTGTCAAGTCCAGGCACGGATTTGCTTTAATTCGGGCATGTGCCACCGCATCCGACGAGGCTTGGGCGAGTCAGCTCCAACCGCCTAGCCTGACGTTCGGACGAACAGAGGAGGCTCCCCATGGCGGTCGCGTTCAGGAACGCGGTGGAGGCGGGTGATCTGGATGGCGCTGGACCCGGATGAAGCCGGACCAGGTGCACACACCCCGCTCATGGCGAGCGCACCCCGAGCCGGTAGCCCTCCCGCTCGCCGGCCAGCGCCTCCAGAGGGATGTCGGGGTTGGCGAGCTGCTCTGGGTCGACCCGCCGCCCGCCACGGATCAGGTCCTGGATGGGCTCAACGACGTCCCAGACGTTGACGTTCATGCCGGCGACAACGCGCTGGTCCTTCACCCAGAAGGCGATGAACGCGCGGGCGGCCGGGTCGCCGCGGAAGACAACCCGGTCCCAGGTCGCCGCGAACCCCGAGTACTCCATGCCGAGGTCATACTGGTCGGAGAAGAAGTAGGGGATTCGCTCGTAGGCGGCGGTGGCGCCGAGCATGCTCCTGGCCGCGGCGGGACCCTGGTGCAGCGCGTTGGCCCAGTGCTCCACGCGCAGGTAGGTCTGGTAGCGGGGGTGCCAGGCGGCGGCGACGTCGCCAGCCGCGTAGACGCCGGCCGTCCCGACGGCCTCCAGCCGCTCGCTGACGAGCACCCCATCCCCAACGGCCAGGCCAGCGGCTTCGGCGAGCTCGCTTCGCGGAGTGGCGCCGATACCGACCAGCGCCAGATCACAAGGGATCGTCCGCCCATCGCCGGTGACGACGGCCTCGACGGCACCGACGCCCACGAAGGCGGCGACATCTGCTCCGAGTACCAGCCGGACGCCGTGGTCGGCATGCACCTCGCGGTAGACGCGGCCGACCTCGGGGCCGAGCACACGCGCCAGCGGCGCGACGTCCCGGCCGATCAAGGTGACGTCCTGGCCGAGCTGGCGCACCGAGGCGGCGGCCTCAGAGCCGATCCAGCCGGTCCCGACCACGACGACGTGCCGGGCGCGGCCGACGGCAGCGGCAAGGTCGTCGGCGTCGCGCAGGCTGCGCAGGCAGAAGACGCCGTCCAGGTCCGCGCCGGGGACCTGCAGGCGGCGAGGCGCGGCGCCGGTCGCCAGCAACAGCCGCTCGTAGCGGATCGGCTCACCGGAAGCCAGGTCGAGCCGGCGGCGGGCTGGGTCGATCGAGCTGACCGGTGCCAGGGTGCGGAGCTCGATGTCGTGAGCGGAGTAGAACCCTTCGTCGTGGAGGTACAGCGAGTCGCGGTCGGCCTCGCCGCGCAGGTAGGCCTTGGACAGGGGTGGGCGGTCGTAGGGCCGCTCGGGCTCGTCGCCGAGCAGCACCAGGCGGCCGTCGAAGCCCTCGGCGCGCAAGGTCTCGGCCGCCTTGGCGCCGGCCAGGCCGGCCCCGATGATGACGAAGGTCGCCGGAGCGGACATACGTCGTCTCCTCTGGTGCGGGAAGCGGGCTAGGTGGTCGCGCCGGTGAGCGCGAGGAACTCCTGGCGGGAGCGGGAATCCTCGCGGAGCGCGCCGTGCAGGGCGGAGGTGACCGTGCGGGCATTGGCCGCGCGCACGCCCCGGAGCGACATGCACAGGTGCTCGGCCTCGAGCACGACCCCGACGCCCTTAGGCTCCAGGTGGGTCTGGAGCCAGTCGGCGACCTGCGTGGTCAGGCGCTCCTGGACCTGGAGGCGGCGAGCGAACAGCTCGACCACGCGCGCCAGCTTCGACAGGCCGAGGATGCGGTCGGCGGGTAGGTAGCCGACGTTGGCGACGCCGACGAACGGCAACAGGTGGTGTTGGCACAGCGAGTGGAACGGGATCGCCTTGGCCAGTACGAGCTCGTCGTAGCCTTCGTCGTTGGGGAACGTGGTGAGGGTGAACGCCGGCGGCGTCAGCAGCTCGGCGTAGCTGGCGGCGACCCGGCGGGGCGTGTCGAGCAGATGCTCGGACGAGGGGTCCTGCCCGAGCGCGGCCAGCAGGTCGGCCACGGCGCGCTCGGCCCGGAGCAGATCGACGCCGGAGTCGTCTGCGACGACCTGCAGGTCGGGGCGGACCTCGGTGGGCCGTCTCGAGGCGTGCAGCGGTCGGGCGACGGGGACGGGGACGATTGCCATGACGGCCACCTTCTCATCTATAACCAATGAACGCTTGTTATAGATATCCGCTTCGAAGCTGTATGTCAAGCAGTGATTTGTTTTAGAATGAGGCCATGGACCCGACCGACCTCGAGCAGCAGCTCGCCGGCCTCACCGGACTCGCGGACCCTGTGCGGCGTGCCCTCTACCGTCACGTCGGCGAGCGGGGCGTCGCGGTCGCGCGCGACGAGGCCGCCCGTGCCGTGGGGATCAGCCGCGCCCTGGCCGCCTATCACCTCGACAAGCTCGTGGACGACGACCTGCTGGAGGCCCGCTACGAACGGCGGACGGGCCGGCGGGGGCCCGGCGCCGGCCGGCCGGCCAAGCTGTACCTGCGATCGCCGCGACAGATCGAGCTGAGCCTGCCCGCGCGCGACTACGCCGCCCTCGCCGAGCTGCTGGCACGTGCCGTGGAGGCCGACCAGTCAGGCGCCGCCCGCACCGCGCTCCACCACGCCGCCCGCGACCTCGGCAACCAGATCGCCGCCGAGACCGTCATGCGCCTGATCTCCGAGGGCAGCCACCAACCGGTACTCGCCACCCTGCGCCAGGTTCTCGACAGCCGAGGCTACGAACCCCACGACGACGCCGACGGCACGATCCGGCTCCGCAACTGCCCCTTTGACCGCATCGCGGCCCAGCACCCCGAGCTGGTCTGCGGCGCCAATCTCGCCATGGTCGAAGGTCTCACTGACCAGCTCGGCGGCGACCAGGCCATCCGGCCCATGCTCGACCCCAAGCCCGGATACTGCTGCGTCGCGCTCGCCGGCGACTTCTGAAGTGCCCTGGGCTCGACGCGGGTTTTCCAGCCAAGAAAGCAGCCATCGTCGCGGTCGGCCGCTCCATCAACGGGCTGCGCCAGGCTCCGATCCAATACGCTCGTGCGAACGAGAAGGAGGAGCCGATGAGCGTCCGGCGTCTTGAGCACATCCCAGGCTTCAATATCGATCGAGTCGCCGCGGCGGCCGGCGACGACCCCGAGGTTCTCCGCCTGGAGAACCTCGACACCGACATCCCGCCGCCTGAAGCCGCTCTGCAGGCCACCCGGGCGGCCATCGGTGAGGACGACGCCAACAGCTGGCTGCCGTTCACCGGGCGCGACGACCTCAAGGAGGCGGTGGCGGCCTACATCGAGCGTCGCGGCGGCCCGCGCTACGACGGACGCCGCGAGGCCGTGATCACCAGCGGCGAAGGGGACGCGATGCTCGACGCCCTGTTCTGCCTGACAGATCCCGGGGACGAGGTCATCCTCACCGATCCCACCTACGCGGGCATGCTCAACCGCGTGCGGCTCGTCGGGGCCGTGCCGCGGCTGGTCCCGCTGCACGTCAGCGACGGGGAGTGGCGGCTTCAGCTCGACGCTCTCCCGGCCGCGATCACGGGGCGCACGCGCGTCGTCTTCCTGAACAATGCGTCGTTCCCGTCCGGGTGGGTGGCAAGCGACGAGGAGTGGCAGGCGATTGCCTCGATCTGCCAGGAGCGGGACCTGTGGCTGCTCTACTGGGCGGGGTACGAGAGCGTGCTGTTCGACGGCCGGCCGATTCGGCACCCCGCGGCGCTTGCAGGCATGCGTGATCGAACCGTCATCGTGGGATCGCCGTCGTTCGAGCAGCGCATGATCGCCTGGCGCGTCGGCTGGGTCGTCGCGCCGGGCGGGCTCGCCGGCGACGTCTCGCGCGTCCAGATCTACAACGGGCTGGTGCCGAGCGGGTTCGCCCAGATCGGAACGCGCGTCGCGCTGGAGCTGCCCGACGACCATATGGAGGTCGCCAACGCCGAGTATCAGCGGCGGCGCGACGAGACGCTCCGCCAGCTCGACGGCCTGCCCGTGGTGCGGCCAGCAGGCGCCTGGTCGCTGCTGCTGGACGTCGCCGCGCTCGGACTCGACTGCGGGGAGGTCTCCGACCGCCTGCTCGAGCAGAAGGTCGCCGCCACCCCGATGCGGGGCTGGGGCGGCGCGATCGCGGATCGCCACGTCCGCTTCGTCTTCAGCAACGAGCCCGTTGACAGGCTCTCCCTGCTCGGGAGCCGGGTGCGCGCGGCGCTCGCGGCCGCCTGAAGCTCACGGAACCGCTGGGCGATCGCCTCCTGCCCAACGATGACCTCCACCAGGTTGGCCGGGTCCAGCGTCAGCCTGCCCGCCCGGTAGCGCACGAGCAGTTCGCCGGTCGCCGCGCGGACCCGCTGGAGCTGCAGCTCGTGATCGTGCACGAGCGCCTCGATCGCTGCGTCTGGCGGCGCGGCCACATACCGCGCCGGCCGTCCCGGAAGGCGGCGCGCCAAGCCGCGCGCCTGCAGGCGCACCAGCGATGCCGCCAGCTGGGTCGGGCTGGCGCCGCCGCGACGCGCCAGCTCGGCACGGGTCGCCGAGGGCAGGGACAACAGCACCAGGTAGGTGGACTCATCCTCCTCCGAGAGTCCGAACGCCCCCAGCGTCCCCGTCAGCTGTTCACCCGTTTCGCGACTCATCCTATTCCGGCACAATCGTACATCCAGGGATAAGGCCATCCCAATTTGGCCGGTCGAGCTCGACCACCAGTGCCTCGGCCGTGAGCAGGGTGGTCAGCTCCGCGATCCCGATGCCCGGGTGATCGCCGGGTCGTGCCGCTCGCAGCAGCGGCGGGGGTGGATCGTCAGAGGTGGCCGACGAGTGTCTCGCCAACCGAGTTGATGAGTTCCTCGATGTCGGAGCCGTCTGTGGTGAGCGGTTGGACCACCAACCGGTGCACTCCCAGGTCGGCGTAGCGTCGCGCTGTCTCGAGGTCGACCGGTCCGGGTGGTGTGATCGTGATCTCGAGCTCGCCGAGGCTGGCGGGGCGGTCGTATCCTGCGGCGACCTTGCGGAGTCCGGCCAGCGCTCGGGCCGTCTTCTCCACGTCCAGATACACGCCGTACCAACCGTTTCCGGTCGTGACCGCCCGGCGGTACGCGGCTGCTGAGTGCCCGCCGACCACTATCGGCGGGTGTGGCCGCTGGACCGGTTGCGGACGCTGGAAGACCCCGGCGAAAGACACGAACCGCCCGTCGAACGAGGGTGCCGGTTCGGTCCACAGCGTACGCATCGCGGCCAGGTATTCATCGGTGCGGGCGCCTCGATCGGCGAGGGACACCCCCATCGCCCGCAACTCCGGCTCCACGTAGCCCACGCCGATACCAATGGTCAGCCGGCCCTTTGCCAGGGTATCGATCGACGACAGTTGTTTCGCCAGCAGGACCGGTTGGCGCTGAGGCAGCACGATCACACCGAATCCGAGCCGCACCCGGGTGGTCACCGCGGCCAGATGACTCACGGCAACCACGACTTCCAGGCGTGGCTGCTGGCCATCCTGATCAGCGGGCAGGGCGATATGGTCGCCGACCCACAGCGACTCGAAGCCGGCCTGCTCCGCCAACCGCGCTCGACGGACCAGCGTGTCCGGTTCGACGCCGCTGCCGCGCAGCAGCCCGTACAGACCCAGCTTCATTCGGTCTCCCAAGGTTCGCTCCTTCATGCGGGCCGGTGGCTTGCGGCTGGGCCAACGGTAGGAGAGGCGCAGCCATGTGGCGAATGAATACTTCGCAGAGATAGCATGCGGAAAACGCATGCCTGGGAGGGGCGTCGTGAACTTCGCGTGGCTGGAGGTCTTCCGTGAGGTGGCGCGAAGCGGCTCGTTGACCGCCGCTGGGCAGTCGCTCGGCTACACGCAGTCGGCGGTCTCGCGGCAGATCTCGGCGCTGGAGAAGGCCACCGGCGTGCACCTGTTGGATCGGTTGCCTCGCGGCGTGCGGCTCACCGAGGAGGGCCGTTGCCTGCTGGCCCACGCCGAGGCGGTCCTGGAAAGGATGAGCGCCGCACAACATGCGCTCGAGGCCCTGCGGGATCTGGATGCCGGACGGTTACGCGTGGGTGCCTTCGACAGCGCCGACGCGGCCCTGGTACCCCGCGCGATGGCCGCCTTCCAGGCAGCACATCCAAAGGTCGCCTTGACTCTGGTCGAGGGCGTCACCACCGTCCAGGTCGGCCGCCTCCAGAACGGGGAGATCGACGTTGCCGTGGTCAGCACCTACCCGCACCAGACGCTGGACAGCGGCCAACTCCAGCTTCATTACCTGTTGGACGACCCGCTGATGGTGGCATTGCCTGCCGGCCACAGACTGGCCCACGGGAGGGCCCTGCGACTGGCCGAGCTCGCCGGCGAAAGCTGGATCGAAGGATTCCCCGACAGCTCCCAGATCCTGATCGACGCCTGCCTACGCGCAGGCTTCCGGCCACGGATCGACTTCGAGGTCCGCGAATGGACCGCCAAGCAGGGCTTCGTCGCGGCCGGGCTCGGGCTGGCCCTGGTACCACTGCTGGCCGCAGGAGCCACTCGACCCGACATCGTGCTCTCCCCCCTACACCCCCACGATGCGCCGGTCAGGACGGTCCACGCCGCCACCTGGCATGGAATCGCAACACCCCCGCCCGTCGCAGCCTTCCTACAGTCGCTCGACCAGATTGCCAGGGACCTCGGACCGCCACCACTCGACGGTCCAGCCGGTCCGACGTCACGGCTGGCGAGGCAACCCCGATGAGGGCGGTGGGCCCAGCATCACCGGGAGCGCGCCGCCGTTCTGGCCAACTGTCAGTCTAGATTGACAGCCGGTTCTTGTCAGGCTAGACTGACAGCATGACGCCGGACGAGCTTGCCGAGAGCATCCAGGCTGTTGACCCAGCGGTCGGCCTGCGTGCGGTCGGCGCGCTGCATCGGCTGGCCGAGCGGGTCGAGGCGGTCCATGTGCGGCGCGCCCGGGAGCAGGGCTGGTCATGGGAGCAGATCGGCGACGCGCTCGGGGTCTCCCGCCAGTCAGTGCATGCAAAATACGCAAAGCGAGGCGAGTGATGGTCAAGCGGCTCAGCGAGGATGCCAGGAAGCTGGTGCTGACCGCGGACGCCGACGAGGCGCGCCGACGGGGCGACCGCCGCCTTGGCACCGACCACCTCCTGCTCGGCCTGCTGCACGACCCGGCCTGCGAGGCCGCCAGCGCGCTGGGCGTCGATCTGGCGTCGGCGCGTGCCGCACACGACGTCCTGGACCGGGCGGCGCTGGCCGCCGTCGGTATCCACGCCGGCGGCCTCGGCAGTATGGAGGAACCCGGAGGCGCTGGTCGGCGCCCTCCCCTGAGCTCTGGGGCGCGCGCGGTCTTCAAGCGCGCGGTCGAACAGGCGCGACCGCAAAAGAGCGGCCGGATCGGGACCCGCCACTTCCTGCTCGCCCTGCTGGCGTGCGAGCGTCCCGACCCTGCGGCCGAGCTGCTCCACGAGCTGGGGGTCGACCGAGCAGTCGTGCGCGACCGCTTGACGGGCTGAGGAAGGAGTGCCACATGAACACAAGAGGCGTCTGCTACGACGTCGGGCGCGTGCTGATGGGCCAGAACTGGCGCCCGATGTTCGACGCCGGCGAGGTGCACCGCGAGCTGGAGATCATCAAGAACGACCTGCACTGCAACGCGGTGAGGATCTGCGGGCAGGACATCGACCGCCTGGTGACCGCCGGTCGGGACGCCCTGGAACAGGGTCTTGAGGTCTGGGTCTCGCCGGAGTTGTGGGACCACAGCCCTGAGGACACGCTCGACCACGTCGCGGAAGCGGCCAAACACGCGGAGGAGCTACGACAGCACCGACCGGGCCAGGTGGTCTTCAGCGTGGGCTCCGAGCTGACGCTGTTCATGCGGGGCATGCTACAGGGCGACACGTTCCTGGAACGGCTCCACCACCCCAGTTTCGGGGAACAGATCCGATCCGGTGCCCACAACGCGCCGCTGGATGCGTTCCTGGCCAAGGCGAACGATGCCGTGCGCCAGGTGTTCAAGGGCAGCGTCACCTACGCGTCGGTGCCGCTGGAGACCATCGACTGGGGTCGCTTCGACGTCGTGGCCGTCGATCTGTACCGTGACGCGCGGATCAGGGACCGATTCACCGATCTGCTGCGCCGGTTCTCCGCCCACGGCCGTCCGGTGGTCATCACCGAGTTCGGCTGCTGCACCTACCGGGGAGCCGCCGACGCCGGCGGGAGGGGTTGGGCGATCGTCGATCTCGATATCGCTGAGCTCGGCGAGCGACCGCCGGAGTTGAACGGCGCGTACGTGCGCGATGAAGCCGAACAGGCGCGGGAGCTGACCGACCTGCTCACAGTCTTCGACAACGCTGGCGTCGACGGCACGTTCGTGTTCACGTTCGTCGCGCCGACCTCACCCTCCAGCGACGACCCGAAGTACGACCTCGACATGGCCAGCTACAGCCTGGTGACGAGCTACGGCAACCGCCTGGGTGATCTCGCCACCGCCTTCCCGAACCTGCCATGGGATGCGAGCCGCTGGGGGACGACGTATCCGGACATGCCGTGGGAGCCGAAACAGTCGTTCAGGGCGGTCGCGGACTTCTACGCGGGTCACGCAGGGCCCGCATGACCGCCTCGACAGCTTGATCAGGGCTACGGCGACGCCGCGGGGCCGTCGATGCCGCTCACCCGGGCGCCGCGGGCGGCTGCGAGCTCGCAGAGCTCGCCGCTTCCACATCCGACGTCGAGCACCGAGGCGCCAGCGCTCCACGCCGGGCCCTCGACCGCGGCGGTGGTCTGCTCGGGGGCGGTCATCGTCCGCCAATCCGACCGGGAGGTCGTCCGCCAGGCCGGGCGGCGCTGCTACGAGCAGCCGCTGAACTGCGGCGGGCGGATCTTCGAGTACCAGCGCACCATGCTCCACGCCAAGGTCCTGCTGGTGGACTCCCACTGGGTCACCGTCGGGTCGGTCAACTTCGACAACCGCTCGTTCGCGCTCAACGACGAGCTCAGCATCTCCTTCCGCGACCCGGGCGTGGTCGCCGAACTCGAAAAGCACTCCTGACCGACCTCGAGGACGCCCGCGAGCTGCACCTGGCCGCCTGGCGCGCCCGTCCCTTCGCCATGCGCGCCCGCGAGCGGGCCAGCGCGCTGGTGCGACGGGAGCTGTAACCGACCCCCCCAGGGCTCGGCTGCCCACAGGTGCCACGCCGCGCCAGCGACGTCAGCGCCACCGCGGCACAACCTGGCCAGTGCCGGTGTCTCCGAGCTGAGGTCCCCGCCCAGAAGCGGAGCGTCACGACGCGGAAACCGTAGGTTTCGTGGCCAGGTTTCGTGTTCAGTCCCAATCAGGCAAGTCCTAGGCCCACGTCCTCGCCGAGACGAGAGCGGCCAGAGCGGGGAAGCGGTCGGCGGGCAGCGAGCGGAAGAACTAATGGAGCTGGCCGGGGGTGGCCCTCCAGCACCGCGCGCAGCCGATGCGCGCAGCACCGTGAGCTGCTGGGTCCAGGTCAGGGAGGGGTCGAGGTGGCAGTCGACCTCGACGAGGGCGCCGTCAAGGACCAGGTCCTGGAGTTGCTCCTTGTTGCGCATGTGGCGGTAGAGCGCGCCGGGGACCACCCGAAGGCGTGCGGCCAGCGTGCGCATGGTCAGCGCCCCCCTGCTGGGCGATGGCGGTGAGTGCCTCGGCGACCACGCGTTCGCGGGTGAGTGGGGGTGGCGGTCCTCGGTGGCCATGGGCGGCTGGAACCACAGTGGGTGCGAGCCTCGGGGCGGGTCGGGGCGCTCGTCGGGTGGCCGCTTCGCTCCATCCTCCATGTTCACGCTCCTGAACGTCATTCTTGACAGTGAACGTTGTTTACTATAGAGTGAGCTTGCTCGGCGAGGCTTCCCGCCGCACGCGCCTGGACTGGGTCGTCCCCGAGTCGTCGGGCCGCCGATGGCCCACACACGAGGGGAGAACCACAATGGGGACCCAGACTGGAATACCCCCACAGGTGATCCCGACGTCGCCATTTCCCGTGCCCCGCCTGGCCGCGCTCGCGCGGCATGCCACCCCGCACCTGCTCGAGACCACGCTCATCCCGCTGGGTCTGTTCTACGGGGGGTTGCAGCTGTTCGGCCTGTGGGGCGCGCTGCTGGCCGCGCTGGTCTGGTCCTATACCTCGCTGCTGCGCCGGCTCGTCACCCGCCACCGGGTGCCCGGCATGCTCATGCTCGGAATCGTGGGCCTGACGGCCAGGACCGCGCTGGCGCTGGCGACCGGCAGCGCGTTCCTGTACTTCCTGCAGCCCACTATGGGGACCGGCCTGTTGGCCACACTGTTCCTAGGGTCGGTGCTGCTGGGACGGCCGCTGGCGCAACGCCTGGCGGCCGACTTCCTGCCCCTGCCCGAGGCGCTGCTGGCCCACCCCGGGGTGCGCCGCTTCTTCCAGCGGGTGTCGCTGCTGTGGGCGGCGGTGTTCCTGGCCAACACGGGCATCAGCATGTGGCTGCTGGTCAGCCAGTCGCTGGCCACCTTCCTCTGGAGCCGCACGGTCGCCTCGCTGGCCCTCACCGGCCTGGCCATCGTCGCCTCGACGTGGTGGTTCCGCCGCTGCATGCGCGCCACCCCAGCGGCGTAGCGGCGGATCGAGGGCTGCCTTCTCGGGCGAGCGGACCAGCGCCCGGGCGGGCGCGCCAGCCTCAGCGAGCAGCCGCGCCAGCTTCGAGCCCACTCCTGCCGCGGACGCCAGTGCATGCCGGGGGAGCCGGCCACCTCCCCTGCAGCGGGGGTTGCTCCCTCCGAACAAGTCGCCATCACATTCCGGGCTGAAGTGCTGACAACGATCCCCGAGGCACAGCCACTGGCCGCCGAGGAGCTCGGAGCCGTCGGCGCCGAGCTAGCCGCGGTCCTGAACTGGACCGCGGTCGCCCTTGGGCAGGCCACCGCCGCGATTGACGAGCATGTGCGGGTGTCCCGCACCCCAGGGCAGAACCGAACAGGGGGTGCTGGACGAGGTGCTCCCGGCGGTGCGGGACCGCACGGGAGCAATACGCCAACAACCACATCGAATGCGATCACGGCCGGTTGAAGACGTGGCTGTGACCGATGCGCGGGCTCAAGCGGGACCGCAGCGCCAGGGTGGTCGTCGCCGGCCATGCGCTCGTGCAGGGCTGTGGTCAGGGCCCGGACGGAGGCCACCTCAGTGGGGCCTGGCTCGGCTGGCTACGGGTGCTCGGTATGGGTATCCCTTCAGGTCAGCGGCACCGGCTCCTCGTTGGGGATGATCGGCCGGCTTGAGGGGTGGCAACGGCCGCGTCGATGAGTGTCTGCTGGTGCGAGGCACGGCGTGGTCGTCAACGTCGCCTGCAAGCACTCGCGGATCAAGCAGTACCTCAAGAGACGGCCGGGCGATGCGCATCAGACCGTCCGTACCCCGCGGCCTGGGCTGCAATACCGCCTGCCCAACCTCGAGGAGCTGCAGGCCAACGAAACTCCTTGCTGACATCATCCTTTTCCAGGTCGCGGACATCGCCTTGTACCCGTCGTGCGCGGGCACCGGGCCAGGGCGGCGGGGTCGGGTGTGTCGGCACTGGCCAGCCGCGAAGCCCAACAGGCACACCGCTCTGCGCCGTAAACCTTGGTGGCAAGCAAACCCCATCACGGCCTCGCGCAGCGCGGCGGATGGACCACGTACCGAGTCCCCAGATCCCGCAGCTGAGCGGGCCTCGAAGCAGATCGGGCTCAGCCGGCCCTGACGAGCAGCCAGATCAGGATGTAGTGGCACAGGCCGGCGGCGACGGTGAAGGCGTGCCAGACCTCGTGGTAGCCGAAGACCGCCGGGCTGGGATCGGGACGCTGGCGGCCGAGGACGACCGCGCCCACCGTATACAGCACGCCGCCGACGATCAGCAGCGCCAGCTTGGCGACCCCCAGGCGGCCCGCCAGCCACGGCAGGGTCACCACCCCGAGCCAACCGAGCGTCAAGTACAGCGTGATCCCCACCACCCGGACCCGGTGCCGCAGGATCACCACGGCGATCCCCCCGAAGGCGACCGCCCACACCACCCCGAGGATCGTCACCCCCCAAGTGCGGTCCAGGGCCAGCAGCGCGAACGGCGTGTAGCTGCCGGCGATCAGCACGTAGATCATCGCGTGGTCGGCCTGGTCCATGCGTCGGCGCGCCGCCGCCGACCAGCGGCCAAGATGGAACGCCGCGCTGGTGCCGTACAGGCCGGCCAAGCTGAGCGCGTAGACGGCGGCTGCGAGCTTGGCCGGGGTGGTCCAGGCCGCCAGGACGAGCGCGATCCCAGCCGGGATGGACACCACGAACGCGACTTGGTGCAAGCGGCCCCGCAGCCTCGGCTTCGCCGGCGCTCCCCGCTCCAGCGGCGGTTCGGTCTCACCGAGCCCGAGGCGGCTCATGCGGTCAGCACGCGGGCGCTCGGGGACGGCCGGGAACCCGCACGCTCGCGGCACCCCTGCTCGGACACCGCAATCGCCTCCCCTCCACAAGCTCTGGCTGCGACATCGGCGCCATACGGGGATCCTACCCCGCGGCGCCGAGAGGTAGATCGGACGGCCCCACCCACCGATGACAACTCGGGTCCGCGTGGTCATGCTGCCGGATAAGCTTGCGACCATGTCCGAAGCAGACGGCGGCGGCGCGCCGCCCGTCGCGGCCCCGGCAGGTCCCACCGTCCGCGGCGCCCAGGTCACCTTCCGGGTCGCCGACCCCGGCTGGGAGCTGCAGGAAGTCCACCTCTGCCAGGAGCTGTGGCGGCCCCACGACGGCCCTGCTTTCAGCCGCGTGCCCGCCGGCGACGCCTGGACCCTCGAGCTGCCCCGCCCGCCGGTCGACCGCATGGAGTACCAGCTACGGCTGCGCCGGACGGGCACGGGCGCCCCGGTGGTGGTGTGCGACCCCGCTAACCCGCTGCGCGCCCCCGGCGCCTTCGGCGAGAAGTCGGTGGTCGAGTTCCCCGGGTACCGCCCGCCTGCCTGGCTGCGGGGCGCCGACCCTGGCCTGGATGCCGCGATGCGGCTCGCCGTGCCCAGCCGCGCGCTCGGCTGCGCCGTGCCCGGCCTGTTGTGGTCCAGCCCTGGTGTGCGACAGGGCCTACCGGCGCCGCTCCTGCTCGCCCACGACGGGCCGGAGTACGCCCGCTTCTCCCTGCTGCTCGCGCTGCTGGCAGGGGCGGTCGCGGACGGCCGCCTGCCGCCGCTGCGCGCCGCGCTGCTGGCCCCGCCGCCGCCGCGCGACGAGCACTACGCCGCCTCGCCGGCATACGCCCGCGCGCTGGTCAGCGACGTCCTGCCCGCGCTCGAAGCGCTGGCGCCCAGCCCGCGGGGGCGCCGCTGGCGCGTCGGTATGGGCACCAGCCTTGGGGCGCTCGCGCTGCTGCACGTCCACCGCACCGCGCCGGACGCGTTCGGCGCGGTGTTCCTGCAGTCGGGCAGCTTCTTCCAGGAACACCTCGACGGGCAGGAGTCGTGGCGGTCGGCGTTCGCGCCAGTAAGCGCGTTCGTGGCGGGGGTGCTCGCCGGGCCCGGCCCGGCCGAGCCGCCGCCGGTCACGCTCACCTGCGGCACGGCCGAGGAGAACCTCGCCAACAACCGCGCCGTCCGCGACGCCCTGCGCGCGCAGGGCTACCGCGTGCGCCTCGCCGAGGTGGGCGACGCGCACAACTGGACCGCGTGGCGCGACGCCTTCGACTCGTACCTGCTCGACCTACTCCGCGAGGTGTGGCCGTGCGACGCGATTACGTGAGCCTGCCGCTGGCCGGGACCGGCGGCAGCCTCGGCCTGCTCGCCTACGGCCACTACGGCCGGCCGCTGCTGGTGTTCCCCTCCGAGCAGGGGCACTGCCACGACTACGAGGACAACGGCATGGTCGCCGCCGTCGCTGGGCTGCTGGACGCCGGCCGGGTCAAGGTCTACGCGGTTGACAGCCTCGACGCGGCCACCTGGTTCGACACGGGCCTGCCGCTGGAGGAGCGCGCCCGCCGTCACGGCGCCTACCAGCGGTGGGTCGTCGAGCAGGCCGTCGGCTTCATCGCCGCCGACAGCGGCGGGCCACACGAGATCGCCGTCACGGGCTGCAGCTTCGGCGCGTTCCACGCGGCCAACTTCGCTCTCAGGCGCGCCGACCTGTTCCCAAGGGCGCTGTGCCTGTCGGGGGTGTACGACGCCGAGCGGCTCGGCTGGGGCGAACGCGGCGACGCGCTGTACTTCAACAACCCCATGGCCTACGTGGCCAACCTTCACGGCGACCACCTCGCGTGGCTGCGCAGCCGGGTGCACCTGATCTTGGTGTGCGGCCAGGGCCAGTGGGAGGACTCGACCGGCGCGCTCGCGTCCACCCGCGCGTTCGGCGGGCTGCTCGCCGGGAAAGCCATCCCCCACGAGGTCGACCTGTGGGGCCACGACATCCCGCACGACTGGCCGTCGTGGCGCCGCCAGTTCGCCCACCACCTGCCGAGTCTCTGCTGAGCCTTCGTGACGGAGGTCCCGATGGTCACCCACCTGATCGGGCTGCTGCTCGGTACCGAGGACGACTGGCCGAGCGCGTTCGAACAGTATCTCCGCCGGCTCCAGCCGAAGATCCGCCATGACGGCCAGGTGCACGAAGTCGCCACCGAGCGGGTCACGATCGAGCCGTTCAGCCTGCGCCAGCCGGCCCGCCACGCGCTGGTGATCGACCGGCTGTCCTACTGGTATGACCACCCACGCGAGTGGCTCAAGAAGCTCGCCCTGCTCGACCGGACCTACCTGCTGAACAACCCCTTCACGTTCCAGTCGATGGAGAAGCACGCGGCGTACTGCGCGGCGCTGCGGCTCGGCTTCGACGTGCCGCAGACGTGGCTCCTGCCACACAAGGTGCCGCCGGACAACGAGCGCTTCGCGCCGACCGCCGCGCGCTACAACCGCGCCTTCGACCTGGGCGCGGTGGGGGCGCAGGTCGGCTACCCGATGTACATGAAGCCGTTCCACGGCGGCGGCTGGGTGAACGTGACCCGGATCGGCAGCGAGGGGGAACTGCTCGGCGCCTACGACGTTTCCGGGCGGGAGCTGATGCACCTGCAGGCGGGTGTCGAGGACTACGACGCGTTCTGCCGGGGGCTGGCGATCGGGCCGCAGACGATGGTGATGCGCTACCAGCCGACCCGCCCCATGCACCTCCGCTACCAGGTCGAGCACGGGTTCCTGTCGCCGGACGCCGGCCAGGAGGTGACCACCTTTGGCCTGACCGTCGGCGCGTTCTTCCGCTGGGAGTTCAACTCCTTCGAGGTGCTGGTGCGCGGGGGGAGCTCCATCCCGATCGACTTCGCCAACGCAACCCCCGACATGGCCCTGATCAGCCTGCACTACTACTTCCCGTGGGCGATCGCCGCGCTGGCGAAGTGGTGCGTGTACTGCGCGGTGACCGGCCGGGCGATGCGCCTCGACCAGGAGATCGGCCGCTGGTACCGCGTGGCGGACGACGCTGGACTGGCGTGGGAGGAGAAGCTGGCGGACTACCGGGCACTGGCGGACGACTACTACGAGGTCGACCGCTTCGCCGAGTTCTGCGAGCGGCACCTGGCCCACGCCGAGGAGTGCATGGTCGCCTACGTTGAGAGCGCAGAATTCGACGATCTGCTGGTCCGGACCGTCCGCGCGGCCTTCCTCGCCCACGAGCACGAGGAGCTGGTCGCCCACTACCGCGGCCTGGTCGGCACCTGGGCAAGCGAGCAGCCGTGATCAAGCACCGCCCAACGGGACAAGGAGCGTTTTGGACGCGTTGGGGCGGGTAGTTCGAGCGGGTCGTGCTCGTCGGGAACGCAGAGCGAAGGGGATCGAGATGAGCGCGGACAGGCCAGCAGCCGGAGCGCCGCAACAGGCCCCCGACGGCGGTTTGGAACCGTCCGAGTCGCAGGTGACGGAACCGGCGAGAGCCGAGCCGACCCCGCCGCAGCACACCATCGAGCCGACCCGGACCAGCATGGTGTGGACGATGGTCGGCGTGGGCGTGGTCCTGCTGGTCGCCATCCTGGTGTTCATCCTGCAGAACGGCCAGCGGTCGCGGGTGCGGTTCCTGATGATGAGCGGCACGCTGCCGCAGGGGGTGGCGTTGCTGTTCGCCGCGCTGCTGGGTGCGCTGCTGGTGCTGGTGGTGGGTGCGGCGCGGGTGTTGCAGTTGCGGGTGGTGGCACGGCGCCACCGCCGCGCTGACCAGGGGAGCTGAGCGGTCAGATCCTTGGTTCGCCGCGCGACCAGCCGTGGCGCCGCTCACGGGCCTGTTGGCAGCCGGACCTGCGCATGGCGGGCGAGGTGACTCGCCGCCCCAGGCCAGGCCAACCAGTGGCCCGGTGCGCACCAGCGCAAGCGCGACCCGGCGGGCTTGGATGGCGGCGGGCTCCGGGCGGGGCCGGGCAGGCGGGCGGCGGCGGCGAGCCAGCCGTCGACGGCCTCGCGGGCGGCGGGGTCGAGCCCAGTGGCCCCAGCGGCGGTCAGCGGGTCGCCGGCCATGGGACAGGCTCCAGGGTGGGGGTGAGCAGGGCGGTGACGGCGGCGGCGAACTCCTGCCAGGCGACGCGTTCGCTGCCAAGCGCGCGGCGGCCGGCCGCGGTCAGCTCATTGGTCCGGCGAGGCCGCCCGCTCGCGGTCGACCAGGCGCTGGTGATGAGCCCGGCGCGTTCCAGCCGGTGCAGCGCCGGATAGATGGTGCCGGTGGGCAGGTCGATCCGCCCGCCCGAGGCGTCGCGCAACGCCTCGATGACGGCATACCCGTGGCGTGGGCCGGCCTCCAGCGCAGCGAGCAACAACGCGTCCAAGTGGCCCTTGAGCACCTCAGCCTTCCTGCCAGCCATGTCAGCCCGCACCTCCGTGATGCGTAGCGATACTACGGCTTGGTCGTGGCGGCCGCCGGGCGTGCGCCGGGCTTGCCGAGCGTCGACCACCGTGATAGTAGTGTCACTACGCATAGTGTTACAACTTATTCGATCAGTCGATCTATGCCGGGCGCGGCGCGAACGCCCCGCTCCCGGTCCGAATCCTCCTGGGTTCATGGCTTCATGCCGTTGCTGGTCGACCAGGCTGGAGGTGGCGCACGCCATGCGGATCGACCTGCCGTTGGGGCTGCTGCTCGGCGCGGTCGTCGCCAACGCGGTCCTGGTCGGCGCGAGCCTGAACCAGTCGATCAAGCAGCTCCCCGCCCGCCGCCGCATCGGGGCCGTGGCGTTCTCCGCGACACGTAACGCAACCGGAGAGGTGATCTGATGGGCGGAGCAGGCGCGCAGCCGGCACCGCTGGTCGTGGGACTGGACCAGGCCGGCGCGCTCGGCCTGGGCGCCGAGCAGCTCGGCAGCAAGGCCGCCAATCTGGCCCGCCTGCTCGCAGCCGGGTTCCCGGTGCCACCCGGGTTTGTGGTGCCCGCCGGCGCCTTCGCGCGCTGGGAGCAGGTCCAGGCGGCGCTCCCGGCGGCCGCCGAAGCGCTTGGCGGCGGGCGGCTGGCGGTGCGCTCCTCGGCCGTCG
>Ga0137367_10000184_pt1 | contig 41725 bp, 40 predicted proteins | sample SagtaG_14_FD_104939 | JGI IMG/M metagenome (GOLD analysis project Ga0137367, IMG submission 104939) | Vadose zone soil microbial communities from Sagehorn Ranch, Mendocino, California, USA - Sage1_L_80_16 metaG | ecosystem: Environmental > Terrestrial > Soil > Vadose zone | place: USA... | reverse complement strand
CGTGAGCGGCCGCCTCGTGGTCGCAAAGATCGGCCGCGCCCCGTTTCCGGGCGAGCAGCGACCCTGCGCGTTCCTGCTCCCGTCTGACTAGCCGTCAGGCGGGCTGGAGCACGACCACCTGGCCGAAGTTGTTCGCGTTCGCGAGGCCCAGATACCGGTACAGGTGCTCCGCGGTGAGCGTATCCACGGTCGCCTTCTCGGCCGGGTCGATTCGGCCGGGTAGCGGGGGCCGGGCCTGCGGCAGCGTTGTCTGCAGCGGTCGGTCGAGTTGCGCCGCGAGGTCATGCCGGCGGAAGAACAGGGCCTTCGAGAGCTTCGTCTCCGTCGGGCCCGGCGGAACGAAAACGACGACATTGTCGATGGCGTCGGCGTACTTGAGCGTGTAGAGCGCGAGCTCGAGCGCCTCGCGCCGGACGACTGCGCCACGCCCGGTGCTCGCCTTGCCCTCGATCTTGCAGCTCTTGCCGCCTCCGCAGAGGACGTACATCACGCTGCGGTTCTGGTCGTAGAGCTCGAAGTCGTCGAGGGTCTTGGCCTGGAGAGTCTTCTGGATCCCGATCGCGCGCACCGTGTTCTTGGCCTGGTTGGGTGCGCCGATCACGATCCGATTCAGGGGCCGCCCGCTCGAGAGGCGGTAGGCGTTGCCGACGTGGCTGGCGATCTGCTGCGTGCGGGCGACGGTGGCGGCGGCGGGTGGCTTCCAGCTCGACCAAGGCCGCGGCGGCTCTGGGCCGGGGCGCTGGAGCAGGATGATGAACACTCCGATGCCGGTGCCCACGGCCGCGCCGAGGACGAGGTAGGCGACCAGGAACCGGCTGCGGATGCCTAGACCGCGGGCCATGCCTTCTCCTGGGTCAGGTCGACCTTCGGGATCTTGAGCTTCGCCGACTCGAGGATCTCGACCAGCTCGTCGCCAAAGAGCTCGCGTTTCTCGATCAACGCGTCGGCGATCTGCTCGACCGCCTTCTTGTTGTAGGCGATCAGCGTGTAGGCGGTCACATACGCCTGGCCGAGGAGCTGCGCCGCGAGGGAGCGCTTGTCGTGGTCGCCGAGCACGCCGGCGAGCGGGTCATGCCCGAGTGCGCCGCCGTTGCCGGTGCGGTTCATGATCTGGAGCCCGATCAGCTCGAAGCGCTGCATGATCTCGTCCCGCTCGGTCTCGGCCGCCTTGGTCCTACGCCCGACCCTGCCCTCCGAGCCGCCCTCCAGCTCGAGGCGCTCGGGTGCCATGCCGCAGGCGCCGACCATCCAGGCGGCACGGGCGGTCGCACTCTGGACGTCACCGCCGACGCCGGTCGAGTTCTCGCCGTAGAAGACCCGCTCTGCGGCCATCGCGCCGAGCGCCCAGATCAGCTGCGCCAGCTCCTCCGAGCGCCAGGAGCTGAAGCGCTCCTCCTTCTCGCGCGCCTGATGGTGGCCGAGGGCGGCGCCGCGGCGGCGGATCGAGAGCCGCGTGGACTCCGCTCCCTTCATGTAGACGTGGGCGGTGGCCGCGTGGCCGGCCTCGTGGAGCGCGACGGCCCGCGTCTCCTCCGGGATGTACTCCGTCCCGATCGCGGTGCCCGACTCGACGGTGGTCATCGCCTCGACGATGTCGCTCCAGGCGAATTCGAGCCGCCCGTCGTGGTGGGCGAAGGTGAGCGCCATCGAGCAGACCTGCTCGATCATGGCCGGTGAGTAGCCGTTGGTCACGCGCGCGAGCTCGTCGCGGCGCTTCTCGGTGTCGAGGTCGGCGTCGTGGGAGACCCTCGCCAGGTAGAGGTCGAAGATGTCGAGCCGGTCGGTCTTCGTCGGCGTGCGGAACCAGACGTGGCGGCCCATCCGGCCCGGGCGCGTGAGGGCCGGGTCGAGCATGTCCATCGGGACGTTGGTGGCCCCGATGAAGTAGATCTGGTTCCCGCTCGGCTTCGATTGCGGAAGCCGCATCGAGCGGCCGCGGATGCGCCGTGGGATGACGTAGGTCGCATCGAGGAAGGTGTTGACGCGGTTCGTCCACATCCGCTTGAAGAACGGCGGGTTGTCGATCCCGTCCATCACCACAAGGAGCTGGTTGAGCGCCAGCCCGCCGCCCAAGCCGCCGCCCATCATCCCGGGGAAGACCTGGTTGACCACACCGCCGAGGCGCGTGACGAGCGTGGAGGGCACCGGCTGCGCCTCGGGCGCCCTGGCCGCGAAGACCCGCTCACGCCAGGCGCGGGACTCGAGGATCAGGTCCTCGCTCGGGTTGAGCGCGCCGTTGGGGCCGTAGAAGCAAAGGTCGTGGAAGCTCATCGGCCTCGGCGTGCTCATCCCACCGACGGCGCCGCCGCCGAGCGCCTGACGGCGCATCCCGACCGCGTCGATCTCGTCGATGAAGACGATGCACTGGCCGCCCCATTTGCGCGCCAGCTTCTTGGCTTTGTGCGCCATCCAGCGCACGATGACGGCGTCCATGCCCATGAAGGTCTGTGCAAAGCCCGAGCCGGGAATGGTCACGATCGGCGAGTTGAAGCCGGTCGCGATCGCCTTCGCCAGCATCGTCTTGCCGGTCCCCGGGGCGCCCAGGAAGAGCAGTCCGCGCTCTCGCTTGCCGCCGGCGAGCTCGAACGCTTCGCCGGACTGCCAGAGCGAGACGACCCGCCGCACTTCTTCCTTCGCCTCCGCCTGGCCGCGGACGTCGTCGAGCCTGACGCCCCAGTCTGCGTCGCCCGGCTCGAAGCCGCGGATCTGCGTGATGCCCATCAGCATCAACGGGCCCATCAGGATCAGGAAGTTGAAGATGAAGAACATGAAGAAGTAGAGGCCGATCGGCACGAAGCCCGGCACCGCTTGGAGCGCGTGCACGATCCCGTGGTAGACGTCCCCCGCGGTGCCGAGGAGGCTGGTGCCGTCGAAGCCGTACTTGAGCACCCGCACGAAGTAGATCCCGAGGATCACGAGCACGATGGCCCAGGCGATGCGGTACCAGAAGCGCCAGAACCAGACGCGGCGGCGCGCGACGACGTCCTCCTCGCGCAGCTCCGGGCTGTCGATCCCGAACAGGCTCGGCCACTGGATGAAGCGGCGGAAGAGCAGATCGAGCCCGCCTCGGAACGCGAACACCGCCAGCGCGGTCGCGAGCAGCGACCAGCCGATCGACCAGCGTTCGTGCTTGTGGAGCAAGACGAAGAGGGCGGGGCTGGACAGGACGGCGACCGCGGTCGCCGCGCGCCTCAGCGACCGCCACTGATCCGTGAGCTCGCGCGCCTGCTCGCCGAAGGCAGCCCTGCCGCAACAGGCCCGGCCGTCATTTTCGAAGTGTAGATGTCACTAAGCTCACGTACTTCGACGTGAACGCTTCGGATCTGTTTGCCGCAGACGAAATCGAGCGGGCGCGGCGCTACCACCGGCCGCTCTACCTGGCGCTCGGCACGGATCTCGCGCTCCAGCTCGCGGTGCTGGCTGTGATCGCGTTTGGGCCGCCCGGGGACTGGCTCTGGGGGCTGACCTCAGGAGCGTGGTGGATCCGCACGCTCGAGCTGACGGCGCTAGTGCTCGGGACCGGCGCGCTGATCCGGCTGCCCCTTTCCGCCTGGCGCGGCTGGGCCTACGAGCGGCGCTGGGGGTTCTCGACCCAGTCACTGCGGGCCTGGTTCTGGGACGTGGTCAAGGGGCTCGCCCTGGGAGCGGCGTTGACGGGGCTCGTGCTCGTGGCCCTGATCGGCGCGGCCCGTGCCTGGCCGGGCTGGTGGCCGCTGGTAGCGGCGCCCGGCGCCGCGCTGCTCACGCTTGCGCTCAGCCTGCTCGCGCCGCTTCTCTTCGAGCGGCTCTTCAATCGCTTCTGGCCGCTGACCGACCAGGAGCTGGCGCGCGAGCTCCGCGGCCTCTCCGAACGGGCGGGGGTGCCGGTACGCACCATGCTCGTCGCCGATGCGAGCCGACGGACTCGCAAGCACAACGCCTACGTCTCGGGCCTCGGCCCGACGCGCCGCCTCGTCCTCTACGACACGCTGCTGGAGGACGTCCCGACCGGCGAGCTGCGCGGGGTGGTCGCCCATGAGCTCGGGCACCGCCGCTTCCGGCATGTCGCGGCCGGGACGCTGCTCGGGATGGCCGGCGCGGCGGCGGCGGTGTTGATCCTCTGGGGGCTCCTCTTCTGGCCGTGGCTGCTCTCGGCCGCGGGCGTCTCTGGGCCGGGCGACCCGCGGGTCGTGCCGCTCGTTCTGCTCGTTCTCTTGCTGCTCGAGCTTGGTGCCCTGCCCTTCGAGGCCTGGCTCTCGCGCCGCTGGGAGCGCACCGCCGACCGGTTCGCCCTCGAGCTGACGGGCAACGGGGAGGCGCTGGAGCAGATGCACCGCCGGCTCGCGCTCGTGAACCTGTCCGACCTCGACCCGCCGCCGCTGCTCTACGCGCTCCTCTTCACACATCCCACCGCGCCGGAGCGGATCGCGGCAGCGAGAATGAGCCGATGAGCCACGCGCATCAGCACACGACGGCGCGGCGCCCGCTCGCAACCGCGCTCGCGCTCATCCTCGGGCTGCTGGCGGGTGAGGTCGTCTTCGGGATCCTCGCCGGGTCGCTCGCGCTGCTCGCGGACGCGGGCCACATGCTCACCGATGCCGCCGCGCTCGCTCTCGCCTTCGGCGCCGCGACGTTCGCCGGCCGGCCGGCACGAGGCCGCTGGACGTTCGGCTTCCGCCGCCTGGAGATCCTCGCCGCGCACGTGAACGGGATCACGCTGCTCGTGGTCGGCGTGGTGATCGTCTTCATGGCGATCCGGCGGCTGCTCGACCCGACCGAGGTTCGCGGCGGCCTCGTGCTCGTGGTGGCGCTGGCGGGGATCGCGGTCAACCTAATCGCCACGGTGGTGCTGGCCCGGCCGAGCCGTCAGAGCCTGAACGTCAGGGGCGCCTACCTGCACGTCGTCACCGATCTCGCCGCCTTCGCGGGCACCGCCATTGCCGGCGGCGTCATCCTCGCGACCGGCTGGAACCGGGCCGACCCGGTCGCCAGCCTCCTCGTCGCGGCGCTGATCTTCTGGTCGAGCTGGTCGCTCCTGCGTGAGTCGACGCGGATCCTGCTCGAGGTCGCGCCCTCCGAGCCGCAAGAGGTGGCGCAGGCGATGCTGGCCGTGCCCGAGGTGGTGGACGTGCACGACCTGCACGTCTGGACGGTGGGGAGCGGTTTTCCCTCCCTCTCGGCGCACGTGCTCGTCGAGCCTGGCGCCGACTGCCATGCGATTCGCCTGCAGCTTGCCAGGGCGCTGGGCGAGCGGTTCGGCTTGAGCCACTCGACGCTGCAGGTCGAGCACGCACCCGTGCACGCGCGCGAAGGGGGCCTCCCCTTGGCCTCGCGTTAAGCCTTTTGGAGCTTCTCCCAGCCTGAGGCTTATGCCTTCGACGAAGCATCAGGCTGGAATAAGCTCCGACCGTGGCGGGGCTCGAGGCCAAGACCGCGATCGTCACCGGCGCCTCGAGCGGGATCGGCGCCGCGATCGCCCGTGCCCTCGCTCAGGGAGGCGCCCGGGTGGCAGGCGGCGCCCGACGCACGGAGCGGCTCGAGACCGAGCTGAAGCTCGAGCTCGACGTGACCGACCCGGCCAGCTGCAAGCGCTTCGTCGAAGAGGCGGTCCATGAGCTCGGCGGGCTCGACATCCTCGTCAACAACGCCGGCCTCGGCCTCGGCCGCGATTCCTTCGACGTGAGCAGCGAGGAGGACGAGGAGGTCGTGCTGGAGACCAACGTGCACGGGCTCATGCGCATGACCCGCCTCTGCCTACCGCACCTGCGCGACGGCGGGCACATCGTCAACCTCGGCTCGATCGCGGGCCGGCAGGCCTACCAGAACGCCGCCGTGTACGTGGCCTCGAAGTACGCGGTGCGCGGGTTCTCCTACGCGCTGCGCGAGGACCTGCTCGGCCGCCCGCTCCACGTCACCACCGTCGACCCGGGTCTCGTCGAGTCGAACTTCTCGCGCGTCCGCTTTCGCGGCGACGAGGAGAAGGCAGGTGCCGTCTACGCCGACGTGGAGCCCCTCCATCCCGACGACGTCGCCGAGTGCGTCGTGTTCGCGTTGACGCGACCGAAGCACGTCAACATCGACGAGCTGGTCGTCAAGGCGCTCGCCCAGTCGAGCCCGGTGCGCATCGTCAGATCCCAGGACGCGTAGCGTGGCGGTCACGATCCTCGAGGGCTCGACCTTCTGCATCTGCGACGAGCGCGGCGACATCGACGGCGAGACGCAGGGGCTGTTCGCCGACGACACGCGCTTCCTCTCGCTGCTTCGGCTGACCCTCAACGGGGAGAAGCCGCTACTGCTCTCGTTCGGCAAGGTCGAGTACTTCTCGGCGGCGTTCTACCTGCGCAACCCGCTGGCCGAAGAGCTGCCGCAGGACTCGATCTCGATCATCCGCCACCGCTTCGTCGGCGAGGGCATGCAGGACCGGATCGTCGTCCAAAACCAGTCGATGGAGCCGATCGCGTTCGAGCTGGCGCTCGAGCTGGCCACCGACTTCTCGGACATCCTCTCGGTCAAGGAGCACGACTTCGCCCTCGGCGAGCCCGAGCATGCGAAGCCGCTACCACCTGCAGTGCACGGCCGCTACGAGGAGGAGCACAACCAGTTCGTGCTCGAGGAAGGCGCGGGCGCCGAGGACAGTGCGCGGACACAGGTGATCCTCAGCCGGCGCGGGGAAATCGAAGGCGGCAAGGTGCACTACCGGCTCGAGCTCGAGCCGCGCGAGAGCTGGGAGCTGCGGCTCGACATCCTTGCCTCGATCGACGGGGACGTGATCGCACCGCGCACCGCGGAACGGCGCTTCGGCGAGGAGCTCACGCGCGTGCGCGAGTCGCTCGCCGCCTGGCAGCTGCGGGTGCCGCAGATTCGGGCCGACTGGGAGCTGATCGGCCGCTCGTTCTTCCAGTCCGTCTCCGACCTGGCCTCGCTGCGCATGCGCGGCACCGGCCGCACGGGGCGGATGCCTGCGGCCGGGATGCCCTGGTTCATGACCGTCTTCGGACGGGACACGATCATCACGTGCCTGCAGACGCTGCTCTTCGGCCCGGAGTTGGCGCGCACGGCGCTCGAGGTGCTGGCCGAGCTGCAGGCGCGCGAGGACAACCCCGACGTGGACGCCGAGCCGGGCAAGATCGTCCACGAGCTCCGCTCAGGCAAGGCCGCCAAGAACTGGTTCCGCACCTACTACGGCACCGCTGACGCGACGCCGCTCTACCTCGTGTTGCTCTCGGAGGTCTGGCGCTGGACCGACGATTCCGCGTTCGCGCGCTCGCTGAAGGAGCCGGCGCTGAAGGCGCTCGCCTGGATCGACGAGTACGGCGATCGCGACGGCGACGGACTCGTCGAGTACCAGCGCCGCACCCCGCGTGGGCTCGAGAACCAGTCCTGGAAGGACTCGCACGACTCGCAGCGCTTCCACGACGGGTCGATCGCGCACGGGCCGATCGCGCCGTGCGAGGTACAGGGCTACGTCTACGACGCGAAGGTACGAACCGCGGAACTGGCGCGCGAGGTCTGGCGCGACCGAGTGCTCGCCGACCGGCTCGAGGGGGAGGCCGCGGAGCTGCGACGGGTCTTCGACGAGCGCTTCTGGACGGACGCGCGCGGTGGCTACTACGTGCTCGCCCTCGACGGCGAGAAGCGGCAGGTGGACTCGCTCTGCTCCAACATCGGGCACCTGCTCTGGAGCGGCATCGTCCCGGACGAGCGCGTGGACGCGATTGTTGACGCGCTCATGGGCGAGGAGCTCTGGTCGGGGTGGGGGGTGCGGACGATGTCGACGGGCGATGCCGGCTACAACCCGCTCTCGTACCACAACGGCACGGTCTGGCCTCACGACAACTCGCTGATCGCGCACGGGCTCGCTCGGCACGGGCGCTGGCCCGAGGCGCAGCGGATCGTCCGCCGGATGCTCGGCGCCTCGGAGCATTTCGGCTACCAGCTGCCGGAGGTCTTCGCGGGCCTGCCCCGGGCCGAGACACCGTTCCCGATCGCCTACCCGACCGCCGCGCGGCCGCAGGCCTGGGCGGCCGGGACGCCGGTGTTGCTGCTCCAGGTGCTGCTCGGGCTCGAGCCGGACCGTCGGCGTCACCGGCTCGATACGCTCGCGCCGGAGGAGCTCCCCTCCTGGGCCGGGCGTTCGCTTCGCCTCAGCGGCCTGCGGGCCTTCGATCGGCAGTGGGACGTGCGTGTCGACCACGGTCACGTGACGGTGGAGGAAGCGTGAACGTCGCTCGCCTCCGGCTCGCTCCCGTGGGGGAAACCATGTTTCCCCCACGTGCCCCCTTCTTACGGTCCAACGTGGGGGAACCTCCCGGTTCCCCCACACCCCCTCCCCCCGCTCACGGGGCAAAGGTCGCCCTGTGAGCGAGGACCGGCTCCGGATTGCGATCCTGAGCCCGCCGTGGTTCCCGGTCCCGCCGACGGGCTACGGCGGAATCGAATGGATCGTCTCGCTGCTCGCCGACGGACTCACCGAGGACGGGCATGAGGTAACGATCTTCGCCTCGGGGGACTCGCGTTCCAAGGCGACGCTCTCCTGGGTCTACGAGCACGCTCCGAGCGAGCTGATCGGCCGGGCACTCCCCGAGCTGCGACACACCCTCGCGGCGTACGAGCGTGCCGATGAGTTCGACGTGATCAACGATCACACGGGACCGCTGGGCGCCGTGCTCGGTGGGCTCGTGGAGACACCGGTGGTGCACACCGCTCACGGGCCTCTGGGGGGCGAGCCGGGCCACGTCTACGAGTCGATCGGGAAGATCGCGCCGCAGGTCGGGCTGATCTCGCTCTCACTCAACCAGCGCCGGCCACAGCCGGACCTGAACTGGGTCGCAAACGTCCCGAACGCGCTCGACCTCGAGCACTACCCGTGCAAGCCGCATCGCGGCGACTACCTGCTCTTCCTCGGCCGCATGAACCACGAGAAGGGCGCCCACCGGGCGATCGCGGTCGCGATGGAGCTCGGGCTGCCGCTGAAACTGGCCGGGAAGGTGCGCGAGGCCAAGGAGCGGGAGTACTTTGCGGAGTTCGTGGAGCCACATCTCGGGAAGAACGGGATCGAGTACCTCGGCGAGGTGAACCACGGCATGAAGGTCGAGCTGCTCCAGGACGCGCGCGCGACGCTCTTCCCGATCGAGTGGGACGAGCCCTTCGGCCTCGTCATGATCGAGTCCATGGCCTGCGGCACACCTGTGATCGCGACCCGCCACGGCGCCGTGCCCGAGGTGATCGCCGAGGGGCAGGGCGGAGTGATCGTCGATCACTATCGGCAGATGCCCGAGGCGCTCGAGCAGACCGGCGCGATCGAGCCCCTCGAGTGCCGGCGCTTCGCCGAGGAGCGGTTCGCTCCCGAGCGGATGGTCGGCGACTACGTGCGTGCCTACCGGGAGGCCGTCGACGCATGAGGCTCGCGGTCGGCCTCGTCGCGGCCCTGGCGCTCGGCGCCGGCGGAGCCGCGGCGCGGCCGTCGCCGGCGAGTTATGCCCTTCCGACCTGGTCGCCCGACGGACAGCGGCTCGCTTTCGCCTCGGCGAGCGGTCCGGCCGGCGCGGTCGTGACCGCTGATCCGAGGGGCGGGCCGCTGCGGCGGCTGTCGCGGACGGGGGCCCTCTCGCAGGTCGTCTGGTCGCCACGCGGGCGGCGGATCGCCTACGGCTCGTACGGCCGCGTGTTCGTGATCCGCAGCGACGGGAAGCAGCGCCACGCCGTCGGGTCGGGCGCGGAGGCCGCGTGGTCGCCCGACGGCACGAGGCTCGCTTTCGTCCGGAGCGCGATCGGCGGGCCGATCGAGAGCGTCGCCGCGACGGGCGGCGGCCGCGAACAGGTCACCGGCGGGCGTTTCGACCACGCGCCGGCCTGGTCCCCCGACGGTAGCCGGCTGGCCTTCACGCGACCGAGCAAGGTCGGTGGCGCCGAGTCCCTCTACGTCGTCCGCGCCGACGGCACCGGCCTGCGCGCGCTCGGCCCGGAGGGAGCCTCGCCGGCGTGGTCGCCCGACGGACGGGCGCTCGCGTTCTGGCAGCGGAACGACCAAGGCGTCGTGCTGGGCGTCTTCCGCTTCGCCGGCGAGCATGTGGCGACGATCACGAGGACGTTCGCGGCCTTTAGCCGCGCGCCGCGCTGGTCCCCGGACGGGACAAGGCTGCTCGTCACGGTCTGCGGGTCCTTCGGGGCCTGCCGGCTCGATGTGGCCGCAGCCGACGGCAGCGCGGTCACGAGGCTCGGCCCCGGCAGCGACCCGGCCTGGTCGCCGGACGGTTCGCGGATCGCCTTCGTTCAACGGCGCGCGTGCGCCGCCTCGAGCGTGTTCGTCGCACGCGCAGACGGAACCGGGCTGCGCAGAATCACGCCGTGCCGCTAGCCCGTCGCCGGACGCGAGCCCGCGCGCCTCGAGCCAGGAGCCAACCTCGGCCGGTTCCGCCTGGGGGCCACCGCGGCGCACCACTCGACCCGAACCCGCGGAAGAAGCCGGCGATCTCGTCGAGGCCGTCCTCGGTCGCGGGCCGCTCGAGCCCGAGGCGCGCGATTGAACATGGCCGAGCGGGGAACCGCCGGGGGCGCGAGGTAGGCCGCGCCGCCGATGCCCTCGACCTTGGCGCCGACGTCTTCGGGCGCCGCTTCGTACAAGTCGACGAAGGCCGTTAGCTCGCCCAGCTCCGCGGCCGGTGTCATGGCACAGCCTCCCAACTCGGCCCGACGGCGGGAAACCCGTCGTCGGGCCGCCGCAGGTTGCGGACGTCGCGCACCGCCAGGGCGGCCAGGACGCAGGCGGTGGAGACCACCGCGGCGAGCCAGAGCGCATCTGTGAGCCCGATCGCGTCGGCGATCGGCCCGGCGATCGCGAGGCCGAGCGGGACGAAGACGATCGAGCCGAGCACGTCATAGGCCGAGACGCGCGAGAGCTTGTCCAGCGGCACGTGCTGCTGGAGAGCCGTCGACCAGGCGACGCTGAAGAGCTCGATCGCTACCCCGGCGAGGAAGAAGCCGGCGCCGATCACGGGAGTCGAGCGAACGGACGCGAGGAGAACGAGCGGCAGCCCGGCGAACGAGAAGGCGGCCATCCCGACGAGCAGCGGCCGCTGCGGACGGAAGCGGAGGAGGAGCAGACCGCCAGTCAGCAGGCCCGCGCCCTCGGCGGCGACGATCAGGCCCCAGGCCGCCGCGCCTCCGAGGAACTCCTTGGCCACGAGGGGCCCGAGCACGAGGAAGGCGCCCGTCCAGACCATGTTGCTGACCGAGAACGCCACGACGATCGTCCAGAGCCAGGTGCGGGAGATGAACTCGGCCCAGCCCTCGGCCAGCTCGCGGAAGAGATTGGGTGCGTCCACGCGCTCGGCCCGCGGGAGCCGCATCGCCGCGAGCACCGCTGCGCTCGCCGCGTACGTACCGGCGTCGAACGTCAGCGCCCAGCCCGCTCCGGCGAGGGTGACGAACACGCCGCCGAGAGCGGCGCCGAAGATGCTCGTTCCGTTCTTCGTCATCCCGAGCAGCGCGTTCGCCTGCTGCAGCAGGCCCGGCCGGACGGTCTCCGGGACGAGCCCCTGCGAGGCTGGGAAGAAGAACGACATCGCGACCCCGCGCAGGGCCTGCAATGCGATCAGGTGCCAGAGCTCGGCCTGGTGTGTGAGGAGCAGCGCTGCGGTCGCCAGTTGCGCACCGGCGCTGAGGAGGTTCGAGCCGACCATAACCAGGTTGCGCGGCAGCCGGTCGGCGAAGATGCCGCCGAAGAGCACGAGGAGGAGCTGCGGCACCATGTTCGCCGCGAGCACGAGGCCGAGATCGGTCGACGAGCCGGTCAGGTCGAGCACGCCGAACGCGAGCGCGATCGGCGCGACCGCCGTCCCGAGTAAGGAGACGAGCTGACCGGTGAAGAGAAGCCGAAACTCGCGCTCAGCGAGCGGCTCGAGCGACCTGAACCTACGCAGCGCGCTTCTCCCAGTAGCGCTTGAGGCCGGCGTACGACTGCCAGAACGGCATCGCCTGCTCGTAGGCCTCCCGGTCGGGGCCGAGGTCGGCCGCGGCGAGCGCTGCGAAGTCCTCTTCGCTCGCGCCGTCGCGGACGCGGCCGGCGAAGCCCTCGAGCCGCTCGCGCAGCTCCTGGAGATGCCGTTGCGTGTCTTCCGCGACGCCGAAATGGATCAGCGCCAGCCGCTCTGGGCCGCGGCGCTCGATCTCGGCGATCGTGCCAGCCCAGGCCTCGAGATCGACCTCGGGGGGCGGCGTTGGCGGCAGCACGAACCCGCTCGGGAGGATGCGCACGCCCACCGCGTCGCCGGCATAGAGCGTCCCGTCGGCGTCCAGGTAGCAGACGTGGTGTGAGGCGTGGCCGGGGCTGGGGAAGCAGTCGAGGCCGACGACCTCGGCGCCGACGGGCTCGATGTTCTCCTCGGGTACCGGCGTGAGCTCGCCCCAGAGCGTGTCGAACTCGTCGCCGTAGAGCCGTCGCGCGCTCGCCTCGAGGCGCGACGGGTCGACGAGGTGCGGGGCGCCGATCTCCGAGACGTGCACCCGCAGCCCCGGATGCTCGCGGACGAGCGCGCCTGCCGCGCCCGCGTGGTCGAGATGGATATGCGAGAGCAGCAGGTGTCGGAGCTCGTGGAGCTCGAGGCCGCGCCCGGCCAGCTCCTCCTTCAGCGCGCCGAGGCAGGTGGTGGGGCCGCAGTCGAAGAGCGCGGGGCCGTCCGCGGTCTCGAGCAGGTACGCGCCGATGACGCGCTCGCGGCCGAGATGAAGGAGGTCGATCGGGTCGTGCTCCGGCACGACCCGATCTTATGCAGCGTCTATGCGGGTGCGGCCACGCGAGCCCGTCGAAGGGCGAAGGCCGAGACGGCAAGCAGCAGCAGTGCGCCTGCGACCGCCGCGAGCCACGTCGGGAGCGGCGTCCAGTCGGTGCCGCCGCCGTCCCGTGGTACGGTGGCCGGGAGCCCCGCCCGGACGAGTGTCTGCTTGAGCACGTCGCCGCCCCGGTACCAGCCTCCTAGGGAGCGCGAGTCGAAGATCGCCTGGCCCGGCTTCAGGTACGTGACAGCGCCGCCCCTTGCGTAGGGATAGAGATCCTGTGTCAGCCGGAAAGTGGCGCCGTTCCCACCGGGGACGACGTAGTGGATCGTGAACTTCGGCCCGAGCCTCTCGGCCGGGCGGCCTCCCAGCATCGGGTTGGGCGACTGGCCGAAGGCTGCTGGGAAAAAGCCCGTGTACTCGGTCAGATTCCCCAGCGCGGTGCCGCTTGCCTCACCGCTGCCCGTGAACGAGATGGTCTTACCGATCCCGGGCCCCGTGACGGTGGCCTCGGAGGGGCCCTTGGCGAGCGCAGCCGGCGCGAGCAGGCCCGCAAGCATGAGTAGGAACAGAGGGCGTTTCATCCGCGAGCTCCTTTCGAGAGGTCGCCGTATCTACACCGGCCGGGCCGGCTAGGTTCCGGCCGTCGCGGCGGAGCGGACGAGCGCTGCCTCGAGGTCGGCGATCAGATCGTCTGCCGACTCGATCCCGGCCGAGAGCCGCACGAGGTTCTTCGGCGCAGCGAAGGGCGCGTCGGCGGTCGAGGCGTGCGTCATCCTCGCGGGAAGCTCGATCAAGCTCTCGACCCCGCCGAGGCTCTCAGCGAGCTTCCAGATCTTCGTGCGGGCACAGACGGCTTCGGCCTCCTCCTGCGACTCGGCGAGGAACGAGATCATCCCGCCGAAGTCGCTCATCTGCCGCTTCGCGAGCTCGTGGCCGGGGTGTGACTCGAGCCCGGGGAAGAGCACCTGCTCCACCTTCGGGTGGCCGTCGAGGAACTCGGCGATCGCGCGCGCGTTCTCGCAGTGCCTGGTCATGCGCACCGCGAGCGTCTTCAGCCCGCGCAGCACGAGCCAGGAGTCGAACGGGCCCGGGACGGCGCCGAGCGACTTCTGCAGGAAGTAGAGCCGTTCCGCGACGGTGTGGTCGTTCGTCGCCGCGAAGCCGCCGATCAGGTCGGAGTGGCCGCCGAGGTACTTGGTCGTCGAGTGAAGGACGACGTCGGCGCCGAGCTCCAGCGGGCGCTGCAGGTACGGCGTGGCGAAGGTGTTGTCTACGACCACGAGGGCCCCGGCGGCGTGCGCCGCGTCGGCGACCGCCTTGATGTCGACCAGGTTCAGGAGTGGGTTCGTCGGAGTCTCGAGCCAGACCAGGCGCGTGCGCTCGTCGATGCTGCCGGCGATCTCCGCGCCCGGGAGGAAGTCGAACTCGTACCCCTTCGGCTGGTAGATCTGCGAGAACATCCGGAAGACGCCGCCGTAGACGTCGTTGACGCAGACGACTCGCTCACCGGGGTTGACGAGGTGCATGATCGTCGTGGTCGCGCCCAGGCCGGACGAGAAGGCGGCTCCGTGCTCGGCTCCCTCCAGCGAGGCCAGGCAGAGCTGGAGCGCCGTGCGGGTCGGGTTGCCGGCGCGCGAGTAGTCGTACCCCTGGTGTTCGCCGACCGCCTCCTGGACGAAGGTCGACGTCTGGTAGATCGGCACCGTCAGGGCGCCGGTGGCCGGATCCGGCTGCTGTCCTTCGTGGATCGCGCGGGTCTCGAAGTTCACGCGTCGATTCTAGTTACAGCGGTCCAGCTGAACGGCTTGACGATCTAACGTTGTCAGGCGACGGCGACTACCCGCTCTTCGCCGGCGCCTCGATACTCCGAGCCGAGTTTCTCTTCGAGCGTGCGCTCGAGCTCGCCGCTCTGCGCCAGCTCCTCGACGATGTCGGCGCCGCCAACGAGCTCGCCGCGCACGAAGACCTGGGGGATCGTCGGCCAGCCGGAGAGCGCCGAGAGCTCCTCGCGGATGCGCGGGTCGGGGAGGATGTCGATCGCCGTGACCGGCGCGCCTGCCCCGCGCAGCGCCTCGAGCGCGCGCTGGGAGTTCCCGCACATCGCGAACTGGGGCGTGCCCTTCATGAACAGCGCCACGTCCTCGCTCTCGATGATCTGCTTGATCTGGTCCGCCAATTCGCTCACAGCGCTCCTCTCGTTTTGATCCTCAGCTCGTGAATGGTGCCATCCGCAAGGGGGGTCGCGAGCGCGTCGTAGACGAGGCGGTGCTGCTCGACCAGCGAGAGGCCGTCGAAGCGGCGGCTCGTGACGATGACGAGGAAGTGATCGCCGCCGCCCGTGCGGTCCTCGACCGAGAGCTCCTCGGCGTCCGGAAACGCCTCTCGGAGCAGGCCTTCGAGCCGATCGGTCACCGCGAGTTGCCGCGCCCGTGCGCGAGGTACTCGAGCAGGTCGGAGCGCGTCAACATCCCGGTCGGCCGGCCCTCCACCGCCACCACGACGGCCGGGCTGCCGCCGCTCAGCGCGGAGAAGACCTCGTCGACCGATTCCTTCGCCTCGATCGCGGCGAGCGGCGGCTGCATCGCGGCCGCGACCTCCTCGTTCAGTGCGTCCTGGTTGCGGAAGACGAGCTCCAGCAAGCCGCGCTCCTGCAGCGAGCCGACCACGTCCGCGAGCGAACCCGCCGAGCCGTGCCGCATCACCGGCAGCTGCGAGATCGAGTACTGCTGCATCAGGTCGATCGCCTGGCCGACCTTCTGGTGCGACTCGATCGTCACCAGATCCGGCAGTTCCGGGGCGTCCTGGTGCTTGAAGCGCAACACCTCGGCGACCCTCGCGGGTGGCTCGTGCCGCTCCAGGAAGCCGAGCTCGATCAGGTAGTTGTCGTCGTAGAACTTCGACAGATAGGAGCGGCCCCCGTCCGGGAAGAGGGTGACGACGGACTTGCCTGGGCCGAGCTCCTTGGCGATCTCGATGGCCGCCCAGGCTGCGGTGCCGCCGGAGCCGCCGACGAGCAGGCCCTCCTCGCGCGCCAGCCGCCGGGCGGTGAGGAACGAGTCGCGGTCGGAGACGGTCACCCACCTGTCGATCGTGGACGGGTCGAAGGTCTCCGGGTAGAAGTCCTCGCCGATCCCCTCGACCAGGTACGGGTGCTGCTTCTCGGCCCCGGAGGTGTAGATCGAGCCCTCCGGGTCGGCGCCGACAATCACGACCTCCTGGCTCTGCTCCTTCAGGTAGCGCGCGGTGCCGGTGACGGTGCCGCCGGTGCCGACCGCGATCACGAGCGCGTCGAGCTCGCCGCCGGTTTGCTCCCAGATCTCGGGTCCGGTCGTCTCGTAGTGGGCACGAGGATTGTTCGCGTTGCGGTACTGGTCGGGCTTGTAGGCACCGGGGATCTCCTCGGCCAGTCGGTCGGAGACGGAGTAGTAGCTCTCCGGCGACTCCGGCTCGACGGCATACGGGCAGACGATCACCTCCGCGCCGAAGGCCTTGAGCAGCGAGATCTTCTCGCGGCTCATCTTGTCCGGCATGGTGAAGATGCAGCGGTAACCCTTCAGCGCCGCGACGATCGCGAGGCCCGTGCCGGTGTTGCCGGAAGTGGGCTCGACGATCGTCCCGCCCGGCTTCAGCTTCCCCTCGCGCTCGGCGGCCTCGATCAGCGTGATCGCGATCCGGTCCTTGACCGAGCCGCCCGGATTGAGGTACTCGAGCTTGCCGAGGACCGTCGCGGCGTTGTCGGGAACGACGTTTTGGAGCCGTACGAGCGGCGTGTTGCCGACCAGCTCGAGCAGCGTCGGATACTCGCGCGCCATCGCTTCAAGCGTAATTGTTTAGAGGGTGCCGACCAATCCAGCTGTGTCGACCGGTCATTTCAGACGGACGCGCGGGCAGAGCCCGCGCGTCCTGAGAGCGGCACCGCCAGCGGTGCCTTAGGCGGCGGCGTGGGCGGTTTCGCCCTCCTTGACCGGGGCCTCGGTCCCACGCAGGAGCACGAACGCCGCCACCGCGCCCGCGAGCGCAAGGACCAGCAGCGCCCAGAACGCGCGCTGATAGCCGGACGTAAATGCCTGGGCGGGCGTATCACCGCTCGCCAGCAGTGACGTCGCATGCGAGGTGAAGATGGTCGCCGCCACGGCGACGCCGATCGCCCCGCCGATCTGCTGCGAGGTATTGAGCAGGCCTGACGCGAGCCCGGCTTCGTGCGATTCGACCTGCAGGAACGCGGCGATCGACACCGGCACGAACGCGAACGCGAGCCCGAGCGCAAAGACCACGTACGCCGGGAGCAAGTCCGGCCAGTAGTGGCCGTCCACCGGGATCTGCGTGTACCAGGCGAGCGCGACCGCGAGCACCAACATCCCGGTGACGATGACCGGTCGCGGCCCGTAGCGCGTCGTGAGCGCCTGAGCGACCCCGGCCCAGATCACCGTCGTCCCGGCCGTAGCCAGGAACGTCACGCCGGTCTTGAGCGCCGACCAGCCGAGCACCTGCTGGACGTACAGCGTGAGCACGAAGAAGTTGGCGAAGATCACCGCGCCGAGCAGGAAGCCCACCACGTTGGCTGCCGTCAGCGTGCGCAACCGGAAGATCCGGAACGGCATCAGCGGCGCGCTGCTGCGTAGCTCGATCACGGCGAAGACGGCCAGCAGTGCCGCCGAGCCGAGCAGGAGCAGGATCGTCCTAGCCGAGCCCCAACCGACGTCGGGCGCCTTCGAGATCGCGTACACGAGGAGCGCCAGCCCGCTGGTGACGGTGATCGCGCCCGCGGCGTCGAAGCGGCGGTGACCGAGGTCCGCCTTGCTCTCGGGAACCAGGGTGGCCGCAAGGACGAAGACGAGCACTCCGACCGGAACGTTGACCCAGAAGATCCACTCCCAGCCGAGGTACTTGGTCAGGATGCCGCCGAAGAGCACGCCTGCCGCCGCGCCCGAGCCTCCGAGTGCCCCCCAGATCCCCAGCGCCTTGTTGCGCTCCGGGCCCTCGCCGAAGGTCGTCGTCACGATCGAGAGGGCGGCCGGCGAGATGATCGCCGCGCCCAGCCCCTGCGCGGCGCGCGAGGTGATCAGGACGCCGGAGCTGTTCGCGAGGCCACAGGTAAGCGAGGCGACGGTGAACAGGGTCAGGCCGATGAGGAAGATCAGCCGCCTGCCGAGAAGGTCGGCCATGCGCCCGCCGAGCAGGAGGAAGCCGCCGAAGGTGATCGCATAGGCCGTGATCACCCACTGCACCGTCTGCTCCTTGATGTGCAGATCGGTCTGAATCGACGGGATCGCGACATTGACGATCGCAACGTCGAGGACGGTCATGAAGAACGCGGCGCCCACGATTGCGAGGGTCAGCCAGCGGCGGTCGGATGCGTCGGGGGTCATTGGCCTCCTTGGTCGTTGCCGTGCGGGAACGTCGGGTGTCGCCGGCGTATTTCCGGGCTGTGCGGCCGGGACGGTTTTCGCGGCAGGGTACCGCCGTTTCGCATTCGTGACAAAGGCGTCTCACACGCGTGCGACGGGCCTCGCGCTCGCCTACACGCCCGCTCGATCGCAGGTCTCGACTCGATTTCGACGAAGATTCACCTCGTGCCTGGAAACGACGGCGCGAGGGGGGCACCGAGGGGCCGACAGCCGGGCCGTCCATGACGCGTCTGTCGGCGGCCCGGGCGTCGTCTGTGCGCCTGGCCTTCCTCGTCGTCCTCGCTGCGGTCGGCGGAACGGCCGCTGCGGTCACGGGTGAGGCGAGCCGTAGCGCTCCCTGCCCGCGACAGCACCCCGACGCGGCCTACGCGGACGGCGTCAACGGCGCCCTCTCGGAGAGGCAGGATGTCTGGGGGAATGCGTTGCTTCAGTCTCCAGAGGGCCCAACGTACGACGGCGTTCGGCGATACCTGCACCCGTTGATGCTCGTTGGACGGCCGGCGGGGATCCGTCCGAGCCGCCTCACCGACTCCGGCGTCTACTACCTGCCCTTCGGCCGGCCGGCAGGGGCGAACGGCGCGGATGCCGTTCAGCTGCACGTCGCCGACGGGAGCCAGATCGTGTCGGGGATTGCAAACGGCGCCCGGCTCTCCGTCGACGTCGGGGCGAGAGCGGGCGAGCGCTATGGGTCGTGCCTCTCGCGGCTTGCGTCTCCACGCCTGTACGGCGGCTCCCTGCCGATCCTGGTGACGGCGTACGTGGACGCAAAAGGCGTCCGCTACCGGCAGGAGTCGTTCGCCACGCGCCTACCCGGCACGCGGGCGCTCGTCAGCTTCGTCCGGCTACGCGTCGACCCGCGCGGCTCCCGGGTGCGCAAGGCATACGTGCGTTTCACGCCGTCGGGAGGACTGGGGCGCGGTACGCGAGCGCGCCTCCTGTTCAGCCGGGGCGGGAGGTTCGTGCGCTCCTCCCTGGTCTATTCCACCAGGGGGAGAAGGCCGCGCACCGTCTACGTAGGGTGGCTCGACCGGCCGGTGCGACCCCGACCGTTCGAGCTCGGTCGCGCGAGCTACCGGCGGTCGAGGCGGTTGCTGATCGCGTACTGGACCCGCCGCCTCGCTGCGGGCGCGACCTTCGTCGTGCCCGAGAAGCGTGTCCTCGACGCCGAGCGCAACCTCCTGATCCAAAACATGCTCATGTCGTGGCGCTACAGCCTCGGCAATTCCTACGAGCGCTTCTCGTGGGAGCTCGTCGATGTCGCGCAGGTGATGGGCGACTACGGCTTCCGCCGGGTCGAGCGCCCCATCCTCGAAGCGTCCCTGCGTTCGCCCAGCTACTTCCCGAATCGGGCCGCCGGCGAGAGGATGGTCGCCTCCGCGCACTACTACCGCCGGTTTCTCGACCGGATGTACATCGAGCGCGTCACGCCGCTATTCCGGAAGTACCTCGCCGCCTTCGACCGCCAGCTTGCGGCGAGCGCGCACGGGATCCTGGGGAGGGAGCGCTACGGCGCCGACCTCGCTAAGCCGGTCTATGGCTTGCATGCTCAGGCGCTCGTACTGGAAGGCCTGCGCGCGATGTCGGCGGCGTGGGGACGAACCGGGCATCCGCTCCTAGCGCAGCAATCTTCGCAGCTGGCCGCACGTCTCGAGGTGGGCCTCCGAGCGGCGGTTCATGCATCGGAGACGGAGCTGCCCGATCGGTCGCTGTTCGTCCCGATCGCGCTACTCGACGGCGAGGAGAAGCCCTACGACCACCTAACGGACGTGAAGCGGGGCAGCTACTGGAATCTGGTCATGCCGTATGCGCTGGCGTCGGGGTTCTTCCGGCCCGGGAGCCGTGAGGCCGAGGGCGTGCTCCGTTACATGCTGAACCACGGCTCGCGGTTCCTCGGCCTGGTGCGGTTCCGGCCCCACACCGGGGTGGACAACCCCGGCTACCAGCTGCCGGGATCCGACGACGTGTACGGCACCAACGTCGCCCGCTTCCTGGCGGACGAAGATCGGCCGGACCAGCTCGTTCTGAGTCTCTACGGCAAGCTCGGCGCAGGGATGACCCCGAGGACCTTCGTCTCGGGCGAGGGCTCGACCATCGCCCCTGCACCCGGCCACTTCTTCCGCTTCATGCACCGGCCCCCGAACAGCGCAAACAACGCGTTCTTCCTCGAGACGCTGCGACTCACCCTCGTGCACGAGAACACCGACGCGAACGGCATCCCTCGCGGCCTGGAGCTCGCGTACTCGACGCCGCGCGCGTGGCTGCGCTCCGGGCGGATCCTCGTGCGCCGGGCGCCGACGAGCTTCGGCCGCCTCTCGTACTCGATCGATGCACGGGGCCGCGCGATCCGCGTGCGGGTGAACGTGCCGAATCGTGCTCAGCCCGGCACGCTCAGCCTTCGACTGCGGCTCCCGGCCGGCCAACGGATCACGGAGGTCACTCTCGGAGCTAAGCCGTTCTACCGCTTCGATCGCGCTGCCGAGACAATCGACCTCTCCGGACTGGCCGGCCGGATCGACCTCACCGTCGACCGTGGTTAGGGCAGCTGCCAGAATTCGCCGGTCAGGCCGAGGCGGTCGAGAATCGCTTGCGACTCGTCGCGCGTTCTCGGTTGCCAGTCCGGCCCGAGGGTGCTTGCGTGCCACGCGTGGGCGAGCTCGCACAGCTTCTCGGAGCTGATCGTTGCGCCTAGCTCGCGCCCGCTGATCTTCAACCAGCGCGCCAGGTGCTCTTCCGACCGGAAGAGGTTCATCGTGCTTCAGGTGAAGACGATGTCGTCCCACCACCTGCGCGCGGGCACGAGCACGTGGAACACCTCGCCCGCCGGCTCCGGCCTCCGGTCGACCACGTCGATCTCGATCGGCTCGCCGCAGTCGGGGCACGAGCTCGAGATGTGGCCGTCGGCGCCCAGCGCGGCAAGGATCCCGTACGCGTCCCAGGCGCAGTTGGCGAACCACGAGCGCCCGCCGGCCTCCACGCGGTAGGGGGTCGGCACCGCCGAGAACGGGATCGCCATCCGGATCTCCGGGCGGTCGGGCTCGAGCACGAGCAGGCGCGCCTCGTGCAGCCGCCGCAGCGCGGCCTCGCTCGTATCGAGCTCGGCCATCGTCGGCGCACGCCCCAGCTCGACGAAGCGCCGGTAGACGTGGTTTCGCAGCGCGAGGTCGTCCATCAGTGCCGGAAGTGCCGCCGGTTCGTGAAGACCATCGTCGCGGCTGCGCGCTCGACGGCCTCGATCACCTCCCCGTCGCGCTTCGAGCCGCCCGGTTGGATGAAGCCGCTCACGCCCGCGCCGAGCGCCAGCTGCGGGCCGTCGGCGAAGGGGAAGAACGCATCGGAGGCCAGCACCGCCCCGGCCAGCTCGTGGCCGTGCTCGCGCGCCTTCTCGAGCGCGAGCCGCACCGCGTCCACGCGGCTCATCTGGCCGGCGCCGATCCCGATCGTCTGCAGGTCGCGGACGAGCACGATCGCATTCGATGAGACGTGCTTGCACACTCGCCAGGCGAAGAGCAGGTCGCCCCAGGCCATCTCGGTCGGGGCGCCGCAGACGACCTCCATGCCCTCGCGGTCCTCGATGTCGCCGTCGCGCTCCTGGACGAGCAGCCCGCCGAGCACGCGCTTGTAGTCGCGCTCGCCCGGGTTCGAGAGGCGCCGCTCGCGGTCCTCGAGGATCCGGGTCGCCGGCTTCTGCTTCAGCAGCTGCAGCGCCGTCTCGTCGTAGCCAGGTGCGAACAGGACCTCGACGAACTGCTCCGCGAGCTTCTCGCCGAGCGCCTCGCCGACCGGCCGGTTGAGCACGACGACGCCGCCGTAGGCCGAGAGCGGGTCGGCGGCGAGCGCCCGCTCGTAGGCCTGCTCGATCGAGCCGGCGATCGCGACGCCGCACGGGTTGGCGTGCTTGACGATCGCGCAGGCCGGGAGCTCGAACTCGCGGGTCACCAGGCGCGCAGCCGAGAGGTCGTTCAGGTTGTTGAACGACAGGTCGCGGCCGTGGAGCTGCTCGGCCATCGAGAGCAGATGCAGCCGGGCGCCGCGCTCGGAGTAGTACGCGCCCCTCTGGTGCGGGTTCTCGCCGTAGGGGAGCTCGAGCTCCTTCGTGAATCCGGGCATGAACGCCTCCGGGAAGACTTCCGGGGCCGTGAACCAGTTGGCGATCGCCGCCTCGTAGGCGGCAGTCAACGCGAAGGTCTCGGCGGCCAAGCGCCGGCGCGTGTCGAGCGAGAGCTCGCGGCGGACGCGCAGCTCGACGAGGATCTCCTCGTAGCGCTCCGGCCTCGACACGGACGCCACGTGGGCGAAGTTCTTCGCCGCCGCGCGCAGCATCGCCGGCCCGCCGATGTCGATCATCTCGACCGCGTCTTGCTCGCCGACCGCGCGCCGGGAGACCACGTCCTCGAACGGGTAGAGGTTGACGCAGACGAGGTCGAACGGCTCGATGTCGTGATCCTCGAGCGCGGCGCGATCGTCGGCTCGGTCGCGACGGGCGAGGATCGCGGCGTGGATGCGGGGATGCAGTGTCTTCACGCGCCCGCCGAGCAGCTCGGGCGCCTCCGTCACCTCTTCGACCGTGGTCACCGTGATCCCGACCTTCTGCAGGAACGCCGCGGTGCCGCCGCTGGCCACGAGCTCCACGCCCAGCTGCGCGAGCCCGCGCGCGAACGGCTCCAGGCCGTCCTTGTCGTAGACGGAGATCAGCGCGCGCTCGATCATGAGATCAGCTCGCGGACGATCCGGGGCAGGAGCCGGTGCTCGACGGCCTGCACGCGGGCGCGCAGGCTCGTGGCGTCGTCGCCGTCCAGCACCGGCACTCGCTCGGCGGCGATCACGGGGCCGCTGTCGACGCCCTCGTCGACGTAGTGGACGGTCGCCGCGGTCTCGGGCACGCCGGCCTCGAGCACGTCCTCGATCGGCCGGGCACCCGGAAATTCGGGCAGCGGGGCGGAGTGGGTGTTCACGACGCGGCTGGGGAAGCGCTCGAGGAAGCAGGGGCGCAGCAGGTGCATGTAGCCGGCGCAGACGACAAGCCGGGCGCCGTGCGCCTCGAGCCACGAGGCCATCGACGCATCGCGCTCGTCCCGGTCGGCATACGCCTCGGCGGGGAACGCCCCCGTCGCGATCCCGGCCCGCGCCGCACGTTCGAGCGCCCGCGCCCCGGGCGTGTTGCTGGCGACGCAGGCGATCGGCAGGCCCGCGTCGATCAGAGCCTGGAGGTTCGTGCCCTCGCCGCTGACGAGAACGCCGATCAGGTCAGCCGCCCGATCACGGCACCGGCGCCCGCGTCGCCCACCGGGACGACCGCGCACATGCCGATCCCAAGGTTGAAGACGCGCCGCTGCTCGTCCTCCTGGACGCCTTGCGCCGCAAGCCAGTCGAATACAGGCGGCCGCTCCCACGAGCTCCAGTCGAGCTCCACGCCCACGCCCTCGGGCAGTACGCGCCTCAGGTTACCGAGGATGCCGCCTCCCGTCACGTGTGCGAGCGCCTTCACGTCCGCGCGTGCCCGCAGCCCACGCACCTCGTCCAGGTAGAGCCGGTGCGGTGCGAGCAGCAGGTCGGCGTCGAAGTCGTCGTCGCCGACGAGCGCTCGTACGAGCGAGAAGCCGTTGGTGTGCAGGCCAGAGGAGTGCAGGCCGAGCACCAGGTCGCCGGGCTCGCAGCGGGAGCCGTCGATCAGGCGCTCCCGCTCGACAATGCCGACGCACGTGCCTGCGAAGTCGAGCTCCTCCTCGCGGTACACGCCCGGCAGCTCTGCGGTCTCGCCGCCGATCAGCGCGCAGCCGGCTTCGCGGCAGACCTCCGCCGCGCCCTCGACGAGCTCCGCCACCTGCGCGAGGTCGAGCTCGTGGGCGGCCACGTAGTCGAGTAAGAAGAGCGGCTCGGCGCCGGTCGTGAGCACGTCGTCGATGCAGTGCGCGGCGAGATCCTTGCCCGCGTCGCGCAGGCGGCCTGCGCGACGCGAGAGCACGAGCTTGGAGCCGACGCCGTCGGTCGAGGCAGCGAGCAGCCGGTTGCCGTCGAGTGCGTACAGGCCCGCGAAGCCCCCGAACGAGCCCTCCACAGCGGGTGTGCGGGTCGAGTCGACCGCCGTGCGCAGCCGCTCGACCACCTCCTCCGCGGCCGCGAGCGAGACCCCCGCGTTCTCGTAGGTCCTGCCGCCGGCGCTCACGCCGCGAGTCTACGACGACAGGCGGCTGAGGCGCCGCTCCCGGTGCCGTCTTCAGGAAACGTGTCTAGGAGAAGACCTCGCCGTAGAGCTCAGGGCGTCCACGCGGCCCGTCGGGCAGGAACCGGACCGTTGCTCCGCCGATCTCCACCCGGCCCTCAACGGACACGAGCTCGAGCAGCTCCCCGAGAGCGCCCGCCTTGGCCTCCGGGTCGTCGACCCGCAGCTGGAGCTCCGAGAGCCGCAGCTCGCCGGCGCAGGCGAGCAGCTCGTCGATCCAGTCACGCGGCGGGTGCACCTCGAGCCGGTAGCCGGCGTTGGTGGCTATGAACGTACGCCGCCCCGGGTACTCCTGCACGCGCAGCCGCAGCCGCGTTGCCCGCTCGAGCACCTCCCGGAACTCGTCGTCGTCGAGGGCGACGCCGACGTGGTCGACGCGCGGCATGGGCCACTGCCCGGGCTGCACGACCACGTTCACCGCTCCGCGCTCGAGCTCGCTCAGGCGGTGGCGGAAGCCCTTTTGCTCGAGCTCTTCCCAGGGCACGCCGGCTTCGAAATGGACCCGATCCTCGCCGATGCGCCCGTAGCGGGCGACCAGCCGGAAGCCGAGCTTGGCCAGGTAGCGGGCCTCGGCCTCCCGCACGTTGCTCGTGACCAGGTGGTAGTGGAAGAGCTCCACTGGGGGAGGCGGATTTTGCAGGAACTCGGGCCTGCGCGGGGAAACCTTGCGTCGGTTGTCACAAATGCGCTCCCCGGGCGTCCACCACGTCGACCTGGTCGTCTCCTCGATCGAGCGCAGCCTGCCCTTCTACCGCGACCTGCTGGGCCCGCTCGGCTGGCACGGGGTCAGCGAGGTGCAGGGCGAGCGCGGAGAGACGATCTGGTACCTCTGGGGCCCCGGCAGCTCGATCGGCCTGCGCGAGGCGCAGACCGAAAGCGCGGCGCCCTACGACCGCTACCGGGTCGGCCTGCACCACCTCGCACTCGAGGCGGGCTCGCGTCACGCCGTGAACGAGCGCGCCGAGTGGCTACGCGCGCAGGGGGCGGAGATCGAGAGTGGCCCGGAGCCGTACTGGTACCAGCCTGGGTACTACGCGGTGTTCTTCTACGATCCCGACGGCATCAAGTTGGAGATCGTGCACATTCCTGGCCTCGCGGCCTGACGAAAGGAGAGCTGGCATGACGACGACTCCTCCGGAGCAGCCCGCCGGAGCGCGGCCGACGATGGGGATGCGCAGCATCCCGTCCGGCGCCCGGCTGCCGATTCCGGGCAACGCGGAGTTCGCCTTCTTCGTGGCGATCGAGATCTTCCTCGCGATCCTGCTCTTTGACGACGCCTGGAACGTCAACGACTGGGCGTTCGCGTCGGTGATCCTGGGCGGGGCGTACCTGTTCAGCCGCGGCATCGCCAAGGCGAGCCGGGTGCTCGAGCACTAGCTGGTTAGGACGGCCGGACCGGCAAAGCCGGCCCGGCCTCTCTGGTCGGCGTCGCAAGCGAACGCCTCAGCGCAGTGACGGCTCGAACCTGAGCTTTGCGCTCTCACGCGGGACTGCCGTCGGGTAGTCCCGCGTGAGGCACGCGCGGCACAACTCGGACGCCGGGCGGAGCGTGGACTCCTGCAACCCCGCGAGCGAGAGATGCGCGAGCGAGGTGGCGCCGATGTGCTCGCGCACCTCCTCCGTAGAGCGCGAGGAGGCGATCAGCTCGTCCTCTTCGGCCAGGTCGATCCCGTAGAAGCACTGACCGATCACCGGTGGCGAGGAGATGCGGACGTGTACCTCTGCGGCGCCCGCCTCGAAGAGCATCTCCACGATCTTGCGGGTCGTGTTGCCCCGAACGATCGAGTCGTCCACGACCACGACGCGCTTGCCTGCGACCTCGGCCAGCGGGTTGAACTTGAGCTTCACGCCCTGCTCTCGTAGCCCCTGGTCGGGCTGGATGAACGTGCGGCCCACGTAGCGGTTCTTGATCAGGCCCTCGGAGAAGGGGATGCCGGTCGCGCGGGAGAAGCCGATCGCCGCGGGCGTGCCGGAGTCGGGGATCGGCAGCACCAGATCGGCCTCTACCCCTGCCTCCTGCGCCAGCCGCTCGCCCATCCGTAGCCGGGCGCCGTGCACTTCGACGCCGTCGAGGCGCGAGTCGGGGCGCGCGAGGTAGAAGAACTCGAAGATGCAGAGCGCGCCGTGCGCGGCGGGCTCGACGGCCTGTCTCACATGTGCGCCGGCCTCGTCGATCGCCACCAGCTCGCCCGGGGCGAGCTCCCGCTCCAGCTCGGCGCCGACGAGATCGAGCGAGCACGTTTCGGACGCGAGGATCCACTCGCCGTCTCCGCCCTGGCCGAGGCAGAGCGGGCGGAAACCATGGCGGTCGCGGAAGCCGATCAGAGTCCCCTCGGAGAGCAAGACGACGGAGAAGGCGCCGTCCAGCCGGGCCATCGCGTTTGCGACGGCGTCCTCGAGCGGCGCTGGGTCGTTCGCGATCAGCGCGGCGATCACCTCCGTGTCGGAGGTCGTGCGGAGCGTGACGCCGTCGGCGGCGAGCTCGGTCCGCAGGTCGGCGGCGTTGACGAGGTTGCCGTTGTGCCCGAGCGCGACGGTGCGCCCGTGCCCGCGCTGGATCAGCGGCTGCGCGTTGGCCCACTGGGCCGAGCCGGTCGTCGAGTAGCGCGTGTGCCCGATCGCCACCTCGCCGTGCAGGCCGCGCAGCTTCTGCTCGTCGAAGACGTGCGTGACGAGCCCCATGTCACGCAGCACGGTCAGCCGCCCGTGGTCGGAGACGGCGATCCCCGCCGACTCCTGGCCCCGGTGCTGGAGCGCGAAGAGCCCGAAGAAGGTCACGCGCGCCACGTCGCGCTCCGGCGCGCGGATGCCGAAGACGCCGCACATCAGCGGTCACCTCTCACGCAGGTCGTGTTCTCGGGCGGTGAAAACCAAGCCTGGCAAGGACGCAGGGAGCGTGCGTAGCCGCCGGCTACGCACGCGACTGAGGACGCGGCCAGGCGCCGGTTTGTAGCCGATCCGAGAGCGCGAGATGCCGGAGAGGGGGCCGCCATTAAGCCACCGTCCCCAGCTCGCGGAGGTTCGGCCAGTCGAGCTCCTGACCGGGCGCGCAGGCGAGCACGATCGAGCCGTGCGGCGCTTCGCCGTCCACGTGGAGCTCGTGCCCGCGCCAGGCCGAGGCCTCCGCCAGGGCGAGCTCGAGGCCGCCGTCGGCGACGTCGTGGGCGAGCGAGAGCGATGGTGTCGAGCGCCAGACGAAGCCGATCAGCGCCGCCTCGCCGCGGAGCGAGCCGTCGCTCTCCGCCAGCAGCACCGTGTCGCCGGGGCGCCAGCCGCGGGGCACCTTGCGCACGTCGGGCACGAGCCCCACGCAGCCGACCACCGGCGTCGGCGGAATCGCCCGCCCGTCGGCCTCGTTGTAGAGCGACACGTTGCCTGAGACGACGGGCACTTCGAGTGCTTCCGCGGCCTGGGCGATCCCCTCGATCGCCTGGGCCAGCTCCCAGCCGATCTCCGGCTTCTCCGGGTTGCCGAAGTTGAGGCAGTCGGTCAGCGCGAGCGGCTCGCCGCCGGCGCAGGCGACGTTGCGGGCCGCGTCGAGGACGGCCTGCACGCCCGCGGCGAACGGATCGCGCTCCCCGAGCGGCGGCCCGTCGAGCGAGAGCGCGAGGCCGCGCCAGGAGGGCCGCAGCCGCAGCACGGCCGCGTCCAGCCCGGGCCGGCGCGCGGTGCGCGAGAGAACGAGCTGGTCGTACTGCTCGTAGATCCATCCCTTCGGTTCGGCGTTGATCGGGTCGATGGGGGTCGGCGGGCGCGCAGCCTCCAGTTGCTCGACCTCGTAGCGGGGGCACTCGTCGGTGAGGAGCTCGGCTGCGATCTCGCCGACCGCCTCGCCGTCGAAGAAGGCGCGCAGCTCGCCGGAGTCGGTGACCTCGCCGATCGCGGCGTGGTGGAGCTCCCAGCGCTCGAGCACGGCTTCGACCTGGCCGCGCAGGTCGGGCCGGACGACCGCGACCATCCGCTCCTGGCTCTCGGAGATCATGATCTCCCACGGCTCCATTCCGTCCTCTCGCAGCGGGACGCGGTCGAGGTGGACGTCAACTCCGGCCTCACCGCCCGCCATCTCGGCCAGGGAAGAGGCAAGCCCGGCGGCGCCGCAGTCCTGCAGCGACTCGACCAGCCCCGCCTCGACCAGCTCGAGCGAGGCCTCGATCAGCTTCTTGCCCGTGAACGGGTCGCCGACCTGCACGGACGGACGCTTCTCAATGGCGCCGTCGCCGAGCTCCTGGCTCGCGAGCACCGAGGCGCCGCCGATCCCGTCGCGGCCGGTCGTCGCGCCGTACAAGAGGATCACGTTGCCCGTACCGGTCGCGCGAGATCCCAGGACGCGTATGCGTGGCAGCAGCCCGACGCACATCGCGTTCACGAGGCAGTTGCCGGCGTAGGCCTCGTCGAAGACCGCCTCGCCGCCGACGGTGGGCACGCCGACGCAGTTGCCGTAGTGCCCGATCCCCGCGACCGCGCGGCGGAACTGCCAGCCCGGCTCGGCGAAGCGCAGCCCATCCAGCAGCGCGACCGGCCGCGCACCCATCGCCACGATGTCGCGCAAGATCCCGCCGACCCCGGTGGCCGCGCCCTGAAACGGCTCGACCGCGCTCGGGTGGTTGTGCGATTCGACCTTGAACGCGACCGCCTCGCCCTCGCCGAGGTCGATCACGCCCGCGTTCTCTCCGGGGCCCTGCAGCACGCGCGCGCCGGAGCTCGGCAGCCGCTTCAGCAGCGGCGCGGAGTGCTTGTAGCCGCAGTGCTCCGACCAGAGGAGCGAAAAGACGGCCAGCTCGAAGTGGTTCGGCTCCCGCTCGAGCAGCTCACAGATACGTACGAACTCGGAGTTGGTCAGACCGAGCGCGCGATGAAGCGACTGTTCTTCGAAGACCCTCGTCAGAGAGTCGAGTCTAGCCTGGGCGGTGGACGAGTCGATGGCCGATAGCCTGCGCCGGATGAGCAGGGTCTACCTGCCCCTGCTGCTCTCGCTGGCGGCGATCTGGGGCGCGTCGTTCATGTTCATCAAGGTCGCCGGCCGCGAGCTCCAGCCGACCACGATGATGTCCGGCCGGATCCTGTTCGCGCTGGTCGTGATGCTGGGCTTGCTCGTCGGTCGGTTCGGCACGAGAGGCGCGGGTGCGCAGCTGAGGGCGGTCGGCTTCGCGCCGTACGCGCTCGGCGTCGTCAACGCGGCGATCCCCTTCACGCTGATCGCCTGGGGCGAGAGGCACGTCGACTCCGGGGTCGCGGCGATCGGGAACGCCTCGATGCCGATCTTCGTCGCGCTGCTCGCGCTGCGCTTCCGCCGGAGCGAGCGCTCGAGCGGCCTGGCGCTGGTCGGGATCTTCGTCGGCCTCGCCGGGGTCGCCGTACTCGCGGGGATTCACCCGCGCGGGGGCTGGTGGGCGGTGGCCGGCACGCTGGCGGTCGTCGTCGCCTCGATCTCCTACGCGATCGCGACGCTCTGGGGCCAGGACCTGGTGGCGAAGATGCCGATGATCACGCTGACTACGACGGCGCTGATCGGCGCCGCCGTCGTGCTCCTGCCGCTGGGCCTGGCACAGGCGCCCGGCTCGGTGCCGAGCTTGAAGGCGATCGCCTGCGTGGTCGCGCTCGGGGTCGCCGGCACGGCGCTCGGGCAGCTGATCTTCTACCGCATGCTCGAGACCGACGGTTCCGCCAAGGCCAGCCTCGTCACGTATCTGCTCCCCGTGACCGCGCTCTTCTACGGGGCGGGCCTCCTCGGCGAGCCGATCACCGTCGAGGAGCTCGCCGGGCTCGTGCTGATCCTCGCGGGAGTCGCCCTGGGCTCCGGCATCATCGGCGCGGTCCGCAGACGGGCCCCGGCCCGAGCCGCACAGTGACCGAGGAGGTGGGGGTGAGGATCCGGCGCGCCGAGCCGGGCGATCTCGACTTCCTGCTCGAGCTGATGACCCACGAGGAGGTGGAGCCGTTCCTGGCCGTGATCCGGCCGCGCGATCGCGAGGGGCTTGTGGCCGAGATCGAGCGCTCGCAAGGGGAGCCAAAGGAGTTCGGCCGCTTCGTGATCGAGGTGGAGGAGGGAGGCGAGTGGCGGCGGGCCGGGCTGATGGGCTTCCAGGTCGCCAACCGTCGCAGCCGGATCGCCGACCTCGGCTCGTTGGCCGTGCACCCCTCGTTTCGCGGCCGGCGCGTCGCCGACCGGGCGGCGCAGCTCTTCCAGCGGCACCTGCTCCTCGAGCTCGGCTACCACCGGCTCCAGCTCGAGATCTACGGGTTCAACGAGCGGGCGCAGCGCCACGCCGAGCGTGCCGGCTTCGTCCGCGAAGGCGCACGGCGCAAGGCCTACGATCGCCGCGGTGAGTGGGTCGACGGGGTGCTCTACGGCCTCGTGCGTGAAGATCTCGAGACATGAAGCCCGGCTCGACAGCGCTCGCCGGCCTCCTTGCGGCAGCCGTCGCGATCGCGTTTGCCGACTCGTCGATCGTCGTGCTGGCTCTGCCGGAGCTGTACGCGCGCTTCGACACGACGATCGAGGGCGTTGCCTGGGTGATCACCGCCTACAACGCCGCGGTCGCGGTGACCGGGCTGGGGCTCGTGCTGCTTGTTCACCGGCTGAACGGCGCCGCGGTCCTCGCCTGCGGGCTGCTCGTCTTCCTGGCCGCCTCGACCGCCTGCGCGCTCGCCGGCAGTCTCTCCTTTCTCATCGGCGCGAGAACCGTCCAGGGCGTGGGAGCCGCCCTGCTTCTGGCCGGCGCGCTGCCCGTGCTCGCCGCGCTCAAGGGCTCCGCGGCCAGCGGCGCGCGCCTCTGGACCCTGGCGGGCATGTTTGGCGCGGTGCTCGGGCCGGCGCTCGGCGGGGTGCTGACGCAGGCCTTCGACTGGCGCGCGATCTTTGCCGCCCAGGCCCCGGTGGCGGCGCTCAGCCTACTGGCGGTCATCTGGGCGCGGCCCGAGGGCGCCGGCGACGAAGGCTGGCGCCCGTCGCTTCGCCGCACGCTGGTGCCGAACACCTGCCTTGGGCTGCTCTTCGGCGCTCTCGTCGGCGCGCTCTTCCTGGCCGTGCTGCTCGTTATCACGGTCTGGGGCTACTCGCCGCTCGCCGGAGCGGCGATCGTGAGCGTTCTGCCGGCTGCCACGCTCGCCGTTCGGCCGCTGGAGCGGCGGTTGACGCGCCCGACCGCAGTTTCAGGGGGCGCCGCGCTGCTTGCGGGAGGCCTCGTGGGGCTCGCGCTGTTGCCGTCGGCGAGCGTCGCTCTCGCAGTGTGCGCGCTGGCGCTGTGCGGAACGGGCGTCGGGCTCGCGGTGCCGGTCCTCTCCCAAGCCGCGCTCGACCTCTCGGCCGGCCTCACTCGGAGCGGGACGCTCACGATCGGCGTCCGTCATCTAGGCCTCGTCCTCGCACTGGCCTCGATCGCACCGCTGCTGGCGAACCAGGTTCCGCGGGCGGGCGACCGGGCGATGCTCAAGGCGACGGCGGTGCTCCTCGACTCGCCCGTGGGTCTCGACAAGAAGGTGCCGGTCGCGCTCGATCTCCGTGGCGCCTTCGCCCGTGCCCGCGCCGGCGAGACCCCTGACCTCGCCGAGCCGTTTAACGCGCACGGCGCCCGCAACGACTCGAAGCTCGCGGCGACCCGCGACGACCTGGTCGGCACGATCGAAGCGACGATCACCCGGGCGTTCCGGCCGGCCTTCTTCCTCTCCGCGGCCTTCGCGGCGCTTGCGCTGCTGGTCAGCGCCGTCTTTCGCCGGAGGAACGTCGCGTGAGCCGTCGTCTGAACGCAGCGCAGGCGGTGGTCGTCGCGCTGCTCGTCTCCTGCCTCGTGCTCGTCGCCGTCGAGCTCGCCAAGGGCGCCGCGAGTGAGCCCGCCCCGAAGCTGGCGAACCCCTGCCGGCCGCGCAATGTCCAGCCGAGCGGCTTCGACGCGACCGTCCAGCGGATCGTGCTCGACGGATTCGACGGCGCCGCCTGCCGCCTGCACACGACCCGGGAGGAGCTCGTGCTCTCGCTCGACCCGGCGACCGGAGAGCGGCGCTGGGACCCGCCGACCATCGAGCGCGCGCTGCGCGCAGGGCTGCTGCGGGCGGTCGACGACGCCGAGCGCCGCGGCGACATCCCCGGGTTTGTCGCTCCGCTCTTGCGGCGGCTCGTCGAGAGCGCCCCGATCGACCAGCTGATCCGGGGAGGCATCGGCCTGCGCGACTTGCTCGGCTCGCTCTAAGATCGCCGCGTGGAGTTGATCCACACCTGCTACCGGATCACGGATCCGGAGGCGTCGGTCGCCTTCTACGAGGCGCTCGGCTTTTTTCGGGGGTCGGAGTGGGGTCGGACGAGGATGATCCTCGACCCCTTCGAGCGCGCTGACTGAGGGCGCGAGGCTATGCCCCGTCGTGGCAGTACTTCGGCGCGATTTAGGAGGTGTCTGTTTCGCCCTGTGCGTGGAGGACGACGCGGGCGGTGTCGCCTTCCTGTCATTCTGCGACAAGGTCGAGGCGGAGTCGAACCCTGCGCGCTCGGACGCTTCCCCACGATGCCGGGCCTAGTGTCGCTCTCCGCGCAATCCGCGACAACCTTCGCGGTCGGTGGTTACGTCGTCATGCCGTCGCGGGCCGTCCGCGAGATCGGTTCGACATGGAGGGGCTCAGTGTGCCCCCGGCATGACCTGCACTAGCGCGTCCGGCTTCACGGCGAAGGGGCCAGCGAACGGCCTGTCCTGGGAGGCGATCAGTAGTAGGCACACCGCCACGGCCGAGGCGAAGATGCCCATCACGATCGCTGTAGTGGCTCGGTTATCGCTATGAACAAAGGCGATGGCGAGCATGGTGAGGGCTCCCAACAGGAGGACGCCCGCCCACTTGCCCCAGGTGATCCGCGATTCGCTGACGATGATGCGTTGCCGCCGTGCGTCGAGAGTCGTTTCGAGCGCCCCGACAATCTCACGCTGCGCGACCTTTTGGCTCTCCGAGTGAGGAGTAAGCGCGAGGGCTAACTGGAGCGCCTGGGCGAGCGAGGCTGGCACGACCGTAAGAGTGGCGTGTTGACGGGCCATGGCCGGCCATTCCTCATTTGCGGCTTCCTCGATGTGCCGGCGCACGAGCGTGCGCATTCGGGCCTCTGGCCTTCCGGGGAAGCTGGCGTCCAGGAGGACGACGGCGCGCAACGCGCTGGCCTCGCGATTGACCGCTGTTTGCGCTTGACCGACGTCGTTCCAGACCTGGGCCGCGAGGAACCCGACGAGCAAGCCGAAGACCAGGCCCAGTGGGGGGAGCATTCCCGGTGACACGGCTTTGAACGCGAGCGCCCGCTCGCCGACGGCGAACGCCAGCACAGCCCATGAGATCGCGGCGGCGACGAGGTAGGCCGCGCCGAACACCACGACGACGAGCCAGATGAATGGTAGGCCGTGCAGCCAGTCAATCATGGTCAGCGGAAGACTAGTACGAGCAGTCGATCACGCTGAGCATGTTCGAGAAGTCGTCTGTCCAGACAGGTGACCCGGGAGCGGCCCGAGGGCTTCCAGTCGCTGTCTCGAGCGGTCTGAGCCTCGATCGCTGCTCGGCCGTCGGGCCCGTTGCGTCAGGATGCGCCCATGATCGGCGGAACGCCACTGGTCGGTCGGTCACCCGTGTGTCCGGTGACGATGGCGTGAGCCTCCTCTGGGCCGGCCTCGTCGTCGTCGTTGTCACGGCTCTTGCGATCACGGCGATGCTGCTCGTTCGCCGCCGGGCCCCGGCGGGAAGCTACTTCGAGGACGGTGACCGCGCCGCCGGAGTCTTCGGCGTTCTCGCGACGGGGTTCGCCGTGCTGCTCGGGTTCGTCGTTTTCCTTGCGTTCGAGAGCTTCGACACTTCGCGCAGCGGCGCCGAGGCGGAGGCGCAGATTGTCACAGAGCAGTTCGAGACTGCGCAGTTGTTCCCGGTCGCCGTTCGTACCCGCCTCTCAGGCGAGCTCGTCTGCTACGCGCGGACCGTGATCCACCAGGAGTGGCCGCAGATGCATGCAGGCACCCTCGGCGAAACCATCAATCCGTGGGGCCTCGCCACGTTCCGCACCCTCAAGACCGTCGAGCCGCGGTCCGCCCCTGAGCAGGCGGCGTACGCGAAGTGGCTCGACCAGCGCTCCGACCGCGAGGATGCGCGGGCCGACCGAACCCACGGCGCCGAGGGGGTGATCCCGGCGCCGCTGTGGATCGTGCTGCTGCTCAGCGCGGCGGCCATCTTCGTGTTCATGCTGTTCTTCGCCGACAGCGCCGAGCGCGCCGTCGTGCAGGCGACGATGATGGGAAGTGTGGCGATCGTGATCTCGTCCACGCTGCTGCTCCTGTGGTTCCTCGACAATCCGTATCACGCCGGCATCGGCAGCCTCCGGCCCGTCGCGATGGAGCGCGCAATCCGCATCCTCAACCAGGATGCGGCCGTTGTCAGTGGGAAGCTCACGATCCCCTGCGACGAGCGAGGCACCCCGCGTGGCGGCTGAGACGGCAGCCGCGAGCCTCTCGCACAGGGGTCCGCGCGGTCGATTCGCGCGGATGGCCGCCAACCACCATGTTCCTGTCGATGCGATCCTGTCGATGCGAGGCAATCAGGCAGGCTTATCCGCCAAGCTGCCTCGCGGTTCCTGTGTCTCGTTTCCGCCAGCAGGCGACCGTATTCGGGCACCATCACCTAAGGAGCCCATAACCGAGCTGCTGGGTTGTCGCCCTTGGAAGGCAAACGGGCACTAGGCGGCCTCAACGACCAGGAGGGTCGTCATCCAGCTCCGGGCCCGGCCGCGTTCAACCACGCCCTCGAGATCCTGCTTGAGCGACACCCCGGCATGAGTTGGATTGTCGAGGAAACCCCACGAGAGGACGATTCGCCGACCAACGCTCAGAACGCGACAGCCGAGCTGGCGGCCGCCTAGAAGCAAACAACTGGCGACCGTGTGGGACTCCTCGTCCTACGCGGTCGCCTTTTCTTGTTGGTCACGCTTCGCGCACGTCCATCGGAGAGGAAACGACCTAGGATTGCCCCATGACTCGCTACCTCCACACGATGTACCGCATCACCGATCCGGATAAGAGTCGCGCTTTTTACGAGGCGCTCGGTTTCGAATTCCGACGCGAGATGGACATCGTCCGCGACGGCAAGACGGAGGCCACGAACTACTTCTTCGGCGTTTCCGGCCAGGAGGAGGAGCTCGAGCTGACCTTCAACCACGATGGGCGCAGCTACGAGCTCGGCACGGCCTACGGGCACATCGGGGTCGGCGTCGACGACCTCGACGCAACGCTTGCTCAACTAGCCGAGCAGGGGATCGAGCCCGAGCGCGAGCCCTATCGGGTGCGCGAAGGCGGCTCCCGCCTGTGTTTCGTGCAAGACCCTGACGGCTACCGCATCGAGCTAATCGAGGGCGGCGTCTAAACCAAGTGCGACCTGAACGACCTCGCGCTCGGCCGCTCAAGGCTGCGGCTCGCGGCCCGCTTCAACGCCGCGGCTCGGGCCGTGGGCTCCCCGGCCAAGGCTGCGCAGTGAGCCTGATCGGGAGCATCCTCATACTCCTGGCTGGCGACGTGGTGGCGGATCGCCGTGATGCTCCTTGTCCGACGGGGCGCGCCGGAAGGCCGCTACTTCGCGGACGGGGTCAAGCAGTACATCCAGCGGGCGGACAACTACGTCCTCGCCGTCGTGCTGTTCGCCGCGTCGCGCTTCTTCGCCGGCATCATCACGAGAATGCACGACCGCAGCGCACGCCTGGCGATCCTCGCCGTCGAGTACGTCCTCTTCTTGGGGACCGTGATCTGGATCGCGACGTTCCCGGTGAGCCTCTCCGTCTAGATCTGTTGCCTACACACCTGCGAGACGGCTGAGCTGGAGAACGATCATCCAATCGGGACGATGCATGAGATCTCGGCCTGCCGTTTCGTGATGAACATGCCTTTGCAAGGCGAATACGACCAGGACGACCAACCGGAGAGCTGGGTCTGGGACTGGGCCGTTCGCGCGGATGGCTGAGGAGTCCGGGCGCGAGCCGGTTACGGCGGACGAGACTCCGCAGGCCCACACTCACAAAGGGCTGCGAGAGAAGGCCCGGGGCACGAAGTCCTGGCTGGGCTACGCCTGGTTCATGACCGCCGGCACCTTCCTTCCACTGCCGATCTTCCTTGTTGGCTACATCGCGCACGTGACGCTGGTGGGCGCGCCCCTAGCCAGGCAGATCTATCGGTTCGGCCTCGTGCTGCCGACGCTCGGTCAGGCCCCACCCGGCGAAGACAAGATGAAGGCGCGGACGGCAGCCGCCGGGAAGCAGGAAGGCAAGAAGCCGTTCGCGGAGCGGATCAGGCCGTATTCTCCTCCGGGCTTGGTCGAGCGCCACGGCCGTCCGATCTGGATGCCGCTGCGGGTCGTCTGGTTCGTGCTCGTCGGCTGGTGGCTCGGCGCGATCTGGGTGATCATCGCCTGGAGCGTCCTGCTCCTGCCCTATCCGTTCCTCGACGCTATTCGAGGGCTCCTCGACGAGCTGCCGAGCGTGATGACGCTCGCCTGGCATGAGCCTCGGCGTCAAGAGGACAAACCCACGTGAGCGGCGTCCAGGCAGGGGAGCTGCAGGACGAATCGAGCAGGCCCGAAGAGGCCTCCGTCTACGAAGCCCCCGCGGTGCTTCGCCTGCTCTGGGCCGATCCGCAGTACATGCCGGAGCACCTTGCGCTCTGGTCCCTCAAGCACTTTGGCCCGAGGGCGTCAGCCGCCGTCGAGAAGCTTCGCGATTCCCACCCAGGCGCCGAACCTGGCGAGCTCGAAGCGGCGGTGATCCAGCACCAGACGCGTGTCTCGATGACCGAGGGCGCCTTCGTGGGCGGTCCGTTCATCCTCCTGATTCCGGTCGCGTTCTGCGCGGCGCTGCTCGCCCAGGCGCAGATGGCGCTCGAGCTGGCGGCGCTGGCCGGCTACGCGCCGGATGACGAGATGCGCGCCGCCGACCTCCTCGTCATCCAGGGTGCCTATGCCTCGACGGCTGAGGCAAGCGAGGCGTTGGCGAGGCTGACGCGAGATCCCAAGAGCCGCGAAGGCAAGAGGCTGCCCCGCGGAACCCGGATCAGCATGATCAAGCGCATGGCCTTCATGCTCGGGATGGTGGGGTCGAGCGACGAGAAACCGAGCCGACTCCGATCGGCGCTCCAGCTGGCCCTGGTCGGGGCGGTGTTCCTGGTCGGTCTCGTGCTCCCGCTCGTCTGGGTCCCGTACCTGGCGGTGGCGTTCCGAAAGAGCGGCCTCCTGATGGGCGCACGCGCCAGCGCGTTCTACGCCGAGAGGAGAAGCGAAGAGGCCGGGGTCACGGTGAAGAAGGCGCCGCTGAAGGTGCGTGTCGCGATGTCAGCAGGCCTCGTGCGCATGCTGGCGCTGCTCCTCATTCCTATCGTGGTCGTCGTGATTGCCCTGCTGACGGGCGCCGATATCGGCAGCGGCAAATGGGTCAGCGCAGCGATCTTCCTGCTTGTCGTCTCCGGGCTGGTGACGCTCGCCTGGTTCGGCTACCACCGGTGGCGCCGGCGCCACCTGCGGGCGCCCAAGCCCGTGGTCGTCTAAGGGCGGTGACAACTCCGTCGGCGAACCCCTAGCTCGTGCCAACGGCTGCGAAACCGAGTTTTGTGGAGGTTCGGGAGCTCGTGGTCGACGGGGCGCCGACCGAGTATCGGGTCGCCGGCGAGGGCGAACCGGTCGTCCTTGTGCACGGCCTTTCCGGCTCCTGGCGCTGGTGGCGCCCGGTTCTCGAGCCGCTGGCGGAGCGTCGCCGCGTTCACCTGCTCGACCTGCCACGGCTCGGACGCCGGCTTCCGGCCGCCGAGCTAACAGGCTGGCTCGGCCGCTGGCTCGAGGCCGCCGCGCTCGCGGGCGTTGACCTCATCGGTCATTCGCTCGGCGGGCTGATCGCGGCTGAGTTGGCGGCGGAACAACCGCAGCGCGCACGCCGGCTGGCACTTGTCGCCCCGGCGGGAATCCCCTGCGGGAGCAGCATGCTCAGCCGCGGCATGCGGTTGCTCGGAACGCTCTACGACGTCCGCGGACGGTCACCGACGCTGGTCGGCGACGCGGCGCGGGCTGGGCCGCTCAGTCTCCTCCGCGGGGCCCTGTTCGCAGCCGACCGAGACCTGAGCGTGGAGCTCGCGTCCGTTCATGCCAGGACGCTGCTCGTTTGGGGCGAGCACGACCGGCTCTTTCCAGCGCGGATCGCCGCGGAGTGGCAGCGAATTCTGCCCCGCTCCCGGCTCGTGCGCCTCCGCTGCGGGCACGTGCCGATGTGGGAGGCGCCGGGGGAGCTGGCCTCTTGCTTGCTCGCCTTCCTCGACGAGCAGCTTCTGGACGATCCTTGCGATGAGATCAGGACGGGTGTAGTGGACGGCGTGCGGTTCACGAGGGACGACGACGAGCCGACCGCGGGGTAACAGGGCAGAGGCCTTCTCTGCCCATCTCTGCCCGACGAAGCCGTCTTGTTCGCCCCGCACGACAAGCGTCGGCTGCGCGATCAGCGGCAGGCGCTGCTCGATCCGGTCGGCGAGGGCCGAGCGAGCGGTCGCCAGGAGCGCACCAACGCCGACGACGGCATCGTCGCGTGTGGCCAGCGCGAGCAACGACCGCGGTTCCCGCCCTGCATCACGCAGCCCGCCGAGGAGCTGGTGGCGCGCGCCGCGCCGCTCCGGATCGACCGTAGGACCGATGAGCACCATCGGCCCCACGCGCCCCGGCAGGCGCACGGCGAGTTCGGTGACGATCTGACAGCCCATCGAGTTTGCCAAGAACGCCGGGCGCTGGAGGCCGGCCGCGTCCAGCCACCCGGCAAGCGCGGCAGCAAGATCCGCGATGCCCAGTGGGGTGCGCGGCCGCTGGCTACGCCCGTAGCCCGGCAGGTCCGGTACGAACACGGAGAAGGAGGGGGCGAGCGACTGCGCGAGCGGGAGCATGTAGCTGCCCGAGACCCCGTAGCCGTGTACGAGCACGACGGGCGGTCCTTCCCCAGCCACGCGCGCGTGGACGCCGAGGCCGGAGACTTCGAGCCACCGGCTCTCAATCGGCAGACGAACACACTTTCGAGGCTCACGCTCGGCAGCCAGCCGCAACGGGTTCGAGGATCGCGCCATCAGGCCAGGAGATCAACACGCTCCGGCCGCAGCATCATCCCAACCGGGCGATGCTGGATGTAGAGCGCATTGATCCTCTGCACATGCGTGATGCCGAGAAGACTCACCCCGAACGCGCTATCGTCTCGGCATGGCACGGACGAGGAGGACCCAAGACAAGGACGTCATCTCGCGAATCGCCGACGCCGGCGAGGAGGGGCTCCGGCGACTCGTCGACCTGCCGCGGCGCACAGTCGTCGGGGTGATGCACGGCGCCAGCGAGCGGCTCCACGACGTCGAGGAGAAGCTGCGCACGATCGATCCGCTCGCCCGTCGCGTCGCCGCGCTCGAGAAGCGCCTCGAGTCGCTCGAGAAGCCGAAGAAGACGACCGCGCGCAGAGCTTCCAAGCGCGCCAGGCCGTCGACGGCACGTAGAGCCAGCGCGTCCGCGACGCCCTCTGAGCCGGAACAGGCTGGGCGCCGCGACGACGCTCAAGCGGAAACCTGAGCCTGAGTAGGGCCAAGCCCGAGAGGAGGGCGAAGGCGAACACGCCCCGGTAGCTACGCGCTCAGCGCGTCGCCGGAGGTGAGACTGTCGCCGTCAACCGACGGGCAGGAGCTGAGGGCGCTCGTCGTTTGCTAGCCGGGCGAGGGTCTGCCAAGCTGGTTGCGTGGAGCGTGCGCCGAACGGGCGAAACGTCGTCGTGGGTTTCGTTGTCACAACCGGTCGGATCGGGGCGACGACGGCCCGGCTGGCGCTCCTCCCTGCGCGGGTGGTGGCGCGCTCACCGTTCGCGGGACCGTTTCGAAGTCGCGCCGAGGGTCTCGCCGAGACGGGCCGAAGCGCCGAGCTCGCCGCGCGCCGCCGGCTCGAGACTGTGGCCGGGGACGTGCTCGCGACCCCCGAGGCGGAGCAGGTGGCCGACGGTGTCCTCGGCGGCCAGCTGCCGGAAGCGCTCGCGCGCTCGCTCATCGAGCATCGGGTCGTCGAGCGGGTGGTCGCCGAAGCGCTCGCGAGCGCCGAGTTCGAAGGAGAGGCGGTGTCGGTACGCGAGACCGAGCGGACGGAGGAGCTCGTAGCGCAGGTTCTGACGAGCCCCACCCTGGAGCGGGTGCTGGCCGATGCGCTGGAGAGCCGGCTGACGCTCGACCTGACCGACAAGATGGTGCGCAGCCCCGCGTTTCGGAGTGCGCTCACGCAGATCCTGTCGAGCCCCGAGCTGCGCGAGGCGATGAAAGGGCAGTCGATGTCCCTTGCCGGGGAGATGGCCGCCGGCCTCCGCCGCCGCCTCTTCGCGCTCGACGATGCCATCGAGCGCGGGCCCCGCCGCTGGTTCCGCCGACCGCCCCGGTCGCAGGTCACGCCGGGTGGGCAGCCGCCCGTCCGCTACGGGGGCATCGCGACCCGGGGGTTGGCGCTTGCCGTCGACGCTGCGCTCGCGACGATGATCTTCCTGACCGGTATCGCTGTGATCGGGTTCGTCCTATCGCTCGTGTGGAACCCACGGCCGGCCTCGCTGGTCGGGTCGTTCATAGGCGTCGCGGGGCTGCTCGTAGAGGCCGCCTACTTCTCGGGGTTCTGGTCGACGGCTGGGCAGACGCCAGGGATGCGGATGATGCACCTGCGTGTCGTCGACCGTGCCGGTTCCGCACCAGGTCTCGGACGCTCGCTGCTGCGCCTGTTCGGCCTCGGCCTGGCAATCCTTCTCCTGCTCACGGGCTTCCTGCCGGTGCTGTTCGACGACCGGCGGCGCGCCCTGCAGGACTTCCTGGCCGGCACCGTCGTCGTCCACGACGAGGATGCTCCGCTTCCCGTCGGTGAGACGATCGACAACGATGCGCCGCCGGACAGCCGGCTGCCGGTGGAGCTGCCGGTTCAGCCCGGGTAGCCGTTGAGCACCACGGCTGAGCCCACCAAGCCCTCCGGCTGGAACGTGCTGGGCGACCGCTCCCTCGCCGACACGGTCTCGGCCCTCTATGAGCGAGCGATCGACCGCATGCTGGCCGCGTCCGAGCGGGTCACCTCGGCGGCCGAGGGCCGGGCCCTTCTTGCCTCGCAGGAACGCACGGAGGCCGTTTCCGACCGCCTGCAGAGAGTGGTCGTGCTCGCCGTGCCCATCCTGCGGACGGTCGCAAGAGGGGCGAGGTTCACCAGGGTGCCGTGGGTGCTGCTGGGCACCACTGCCGTTTCCACCGGTCTCACGGTGCGCACCGGCGCGCGCGAGGTGCAGATACTCGGCTCCCTGGTCGCTCACCGGATCGAGGAGACCACCGGGCAGCCG
>Ga0137367_10000182_pt1 | contig 41984 bp, 46 predicted proteins | sample SagtaG_14_FD_104939 | JGI IMG/M metagenome (GOLD analysis project Ga0137367, IMG submission 104939) | Vadose zone soil microbial communities from Sagehorn Ranch, Mendocino, California, USA - Sage1_L_80_16 metaG | ecosystem: Environmental > Terrestrial > Soil > Vadose zone | place: USA... | reverse complement strand
GCGGCACCGCAAGCGCTGCCTCAGGCCGCGGAGCGGGTGGCCCGGAGGCGGCGGAACGGGTTGCGGTAGACGAGCAGGCCGGCGATCGCGGCGACGATCACGCCCGCGACCACGTCGAGCCAGAAGTGGTTGCCGGTCGCCATTACGCTGAACCAGACCCAGCCGGGCCAGAGTAGCCAGAGGATCTTGGCGAAGCGCGTGCGGCAGACGGAGAAGAGGACGAGCCCGACGATGAGCGCGTCGGCCGCGTGCAGGCTCGGCATCGCCGCGTAGGGGTTGGCGGCGAACTCGACGAGGCCGCTGCCGTGGTTGAGCTGGCCGAAGCTCGCCAGGGTGTCGTCGAAGCCGAGGTCAGGGAACATCCGCGGCGGTGCCGTCGGCAGCAGGACGTAGCCGATCAGGCCGATCACGTTCGCGAGCAGGATCGTGTTGCGGAAGCGCATGAAGGCCTCATTGCGCCGCAGGTAGACCCAGAGGAGCGCGAGCCCGAGGACGGTGAACTCGGAGTTCCAGTACGTCCACGAGGCAAGCGTCGCCAGCAGCCCGGAGCCGTCGACGACCCGCTGGAGCGTGAGCTCGAAAAGCGCGTTTGCGTGCCTTTCGATCCCGATCACATGCAGGCCGTTCTCGAAGGCTCGGGGCGGGTTGCGGTCCGCGATCCCGCGAGCAACCTGGTACGCGGCCAGGAATCCAAACCAGATTGCGAGCTGCCGCCCGAAGTCCGCCCACCCACGGGGCAGGACTCGGCGGCCGGCTGAGACGAGGACACTCATCGGAAGAAGCGGATTTTAACCGCCATGTCTGTCGTGCTTGACTGCATCTAGTGAAACGCCTGCTGCTGCTGGGTATTTCCGTGCTTGCGCTCCTCGCGCTCGGCTGCGGTGGCCGTTCTGCCCGGGATGAGCCAGCCAAACCGCGCGCGCCTTCGCTGCCGACCGCTCGGGAGGTGGCCTGGTTCCGCCAGATGGCGGCCTTCGCGAACGCGGTGAGCAACCTCTCCGGGCAAGCGGCCGCGCCCGGTGGCGCCAAGGCGAAGGCCGCGCTCCGTGACTGCGGGCCGATCTTCCGCTCCTCGGTGGGGCCGGCGCCTACTCGGCGGCAGCGCGCGGCCGCTCAGGCGATCCTCGGGGCGTGTGTCGACTTCCGCCGGGGCGACCTCGCCGACGGCGACCGGGCGCTGAACGCTTCGGGAGGTCGGATCTTCCTGCGCAGCGACGGGCGCGCGCTCCCGCGACGCGGGGGCCTCACGCAGGTGAGCCGCGTGGAACCACGGTTATCCCGCGTGGCTGCAACGCTGACCGGGGTGCCCGGGGCGGTCGTGCGCTGCTGGTCGCTCCCCGACTGGGTCGCGCTGATCGAGGAGCGGGGCGCCTACACCGGCGGCGCCGTCGATCTCCGCGCGGACGGATTCGTCTCGCAGGGCACGCGCGTGAACCTTGCGCCACGGATGTGCGAGCGGCTGACCCGCTTCGTCTATCAGGGCCGCCGCCCCGCCCGCGGGAAGGCAAAGCTCCAGCTGGCGAACACGGTGCTGACGCTCGGGCACGAGACGGTGCACGTCGCGCCCGGCGGCTCGGAGGCGGTTGCGACCTGCTACGGGCTCCAGCGCATACGCCGGGCCGGGGTGCTGCTCGGCGCCTCGCGCGCCTATGCGGACAGCCTCGCCGAGCTCGCATGGAGCGGTCTCTATCCCTACGGCCTGGCCAAGTACCATTCGCCCGAATGCAGGGACGGCGGCAGGCTCGACCTCAACCCGAAGTCGTCGCTCTGGCCCTAACCGGCGCCGCGAGCGGCGCCTGAGCAGCGACCTTCTGTCGGAACCTGGGTCGACCGGTCATTTCAGTCGTACGCCCGGGCATGCCCGGGCGTCCTGAAAGCGGCGCCTTAGCCGCCGATCTGAGACATCGAACGCGAGGCGCGCACAAAGCCGGGGTCGTTGATCTTGTGCTTCAGCTCCTTGTGCCGGACGGCGAAGCGGAGCAGGCGCTCGAGCTCGGCGTCGGGCGCGCCCGCGCGTAGCGGCGTCTTCAGGTCCCACTCGCGCCGCGAGAAGAGGCACGTGCGCAGCTGGCCGTCGGCGGTCAGCCGGATCCGGTCGCAGCTCGAGCAGAACGGCTCCGAGACCGGGTTGACGAAGCCGATCTCGCCCGTGCCGTCGGCGAAGCGGAACCGGCGCGCGGTCGACGAGGCCTTCGCCGGGATCTCCTCCAGAGGCCACCGCTCCTCGATCAGGGCCCGGATCTCGCCGCCGGTGAGCACGTCGTCGCCGCGCCACGACTCGTCCGCGTCGAGCGGCATGAACTCGATGAAGCGGACGATGTACGGCTTGCGCCGCGCCAGCTCGGCCAGGGCCGGTACCTCCTCTTCGGTGAACCCGCGCATTGCAACGCAGTTGACCTTGATCGGCCCGAGCTCCGGGTAGCGCTCGGCCTCCTCGAGCCCGGCGAGCACGCGGTCGAGCGCGTCGCGGCGTGTGATCTCCGAAAAGCGCACGTGCGAGAGCGAGTCCAGCGAGACGTTCAGTCGCCGTAGCCCCGCGTCGACGAGCGGGCCGGCCAGCCGGTCGAGCAGGACGCCGTTCGTGGTCAGCGAGAGGTCGTTCACGCCCGGGATCTCGGCCAGCTGCCGCACGAGCACCGTCAGCTCGCGACGCACCAGCGGCTCACCGCCCGTCAGCCGCACCTCCTCGACGCCCATCGCCGCGAGTACCCGCACGAGCCGGGCGATCTCCTCGAAGCTCAGGAGCTCCTCGCGCTCGAGCCACTCCAGCCCCTCCGCCGGCATGCAGTAGCGGCAGCGGAAGTTGCACTTGTCGGTGACGGAGACGCGGAGGCTCTTGATCTCGCGGCCCCAGGAATCCACGAGCGCTTCCATGCGGAGGAGAGTAGCGACGTTTCGCCGGGCGAAGCGCGGCGAAGGCACCGCTCGCGGCGCCTTCGCCGGTTTTTCGCCGAGCGGAAGCGCCGAGAGCCCTCCTAGACTCGCGCGGTGGCGCTCGTTGCGGTCATCGCGGTCACGATCGTCTGGGGCGTCACCTTCGTCCAGGTGAAGGACGCGATCGAGCTCTACCCGCTGTTCGCGTTTCTGGCCGTGCGCTACGCGATCGCGGCCGGCGTGCTCGGGCTCGTGGGCGGCCTCCGGGTGAGGACGCTCGGTCGCACCGGTCTCGCCGCCGGGGTTGTTCTCGGCGCGCTGCTCGGGCTCGGGATCGGGTTGCAGACCGCGGGTTTGCAGCGCACGACGGTCTCGAGCACCGGCTTCATCACCGGCCTCTACGTGGTCTTCACTCCACTCTTCGCGCTCGTCCTCTTTCGCACGCGCGTGGGCATCGAGGTGTGGACGGGGGTCGCGCTCTCGCTAGTCGGGCTCGGGATGCTCTCGGGCGTGCACGTCGGCTCGACCGCCGGCGACGCGCTCGTGCTCGCCTCGACCTCGGCCCAGGCGCTGCAGATCGTGATGGTGGAGCGCTACGCGAACCGCTACGACGCGATCGCGCTCGTGCTCGTCGAGATGGCGACCTGCTGCGTCGGCTTCCTCGTGATCGCCCTCGCGCTGGGCGACCTCTCGGTCCCGCGCGGCTGGACTGTCTGGAGCGCTCTGCTCGTCACCGGCATCTTCGCGAGCGCGCTCGCCTTCGTGATCCAGATCTGGGCCCAGCGGAGGATGAGCGCGGCGCGAATCGCGCTCGTCTTCTCGCTCGAGACCGTGTTCGCCGGCCTCTTCGGCTACTGGCTCTCGGGCGACCGGCTCGGAGCACTGGGCTGGGGCGGCTGCGCGGCGATCCTCGCCGGGATCGCCTTGGCAGAGCCCGCGGCGGCGGAAGCGCTGCGCCGGCTGGCCGGGCGTCAGCGGGGCGGCGCCGAGACGGCGTAAAGCGCCTCGCTCAGGCGTGCTCCGGCCGGCGTTCGCGCCAGCACGACCACCGCCAGCGCTCGGCCGCCGGTGAACGTCAGCCCGAAGTAGTCGCCCACCATCCGGCCCTGCGAGGTGTCGGCCAGCCAAGTGAGCCGCATCGGGCTGCTGGTCCAGACTCTGCGCCAGCGCTTCCCGCCGGTCACCGAGGTCGCCAGGCCGGCCACGAGCCGGCAGCTCGAGCCGGAGCAATCCGGGCTGGTGAGCGAGTAGAAGGCCAGGGCGAGCCGCGCCTTGAAGCGCGGATCGACGGCGATGGCCGGGAGCACGAAGTCCGCCTTTCCGCGGGACGGCCCGAGCGGGATCCGGACGGGCTTGCTCCAGGCTCCCGGGCGGGGGGAGCGCGAAAGGACGATGTCGTTCCCCGCGCAGGCGCGGCGGAAGCGGCAGTCGCGCCAGGCTGCGTACACGGTGCCCGTACGGTCGACGGCGACCGTGGGGATCGGAGGCGCCCGCAGGTGCCCGGGCCGGAACGAGTAGACACGGAACTTGAACGGCGCCACGCGCTCGCGCGGAGCGAACGACGTGCCGCCGTCGCTCGACCGGACCGCCTTGACGATCGTCCGCTCGAAGAAGACGAGCACGAGCTCGCCGCCGGGCCGGACGATCGGCTCCGCGCTCAGCGTGTCGGTCTCGAAGACGTAGTCGATCGGGAGCCGCACCGGCGGGGCCCAGGTGAGGCCGCCGTCGGTCGAGGTCTGCACGGCGATGCGGACCGGGCCCTGGAAGCCCTGCTGCCCGAACTCGGCATAGGCGAGATAGCAGCGGCCCCGGAACGGGCTCGCCCCCCAGTTGTCGCAGGCCAGCCACTGCTTGTCGAGGGTTTGCGGTGCCGATGCGCGAGCGGTCACGGGAGTCTCCCAGCGCTCGCCGTCGGACGAGCCGCTGACGAAGATCACGTTCTCGTTGCCCGCTCCCGCAAGCGAGGCCACGAGCCAGCGCCCGTGAGCCGAGTCGTAGGCGACGACGGGGTCGCTTGCCGTCACCGAGGGGCCGGCCGGCGTGCTGCTCTCGGTGACTGCGGGCAGGAGCCCGGAGCGCCAGCTGCGCCCGCCGTCGGCAGAGGTGGCGTAGCCGATCGCGCCCGCTCCGCCGCCGAAGTTGCGCCCACCTGGAAGGCCGACACCGTGCGGAGCCCGGACGAGATGCTCGAGGGCTCGACGATCGTCGCGTGCTGCCCGATCGCGCCCGGCGGCAGCGGATCCACCGCGATCCTCGTGACGCGGGGCTTGGGAACGGCGCCGCCGGCTGCGGCGGCTGTCCCAAGAACCAGCAGCACGACCCCGATTCGCCTCAAGCTCGCGAGTCTATGCGGCAGAGGCACTCCCTCACACTTGCTACCATGCGACTGAGATTTTCTCAGCGAGCGAAGGAGAAACCAGCATGGCAAAGACGATCGGCATCGACCTCGGCACGACCAACTCCTGTGTCGGCGTGATCGAGGGCGGCGAGCCGGCGGTCATCCCGAACGCCGAGGGCGGGCGCACCACGCCGTCCGTCGTCGCGTTCACGAACGACGGCCAGCGGCTCGTCGGGGCGCCCGCGAAGCGCCAGCAGGTGACGAACCCCCAGAGCACCATCTTCTCGATCAAGCGCTTCATGGGCCGCAAGTTCGGCGAGGTCTCCGAGGAGATGAAGATCGTGCCGTACGAGGTCGTGGAGGGCCCGAACGGCGACGTGCGGGTCAAGGCCGGCGAGAAGGAGTACGCACCGCCGGAGATCAGCGCGATGATCCTCCAGAAGCTGAAGGCCGACGCCGAGGCGTACCTCGGCGAGACGATCACCGATGCGGTGATCACCGTTCCGGCCTACTTCAACAACGCCCAGCGCGAGGCGACCAAGGACGCCGGCAAGATCGCCGGTCTCAACGTCGTCCGCATCATCAATGAGCCGACCGCGGCGGCGCTCGCCTACGGCCTCGACAAGGAAGCCTCGGACCACACCATCCTCGTCTTCGACCTCGGCGGCGGCACGTTTGACGTATCGGTGCTCGAGCTCGGCGAGGGCGTCTTCGAGGTGAAGGCCACCAACGGCGACAACCACCTCGGGGGCGACAACTTCGACAAGGCGATCGTCGACTGGATGGTGGCGGAGTTCAAGCGCGACCAGGGCATCGACCTCTCGCAGGACAAGATGGCCCTTCAGCGTCTCTACGAGGCCGCCGAGAAGGCGAAGATCGAGCTCTCCTCGACGATGACGACGCAGATCAACCTGCCGTTCGTCACCGCCACACAGGACGGCCCGAAGCACCTCGACCTCCAGCTCACGCGCGCGAAGCTCGACGAGCTGACCGCCGATCTGCTCGAGCGCACCGTCGGTCCGACCAAGCAGGTGCTCGCCGACGCGGGCATCGACGCCTCGAAGATCGACCACGTCGTGCTCGTCGGCGGCATGACCCGCATGCCGGCCGTGCAGGAGAAGGTCAAGTCCCTGATCGGCAAGGACCCGCACAAGGGCGTCAACCCGGACGAGGTCGTCGCCGTCGGCGCGGCCATCCAGGGCGGCGTGCTCAAGGGCGAGGTCAAGGACATCCTGCTCCTCGACGTGACGCCTCTGAGCCTCGGCATCGAGACCAAGGGTGGCGTCTTCACGCGGCTGATCGAGCGCAACACGACCATTCCGACAAAGAAGTCGGAGACGTTCACGACCGCGGAGGACAACCAGCCCTCGGTCGAGGTCCACGTCCTCCAGGGCGAGTCGGAGATGGCGCTCTACAACAAGACCCTCGGCAAGTTCCAGCTCGTCGGCATTCCGCCGGCGCCCCGGGGCATGCCGCAGGTCGAGGTCACCTTCGACATCGACGCGAACGGGATCATCAACGTCTCGGCCAAGGATCTTGGCACCGGCAACGAGCAGCAGATCCGGATCGAGGGCGGCTCGGGGCTCGCCGAGAACGAGGTCGAGCAGATGATCAAGGACGCCGAGGCGCACGCGGACGAGGCGCGGAGGCTGCGCGAGCTCGCGGACGCGAAGAACCAGGCGGAGAGCCTGGCCTACGCGACCGAGAAGAGCCTCAAGGAGCACCGCGAGAAGCTCGACGAGGCCGAGGCCTCGACGATCGAGGGTCGCGTGATGGAGCTCAAGCAGGCGCTCGAGACCGACGACCTGGGCGAGATCCGCGCCAAGACGGACGCGCTCCAGGAGGCCTCGCAGAAGCTCGCCGAGGCGGTGTACGCCCAGGCGGCGGAGGCACAGTCCGCCTCCGGCAACGGCGAGCCGGAGTCCGACGACGAGGTGATCGAGGACGCCGAGGTCGTGGACGAGGAGGCCAAGACCTCCTGATGACCGAGGCAGAGAACACCCCGGTCGAGACCGGGCTCGAAGACCAGTTGGCCGCGCTCGAGGCCGAGCGGGACGAGTACCTGAACGACCTCAAGCGGGTCGCGGCCGAGTTCGAGAACTACCGCAAGCGGGCCGCGCGCGATCAGGAGAGCCTGGTCGCGCGGGCCCACGAGCGGCTGGTCAAGGAGCTCCTGCCGGTCCTCGACGACCTCGAGCGCGCCCTGGCGGCAGCCGAGGAGCACGAGGAGGCCGAGCTCGAGGAGGGCGTGCGGCTCGTGCACCGCGAGCTCAAGGCCGCGCTCGACCGCGAGGGCCTCGCCGAGATCGAGACGAACGGGCACTTCGATCCGCACGTCCACGAGGCGCTGCTCTCGCAGCCCTCGGAAGCGGAGGAGGGCTCCGTGCTCGAGGTGCTGCAGAAGGGCTACAAGCTAGGCGACCGCGTCCTGCGCCCGGCCCGCGTGGTCGTGGCCGCCCCACCGGGAGAGGCCGGTGGCCGTTAAGGACTTCTACGAGACCCTTGGGGTCGCCCGCGGGGCCGCTCAGGACGAGATCAAGAAGGCCTACCGCAAGCTCGCGCGCCAGTATCACCCGGACGCGAACCCAGGCGACGCCTCGGCCGAGGAGCGCTTCAAGGAGGTCCAGCACGCCTACGACGTGCTTTCCGACCCGGAGAAGCGCAAGCAATACGACCGCGTCGGCGCGTCCAACGGCCGCCCGGGGCCCGACGGCTTCCGCTTCGACACCGAGGGCTTCGACCTCGGCGACCTCGGCGACATCTTCGGCGGGCTCTTCGGCGGACGTGCCCAGCAGGCCCAGCGCGGCCAGCGGGGTCGCGACCTCGAGGTCGAGGTCAGGCTCTCCTTCGAGGACTCGCTGAAGGGCGTCGAGACGACGATTCCGGTCGAGCTCGAGACCGCCTGCCGCGAATGCGGCGGCTCGGGCGCGAAGCCCGGGACCGCGCCGAGGCTCTGCCCCGAGTGCCACGGCCGCGGCGTCAAGGCAGAGAGCCAGGGTCTCTTCGCGCTCTCGCAGCCGTGCCCCCGCTGCCGGGGCAACGGCACCGTGATCGAGGACCCGTGCCCGAACTGCCGCGGCACCGGCCGCGAGCGCCGCACCAAGCGCTACACGGTCAAGATTCCCGCGGGGGTGAAGGACGGCTCGCGGATCCGCCTGCGCGGCAAGGGCGAGGCGGGCTGGGGCGGCGCCGAGGCGGGCGACCTGTTCGTCATGACGCGCGTCGCGCCCTCGAAGCTCTACACCCGCCGTGGCGACGACCTCGTCGTGGACGTGCCGGTCACCTACCCGGAAGCGGCCCTCGGCGCGACCGTCGAGGTGCCGACCCCCGACGGCCAGGTGACGGTCAAGGTCAGGCACGGCACCGAGGACGGAACCCTCCTGCGCGTGAAGGGCAAGGGCGCGCCCAAGCTGAAGGGCTCCGGCAGGGGCGACCTGCTCGCGCGGGTGAAGCTGGTGGTGCCGAAGAAGCTGAGCAAGAAGGAGCGCGAGGCGGTCGAGGCGCTGCAGCAGGCCTCCCGCGGAAACCCGCGTGAGGGATTGAGGTCGTGAAGAAGGCGTTCTCCTTCGGGATCGTCTCGCTCGTTGCGGGGACCGTGCTGTACGTCGCAATGACGCTCGTGGCTTTGAACTACTACGACGAGCAGCCCCGGCCTGCCTGGCTGACGACCTTCTGGATGATCGGCGTCGCGTTGGTGGTCGTCGGTCTGCTGGTGATGGTCAACGGCGCGGTGCGGGCCTTCCGGGAGCGGGCGTGATGGACGACCGGCCGCGCTACATGATCTCCGTCGCAGCCGAGCTCGTCGGGATGCATCCCCAGACCCTGCGCGTGTACGAGGAGAAGGGGCTCGTGCGACCGAAGCGCACCGCTGGGAACACACGCCTCTACTCCGAGGCGGACCTCGAGCGGCTGCGGCTGATCCAGCGGCTGACGACCGAGCTCGGGCTCAACCTCGCCGGCGTCGAGGCCGTGCTCGACCTAGAGGAGCAGCTCCGGCGGATGCGGGCTCGGCTCGAGAGGCTCGAGCACGAGATGCGCGACGCCATCCAGCAGGTGCATCGGCAATACCGGCGCGAGCTCGTGCTCTATGACCCGTCCCAGCTACCCGTACAGAGACGATGGACTTCAACAAGCTGACCCTGAAATCACAGGAGGCGGTTGCCGCCGCCCAGGAGCTCGCACGCCAGATGGGCAACCCCGAGCTCTATCCCGAGCACCTGCTGCTCGCGCTGCTCGACCAGGAGCTGCCGCAGCAGCTGGCTCCCGACGCGTCCGAGCTGCGCGCGCAGGCCGAGGCGGCGCTGCGCGGCAAGCCCGCGACCCAGGGCGCACAGCAGCAGCCGCAGGTCTCGGCGGCGCTCTCGCGCGTGCTCGACAAGGCCTCCAACGAGGCGAAGCGCCTCGAAGATGACTACATCTCGACCGAGCACCTGCTGCTCGCGCTCGAGGTCGTCCCGCGCGAGGCGCTGCTCGAGCAGATCGCCCAGGTGCGAGGCGGCCAGCGCGTCACCTCACAGGATCCCGAAGGCACCTACCAGGCGCTGGAGCGCTTCGGCCGCGACCTGACCGAGCTCGCGGAGCATGGGAAGCTCGACCCGGTCATCGGCCGGGACGAGGAGATCCGCAGGGTGATCCAGGTGCTGTCGCGACGGACGAAGAACAACCCGGTGCTGATTGGCGATCCCGGCGTCGGCAAGACGGCGATCGTCGAGGGGCTCGCCCAGCGCATCGTGGCCGGCGATGTGCCGGAGGGTCTGAAGGGCAAGCGCGTCTGGGCGCTCGACATCGGCTCGATGCTGGCCGGCTCCAAGTACCGCGGCGAGTTCGAGGAGCGGCTCAAGGCCGTGCTCACCGAGGTGCAAAACGCGGCCGGCGAGCTGATCCTCTTCATCGACGAGCTGCACACGATCGTCGGGGCGGGCGCGGCCGAGGGCGCCGTCGACGCGGCCAACATGCTCAAGCCGATGCTGGCGCGCGGCGAGCTGCGCGCGATCGGCGCGACGACGCTCGACGAGTACCGCAAGCACATCGAGAAGGACGCGGCGCTCGAGCGCCGCTTCCAGCCGGTCTTCGTCGGCGAGCCGTCGGTGACGGACACGATCGCCATCCTGCGCGGCCTCAAGGAGCGCTACGAGGCGCACCACGGCGTGCGCATCCGGGACGCGGCGCTGGTCGCGGCAGCCGTGCTCTCCGACCGCTACATCGCCGACCGCTTCCTGCCCGACAAGGCGATCGACCTCGTCGACGAGGCGGCCTCGCGCCTGCGCATGGAGATCGACTCTTCGCCGCTCGAGCTCGACGAGGCCGAACGTCGCGTGCGCCAGCTCGAGATCGAGCTCGCCGCGATGGCGAAGGAGTCCAAGGAGGTGCGCGAGCCCCTCGAGCGCGACCTCGCCGAAGCGCAGGAGCGTCGCAACGAGCTGGCCGCCCGCTGGAGCAAGGAGCGGGAGCAGCTCGAGCGCGTCAAGGAGATCACCCGCCGGATCGACGAGCTGCGGATGGAGGCCGAGCGCGCCGAGCGCAACGGCGACCTGCAGCGCGTGGCGGAGATCCGGTACGGCGAGCTGCCGGCCCTCGAGCAGGAGCTCGCCGAGCGTGAAGCCGGGGCCGAGCCGGGATTCGAGCCGATGGTCAAGGAAGAAGTTGACGAGGACGACGTCGCCACGGTCGTCGCGCGCTGGACCGGGATCCCGGTCGACCGGCTACTCGAGGGCGAGACGGAGAAACTGATCCACATGGAGGAGCGCCTGCACGAGCGTGTCGTCGGACAGGACGAGGCGGTCGAGGCGGTCGCCAACGCGCTCCGCCGTGCCCGCTCCGGGCTGCAAGACCCGAACCGGCCGATCGGTTCGTTTGTCTTCCTCGGCCCGACCGGGGTCGGCAAGACCGAGCTCGCCCGCGCGCTCGCGGAGTTCATGTTCGACGACGAGCGGGCCATGCTCCGGGTCGACATGTCTGAGTACATGGAGAAGCACTCGGTCTCTCGCCTCGTCGGCGCGCCGCCCGGCTACGTCGGCTACGACGAGGGCGGCCAGCTGACCGAGGCTGTTCGGCGACGGCCCTACTCGGTCGTGCTTCTCGACGAGATCGAGAAGGCGCACCCCGACGTCTTCAACATCCTCCTGCAGATCCTCGACGACGGGCGCCTGACCGACGGGCAGGGCCGTACCGTGGACTTCCGCAACACCGTCCTGATCATGACCTCGAACGTGCGCTCGGCCGAGGCGATGCGCGAGGTCTTCCGGCCCGAGTTTCTGAACCGGATCGACGAGATCGTCGAGTTCCACCCGCTCAGCAAGGAGCAGATCGGCGAGATCGTCGAGCTGCAGCTGCAGCGCGTGGCGGCGCGCCTGGCCGAGCGAGGCCTGCGGCTCGAGCTGACCGATTCGGCCAAGGAGCTCCTCGCCGAGGCCGGCTGGGACCCGACCTACGGCGCCCGCCCGCTCAAGCGCGCGATCCAGCGGCTGCTGGAGAACCCGCTCGCACTGAGGCTTCTCGAGGGCGAGTTCGCCGAGGGCGACGTCGTCCATGTGGACGCGAAGGACGGCGAGCTCAGCTTCGAGAAGGCCGCTGCCGCCGAGCCTGCCGCGGCCTAGGCCGTTACCGTAGCGCCGTGGCAAGGAGGGATACCAAGAAGCCGCTGCCGCCGCCGCTGCCGCCGGAGACGCGGACGGTTGGGCAGGTCGTGGCCGAGGCGCTCCGCCTCTACGGGCGACGTTTCTGGCCCTGCTTTGCGCTCGGTGCGCCGATCGGGGTCTTCGGTGCGCTGCTGCCGGCGCTGGACGGCAGGACGAAGGAGGTCGTCAGCCTCGCCGTCGGCGTGCCGCTCGTAACCCTCTCGTACATGGGCGCCTCGGTGATCGTCTCCGGGCGAGCTGCGGAACGGCGCCGGCTGGTGACGGCCTTCCTGGTCGGCTTGATCGTCTTCCTGCCGTTTCCGGCGCTCGTCTACTTCTACGTCCTGCCTGCGATCGCGTGGCTGGCGCTCGTCGGCCTCTGCGTTCCGGCGGCGATCGTCGAGGGAGGCGACTTCGCCGCCTCGCTGAAGCGCGGGTACCGGCTCGGGCGGGCGGACTACGTCCACTCGCTCGGCTCGATGGCGACGCTGGGGATCACCTTCTACCTGAGCACGCGGGTGATGGCCGTCGCGATCAACGCGGGCAGCGGCCAGGCCGCCGACATCGCGCGCCCGCTCGCCGAAGGGATCCTCTGGCCCGTCGTCGTGCTCGGATCGAGCCTGCTCTACTTCGACCAGGCGGCGCGGTTAGAGTCGGGCCCCCGACCGAGGAGGAGCCGCGATGCCGACCTACATCATGCTCACGAGCCTGACCGCCCAGGGCGTGCAGACGCTGAAGGCGAACCCCGACCGGCTGCGGGAGGTCAACCGTGACGTCGAGGAGCTGGGCGCCAAGGTGCTGCACCAATGGGCGACGCTCGGTCCGTTCGACTTCATCAACGTTGTCGAGGCGCCCGACGCAGAGACGATCGCCCGCGTTTCGGTGGCGCTCGGCGCCCGCGGGAGCGCGAAGCTCCAGACGCTGACGGCGCTCTCGATCGACGAGTTCCTCGGCTCCGTCACGTAGCGACCGCGACCTCGGCCGCCAGGCCCGCGTTCGCCACGATCAGGTCACGATTGACCGCGAGCGTGCGTCCCTCGCTGCGCTCGTGCAGGGACGAGAGGACGAACGGGGTCACCTCCTGGCCCGAGACTCCTTGCTCGGCCGCGGCCCGTAGCGCCTCCTCGATCAGCTCGTCCGCATCCTCGATCGTCTCGTCCGCCGGGCGGCCCAGGAGGAGGGCTGCGCCGCCGAGTCCCCAGTGCGCGGCCGCGACACGCGCCGCCTCTGCCGCCGACTCGACCCGAGCCGAGACCGGCGGCCCACCGCCGGGGCTGTAGAAGCGGGGCAGCTCGTCGGTGCGGAAGCCGAGCGTCGGCACGCCGAGGGTCTCGAGCAGCTCGGCGGTGGCGGGCACGTCCAGCAGCGACTTCACGCCGGAGGAGACGACGAGCGCCTGTGTCCGCGCGAGCTCGGCGAGGTCGGCAGAGACGTCGGGCCTCTCGGCGTAGCCCCGGTGGACGCCGCCGATCCCGCCCGTGCCCATGAAGCGGATGCCGGCGAGTCGGCTGGCGGTGAGTGTGCCGCCGACGGTGGTTGCTCCGAGCGCACCCTGCGCGACGCAAGCGGCGAGGTCGCGCGGGCCTGCCTTGCGCGCCTCCGACCCGGCCTCGCCGAAGCGCGCGAGCTCCTCCTCGTTGAGCCCGACCACCACCGCGCCGTCGAGAACCCCGACCGTTGCGGGCACGGCCCCCTTCGACCTGACCTGCGCCTCGGCTTCGAGCCCCACCTCCACCCCCACCCCGGGTGGGAAACCGTGTGCGACGAGAGTAGTCTCGAGCGCGACCACCGGGCCGCCCTCGTGGAGAGCTTCTGACACCTCCGGCGCGATTCGGAGCAGATCGGTCACTCGCCACGCCCCAGCTTTGTGCGGGCTCGCTCAGAAGAGGTTGACGCCTTCCAAGAAGGGTGAAGCCGGACGTGTAGCGTGGTCACGGAACCGCCCCGAGCTGCTCGACACAGCGCGCAGCCGCTGTGAGGCCGAGCTCGATTCCGCCGACGAGGAACCCGGCCGCAAGGGCATCACCCGCGCCGGTCGTATCAACGACCTCGGAGCCGAGTGGCGGGTGAGCCTCGACCCCCACCGCAGTCCGCACCTCGACTCCGCGGGAGCCGCGCTTGACGATCGCGGTCTCTGCCAGCGCGTAGGCGCCGCCGACCATCTCCCACTCCGGCTCGTTGGCAAAGACGACATCGGCGCCGAGCGCATCGAGGTTCCCCCGGAAGCGCTCGGCCCCGTAGTCGCGGATCGAGCTCCAGGACGAGAGGTCGACGCTGACCGCCGCGCCGCGCGCCCGCGCCAAACGGGCGGCGGCGAGCGCAGCCTCGGCGATCGGCTCGGCGAGCAGGCTGTAGCCGGAGATGTGCAGCCAAGCGCAGCCGTCGAACCACGCCGGCTCGAGCTCGTCGGGCGCCAGCTCCGGCGAGACGCCGCGGTCCGTTGCCATCGTCCGTTCGCCGTCGCCACGGACGAGTGCGACCACGACGCCTGTCCTGCCCTCGGCGAGAGGCCCCACGAGCTCGACGTTGCGCGCCTCCAGCAACGACCGCGCCAGGGCTCCCGCCTCGTCGTCGGCACGCTTCGCCACGCAACGGGCCTCCGAGCCGAGCTCCGCCGCCCAGGCGGCCACATTGGCGGCCTGGCCGCCGGTGGAGAGGCGCGTTTCGACCGGGCTGTCGGCGCCGGGGGCGAGCGGCTGCGCCGTCCGGACGACCACGTCGAGCAGCAGATCGCCGAGCGTGCAGATCACCAAGGCGCCGCTTGTGGTGCCGTCGTCAGGACGTGCGGGCTCTGCCCGTACGTCCGTCTGAAATGACCGGTCGACCCGATTGGGCTAATCACAAACGGCGTCGAACGCGCCCCTCGCGGTGCCGACCTCGGGACGTAAGGGCGATGCCTGTGCGTCCGTCTGAGATAACTGGTCGATCCGACTGCGTTCATCGTGGCGTCGTACCTACAATCGTGGCATGGACAGGGAATCGCAGTCGAGACGCCTGCGGTCGTTCTTGATCGGCGGGCTCGTGGGCGCCTCCGCGGTGCTCGCCGCCGCCCGACGCAAACGCCCCCGTGCACGACAGACCCCACCCGGGCTCGCGGCCTTCGAGGACGCGCCCTGCTACCGCGAGACCCTGGAGCGCGAGCGGGCGTCGTAAGCCCCCGGCGCTATCCTTTGCTAGAGGCGTTTTCTATGAGCTCAAATGGATCGATCGGTCATTTCAGACGGACGCGCGGGCAGAGCCCGCACGTCCTGACGACGGCACCGCGAGCGGCGCCTTAGTGCCGATCTACGAGTACCGGTGTCCTCAGGGGCACGTGTTCGAGCTCCTTCAGCCGATGGGCGACCCTCAGCCGACGGTGTGCGAGGTGTGTGGCGAGGGCCCCGTAGAGCGCGTGCTCTACCCGGTGGCGGTGCACTTCAAGGGCTCGGGCTTCTACTCGACCGACTACGGCCGCGGCGGGCGGAAGAAGGACTCCGGCTCCTCCGAGGATGGCGCCGGCTCTGCTGATGGCGACGGAGGCGGCGGGGGCGCCGAGAAGAAGAAGGAAAAGAAGGAAGCCGCCGAGGCTTAGGAGCCGGGTGCCCGGCTGCCGAGGAAGCAGCCCGGCGGATACGTGTCGCCGCTCGGCGCAGGAGGCTGCACCGCAGCGCGGCCGAGCACCATCAAGATCACCTTCGCGTTGTCCTCGCTCGGCGTGATGTCGCCTCCGGTCGAGGTGCCGCCGAGCCGGCAGTGGATCGTGCGGCCCGCGCGGACCTTGACCCAGCCGAGCGCGAGGAACTGGTTCGCGGAGAGGTCGGTGGCCAGCGGCTTCATCAGGTCGCCGCCGATCAAGGGCATGCGCATGAAGGTGTCGAAGCTCGCAAGCTTGCTCATCAGCGCCTGGATCACCTGTTGGTTGCGCTCGCCGCGCGTGATATCGCTCTCCGCGGGATTGAGCAGGTTCTTGCGGACGCGAGAGTAGATCAACGCGCGGCGTCCGGTCAGGTGCTGGTTGCCCTTGGCGAAGCGCCAGCCCGGCCAGCGGGCACATCGCGCCTCGGTGCCGTAGGGACAGTCGAACTTGGAGAGGATCGGGCGCGTGACGGTGACGTCGATGCCGCCGATCTTGTCGATCAGATCCTTGAACTCGCCGAAGTTCACGACCACGAGGTGGTTGACCGGGAGGTCCGTGTAGGCCGAGACGGTTCGCGCCGCCAGCCGCGGCCCGCCGATCTGGAAGGCGGTGGTGATCTTGTTCGCGCCGTAGCCGGGGATTTCGACGCGGAGGTCGCGTGGGATCGAGAGGTAGTAGAGCCGCCCGTGGTCGGGGTCGGTACGTAGGAGCGTGATCGAGTCGGAGTGCCGGTCGCCGCTGCGCGAGGCCGCGAGCGAGTGGTCGGTCCCGAGCAGCAGGATCGAGCTCGGGTTCGAGAGCATGGAGCCCTTGTCCGGCGCGAGGGCCGCCTGGGCGGGCTTCGGCAATCGCTTGTTCGCGGCGGACACGCCTCCACGGAAGGTCAGGTAGCCGAGCACGCCCCAGACGAGGAAGAAGAGGACGATCAGCACGATCGCGATCGTGATCTCCCGGCCCCAGCGGATGCGGCGAGGGCGGCGGGTGGTCGGCTTCGGCCCCGGCCCGCGGTAGCGGCTCTTTCCGTCGCGCTCGGGGCGGCCCCGGGGCGGGGCTTTCTCAGGCCCGCCGACCGTCGGGACGCGTCCCTTGGTGCGACCGCCGCGGTAGAGGCGATACGGCTTCTCTCCACCGGGCGAGGCCATTCGGCGGCGTATGGTAGCCGTGCGTGCAGCCGCTTCGGGTCATCGGCGTCGACGTCGGGGGGACGAAGACCCTCTTTGCCGTCGTCACTCGAGAGGGTGCGATCGAGGCCCGGCTCGAGCGCCACACGGTGGTTTCGACGCAGGAGGCGCTCCTGGCTGAGCTGGACAGCGGTGTCGAGGAGTTGCGGGCGGCCCATCCCGACACGGCTGCGCTCGGGTTCGGCATCCCGTCACGCATCGACCAGCGCAGCGGGCGGGCGGTCGCCTCGGTGAACATCCCGCTCACGGACCTCGCCTTTCGCGACCGGATGCGCGATCGGCACGGGCTGCCGGTAGCGATCGACAACGACGGGAACGCGGCCGCGATAGCCGAGTGGAAGACGGGCGCCGCGCGCGGAGCGAGCTACGTGGTGATGCTCACGCTCGGCACGGGCGTCGGCGGCGGCCTGATCCTGGACGGACAGCCGTACCGCGGCGCGACCGGGAGCGGGGCGGAGCTCGGTCACATCGTGATCGACTTCGACGGGCCTCTCTGCGGGTGCGGGGGCCGCGGCCACCTCGAGGCGGTCGCTTCCGGGAAGGCAGCAGGCAGGGTGGCACACGAGCTTTACGGCGACAAGGGCGACGCGCGGGAGCTCGAGCGCCGTGCGGAGGCCGGGGAGGAAGAGGCGGTCGAGGCGATGGCGGAGATCGGCCGGCTCCTTGGCGCGGGGATCGCGAGCCTGGTCAACATCTTCGAGCCGGAGCGCGTCGTGATCGGCGGCGGCTTCGGTGCCGCCGGCGAGCTTCTGCTGGGCCCCGCGCGCGAGGTGCTGGCCCGCGACGGCTTAGCTCCCGCGCGTGAGACGGTCAAGATCGTGCCTGCGCAGCTCGGGGCCGACGCAGGCGCGATCGGTGCCGGGATGATCGCCTTCGAGGCGCTCGACTCCGGGAGCTGAGTCGTGCCCCTCGCGGTCTGCGCGACCCCGATCGGCAACCTCGAGGACGTTACGCTGCGAGTGCTGCGCGAGCTTGCCGAGGCCGAGCTCGTCCTCTGCGAGGACAGCAGGCACACGCGGGGCCTCCTCGAGCGCCACGGCATCCGGGCGCGCCTGCTCTCCTACCACGAGCACAACGAGGCGAAGCGAACGGCGGAGATTCTGCCGCGGCTCCAGGCCGGCGAGCGGGTGGCGCTGGTCAGCGACGCAGGGTTGCCCGGGATCAACGACCCCGGCGCGCGGCTGATCGCCGCGGCGCACGAACTCGGGGTGCCGGTGACCGTTCTGCCGGGCGCCTCGGCTGTCGAGACGGCGCTCGTGGCGAGTGGGCTCATCTCCGAGCGGTACCAGTTCATCGGCTACCTGCCTCGCGGCGAGCGCGCGCTGGAGCAGCTGGCGGAGGAGCTCGCGCGTTGGCCCTGGGCGGTCGTCGGATTCGAGTCGCCTCGGCGGTTGCCCAGCTCGCTGGCGGTCCTCGCGCGCGTGATCCCCGGGCGCTCGGCGTCGGTCTGCCGCGAGCTGACAAAGCGCTTCGAGGAGGTTGTGCGCGGGACGGTGATCGAGCTTGCGACGCGGTTTGCCGAGCCGCCGAAGGGCGAGGTGACGCTCGTGCTCGGCGCGTCGCCGGCGGCCGCGGCAGACGAGAGCGGCGCAGCGGAGGCAGTCGCCGAGCTCGTGGCGGCGGGGCTGCCTCGGCGGCAGGCGGCCGAGCTGGTCTCCGGCTTGACCGGGGTGGCCCGCAACCGACTCTACCGCTCCTCGCTGTAGTCAGAGTTGACAACGCGCTACAGCCCTGCTACTTTTGACGACCGTTGGCACAACTGACAACGAGGAGGTGTCCGGTGCCGCTTAGACTGCTTCTCTGCGCAACGATCGTGACCGCGCTTGCCGTACCTGCATCCGCCCTCGGCTGGGCGTGGCCCGTGCAAGGACCGGTGCTGCGGCCGTTCCTGCTGGGCGACGACCCGTACGCAGCCGGACAGCATCGCGGGATCGACATCGGCGCCGCGCGCGGCACGCCGGTGCTCGCGCCGGCGGCCGGGGTCGTCTCGTTCGCCGGCACCGTGCCGGTGGGCGGCCGCACCGTCTCGATCCGGACGCAGGACGGCTATTCGGTCACTCTCCTGCATCTCGGCGAGGTGGCGGTCAGGCGCGGGGAGTCTGTGGCTGAGGGCAGTCTCGTCGGGATCGTCGGCCCGAGCGGTGAGGCCGAGCTCCCGGTGCCCTACGTCTACCTCGGCGTGCGTCGGAGCGCCGAGCCGAACGGATACCTCGACCCGCTGCTGCTCCTGCCGACCGAGATCGCGCCGGTCGGCCCGCCCGCGACCGGCGAACAGCTCACTCCGTCGGTCGCGCCTGCGCCGCAGGTGGTCCCCTCGAGGCCGGCCGGGACGATGCCGACGCCTGCACCGGAGCAGGCGCGGCCGCAGCCGCCGGAGGCGACAACGGGGGTGGCAGCCGCCTTTCCCGCTCGCCCAAGCGCGACCGTTCGCGCGGCCGGGCCCACCGAGGCTCCGTTGCAGGCGACCCACGGGCGAGCGCTCGGCGAGAGCAGCTCCCCGCCGGTGCGGGCTTTCCGCGAGCGCGGTGAACCCGTCTCGTCGCGCAAGCGCGGGCAACCGGCTCCCCGCGTGCAGGCTCGGCCGGACCGGAACGGAGCGCGCGTGCGGGTGCATAGCAAGCGAGCGGCCGCCGAAGCGATTGAGTCGCGTCGTGCATCGGCCTCGCGGCCGTCAGCCTCCCGGCCGTCGGGTGAATCAGCGGGCGGCGGCCTTTCCTTCGCCCCGGTCGGCGCGGCCGTCGCTGTGTTCGTGCTGGCCCTCTGCCTGCGTCTGCGGGTGTGGCGCCGAGGTCGGGCGGTCCCGGCGGGGAGCCAGGGGAGGGTTCGTATCATTGACGCGAATGAACTTCTACCTCACGACCCCCATCTACTACGTCAACGCGACGCCTCACATCGGTCATGCGTACACCACGATCGCGGCCGATGTGCTTGTGCGACACCATCGACAGCGCGGCGAGGAGACGTTCTTCCTCACCGGCACGGACGAGAACGCGTCCAAGGTCTATCGCGTCGCCGAGGAGCAGGGTCTCGACCCGAAGACGTACGTCGACGAGATCGTCGAGCACTGGCGCGAGCTGCCTAGGCGAGTCAATGCCGACTACGACTTCTTCATCCGCACCACCGACGAGGGCCACACGCGCTTCGTCCGGGAGTTCCTGCAGCGGATCTATGACAACGGCGACATCTACCAGGACGTCTACTCCGGCCTGTACTGCGTGGGCTGCGAGGAGTTCAAGAGCGAGGCCGATCTCGTCGACGGGCTCTGCCCCGAGCATGGCATCCCGCCGGAGCGCATCGAAGAGAAGAACTACTTCTTCCGGCTCTCCGCCTATCAGGCGCGTCTGCTCGAGCTCTACGACGAGCGGCCCGACTTCGTTCTGCCGCGCAACCGCTACAACGAGGCGCGCAGCTTCATCGAGGGCGGGCTGTCCGATTTCAGCGTCAGCCGCGCGGGCCAGCCATGGGGCATTCCGATCCCATGGGACGAGGAGCAGGTCACCTATGTCTGGGTAGACGCCCTGATCAACTACCTGAGCGCGCTCACCTACGCCCACGAGGGCGAGGATCTGCAGGAGCGGTTCTGGCCGCACGTCCACCACCTGCTTGGCAAGGACATCCTCCGCTTCCACTGCGTCTACTGGCCCGCGCTCCTGCTGGCGGCGGGCTACGAGGTGCCGCAGCAGCTGTTCGTGCACGGCTGGCTCCTGCTCGACGATCGCAAGATCTCGAAGTCGCTCGGGAACGCGCTCGACCCGCTCGATCTCGTGGACGTCTACGGCGCCGATCCGGTGCGCTTCTGGGCCTTGCGCTCGGTCTCGTTCGGTCAAGACGGTACGGCCTCGCTCGACAGCCTCCACGAGCGCTACGAGCGCGAGCTCGCAAACGATCTCGGCAACCTCGTCTCGCGGACGACGGCGATGATCGCGCGCTACCGCGACGGCCGGATCGAGCCGGGCGAGCCGAACACCGAGCTCGCTTCCGTGTTGGAAGCTCTGCGCGCGAAGCTCGTCGAGCGCTTTGATGCATACGACCTGACCGGCGCGCTCGAGGACGTGTGGGAGGTCGTGCGCTGGCTGAACCGCCACGTCGAGTCGACCGCGCCCTGGCAGCTCGCCAAGGACGAGGCCCGTGCGGCCGACCTCGACCGCGTCCTCTACGACCTCGCCGACGGCGTCCGCGCGGTTGCGGTCGCCCTCGCGCCCTACCTTCCGGAAACCACGCCCCGCATCCTCGGCGCACTAGGCCAGCCGCTGGAGCTGGACCTCGACCGGGTCGCGGCCGGCCGCACACCGGAGACCGAGGGAATCGGGCCCGCCGCGCCGCTCTTCCCGCGCGTCGACCTGCCGACCGCCGCGGCTTGATCGACACGCACGCGCACCTCGACGCGTGCGCCGAGCCGGCGGCGGAGGTCGTGGAGCGGGCGCGCGCGGCGGGCGTGGGACGGATCGTCGCGGTCGGCTCGGGCTTGAATTCCTGCCGCGAGACCCTCGCGATCGCCGAGCGGGAGCAAGGAGTCTTCGCTGCGCTCGGGATCCATCCACACCAGGCCGGCGAAGACGACGCCCTTCGCCTGGAGGAGCTCCGTGAGCTGCTCGGCCACGAGCGCGCGGTCGCGGTCGGCGAAACCGGGCTCGACTTCTACCGCGACTACGCGCCGCGTGACCGCCAGCACGAACTCTTCGAGCGCCAGCTCGCCCTCGCCACCGAGCTCGGCAAGGCCGTCGTCGTCCATACGCGCTCGGCCTCGGCCGAGACCGCCGAGGCGCTCGAGCGCTTCCAGGGCACCGTCGTCCTCCACTGCTTCTCGGCCCCGGAGCTCCTGCCGGTCGCACTCGAACGTCGCTACTACCTCTCCTTCGCCGGCAACGTCACCTACCCCAACGCCGAAGAACTGCGAGAGGTGGCGCGACAGGTTCCAGCCGACCGGCTGCTCGTCGAGACGGACAGCCCCTACCTCTCGCCCCAGCCGCGCCGCGGGCGCCCGAACGAGCCCGCCAACGTCGTCCATACCGCAGCCGCGCTGGCGGAGGCGCGCGGGGACGACGCAAACGAGCTCGCCGTGCGCCTCGAGGCCAACGCCGCGGCCGCCTTCTCGCTCGCATGACCGGTTCTGCCGCCAAGAAGGAGCTCGGCCAGCACTTCCTGGTCGACGAGAACCTGCTCGGCGTGATCGGGCGGCTGGCGGAGCTCGGCCCCGACGATGTCGTGCTTGAGATCGGTCCGGGTCTTGGCGTCCTCACCGCGTACCTGGCCGATCGCACCCGCCACGTCCACGCCGTCGAGCTCGACCGCTCGCTCGAGCCGCGCCTCCGCGAGGGCCTCGCGGGCCGGCCGAACGTCGAGCTCCACTTCGGCGACGCGCTCCGGCTCGACCTCGCTGCGCTGGAGCCGAAGCCGACGAAGCTCGTCTCGAACCTGCCTTACAACATCGCCACGCCGCTCGTGGCGGAGAGTCTCGACGGCCTCCCGGGCATCGAGCTCTGGTGCGTGATGGTGCAGCGTGAGGTCGCCGATCGCTTCTTCGCTCAGGCCTCGACGAAGTCGTACGGCGCTGTCTCGGTGCTGATCCAGCTCGTCGCGGAGCGAACCGGCTTCCACCCGGTCTCGCGCACGGCCTTCCGGCCGCGCCCCAACGTCGATTCGGCGCTCGTCGCCTTTCGTCGACGAACCGCGTACGGCGACTGGGATCGCCAGTGGGTGAAGCAAGTCGTCGGTGCGGCGTTCGCACATCGGCGCAAGCGCCTTCCGAACTCACTCGAGCTGGCCGGGGTCTCCACCCGCGAGCGGGCGGACGCCGCCCTCGAGGCAATCGGGCGCGATCCAGGCGTTCGCGCGGAAGAGCTGGGCCCGCCCGAGTTCGTGGCGCTCGCCGAAGCGCTCGGCCGATGAGACGCGCTCCGGCGACTGCCAAGCTGAACCTCGCGCTCGTCGTCGGCCCGCGCCGCGAGGACGGCCGTCACGAGCTGGTGACGGTGCTACAGCGCCTCGACCTCGCCGACCGGATCTCGGTTGAGCCGGCAGCGCAGCTCTGCGTGAAGGGCTTCCCGGAGGACACGCTCGTTCGGAGCGCGCTCGAGAGCCTCGCCGCCGCTGCCGGAGCCGAGCCGCGCTGGGAGGCGAGGATCTGGAAGAAGGTTCCGATCGCGGCGGGCCTCGGAGGCGGCAGCTCGGATGCGGCCACCGCTCTCAAGCTGGCCAACGAGACCCTCCCCGAGCCGCTCCCGCTCGAGGCTTTGGCGGAGCTCGCCGCGAGCCTCGGCTCCGACGTGCCCTTCTTCCTCACCTCGGGGCCACAGCTCGGCCGGGGTACCGGGACCGACCTGACCCCTCTAGAGCTACCCCAGGACTACTGGGTCGTGCTCGTCCTGCCGCTTGAAGCACGCAAGAGCTCGACCGCCGAGGTCTACGCGGATTTCGACGCACGCCGCGGGGCAGAAGGCTTCGACACGCGGCGCGGGGTCCTGGACGGCGCGCTCGCGCGGGTGCGCCGGCCTCGGGATCTCGCCGCCTTGCCCCGGAACGACCTGGCGTCTTCACCGCTCGCCACGGAGCTCTCCGCCTTGGGTGCGTTTCGCGCCGACGTCAGCGGAGCGGGCCCGGGGGTGTACGGCCTCTTCCACCACCGGGAACAGGCGTCGAAGGCGGAGCGCGCGCTGCGGGCCCGCGGCAAGACCTGGATCACGGTCCCCACTTGGTACGGTTGACGCATGGCTTCGGATGAGTTCATCGAGCCCCGGAGCGTCATTGAGCACGGCACGACGCGGACCGGTCGCTGGCTGAAGGCCCGACGCATACGCATCGCCCTCTGGATCGCCGTGATCGAGGGCGTGATCGTCGCGCTTGCGCACGACTTCTCGCGCTGGACCGTGATCGCGATTGCGATTCCGGTGCTCGCGCTCTACGTCTTCTGGGGACGCCACGCCCGATCCGACACCGCGCGGCAGTTCACCTGGATCGCCGGTGCCTCGCAGGCACTTGCGGTCATCGTCGTGATCATGGCGTTCATCCTCAACTGGCTCGCCCTCATCCTGGCGGGGGTCTTCGCGGCGATCGCGCTCCTGTTTTTGTTCGGCGACCGAGGCTAAGCTGCCGCCGACATGGTGGGGCGTAGCCAAGTGGTAAGGCAGCGGGTTTTGGTCCCGCGATCCCAGGTTCGAATCCTGGCGCCCCAGCCATCTTCTCCGACGCTTTCCGATTCGTGATTCGTAGCCCTGGACACCTCCAACAGCCGGGGTTAGACGGCTCCAGCGGCAAAGCCGCCGCGGCCTCCAGACGGCATCGCAAGCGACGCCTCAGGTGACCGAGCCGAAGCTCGCAGCCGTCGTCCTAGCCGCCGGCCTCGGCACGCGCATGCGCTCCGAGACGCCGAAGCACCTGCACCCGCTGCTCGGGCGCCGCCTCGTCGACTGGGTGGTCGAGGCCGTCCGCGAGCTGGGGCCCGAGCCGCTCGTCGTCGTCGCCTCGCCCGGCTCGGAGGACACGTTCGAGGAGGTCGAGATCGCCGTGCAGGTCGAGCCCCGCGGCACCGGCGACGCGGCCGCTGCCGCCCGCGAGGCGCTGGCCCGCTTCGAGGGCGACGTGCTGGTGGTCACCGGCGATGCCGCCGCGATCAGCAGCGAGCTGCTCGGGCGGCTCCTCGAGACACACAGGCGTGAAGGCGCGACCGCGACCGTGCTCTCCTTCGAGCCCGCAGAGCCCGGCGCCTATGGGCGCGTCGTCCGCAACGCCGAGGGGGCGCTCGAGGCGATCGTCGAGGCCGGCGACGCCGATGAGGACGAGCTCGCGCTACGCGAGGTCAACTCCTCGATCTACGTCTTCGCCGCCGACAAGCTCTGGCCCGCGCTCGAGCGGCTCCGCCCGGAGAACGCCCAGGGCGAGCTCTACCTGACCGACACCGTCCGCGACCTTGCGGGGAGCGGCGAGCGGGTCGCCGTCCATACCGCCGAGGATCCGGCCGAGGTCGAGGGCGTGAACACCCGCGCCGAGCTCGCGGCTGCGGCCGCCCTGCTACGCGACCGGGTCAACCGTGAGCACATGCTCGCGGGCGCAACGATCGTCGACCCGGCCTCGACCTGGATCGACCCGGGCGTCGAGCTCGAGGCGGACTCGACGATCCACCCGTTCACCGTGCTGAAGGGCCAGACGCGGGTCGCCCGGGGCGCCGAGGTGGGGCCGCACGTGGTCGCGGCCGACGCCGAGATCGGCCCGGATGCGCTCGTCGGCCCCTTCTGTTACCTTCGCCCTGGAACCGTGCTGGAGGCCGGTGCAAAGGCAGGCGCGTTCGTGGAGATCAAGAATTCGCGCATCGGCGAAGCTGCGAAGGTGCCACACCAGTCGTACATCGGAGACGCGGAGATCGGCGAGGGTACGAACATCGGCGCAGGCAACATCACGGCGAACTTCCCGCACGAGCCCGGGAAGCCCAAGGCGCGCACCAGGATTGGGCGCAACGTCAGGACCGGCGTCCACAATGCGTTCGTTGCACCCGTGGAGATCGGCGACGATGCGTGGATCGGGGCCGGATCGGTCATCGACCAGGATGTCCCTCCGGAGTCCCTCGCCGTGGCGCGCGCGCGCCAGGAGAACAAGGAAGGCTATGTCCGGAGGAAACGGGAGGAATGAGTGAGGCCACACTTCCCGGGCTCGAGTCCGTCGAGCCGGTTCTGCCCGTGACCGAGCGCACGCCCTGGATCGAGCGCGGGCCGCAGAAGCGGCTGATGCTCTTCTCGGGCCGCTCGAATCCCGAGCTCGCCGAAAAGATCGCGGAGAAGCTCAACGTCAGCCTCGGCGAGGTCAAACTGAAGACCTTCGCCAACGGCGAGACCTACGTCCGCTACGACAACTCCATCCGCGGCAGCGACGCCTTCATCATCCAGTCGGGCTCGCCGCCCGTGAACGACCACCTGGTCGAGCTGCTGATCATGGTGCAGGCGGCCAAGCTCGCCTCCGCGAAGCGGATCACCGCGGTCGTGCCCTGGTACCCGTATTCGCGCCAGGACAAGAAATCGCGCCCGCGCGAGCCGATCACCGCGCGCCTCGTCGCCGACTTCCTCGAGGCGGCCGGGGTCGACCGCGTCCTGACGATGGATCTCCACGCGGGCCAGATCCAGGGCTTCTTCAACGTTCCCGTCGACCACATGACCGCGCTGCCGCTGTTCGCGACCTACTATCGCGACAAGGGCCTCTTCGGCGAGAACATCGTCGCGGTGTCGCCCGATCCCGGCCGCGCGAAGATGGCGCGCCGCTTCGGCCAGATGCTCGAGGCCGACCTCGCGATCATGAACAAGGTCCGGCCGGAGCACGACACCGCCGAGGTGAGTGAGGTGATCGGCAACGTCGAGGGGAAGGTCGCGATCATGAGCGACGACATCATCGTCACCGGAGGCACGCTGATCGCCGGCGCGAAGGCGCTCAAGGAGGCTGGTGCCACCGAGGTCTATGCGTGCGCGACGCACGGGCTGTTCCCCGGCAACGCCTTCGAAAAGATCTCCGCGAGCGAGCTGGAGGAGGTCACGGTCACCGACACGGTGCCGATCGACAAGCTCAACCGACCGGACAAGATCAGAGACGTGTCGGTTTCCAGGCTGCTGGCCGAGACGATCTACAACGTCTTCGCCGACGACTCGGTCTCCGCGATCTTCGCGGGCGAGAACCAGCTCTTCTGACCGGAACGCCTCTACGGAGCCGTTTCTGCCTTCTTTCTCCTGGAAGTTCCCACCTTCCGGCAATCGCCTGCAGGCGTTTGCTTAATTGCTCAATCGGGAACGCGATCCAGCGAAAGCGGGAGGGGGGAGCCCGCATTCAGACGGCCCCCACCGCGGTGCCGCCCAGGGCGTTGCCGCAAACACCTTGGGTAGGCGGGGCCGCCCCATGCGTTCCGGTAAGTCGGCGTTCGTCTCGCCGCCCGACCCTTTTGGTCACCGACTGGGAGAGAGGGCGGCGTACCGCCCTCTCTCTAGCACCTTCTGATGTCAGGGCCGTGGCGCTGAGAACGTGAAGGAGCCTGACGTGCCGATCTATCGTATGAGCGCCGGCGGGTGCGCTCGCCAGCCGATACGGCCGCCAGCAATCCCGCCGGCTTTCTTCTAGACGCGGCGCGCTCGCCGTTTTCTTCCAAGGCGCGCCAAAGATGGCCCCGCTCGTAACAATAGGGAAGCCGGGTGGTGTTTCTCCTCTCCCCTGGGTGGCTTTGGCCACCCAATCCCAGAGAAGCCACCCGGCCTCTATTTGAATAGACGCGGAGGCTGAGCCCAACTTGCCTTGCGCGCGAGCTTGCCTGAGGGATCCGTCCCTGTCACGCCCTCCACGTAACCGGCGTGGCTAGAGCGAAGCAAACGGCCCGTACTAGCTCTCTGGGAACCAGCACTGGCGGCGGAAGCCGTCCTACTCGCGCACCAGCGAGCTGATGCGCGCCAATGAGTAGAAGACCAGGTAGCTGGCCAGTAGGAACGACGTGAACAAGATGGTGACCGCAATCGGACGCGGATGACTGAGCGGATGGAACGCACCGCTCGCAATGTCGCCTAGGAGTGCTCCCGGCCGAACGAGGACATCCCAGGAGTTCCAGCGTTGGACGCGGCCGAGATAGATCCCGAACGAGCTCAGCGCAAGAACACCCAGCACAAACGCCCAGGCATTGAGAGCACCGATCAAACGCCGCGCAACCGCGTGGACGAGAAAGAGAGACGTCAGCCCCAGAAGCAGCCCGGTCCAGGCCGCGGCGGATAGGAGCAGGACGTCGTACATGACCGGTACACCCCCGACGTGGCCGACGTACTTCAAGTCGGTGACGAGGTAGGGAGCGTTTGGAAGAAACAGCAGCCAGAGCAGCCCGAGAGCAGCCAGCGCGGGGGTCGAGACGCCGGTCCTCGCCCGGTCGTAAAGGACGAGCGCCAGCGCGAATGGGATCCACGCAAGGAACAGATTCCAGCCGATCGCGAGGTGCTCCGGAGTCCGCGTGTACACAATCCGAAACACGATCATCGCGATGACGAACAGCGAGAGGACGGCCAGCGAGGCAACGACGGCGACTCGGCGGTCACTGAGCGAGCGGCGAAGTCGACTATTCACAGTAGGAGCTTAGCCGCGTGAGTCCGGAAGGCGAGGGCGGCTCGAGCCCGTCACGACGTGCACGAACGTCAAAGGCCGAATGAACCCGATCCAGGCGAAACCCGGGAGATACAACCTCGAGTTCAGCCCGACGAACCTCGCGCCGGGCCACGTACGGGCTCTCCGTGCGCGCCCGAGTGGCGGATGATGCGCGCTATGGGGCTCAAGACACTCATCGTCGGATCCCGCGGCACGATTGCCGGAACCGTCTACGGAACCATCGTCGTCCTGGCCTCTGTGACGGCCGGGGCGAAGTCATACGAGGAGCACCCGTGGCAGCTCACCGCGATCGTCGGGACGACGGTGCTCGTCCTGTGGGTGGCACACGTGTACTCGCATGGCCTTGGCAGGAGCCTCGAGGCAGGCCGGCGCCTCACCGTCGGCGAGCTCGCCGCGATCGCACGAGCCGAGTTCTCGATTCCCCTCGCAGCGGTCCTGCCAATGGCGCTGCTCGCGCTCGGCGCCCTCGATGTCCTTCGAGAGCGCACCGCCGTCTGGCTCGCACTCGCGGTCGGAGTGGCCACGCTGACGGCCCAGGGCGTGCGGTATGCGCACCTCGAGCAGCTCAGGCGAGCCGGCACGCTGATCGCCGTTAGCGTCAACCTTGCGCTTGGGCTGGCGATCGTCGCGCTGAAGACGTTTGTGGCGCACTGAGATCCCACCGGCTGCACACGACGCCGCCCGGCAGGAGAGAATGGCGGCATGAGCACACAGGCGACGGCGGAGCTGGACCGGGCCAGGATCGCGGAGCTGACCGAGCGGGAGCAGCGTCGGCTGGACGAGCGGACGCCCGCCTCACGCGCGATGTACCAGCGCGCCCGGCGGGCGCTGGCCGGAGGCGTCGCCTCGGCCTACCAGAAGCGCGACCCCTGGCCGATCTACCTCGAGCGCGGCTCGGGCTCGCGCGTCTGGGACGTGGACGGCACGGAGATGATCGACTTCCACAACGCCTTCGGCTCGATGCCCCAGGGCCACGCACACCCGGCGATCACGCGTGCCGTGCGCGACCGCCTCGAGCTCGGCACGCACTTCGCCGCGCCCACCGAAGACGCCGTCGCGGTCGCCGAGGAGCTGGTTCGGCGATTCGGCATCCCGCGCTGGCGCTTCGTCAACTCGGGCTCCGAGGCGACGATGGACGCGATCCGCATCGCCCGCGCGCAGACCGGCCGCGAGACGATTGTCAAGATCTTCGGCTCCTACCACGGCCACCACGACTACGTGATGGTCTCCATCGGCGTCCCGTACGCGGACATCGGCGACCGCGAGGACTACGCGTCGCTCCCCTACGGCGGCGGCATCCCGCAATCGGTTGCCGACCTGACCGTGCCGGTGCCGTTCAACGACGCAGGCGCGATGGAGCGGCGGATCGAGCGCCTGTTCGACGAGGGCCGCCCGCCCGCCTGCGTGATCATCGAGCCGGCGATGATGAACCTCGGGGTGATCCTCCCCGAGCCCGGCTACCTGGAGGCGGTTCGCGAGCTGACCCGGCGCCTCGGGGTGCTGCTGATCTTCGACGAGGTGAAGACAGGCCTGTGCATCGCCGCCGGAGGCGCGACCGAGCGCTACGGGGTCACCCCGGACCTGGTCACGCTCGCCAAGGCGCTCGGCGGAGGGCTCTCTGCCGGGGCGATCGGCGGCACGGAGGAGGCCTTCGAGGTCGTGGAGAGCGGAGCCGTCTACCAGGTGGGAACCTTCAACGGCAACCCCCTCGCGATGGCCGCGGCGCGGGCGAGCCTGGAGGAGGTGCTCACGCCCGAGGCCTACGAGACGATCGAGGCGCGGGAAGGCCGCCTGCTGCGCGGGTGCCAGAAGGTGATCGATCGGTACGGCCTGCCCGGCTACTCGGTCGGCCTCGGCGCCAAGGGCTGTGTCACCTTCTCGCCCGAGCCGATCGTCGACTACGAGTCGTTCAAGGCGCACCAGGACGCGGAGCTGGCCGACCTCTCCTGGCTCTACAACATGAACCGCGGCATCTACATGACACCCGGCCGTGAGGAGGAGTGGACGCTGACGGTCGCCCACTCGCGCGAAGACTGCGACGCCTTCGTGGCGGCGTTCGACGAGATGGCCGCCGACCTGACCGCCTAAGCGGCCCTCGTGCGCAGGTTCCCCTCGCTCTTCGTGCTCGTCTACTTCGGCGTCGGGGTCGCGGTCGCGGCGGAGCGCAACTACTTCCAGCACGTTCACGGCGTCCGCGGTGTGGCGGCGGCCGTCCTCGCAATTCTGCTCTGGCCGCTGCTACTGCTCGACCTGATCGCAATCAAGCGTCGCTGAACTCCGGTCCGGCTAGACTTCCGCGCCGATGGCCGGCGAGCGAGTGAAGCTGCAGGTACACGAGCGGGAGAGCCGTGGTTCCGCCGAATCGCGCCGCCTGCGCAAGCAGGGGCTGATTCCGGGCGTGCTCTACGGGCGCGGCAAGGAGCCGTACGCGATCAGCATCTCGGAGCGGGAGCTGCGCCGCGTCCTCACGGGGGGACAGGGGTTGCACGCGATCCTCGACGTCACGCTCGAGGGCCGGGAGACGACCCACCCGTCGATTCTCAAGGACTACCAGCAGCATCCCGTCCGCGGCGGCTTGATCCACGTCGATCTGCAGGAGGTGCGGCTCGACCAGTCGATCCAGGCGCGCGTCGTCGTCGAGCTCGTCGGCGAGCCGGTCGGCGTCACCGAGGGCGGCGTGCTCTCGCAGGTCAGCCGCGAGATCAACGTCGAGGCGCTGCCGATGGAGATTCCCGAGCACCTCGAGCTCGACGTCACCGGCATGGCGATCGGCGACACGCTGCGTCTTGTCGATCTCGGGCCGCCCACCGAGGGGGTCACCTACCTCGACGACCCGGAGGAGACCGTGCTGGCGACGGTCACGATGCCGACGCGGTTCGTCGAGCCCGAGCCGGAAGAGGTCGAGGGCGAGGAGCTCGAAGAGGGCGAGCTGCCCGAGGGCGAGGTTGCCGAGGGCGAAGAGGGTGCCGAGGGCGAGCCCCGAGCCGAGGGCGAAGGCGAAGCTCCCTCCGGCGAGCAAGAGACCTCCGAGGAATAGTGCGGCTCTTCCGTCGGGGCGAGGGAGCCTCGACGCTCGACCTGCTGGTCGCGGGTCTCGGCAATCCCGGGCGCGAGTACGAGCGCACACGGCACAACGTCGGCTGGCTCGTACTCGACGAGCTTGCGCGGCGACACGGGGGCTCGTGGCGCTCGAAGTTCTCCGGCTCGCTCGCGGAGGTGCGCCTCGGTGGCCTGCGGCTCGGGCTGCTGAAGCCGGAGACGTACATGAACGAGTCGGGCCGCTCGGTGGGGGCGGCCGCGCGCTTCTTCAAGGTCGAGCCCGAGCGGCTGCTCGTGGTGCACGACGACGTCGACCTCGAGCCGGGGCGGCTGCAGGTGCGCGGCGGTGGTGGTCTGGCCGGGCACAACGGCCTGCGCTCGCTCGCGCAGCACCTGGGCTCGCAGGAGTTCGAGCGGCTGCGGGTCGGGGTCGGGCGGCCAGGCCGAGGCGACCCGCGCTCCGTTTCGGACTGGGTGCTGTCGGGATTCGGGCCAGAGGAGGACACCGAGGGTCTGGTTTCGCGTGCCGCGGATGCGGTCGAGGCGATCGCGGCAGAAGGGCTCGACGCGGCGCAGGCGCACTTCAACTAGCCGGCTAGCCGTACCATTGACGCGCGGAACCGCGGTTCCGTCTTTCGCCTTGGACCCCACAGCCACCGCCAGTCCCGTCCTGCACCCGCTCGTCGAGCAGCTGCTCGCGGACGAGCGGCTGACCGCCTTCGTCGAGGCGCTGCCTGCCCCTGCGCGTGTCTCCGAGCCGGCCCTGCCGCTCCTGCTCGCCGCGCTCTACGAGCAACGGGGTGGCCCGCTCGTCGTGCTGCTGCCCGACGACGCCGACGCGCGCGACGCCGCCGAGGGCGTCCGCTGGTTCCTCGGCGAGGAGCGAGTCGCGCTGCTGCCGAGCCGCGGTGTCCACTGGGGCTCGGGGCTCGAGCCGCCGCCGCACCTCGTCGGCGAGCGGGCGCGGGCGCTCGACGTCGTTGCCGCGGGCGGGCTCGTCTGCGCCTCCGCGGCCGCGCTTGCGGAGCCGATGCCGCCCCCGCAAGCCCGCCCCGAGCCACTAGCGCTCGAACCCAGCGCCTCGCCCGGTCTCGACGCGGTCGCCGAGCAGCTGGCCCTGGCCGGGTACGAGCGGGTCGACCGCGTGCAGGAGCGCGGGCAGTTCGCAGTCCGCGGCGGGCTCGTCGACGTTTTCCCAACGACCGGCCGCGATCCGATCCGGGTCGAGTTCTTCGGCGACCAGATCGAGGCGATCCGGGCCTTCTCGTCGTTCACGCAGCGGGCGTTGCGCGACCTGGGGAGCACGGTCGTCTACCCGGCGGCCGAGCGCCGGCTCGACCTGCGGGAGCCGCGGCTTACCGACGACGGCGGGGAGGCCGGGATCCCGCGCGATCTGGTGCGGCCGCTCGACCGCGCGCCCGACCTGGTCTGGGAGCCCGAGCAGGTACGCCAGATCTGGGCCGAGGAGTTCCAGACGGAGCTGCCGCTGAGCGGTGCAGCGGAGCTCGACCCGTTCCCGCGCGGGCAGCCGTTCGCCTTCGAGGCGCAGCGGCCGGCAGTCGCCGCCCGCGGGCTCGCCGAGGCCGAGACCGAGCTGACCGGCTTCATCCGCGCCGGAAACCGCGTCGTCGTCGCCTTTCCCCACCGCGGTGAGGCGCTGCGCACGGCGAACCTGCTCCGCCGGGTCGAGCCGCGCCTGCTCGAGCCGGGTGACCCCCTGCCCGACGAGCCGGAGCTCCTCTTCGCCGTCTCGCCCGCGCGCCGCGGCTTCGTCTGGCGAGACCTCGGGCTCGTCCTGCTGCCCGACGCGCAGGTCTTCCGCAAGCGTCCTCCGCGTGATCCCAGGAGCCGTACGGCTGGCCGCGCGCTCCAGTCCTTCGCCGACCTGCGCACCGACGACTTCGTCGTGCACGAGGACCACGGGATCGGCAAGCTGCTCGGCTTCGAGACGAAGACCGTCGCCGAGGTCACGCGCGACTACCTCTTCCTCGGCTTTCGCGGCGACGACCGGCTCTACGTCCCGCACGAGCAGATCGGAAAGGTCTCGAAGTACATCGGGGCCGACGCGGGGGTGCCCGCGCTTTCCAAGCTTGGCGGCAAAGCGTGGCAGAACCTCAAGAGCCGCGCGCGGACCGCGCTGCGCGAGCTCGCCGGCGAGCTGCTGGCGCTCTACGCCCGCCGCCAGCAGGCGCCGGGCAGCACCTACGACCTCTCCTCGGACTGGCTCGAGCGGCTCGAGGCCGAGTTTCCCTACCGCGAGACCGAGGACCAGCGCGCGGCGATCGAGGCGGTCAAAGAGGACCTCGAGGCGCCGCGCCCCATGGACCGCCTCGTCTGCGGCGACGTCGGCTTCGGCAAGACCGAGGTAGCGGTGCGGGCGGCCTTCGCCGCCGCGATCAACGGCAAGCAGTCCCTGATGCTCGTGCCGACGACGGTCCTGGCCGAGCAGCATTGGAACACCTTCCGCGAGCGCTACCGCGACTTCCCGGTGCGGATCGACATGATCTCGCGGTTCCGCCGGCCCGCCGAGCAGAAGCAGGTGCTGGCCGACTTCGCCGCCGGCAAGGTGGACGTCCTCATCGGCACCCATCGGGTTCTCAGCCGCGACGTGATCCCGAAGGAGCTCGGGCTCGTGATCGTGGACGAGGAGCAGCGTTTCGGCGTGGCCCAGAAGGAGCTGCTGCGCGCGCTGCGGCTCGAGGTGGACGTGCTCTCGCTGACCGCGACGCCGATCCCGCGCACCCTGCACATGTCCCTCTCCGGCCTGCGCGACATCTCGGTGATCGAGACGCCGCCGGAGGGCCGCCGTCCGATCCGGACCTATGTAGGGGAGTACGACGAGGAGCTGGTCAAAGCTGCGCTGGAGCGCGAGCACGAGCGCGGTGGCCAGTCGTTCTTCCTGCACAACCGGGTCGAGTCGATCGACGAGGCGGCCGAGAAGATCCAGCAGCTCGTTCCGGGCCAGCGCGTGCTCGTCGCGCACGGGCAGATGAGGGAGCGCGAGCTCGAGGAGCGGATGCACGCCTTCCTGCGCGGAGACGCCGACGTGCTCGTCTCGACGACGATCATCGAGTCGGGCCTCGACATCCCCGAGGCGAACACGCTGATCGTGGAGCGGGCCGACGCCCTCGGCCTCGCCCAGCTCTACCAGATTCGTGGCCGGGTGGGCCGCTCGGACGTGCCCGCGCACGCATACCTCTTCTACCCGGACTCGCGCGATCTCTCGCCGGAGGCCCGGGCACGGCTGGCGACACTCGCCGACCACACCGAGCTCGGGGCGGGCTTCGCGATCGCGATGCGCGACCTCGAGATCCGCGGGGCCGGCGACCTGCTCGGCGCCGAGCAGTCGGGCCACGTCGCCGCTCTCGGCTTCGAGCTCTACGTCGAGCTGCTCGGCGAGGCGGTGGCCGAGCTCTCCGGTGAGCGGCGCGCGGTGGCGCGGCCGGTGCGCGTGGACGCAACCGTGGACGCTTACGTGCCGGCGACCTACATCGAGGCCGAGGCACTCAAGATCGACCTCCATCGTCGTCTTGCCCTGACCGAGGCGGAGGACGACCTGCGCGAGCTGCACGCGGCCACCGAGGATCGGTATGGGCCTCTGCCCGAGCCGGTCGAGAACCTCTTCGCGATCCAGGAGGCGAAGCTGAAGCTCGCCCGGGTCGGCGCCGACTACCTGGTCTTCCGCGGAGGCAAGACCACCGTCGGGCCGCTGCTGCTCGGCTCCGACGAGCTGCGGGCCCTCCGCAGCGAGCTGGACACGGCCGTTTACACCACCGCCCGCAAAGAGGTCTCGCTGCGGGGCGAGGAGTTTTCCGCAGCCGGTCGGCTAGTCGATGCTATACTCGATGCGCGCCAAGCAGCCTGAGAAAACCGCTGCACTTGGCGCATTTTCCATGAAACGACTCTCCTTGATTCTTTCTTGTGCGGCGCTTGTTCTGCTGGTCGCGGCGTGCGGTAGCGGCGGTGGCCCGAAGGACGTTCCGAGCGACGCGGTCGCGGTCGTCGGGGACGAGTCGATCTCGAAGGCCGACTGGGACGCGCTGATGACGCAAACACGGCGGAACTTCGAGGCGACCAAGCGCCAGTTCCCGAAGGCCGGCACCGTCGCGCTCGCCAACCTGAAGACGAACGCGACGCAGTTTCTGATCCAGAGCAGCGAGTACAAGCAGGAGGCCGACAAGCTCGACGTCAAAGTCAGCGACAAGGACGTGGACGCGCGGCTCGCGCAGATCAAGAAGCAGTACTACGGCAACCCGCCCGGCCAGCCCACCGCGAGCGCCGCCGAGATGGAGCAGCGGTATCAGGCAGCGCTCAAGCAGCAGGGCTTCACCGACGAAGAGGTGCGCGACGGGATCGAGCTCCAGCTGATCCGAGAGAAGGTCTTCCAGAAGGTGACTGCGGACACGAAGGTCTCTGATGACGACATCAAGGCCTACTACGACAAGCACAAGGCCCAGTACGAGACCCCGGCCCAGCCGGAGAGCCGCGAGGTGCGCCACATCCTCGTCAAGAAGAAGGCGCTCGCCGACAGCATCTACCAGCAGCTGCAGGCGAACCCGTCGAAGTTTCCCACCCTCGCGCGCAGGTACTCGACCGACACCTCGTCGAAGGTCAACGGCGGCAAGCTGCCGACCCCTGCGATCAAGGGCCGCACGGTGCCGTCGTTCGACGAGGCCGCCTTCTCGCTCAAGACGAACGAGATCTCCAAGCCCGTGCGCTCCCGGTACGGCTGGCACATCATCCAGCCGCTCGGGCCGGTGAAGCCGGGGACACCTGCGAAGCCGACGCCGCTCGCGCAGGTGAAGGAGGCGATCCGTCAGCAGCTGCTCTCGACGAACCGCAACACCGAGATGCAGAAGTGGCTCGACGGAATCAAGAAGTCGTACTGCAAGAGGATCGGCTACCAGCCGGGCTACGCGCCATCCCCGGGCCAGGATCCCTGCAAGAGCAAGTCGACCACGACCGGCTCGGCGACGACTTCCGGCTAGCCCCGTGGCCCTCGGCGAGACGCTGCTGGAGCTTCAGCAGCTGACCGAGCGGCTCCGCCTCGACTGCCCCTGGGACCGGGAGCAGACGGCGCGCACGATCGTCCCGCACACTGTCGAGGAGGCCTACGAGGTGGCGGATGCGGCGCTCTCCGGCGATCGGGATAAGCTCCTCGACGAGCTCGGCGACCTGCTCTTCCAGGTCTACTTCCTCGCGCTCCTACTCCAGGAGGAGGGCGCGGGCGACCTCGAGCAGGTGGCGCGGCGCGTGCACGAGAAGCTCGTCCGCCGCCATCCGCACGTCTTCGGCGAGGCCGAGGCGCGCACCGCCGGGCGCGTGCGCGAGAACTGGGAACGGATCAAGGCCGGGGAGGAGGGCCGGAAGGGGATCTTCCACGACGTGCCCGAGTCGCTACCGGGGCTGCTGCAAGCGCGCAAGGTTCAGCGGCGGGCATGTGACGTCGGCTTCGAGTACCCGGATCTGGCCGGCGCGCTCGCCGATCTCGAGTCGGAGCTCGCCGAGCTGAAGGCCGAGCTCGACGGGGAGCCAGCTCCGGAGACGGAGGCCGATCCGCGGCACTTCGAGGAGCTGGGCGACCTGCTCTTCGCGGCGGTGAACGTTGGTCGGCGGCTGAACGTCGATCCCGAGCTCGCCCTCCGCTCCGCCACCGAGCGGTTTAGGAGGCGCGTCGAGCGGGCCGAGCAGCTGGCCGCCGAGGAGGGCAGCGCCTGGACGGAGCTTCCGCTCGAGGAGCAGGACCGCTATTTCGACCGGGCCAAGGAGGTCCTGCGCTGACGGCGATCGCGGAAGTTCACGCGCGGCAGATCCTCGACTCGCGCGGCAATCCGACCGTCGAGGCCGACGTCGTGCTCGAGTCGGGAGCGCTCGGCCGGGCGGGCGTGCCTTCCGGGGCCTCGACCGGCGTGCACGAGGCGCTCGAGCTGCGCGACGACGGCGCGGCCTGGGGCGGCAAGGGCGTTTCGCAGGCGGTCGAGAATGTAGGCGGTGAGATCGCCGCGGCACTGCAGGGGCTCGATGCGGCCGACCAGCGCGCGCTCGACGAGCGGCTGACCGAACTCGACGGCACGCCCAACAAGGGCCGCCTGGGCGCGAACGCGATCCTGGGCGTCTCGCTGGCTGCGGCGAAGGCCGCCGCCACCGACGCGGGACTCTCGCTCTTCCGCTATCTGGGCGGCGAGGAGGCGCGCACGCTGCCGGTGCCGATGCTGAACGTGATCAACGGCGGCGCCCATGCCGAGAACTCGATCGACCTGCAGGAGTTCATGCTCGTCCCCGCGGGCGCGGAGACCTTCGCCGAGGCGTTGCGAGTCGGGGCCGAGGTCTTCCACTCGCTCAAGCGGCTCCTGCACGAGCGCGGTCTCGCGACGGGAGTCGGTGACGAAGGCGGGTTCGCCCCCGACCTCGGCTCGAGCGACGAGGCGATCGAGGCGGTGCTCGAGGCGGCTGATCGCGCGGGCCACCGCGAGCGGGTGGCGATCGCCCTGGATCCGGCGGCGACGGAGCTGTACCGCGACCGCCGCTACGTCTTCGAGGGGCGCGAGGAGGACGGCGGCGGAATGGTGCGCTTCTGGGAGGAGCTGGCCGGGCGGCACCCGATCGTCTCGATCGAGGACGGCCTCGCCGAGGACGACTGGGAAACCTGGCGCGCGCTCACCGAAGGCCTCGGCGACCGTCTCCAGCTCGTCGGGGACGACCTCTTCGTCACGAACGCCGAGCGGCTGAGGCGCGGGATCGACGGGGGCGTCGCCAACGCGATCCTGATCAAGGTGAACCAGATCGGGACCCTGACCGAGACCCTCGACGCGATCGAGCTGGCGCGCTCGAGCGGCTACGGCGTCGTGATCTCGCACCGCTCCGGCGAGACCGAAGACGCGACGATCGCCGACCTGGCGGTCGCCACCAACGCCGGCCAGATCAAGACAGGCGCGCCATCGCGCGGCGAGCGCACCGCGAAGTATAACCAGCTCCTGCGGATCGAGGAGGAGCTAGGCGCCGAGGCCGTCTATCCCGGCTGGGATGCCTTCCCGCGGTTCCGCCGGTAGGTCTTCGCGCTGACGTGGCCCTTCGTTGGGCGGCCTTCACGCAAGCGAGCGCCTATCCAGCACGCGTTGGAGTTTGCCGCCTTCGGAGCGCGGGAGGGTGCCCGGCGCCGCCAAGGTGACCGAAAACAAGCAGCCGATGCTCTCGCGAAGGCCCCGCTCGGTCCGGCTGTGCAGCTCGCGCACGTGCTCGAGCTCTCCGGAGAGACTGTCCGTGCCCGCCTCGCCCAGGAACGCCTGGCTCACCTCGACCTCGACCACCGCTTCGTCCAGCGTCCCGCTACGGCTGACGACGATCCGGTAGTTGGGCGTCAGATCCGGAAACGCCAGCAGTGAAGTCTCCACCTGCGTCGGGTAGACGTTGACCCCGCGAATCACCAGCATGTCGTCCGCTCGGCCTTGATCAGGCTCATACGAACGAGCGTCCGCCCGCAAGCGCACGCCTCTGACGAGAGGCTCGTGATGTCCCCGGTCCAGTAGCGCAAGAGCGGCAGCGCCTCCTTGGTCAGCGTCGTGAACACGAGCACTCCCTCCTCGCCCTCGGGGAGCTGCTCGCCGGTCTCGGCGTCGACCACCTCCGGCAGGAAATGGTCTTCGTTCACGTGCGAGCCGGCGCGCGCCTCGACTCATTCGCATGAGACGCCCGGGCCGATCACCTCGGAGAGCCCGAACAGGTTCGTGCTGCGTACGCCCAGACCGGCGTCGATCTCGGCACGCATGGCCTCAGTCCAGGGCTCCGCGCCGTGCAGTGCGTAGCGGAGGGTCGACCTCGGCCAATCGCTCCCGGTAGAGCGGGACCCGCTCCTTCGCGTAGGCGACCGGAGCTCGCAGCCGCTCGGCCTGAAGGGCGCGCAGCCCTTCGCGCGGCAGCGTCTCTAGCTCCGACTCGAAGATCACCCGTGCAGTCTGTTCGTGCGCGCGACGCGGTTCAAGCCGATTCAGGGCGGCAAACGGCAGGCCTGAAGCACCGCGGAACCGCACCGCTGCCTCACCGGCGACAGGATGTGCGCGAGCTAGGCTGAGGGCGTGCCGCCAGCGACTCGTCGCACGAAGATCGTCGCCACGATTGGCCCCGCTTCGGCCGATCGCGGAGTCGTTGTCGATTTGGTTCGCGCGGGCATGGACGGCGCGCGCCTCAACCTCTCGCACGGGACGCACGACGAGCACCGGGAGCGCGCGCGGCTGTTGCGCGGGACGGAGGCCGAGCTGGGCCGGCCGATCGCGCTGATCGCCGACCTGCAAGGACCGAAGCTCCGGATCGGCGACCTCGACGCGCCCGTGACGCTCGTGCGTGGAGAGGAGATCGTCGTCTCGGCGGCCGAGCTCTCCAACGACGGCGAGCTTCCGATCAGCCCCGCGGTGATCGGCGAGGTGCTCCAGCCGGGGCACGAGGTGCTGATCGACGACGGACTCGTGCGCCTGCGGGTGGACGAGGTCGAGGAGGGTCGAGCGCGCTGCGCCGTGCTCATCGGGGGCGTCGTCTCGTCGCACAAGGGCGTGAATCTGCCGGGCGTGCCGATCCCGATCCCCTCGCTGACGCGCAAGGACATGGACGACCTGGAGCTCGCACTCGAGCTCGGCGTCGACTTCGTCGCGCTCTCGTTCGTCCGCTCGGCGGCCGATGTGCGCGACCTCCGGGCGCTGATCGAGCAGGCCGGCTCGCCCGCTCACGTGATCGCAAAGATCGAGAAGTCGGAGGCCGTGGACTCGCTCGAGGCGATCCTCTCGGAGACCGACGCGGTCATGGTCGCCCGGGGCGACCTGGGCGTGGAGATCGGCCCGGCGCTGGTGCCGCTCGTCCAGAAGCGGATCATCATCGCCGCGCTCGAGCGTGGGAAGCCGGTGATCACCGCGACACAGATGCTCGAGACGATGGTTCACCAGGCCGAGCCGACGCGCGCCGAGGCGAGCGACGTCGCCAATGCGGTCCTCGACGGCAGCTCCGCGTTGATGCTCTCCGGCGAGACCGCGGTGGGGGAGTATCCCGTCGAGTCGGTCGCCTACATGGACCGGATCGCGCGTGCGGTCGAGCCGAGCCTCGACTACCGCCACCAGCTGCCGGAGGCGAGCGAGGAGCCGACGGTGGGGCAGGCGATGTCGAACGCCGCCTGCGATCTCGCGGAGGCGCTCGGCGCGAAGGCGATCCTCGTGCCGACCTATACGGGCCGCACGGCGTCGGTCGTGGCGCGGCTGCGACCGCGGCGGCCGATCATCGCGCTCACACACCACGACTACGCGATGCGGCAGATGGCGTTGGAGTGGGGAGTCTCGCCGTTCCTGATCCCGGAGTGCGATGACGTGGACGCGCTTCTGGCCCGTTCTCTCGCCGCCGCCCGCGAGAGCGGCCTCGTCGAGGACGGCGACCGGGTAGTGATCACGGCCGGAACCGCGGTCAACCTGCCCGGCACGACGAACCTGATCAAGGTCGACGTTGTCTGACCGCTAGCGTTCGGCCTCGAGCCGCTCAAGCTCTTTCTCGGCCACGGCTCGGGCATCCGCCGCCCTATCCGCCTCGGCACGAGCTCGCGCCGCCTTCTCTCGAAGTTCGGCAGCCCGTCTCTCAACCTGCTCCGCCTCCCGCTCGGCGGCACCTGCGGCCTTCGCCAGCTCGCGCTCATCGGCACGCCGGCGCCGCAGTCGCTGCCTTGCCTCGCTGACCGATTTCCGCCTCTCCTCGCGTTCGCCCGCTCCTCCTCGCTGAGCTCCGACCGGTCGTTTTCGCCGCCCACGGCTCGCAGCGGTGCCGGCGAGCCCAGCAAGCGCCTCGAAGCCCGGCGGTTCCAGCTCCGCTGTCAGCCGTCCCTGCCTCAGCAGCTCGCGCCCCTCGTCCGTCAGCGAAGCCGCCCGCAGCGTGCGCACCGTCCGCTCGACGACGCCCGCGCCCAGTCCTTCGCGCCCGGCGATCTGCTTTGCCGCCTCGCTCAGGCGGTCAAGCGCCTGCTGCTCGTCGCGCCGCGCCTGCGCAAAGGCGTCTGCCGACGCGCCGCTCGCGGCGCCGACCTGCGCCTCGGCGAGAGACTTGCCGGCCTTGAGGAGGCGCTGGATGTCGACCTCCCGCTCGCGCACGAGCTGGTTGGCGACCCAGGCTGCCGCTGCCGGCTTCCGTAGCCCCTTGACCTGCGTGGCGAGCTCACGCTGCCCCTCGGCGCGGAGCCGCTTCGCCTCCTCGTCACGAGCCGCCGTGAATGCGCCCAGGGGCAATCCGTAGAGGCGGTCGAGCTCGCGCTCGAGCTCCGCTTCCGGCGGGGATGGCATCTCTCAGGCGGCTGCGCGCAGGGCTTCGATCAGCTCGAGTCTATGCCTGCGAAGGCTCCCAGGTCGGAGTGCGTGTAGAGGAGCTGCGCGTGGCGCGGCGAACCCGCCCGCGTGGCCAAGCGCACCCGCAAGCCGCCGCGCTCCCGGTACGTTCTGCGTTGGCTGGCCGTCGGCGCGATCGTGCTCGTCGGGCTGCTCTATGCGCGGCCGCTGCGCAGCTACCTGGAAACGAAGCACGACCTGGCCGCGAAGGCGACCGACGTCCGAACGCTCAAGGCCGAGCGGCGTGCGCTCCAGCATCGCCTCGCCGAATCTTCGAGCTCGCAGGCCCTGACCAGACAGGCTCGGCGGCTCGGGCTCGTGCGCCCCGGCGAGCGACTCTACATCGTCAAGGGCGTCTCCACGTGGCTCCACGGCACTACGATCGAGCGCGGTGGAAGATGACCGCGCCATCGTCGAGCGGCAGATCGGCAGGCCCCCGCGCGCGTTTCGGCGCGTGGTCGTGCGCTGCCCGTTCGGTCGCCCGGCCGTAACCGAGCAGGCAGCGTTCGACGAGGCGGGCGAGCCGTTCCCGACCACCTACTACGTCACCTGCCGCCACCTCGTCGCCGCGATCGCCCGGCTCGAGGCCGCGGGCGGCGTCGAGCGCTGGAGCCGTCTCGTGCGCGAGGACCCGGAGCTGCGAGAAAGCGCCGAGCGCGGGCACGAGGAGCAACGCCGCCTTCGACCCGAGCTGCCGGGCGGGATCGCCGGTCAGACGCGCTCCGGCGGGCTCAAGTGCCTGCACGCGCACGCGGCCTTCGCGCTCGCGCGGCCCGGCTACGAGCTCGGCGAGCGGATCCTGGCGGAGGTCGAGCCGCTCTGGCCGCCGCGGTGCTGCTCCGACGCGTACTAGCATCGGGCGCCATG
>Ga0137367_10000174_pt1 | contig 42855 bp, 37 predicted proteins | sample SagtaG_14_FD_104939 | JGI IMG/M metagenome (GOLD analysis project Ga0137367, IMG submission 104939) | Vadose zone soil microbial communities from Sagehorn Ranch, Mendocino, California, USA - Sage1_L_80_16 metaG | ecosystem: Environmental > Terrestrial > Soil > Vadose zone | place: USA... | reverse complement strand
ATGTCCCTCTCCTCGGCGAGCGGCCGTGCCGTCTCCACGCTCTCCGCGGCGATCGCCGAGAGATCGGCGGCGCCGAGCTCCAGCGAGAGCTTGCCCGCCTCCACCTGCGCGAGGAAGAGGAGATCGCCGACGAGGGCCAGCAGACGGTGGGCGTTGCGCTCGACGACGCCCAGGAACTGTCGCTGCTCGTCCGTCAGCGCGCCCGCCTCCTCCTCGAGCACGAGCTCGAGGTAGCCCCGGATCGAGGTCAGGGGGGTTCGGAGTTCATGCGACACGAGCGCGACGAACTCGTCCTTGAGGCGGTCGAGCTCGCGAAGCCGCTCGTTCTGGTCGGCGAGCTCCAGAAGGAGTCGCTCCCGTTCTGCCTCCGCGCTGCGGCGCTCGGTGATGTCGTGGGCGATCGCGGACGCGCCGATTACGGCTCCGCTCGCGTCGCGAAGGGGCGAGAAGGTAAACGAGACGTCGATCAGCGCGCCATCCTTGCGCCTGCGCACGGTCTCTAGGTGGGCCGTGGCCTGGCCGGCCGTGATCTGCTCGAAAAGGGACTGCTGCTCATCCTCTTTACCCGGTGGCGCCAGGACCGCAATCGGCTTGCCGATGATCTCCTCGGCCGTGTAGCCGAACACGCGCTCGGCGCCCGAGTTCCAGCTCGACAGACGACCGTCAACCGACGCGGCCATGATCGCGTCGTCGGAAGACTCGACGATGGAGGCGAGCTTGAGACGCTCGTTCTCAGCCGTCCAGCGCTCTGTGACGTCGAAGATCGCGCCGTCCAGCTTGGTCTCTCCATCCCGTCCCAGAATGGCCAGGCCGCGCTCGACCACGTGGCGAATGCTCCCGTCACGGTGGAGGGTCCGGTACTCGATCGTGTACGGCCTCTCCTCGGCCACGGCCGCCTCGACCTCCTGGGTAAGGCGCGGAGCGTCCTCGGGATGAATGACGCTCGCGAAGGTACGCACCCTGTTTGCGATGAAATCCGAAGCCGGATAGCCGGTGAGCTCGTCGATCTCGTCGCTCAGGAACTCCATCGTCCAGTCGTTGTCGATCGAACAGCGGAAGATGACGCCCGGGACATTGGCTACGAGGGTGCGGAAGCGCTCCTCACTGTCGCTCAGCGCCACCTCGGCAGCCTTGCGGTGCGTGATGTCGAGCAGGAATCCCTGCGCCTGGACGGGTGCCCCGGTCGCATCCGCGATCACGATCACCTGGTCCTCGACCCAGACAACGCGCCCGTCGCGCGCCACTAGTCGGTACTGGGTGGAGAAGGGCCGGCCTGTGGCGTAGCCCGTGCGATGCTCGGTGCGGACTCGTTCGAGGTCGTCCGGATGGACGACGCGCCAGAAGAGGTTGGGCGTCGCGAGCCATTCGTCGGGCGAGTAGCCCAGCAAGCCGTCGATCTGGGGGCTGACGTACGCGCTGAACCCCGGCTTGTCGATCGCGCTCACGTAAGTGACGAGCGGGAGCTGCTCGACGAGTGCCCGATAGCGGGACTCGGCCTCGCGCAGGCCCGCGACCGCCTGACGCCGCTCGTTCAGGGTGCGCTCGAGCTCTTCCGCCTGATGCGCTAGGCGATCGCTGCGGTGCTGGAGGGCCTTCGTGACCTGATGGAGGATCGGGAAGAGCGAACCGAAGAGCAGGAGCAACGCCAGGCCGAGCGCGAGTGCGATCGGCTTGACCGTCGCTACGACCTGAGCTTCGATCGGGCCGTAGTCGTTGTAGAACTCGAGAACGCCTCGCGGCCTCTGCTCGTCCGCGAGACGGAGCGGCACGTAGGCCGAGGTGACCTTGATGTTCTTTCCCTGGCCACCCTCGTCGTTGAGCCGGCCCGTTTCCCGCACTGTTCTTCCCGCGAGCACTTCGGCCAGTTCCTCGGCGTCGACACGCGTGCCGATCAGGGAGTGGTCGTTGGAATACGTGACCGTTCCGTCGCGCCGCCAGAGCTTCACGCGGACGACGCCGTTCATGAGCTCCGGCGCAAAGAGGGCGTCAAGGGCCGCGAGTCGCTCCGGAGAGGTGACTGGTTCAGTTAGATCCGCCTTGCGCAGCTGCGTTGAGAGGGTCGCAGCCGCGCGCGTCGCGTCTGACGTGAGCTCCCGGTCGGCGCGGACCTGCGCCTCGTGGCGGACGACCAAGAGGATGCCGGTGCCCGCCAGAGCAAGTGCGAGCGCACTGTAGAGCGCAAAGCGCAGAACGAGGCGCGGCGGCCTCCCCTCGGACATGGAACGGGTCACTGGTTTGTTATCGGAGTCGCAAGCACCTCGCTTTACAGTCCCTGCGTAAGCTGTGTTCATGGATCAAACGGCGCGTCACCTGCGCCTGCTGACCGAGACGATCGCGGCCGTGAACTCGACGCTCGACCTCGAGGAGGTCTTCGATCTGATCGCGCGCAAGGTCGCGGAGGCGCTCGAGACGGACGCCTGCTTCGTCTATCTCTACGACGAGGGCTCGGACGAGCTCGTCCTGCGCGCCTCGTTCGGCACGCGAGTCGAGGAGATGACGAGGGTGCCCAAGATGCGCCCCGGCGAGGGGATCACGGGGTCAGCGGCTGCGGAGCGCGCCCCCGTGATGATCCCGCGCGCCGCGCACCTGGACCCCCGCTTCAAGAGCTTTCCGAACCTCCGCGAGGAGCAGTACGAGTCGATCCTCGCCGTCCCGATCCTGGCTCGAGAGCGCCTCGAGGGTGCGCTGAACGTCCGGACGGAGGCGCCGAGGGAGTTCAGCGGCGCCGAGATCGACCTCCTCATGGCCATCGCCGGCCAGGTGGCGCAGGCGATCGAGAACGCCAAGCTCTACGAGGCCGCGCAGCAGCGCGTCGCAGAGCTGGAGGCGCTCGCGTCGATCTCCGAAGCGGTCTCCGAGTCTCTTTATCTGGAGGAATCCCTCGAGGCCATCGTCAAGCGGACGATGGAAGCGGTCGGCGCCACCGGGGCCGCGCTCGTGCTCGAAGACGGCACCGTGGCGTGGCCCGAAGGTCGCTCCGGCAAGCACGCAACCCGCGTCCCATTACGTTGGAGGGGCCGCGAGATCGGAGAGCTCGTCTGCGATCGGGACACTCCGTTCACCGTCCCGGAGGAGCGGCTGCTCGCGTCGATCGCCCATCACGCTGCGGTGGCCGTGGAACACGGACGCGCCGTCATGCGCGGGGTCGTCGCCCAGGAGATCCACCATCGCGTCAAGAACAACCTGCAGACGGTGGCCTCGCTACTTCGCCTCCAGGCGCGCTCGGGGGCTGCGGAGCCCGATAAGGCCCTCGCCGACTCCGTCAACCGCATCCTGGCGATCGCGGCCGTGCACGAGGTGCTGACCGAGCGCCGCGACGAGGACGTCGACCTCGGGGAGCTCGTCGAGCGACTGCGGGCCATGCTCGTTCAGGGCCTGGGAGGGGGGAAGCGCGTGGAGTCGCACGTGGAGCCGATCCTGCTGCACGGTGGACGTGCGACGGCGCTCGCACTCGTCTTCAGCGAGCTGCTCCAGAACGCGCTCGAACACGGAGGCAACGAGGTCCGCGTCGAGCTCGGCCGGAACAACGGCCAGGTGTGCCTGACGGTCGCCGACAACGGCAGCTGGTCGGAGTCGAAGGACGGCACCGGCCTGTCCATCGTTCGTGCGCTCGTGCGAGACGAGCTGAAGGGGACACTTTCCCTCAACGCTGAGGGCGGTCTGCGCGCCGAGGTCGCTTTCCTTCCTTGAGAATTCTGGTGGCAGAGGATGAGACGATTATTCGTCTCGACCTCAAGGAAACCCTGGAGCGGGCAGGCTTCGAGGTCTGCGGCGAAGCCCGCGACGGTGAGGAAGCCGTGGAGCTCGCGCGCGAGGAGAAACCCGATCTCGCGGTGCTCGACGTGAAGATGCCGCGGGTCGACGGCATCGAAGCGGCGCGGAGAATCCTCGCGGAGCGCCCCATCCCGATCGTGATGCTGACGGCCTACGGCCACGATGAGCTCGTGACCCGGGCGGTCGAGGCGGGTGTCTTCGCCTACCTCGTGAAGCCGTTTCGCGAGAGCGACCTCCTGCCGGCCATCCAGACCGCCAAGGCCCGCTATGCGGAGCTCGAGGCCTTGCGGGAAGAAGCCGAGTCTCTCGCCGAAGCTCTCGCGACGCGCAAGGTCGTCGAGCGGGCGAAGGGACTGCTCATGGAGCAGGAAGGCCTGTCCGAGCAGGATGCGTTCACGCGCCTCCAGCGCGTGAGCCAAACGTCCGGCCGGCCCATGAAGGTCGTGGCGGAGGCGCTGATCGCGACCTTCGGCGGCGAGGATGCCGCATGAGAACCCCGGCGAAGGTGCTCGATTTGCGTGACGAGAGCGTCGGCCTCGACGCGGTGGTCGTCGTCGACCACGAGCTGTTCCCCGTGGCCGCGGGAGGGACGAGGATGCTTCCCGACGTCGACGAGTCCGAGGTGGCGCGGCTCGCCCGCGCGATGACGTGGAAGTTCGCCTCCTGCCGAGTCCCTTATGCAGGCGCCAAGGCGGGCGTTCGCTTCGCCGGCGGCGATCGTGCGGCTGTGCTCTCGGCCTATAAGCGCGCACTCGAGCCCTACCGCGAGTCCTTCCTCACCGGCCCCGATATGGGCACCCAACCGGCCGACTTCGTCGAGGAGGGCGCAGCCGAGCTGCCCCTCTGGGCAAAGAACCACGAAGGCCTGGGTATGGACGACCTTGCCACAGGCCACGGCGTCAAGGGAGCCGCGGAAGCCGCGCTCGCGCATCTCGGCCGAAGATTCGAAGGGGCGACCGTGGCAATCGAAGGCTTCGGCAAGGTTGGTGCAGGAACGGCTCGAGCGTGCGCCCGCGGCGGTGCGAAGATCGTCGCCGTGAGCACGGTGAACGGGCTTCTGGCCGATCCGGCCGGGCTGGACGTCGAGCTGCTCCAGGCGCTGCGCGCGAGCCACGGTGACCGCCTCGTCGAGCACGGACCGACTCCCGCTCGCCCGCGGGAGGAGCTCTTCGACCTCGAGTGCGACGTGCTCGTCCCCGGCGCTCGTCCCGACTCGGTTACCCCGGACCTCGCGGAGAGTGGCCGGTGGGCCGTCGTCGCTCCCGGCGCCAATGTTCCCTACGCCGCCGGGGCGATCGAGATTCTGCACCGGCGGGGAATCGTGGCCGTGCCCGACTTCGTCTCCAACTCGGGCGGGGTGCACCTGTACGAGAGCGTGTCGCAGGACGCCGACCCCGCGGAGGCGCTTGCGATCATCGAGGAGCTTGTCCGCGTTGCGGTCGAGCGTCTTCTCCAGGCTGCGGGTGAGAGCGGCGTGACGCCGATGGACGCTGCCCTGGCCGACGCCCGGGCCTACCTGGGCGAGGCCACGTCCGCCTCGCCCGAGCTCCTGGATGAGCTGTTCCGGGCGTAGAAGAAGCGTGCGCAGGGCGATCGCTATATCGGCGGCCTTGGCCGCCTTCGTCGTGCCGTTTTCGCCGGCTCACGCGGCCGGCTCCCCGACTTGGAGCTCTCGTGTGGCGGCGGCACAGCGTTACGCCGAGGGCCGCGTGTGCCTCGTCGCCTTCGCCGTCGTCGATGAACGAGACCGGCTTCACCGGTACCGCGCTTGGGCCGTCGCTCCGTCGGCCAGCGTGCTCAAGGCGATGCTGCTCGTCGCCTACCTGCGCAAGGCCTCGGTTCGCAGCCGGGAGCTGACCCAGCGTGAGCGGGACCTTCTCGGACCGATGATCCGCCGCTCCGACAACGCGGCCGCCTCGACGGTCCTCGGCCTCGTCGGCTCGTCGGGCGTCAATCGCCTCGCGGAGGTCACCGGCATGACTCGCTTTCGGCTCGTGCTCCCCATCTGGGGCCACTCGGAGATCACCCCGCGTGACCAGGCGCGATTCTTCTACCGCATCGACTCGTACGTCCCGGCGCGGCACCGGAGGTACGCCATGCGGCTCCTCGCGACGATCGTTCCTAGTCAACGCTGGGGTGTGGCCGAGGTTGCGCCCGCAGGCTGGAACCTCTATTTCAAGGGCGGCTGGGGTTCCGGGACCGGGCTCGTCGACCACCAGGTCGCGCTGCTCACGCTCGGAAAGACACGTGTGTCGCTGGCGATCACCACGCGCTTCAACCCGACCCACGCCTACGGGAAAGAGACGTTGCGCGGTGTAGCGGCGCGGCTCCTGCGCGGCCTCTGGACGGCGTCATCTACGAGACCGCTCCCCCGCTAGGAAGGAACCTCGTCGACGAGCGCTTCCCAGCGCTCGAGTAGGGCGTGCAGCTCATCGCGCGCGCGCCGATGCGCGGCGATCCGGTCGACGTTCTCCCAGTCGTTTGCCAGCTCGCCTTCGAGTTGCGCGATCACCCGCTCCTGGGCCTCGATCTGCCCCTCCAGCTCCTGGAGGAGGTTCGGCTCGCCGGTCTTCGCTTTCGGGGCCGCCGCCTTCCTGGCCTTCCGAGGCGGCGGGGGCTCGTCGGCTTGCAGCCGCTCGGCTCGCGCCGCCTGGTAATCGGCCCAGCCCCCGTCGTAGGTGTGGACCGTCCCGTCCTCGATCGCGGCGGTCCGGTGGGCGACGGCGTCGAGCAGAGCGCGGTCGTGGGTGACCAGCAGGATCGTGCCGGGGAAGGCCTCGAGCGCCGCCTCGAGCGCTTCACGACTCGGGAGGTCGAGGTGGTTCGTCGGCTCGTCCAGGATGAGGAAGTTGGCTCCCGACGCAACGAGCACGGCGAGCCCGAGCCGCCGGCGCTCGCCGCCCGAGAGCGAGCGCACGGCCTTCTCGTGCGCCTCCCAACCGGAGAAGAGGAAACGACCGAGCAACGACTGCGCCTGGGGACGGTTGAGCTTGGTCATTCGCAGGACGCAGTCGAGCGCGGACCCGCGCTCGTCGAGCTCCGTGCCGTGCTGAGAGAAATAGCCGATCCCGACGCCGTGACCGACCCTGTAGCGGCCGGCGACGATTGCTTCGAGCAGTGTCGTCTTGCCGCTCCCGTTCGGCCCGACGAGCGCGACGTGCTCTCCACGCTCGAGGGCAAGCGAGACGTCGCGGAGGAGCACCCGGGCTTCGATCCCGACCTCCTCGCCCTGGAGCTCGAGCACGACGCGGCCGCTCCGCGGCGGGTCGATGAAGTCGAAGCCGAGCCGGCGGCTGCGGCGGGTGAGCAACGCGCTTTCGGAAGCGGCCTGCGAGCGCTCCTTCTCCAGCCGCCCGATCTGGCTCAGCTTCGCCTGCGCCTGCTTGGCCTTCGACTTCTTGTAGCGGAAGCGGGCCACGAAGCGCTCGAGCCGCTCGATGTCGTCGGAGATGCGCTCCGCCGTCTTCTGGGCGTGCAGCGCCCGCTGCGCTTTCTCTTGCCGCCACACGTGCCAGGCGCCTGGGAAGTAGGTCGCGCGGCCTGCTTCGAGCTCGAGCGTGGCATTCGTGACGGCCTCGAGGAACCAGCGGTCGTGCGCGACGAGGACGACGGCGGCGTCGAGGGAGGCGAGCTCGCGCTCCAGCCACTCGATGCTGGCGACGTCCAGGTGGTTCGTCGGCTCGTCGAGCAGCAGGAGGTCGGGGTCGCCGACAAGCGCACGGGCGAGAGAGCCCCGCGTCAGCTCGCCGCCCGAGAAGGAGTCGAGCGGGCGCGCGAGGTCCGCGTCTGCGAAGCCGAGTCCGCGGACGACGGCCTCCGCGCGGTCACGCCACGCGTAGCCGCCCGCATGCTCGAGCCGGCCCTGGGTGCGGGCGTAGGCGTCCAGGGTCGCCGGGTCATGGGCTCCCCGGGCCATCTCCTGTTCTAACCGGCCCAGCTCCTGCTCGGCCTCGACCAGGTCCGACGCGCCCGAGAGGACGTAGTCGCCGAGCGTCGAGCCGCGATCCCGGGGTGGACGCTGGTCGTGGAGGGCAACCCGAGTGCCCTTGCGAAACGCGAGCTCGCCCCCGTCGGGCCGCGTCTCGCCCGTGAGCATGCGGAGCAGCGTCGTCTTTCCAGCGCCGTTCGGTCCGGCGAGGGCGACGCGGTCTCGCCTCTCGACCTTGAAGGAGACACCCTCGAAGAGCGGCGAGCCGCTGAACTCCTTGCGGAGATCCGAAGCGATGAGGACGGCCATGAGCCCTCTAGCGGTGGGCTGCGGTCGCCGAGACGAGCTTCCGCGCGGCGGATGCGATGTGCTCGGCGTCGATCCCTGCGGCGGCGATGAGCTCATCCGGCTTCCCCGAGCCGGGCATGTCCTTGACGGCGAGCAGGACGATGCTGGGCTTCTCGTCGTCTTCGGCGAACACCGAGAGCACGGCCTCGCCGAGGCCGCCTTCGGGCCAGTGATCCTCGACGGTTACGATCGCGCCCGTGGCCTCCGCGGCGGCCCGGAGGGTCTCGGTGTCGACGGGCTTCACCGAGTAGAGATCGATCACTCGGGCGGATACGCCCTCCTCGGCCAGCGCGTCCGCCGCCTTGAGGGCTTCGTGGAGCGTGATCCCGGCTCCCACGATCGTGACGTCGTCCCCGTCGCGGACGACCTTGCTGCCGCCGACGGGAAAGTCTTCGTCAGGTCCGTAGAGCACCGAGGTCGCCGCGCGCGTGGTGCGGAGGAAGACGATTCCTTCCAGATCGGCCATCTCAGCGACGAGCTTCGCCGTGGAATTGCCGTCGCTCGGATAGAGCACGGTGCTCCCATGGACGGCGCGGAACGCCGCGAGATCCTCGAGCGCCATCTGCGAGGGACCGTCCTCGCCGATGGAGACTCCTGCGTGCGAGCCGCACAGCCGGATGTTCGCCCTCGAGATCGCCGCCATGCGGATGAAGTCGTAAGCGCGGGTCCAGAAGGCGGCGAACGTGGAGGCGAAGGGTTTCCAGTCGCGAACCTGGATTCCGACCGCGGCGGCGGCCATCTGCTGCTCGGCGATGTACATCTCGAAGTACCGCTCCGGCTCGGCGGCGGCGAAGATCTCCGCGAAGGTCGAGTTGGACACCTCTCCGTCGAGCGCGACCACGAGGCCGTCGGCTTTGCCGACCGCGGCCAGTGCCTCGCCGTAGGCCTTCCGCGTCGCGACCTCGTCACCGACTTCGTAGGCCGGGAGCTCGAGTGGACTCGTCTCGAAGACATGCGGCCGAGCGTCAGCTTCCGGCTTCGCGACGTCCACCGTGATGTTGCGGATGCCGCCCAGCTCCGCGATCGCGTGCTCGGGGTCGTCCAGGGCCTTGCCATGCCAGCCGGGCTTGTTCTCCACCTCCGGCACGCCCTTCCCTTTGATCGTGCGGGCCACGATCACGGTCGGCTGATGCGTCGTGGCGGTTGCCTCCTCGTACGCGCGGTCGATCTCCGCGAGGTCGTGGCCGTCGATTTCGATCGCCTTCCACCCGAACGCACGCGCGCGGTTGGCGTAGGAGTCGAGATCCCAGCCGTGCATCGTCTCGCCTCGCTGGCCGAGGCGGTTCACGTCGATGATCGCCGTCAGGTTGTCGAGACTCATGAAGGCGGCGTGCTCGAACGCCTCCCACATCGAGCCCTCCGCCATTTCGCTGTCACCGCAGAGACACCAGATGCGATACGGAAGCCGGTCGAGCTTCTTCCCCGCGATCGCCACTCCGACCGAGATCGGCAGTCCCTGGCCGAGCGAGCCCGTTGCGACGTCCACCCACGGAAGGACCGGGGTCGGGTGACCCTCTAGTCGGCTCCCAAGCTTCCGGAAGGTGAGGAGCTCCTCGTCCGTAATGGCGCCTGCGGCCTTGTAGAGCGAGTAGAGCAGCGGCGAGGCATGCCCCTTCGAGAAGATGAGGTGGTCGTTCCCCGGGTTCTCAGGCGCGTCGAAGTCGTAGCGCAGGTATTTGGCCAGCAGGACAGCCATGAGATCGGCCGCCGACATCGAGGAGGTCGGATGGCCGGACTTCGTCACCGCCGCCGCGCGCACCGAGTCGACTCGGAGCTGCTGGGCGAGCTCGTGCCAGCGCTCGTGCTCGGTCATGAGGCCATCCTACCCGGGCGTCTCAGGTTCACAGCTACCCTAGGTTTGGGTAACCAAAGCGAAGGAAGGAACGCGACATGGGTGCATCGCGACTACACCGCCTCGCACAGCACGGCCAGAGCGTCTGGATCGATTTTCTCTCCCGAGACATGATCCGCAACGGCGAGCTCGAGCGCCGGATGCGCGACGACGCGGTGGTCGGAGTGACCTCGAACCCGACCATCTTCCAGAAGGCGATCTCCTCAGGCGCCGCCTACGACGAGCAGCTGCGCGAGGTGCTCGAGGAAGAGCGCGACCCGAAGGAAATCTTTCTCCGCCTGGCGATCAAAGACGTCGAGGACGCGCTGGACCTCCTGCGCCCGGTCTGGGACGAAGGCAGCGGCCAGGACGGTTACGTCTCGCTCGAGGTTGACCCGAACCTGGCGTCGGACACGGCAGGGACGATCGAGGAGGCGCAGCACCTGCACGAGACGATCGACCGCCCGAACCTCTTCGTGAAGATCCCGGCCACGAAGGCGGGCCTGCCGGCGATCGAAGAGATGATCGCCCGCGGCCGCTCGATCAACGTCACGCTCATCTTCTCCCTCGAGCGCTACGCGGAGGTGGCCGAGGCCTACATCCGCGGCCTCGAGCGGCTGGTCGAGGCCGGCGGCGCCCCGGGAGCGGTTGCATCGGTCGCGAGCTTCTTCGTCTCCCGCGTGGACACGGAGACCGACCGCCGCCTGGACGAGATCGGCGGTCACGACGAATTGAAGGGGAAGCTCGCCATAGCGAACGCAAAGCTCGCCTACCAGCGGTACGGGGAGATCTTCGCCGGAGGCCGGTGGGAGGCGCTGTCGTCCAGGGGTGCCACGACCCAGCGCTGCCTCTGGGCCTCGACCTCGACGAAGAATCCCGCCTATCGGGACGTGATGTACGTGGAGGAGCTGATCGGCCCCAAGACCGTCAACACCATGCCCGAGGAGACGATCGAGGCCTTCCAGGACCATGGGGAGGTCGCTCCGACCCTCGAGCAGGGCATCGATGAGGCTGAGCACGTATTCGAGCAGATCCGGCAGGCCGGCGTGGACTACGACGACGTCACCGACACGCTCGAGCGGGAGGGCGTCCAGAAGTTCGCCGACTCCTTCGCGGAGCTCCTCGAGGGGATCCGGGCGAAGTCGGGCGAGCTGGCCGCCGCGTAAGCTCCCCGCGTGGCGTCCGTGGACACCGCGGAGCTGGTCGAGCGCATCTGGGGACGGGACGCCACCCTCTGGACCGGGCGGGACGAGAACCGCTGGCTCGGCTGGCTGGACGAGCCGCTGCGCATGCGGGAGCGCGCCCTCGAGCTGGAGGAGTTCGCGGCCGGGACCTCGGAGTTCGGCGACGTCGTCCTCCTCGGCATGGGCGGCTCGAGCCTCGCCCCAGAGGTGCTGCGGCGCACGTTCGGCCAGGAGCGCCTGCACGTCCTCGACACGACGCACCCTGCAGCCGTGCGCAGGCTGGCCGATGGCTTCGATCTGAAGCGCACCCTTTTCCTCGTCGCATCGAAGTCCGGGACGACGCTCGAGACCCGCTGCCACCTCGACTTCTTCTGGGACCGCGTGAAGCGCCCGGATGCTTTCGTCGCCATCACCGACCCCGGTTCAGAGCTCGAGAGCCTCGCGCGCCAGCGGGGGTTCCGGGCCGTCTTCGCGGGCGAGCCGACGATCGGCGGGCGCTACTCGGCGCTGTCCGTGTTCGGGCTCGTCCCGGCCGCCCTGCTCGACGTCGACCTCTCGCGCTTCCTCCTCCGGGTCGACGAGATGGTCGAGGCCTGCCGGTTGAGAGAGGGAAATCCGGGGCTCGAGCTCGGCGAGCAACTCGGTCACGGCTGGCGGGAGGGGAGAGACAAGGTGCTCATCAATCCCAACCCAGGGAGCTTCGGCCTCTGGGCGGAGCAGCTCATCGCAGAGTCGACGGGGAAGCAGGGGAAGGGGCTCGTGCCGGTGCCGGGAGAGACCGCCGGAGGCCCGGATCGCCAGAGCGCCGAGGTCCGAGTTGCGGATCCCTACGAGCTCGGCCAGGAGTTCTACCGCTGGGAGTTTGCGACCGCGGTCGCGGGATCGATCATCGGCATCAATCCGTTCGATCAGCCGAACGTGCAGGAGGCCAAGGATCGTACGAACGAGGTCCTTTCCGGACATGACCGGGGTCTGACCCCGGCCGTGTCCGGTTCGGTCGAGGAGCTGCTCGGGGAGGCGGTGCCGCCGGAGTACATTTGCATTCAGGCGTTCATCGACCCCGCGCGGGAAGGTGAGCTCGATCCGCTGATCGCACGGGCTCGCGAGACCGGCTGCGTGGTCACCCACGGCCTCGGCCCGCGCTACCTGCACTCGACCGGCCAGCTGCACAAGGGCGGCCCGCCGACCGGTCGCTTCGTCCAGGTCGTCGACGACCCGGGCGAGGAGCTCGCCATTCCGAAGCGCGACTTCGGCTTCTCGCGGCTCATCCAAGCCCAGGCTGCAGGAGACTTCGCGGCTCTGAAAGAGCGGGGGAGGCCTATCGTTCGCATCCGACTGGAGGACATCTAGCTATGAAGCTCGGCATGGTCGGCCTAGGCCGTATGGGCGGGAACATGACAAAGCGCCTCGAGCGCGACGGGCACGAGGTAGCCACCTACGCGCGAAGCGGAGGCACCGCCGCGTCGCTCGAGGAGCTCGTGGGCCAGTTGGAGCCCAGACGCGCCGTCTGGCTGATGATCCCGGCCGGCGATCCTACCGAGCAGGCCGTGAAGACGCTCACCGGCCTCCTCGAGCCGGGAGACATCATCGTCGACGGAGGTAATTCGAACTTCCGGGACTCTCAGCGCCGCGCCGCTCTCGCCCGCGAGCACAGGATCGGCTATGTCGACGCCGGGGTCTCGGGGGGCATCTGGGGCCTCGAGAACGGCTACTGCCTGATGGTCGGCGGCGAGCGGGACGACATCGAGCAGCTGGAGCCCGCCTTCCGCACGCTCGCTCCTGAAGACGGGTACGCGCACGTCGGCCCTTCGGGCGCCGGGCACTTCGTGAAGATGGTGCACAACGGGATCGAGTACGCCCTCATGCAGGCGTACGCGGAGGGGTTCGAGATTCTGAAGGCGTCCGAGTTCGAGCTCGACCTGCATGAGATCGCCGGAATCTGGCGCTACGGGTCGGTCGTTCGCAGCTGGCTGCTCGAGCTCTTGTACAGCGCGTTCGAGCAAGAGGGCAACGAGCTCGAGGGTATCGCGGGCTACGTCGAGGACTCGGGCGAAGGCCGTTGGACGATCTTCGAGGCGATCAACGAGAGCGTCCCCGCGCCGGTCATCGCTTCGTCGCTCTTCGCCCGTTTCGCCTCCCGCCAGGACGAGTCCTTCGGCGCCAAGATCAACGCCGCCCTGCGGAAGCAGTTCGGCGGCCACGCCGTCAAGACCGAGTGAGATGACTCAGGCACCGGCGGTCACTCAGGAAAACCCGCTTCTCGAGGGGCTGCGCAAGCGCCGCACGGCCGAGCCGTGCACCCTGACTATCTTCGGCGCCTCCGGCGATCTCACACAGCGCAAGCTCATCCCGGCGCTGTACTCGCTGGCCTTCAGGAATCTTCTCCCTCCGAACTTCGGCGTCGTCGGCGTTGCCCGCACGCCCATGACCGACGACGAGTTCCGGGAGAAAATGCAGCAGGCAGTGATCGACCACGCGCGCGACGAGTTCCGGCCGGAGGTCTGGGACGAGCTCGCCGAGGGATTCCGCTACGTGGCGACCGACTTTGGCCAAGAGGGCGGGGAGCAGCATGTCATCGACTGCCTGCACGCGCTCGACCGGGAGCGCGGCACGGCTGGTAACCGCGTCTACTACCTCGCTGTGCCGCCGTCGGCGATCGAGGCGATCGTCGTCGCGATGGGAAAGCACCGTACCTCCGAGGGCTGGACGCGTCTGATCGTGGAGAAACCCTTCGGGCACGATCTGGAGAGCGCCCGGCACCTGAACGAGGTCATCCGCACCTACTTCGACGAGAGCGAGATCTTCCGGATCGACCACTACCTGGGTAAGGAGACGGTCCAGAACATGCTCGTCCTGCGGTTCGCGAACGGGATCTTCGAGCCGATCTGGAACCGCCAGTTCGTCGACCACGTCCAGATCACCGTCGGGGAGTCGCTCGGGATCGAAGGCCGAGCCGAGTTCTACGAGCAGGCCGGCGCCGTCCGCGACATCGTCCAGAACCACCTCCTCCAGCTCGTCGCCCTGACGGCGATGGAGCCTCCGATCGACTTCTCGGCCGACTCGGTCCGCAACGAGAAGGTCAAGGTGCTGAAGGCGATCCACACGCCGGGGCCAAAGCACGTCGTCCGTGGCCAGTACGGCCCCGGCTACATCGAAGGCGAGGAGGTGCCCGGCTATCGAGAGGAGCCGCGCGTCGCGCCCGATTCCCTGACCGAAACCTACGTCGCGGCGAAGCTCTTCGTGGACAACTGGCGCTGGGCCGACACGCCCTTCTACATCCGTACCGGCAAGCGGCTGCCGAAGCGGGAGACGACGATCGCGATCCAGTTCAAGCGTGCGCCGCACCCACCGTTCGAGATCGACTCGGAGGACAGCTTGCGCCCGAATGTCCTTCTCGTTCACATTCAGCCCGACGAGGGAGTTTCGCTCGCCGTGGGCGCCAAGGTGCCCGGCCAGGGCATGACGATCCGTACGGTGCACATGGACTTCCTCTACGGCGGTGCCTTCCGCACCGGCCTGCCCGAGGCGTACGAGCGCCTGATTCTCGACTGCCTGCTGGGCGATGCGACGCTCTTCACGCGGGCCGACGAAGTCGAGGAGCAGTGGGCGATCGTCGACGCGATGGTCGCCCCGTGGAAGCGCGATCGCCCCAACTTCCCGAACTACGCCGCAGGAACCTGGGGCCCAGCCGCCGCTGCGGAGCTCCTCGCCAGAGACGGACGCGAGTGGCGAGCGCACTGAGCACGATTCGCGAGATCGAGCGGGAGCTCGGACGGCTGCGCGACGAGGCGGGGGAGCCCGGCGCCCACCCCAAGCTTCGCACGAGTGTCATGACGCTCATGGCGTGGGTGCCAGAGCGCTGGGTCGACGCCGCGTCGGAGACGCTCTCAGGCCTCGCAGAACGTCACCCGTCCCGAACGATCCTTCTCTTCCCCCTCCCGCGCGAGAACCGCGACGCCCTCGAAGCGGAGGTGGATCTCCGCTGCTTCCTACGCGGCGGCGTGGAGCGAGAAGTGTGCTCGGAAGTCATCTCCATTCGGCTGTGGGGGCGTCGAGCTGCGGCGCCGGCCAGCGTGGTCGAGCCGCTCCTCGTCCCGGACCTGCCCGTCTTTCTGCGCTGGCGGGGCGAATGTGCCTGGGGCGCCACGGAGCTCGAGGAGCTCGTCGACGTCGCCCAGCGATTGGTCATCGACTCGTCCGAATGGTCCGACCCGGAAAGCGGCTACGAGCGGCTCGCCGAGTTGCTCGAGCGTGTCGTCGTGTCCGACATCGCCTGGGCTCGGACGGAGCGCTGGCGCGAGGCGATCGCATCGCTCTGGCCGGCCGTGGCTAACGCGTCCACGCTCCGCGTGGCGGGGCCGCAGGCCGAGGCGGCGCTGCTCACGCGCTGGCTCTCGGTGCGGCTTGGCCGAGCGGTAGAGCTCGACCACGAGCCTGCCGGGGAGATCGAGCTCGTCGCGGTGGACGGCAGCGAGGCCGTCCCGGCGCGCTACGAGCGCCTGTCGGCGAGCGACCTGCTTTCCGAACAGCTCGAGATCTTCGGTCGGGACCACGTCTACGAGGAGACGGTACGGAGCTTCTCTCCGGTCCTGAGCTAGCAACCCACGCATCCGCGTGGATCGCCGGCAAAGCAGGACACGGCCAGCCATTCCGGATCGCCCTGACGGGCGGGTCCACGGTGGGCTCGGTGTACGAACGGCTCGCCGAGAGCGAGCTCGACTGGCCGAACTGGCACGTCTGGTGGAGCGATGAGCGCGACGTGCCTGCGGACGACGACCGTTCCAACGAGAAGCTCGCGCGCGAGAAGCTCCTCTCCAGGGTTTTCGTGCCTGAGGAGCAGATTCATCCGCTGCGCTCCACCGAAGTCGAGCTGCCCGAGCGCTTCGACCTGATCCTGCTCGGGATCGGGCCGGACGGGCATACCGCTTCCCTCTTCCCCGGGAGGCCCGAGCTCGAGGCGACCGATCCGATCGTCTACGTTCCGGAGGCGGGCTGGGAACCGTACGTCCCCCGCTACTCGTTCTCCCTTCCGCTCCTGAACGCCGGCCCGACGGTCGCCTTCATCGTCGGCGGCGAGCAGAAGCGCGATGTCCTCGCCTGCGTCCTTGCCGGCGACGAGTCGCTGCCGGCCGCTCGCGTGCACGCCCCCGAGACTTACGTGCTCGCTGACAGGGCGGCCTCGAGCGCCAGCCCCACGTCCAGCACGTAATCGTCCTCGTTCCACCGCGCGGCGAGCGTGACCGAAGCAGGCAGGCCGTCTTCAGCCGGTCCACACGGAAGGGCCAGGGCCGGCCAGCCGACCGCGTTGAAGGGATACGTGAGGCGAATGAGTCGCTCGCGCAGGTCGAGGTCGTCCATCCTCCGTGGAGCGACGCACTCGAGTGTCGGGGAGAGGACGAGGTCGACTTCGGCGGCAGCCTCGGTGAAGTCGGAGATATAGCGGTCGCGCGAAGCGAGCGCTCGCTCGTACTTGTCGTCGGTGACGGCGAGACAGCGTTCGATCTTCGTTCGAACGTTGTCGCCGTATAGCTCGGCGTTCTCAGCGAAGAGCTCGCGATGCACGTCGGCGGCTTCGCGTGCGAAGACGGGATAGGTCTCCTCCTGCAGCAGCGGTAGGTCTATCGGTCGCCGTCTCGGGAATAGCTCCGCGGCGAACTCGACCTGCCTGCGAACGAGCGGATCGGCCTGTTCGAGCCAGGCGACCCCGACAGTCAGCTCTCCGAGGTCGACCTCGCGGGACGGAAGCTGCGGGTCGAGCGCCTTCATCATCGCCACGCAGCCGGCCACGTCACGAGTCATAGGCCCGGCCGTGTCGTAGCTCGGCGCGAGCGGGAAGCAGCCTTCCAGCGAGACCACTCCGTGGGTTGGCTTGAAGCCGACGATTCCGCAGCAGGCCGCCGGGACGCGGATCGAGCCGGCCGAGTCGGTCCCGAGAGCGGCTTCGCAGAGCTTCGCGGCGACGGCGGCCGCGGACCCTCCGCTCGAGCCGCCGGGGATTCGGCCGCGATCGAGCGGGTTGAGAACTGCGCCGTAGTGCGGATTGTCCGAAGTGATCCCGTAGGCGAACTCGTGGAGGTTCGTCTTCCCCACGACGGCGTACCCCGCCCGCTCGAGCCGCGTGACCGCGGGGGCGGTCTTCGCGGGCACGTGGTCGCGAAAGATTGCGGACCCGTAGGTCGTTGTCAGCCCCGCCGTGTCGAATAGGTCCTTGACGCCGAGGCCGATTCCCTCGCCGGCCGCGTCGGACCGGGCCAGGAAGGCGTTGAGATCGTCTCTAGGAGCTGACGACGTTGTAGATCTCGGCGATGAGGATCGAGCCGGCGAAGAGCACGAGCGAAAGGGCGAGCAGGGCGAGGCCGAGACGGACGTTCTTGCGGGCGGTCTCGGGATCCATCAGAGGACGAGCGGGTCGACGGCCATGGCGACGAAGAGCAGGGCGAGGTAGACGAGCGAGAAGCTGAACAGGCGGCGTGCGCGGGCGGGGGTCGTTTCGCGGCGAAGCGACAGCGCCAGGATCAGGAAGGCGGCGCCCAGCCCGATAGCAGCGCCGAGGTAGAGCCAGCCGACCGTCTTCCAGATCACCGGGAGCATCGAGATGGCAATCAGCACGACGGTGTAGCGCACGATTGAGCGCGCCGTCTCGGCCTCGCCCTTCACGACCGGGAGCATCGGGATGCGGGCCGCCTCGTAGTCTCGCCGGATCAGCAGGGCGAGCGCCCAGAAATGCGGCGGCGTCCAGTAGAAGACGATGAGGAAGAGAAAGAGCGCCGGCAAGGTGAGATTGCCCGTCGCAGCGGCCCACCCGACGAGCGGCGGCACAGCGCCGGCGGCCCCGCCGATGACGATGTTCTGCGGGGTCGAGCGCTTGAGGTAACGCGTGTAGACGACCACGTAGAAGAGGTTTCCGGCGACCGCGAGCAGCGCCGCGAGGACATTGACGAAGCTCGCCAGTACGACGAAGGAGAGCGCGGAAAGCGCGACGCCGAATTCGAGCGCCCGCTCCGGCGTGACGCGTCCCGCGGCGACGGGCCGGCGGTCGGTGCGTCGCATGTGGACGTCGATGTCGCGGTCGAGCACGTGGTTCAGGGCGCTCGCGCCGCCGCAGGCGAGGGCGAGCCCGCCGAGCGTGGCGGCGAGAAGGCCTGCTGATGGCACTCCGCCCGCCCCGACGAACATCCCCCCCGCCGCCGTGAGGAGCAGAAGCACCATGATGCGCGGCTTCGTGAGCGTGACGTAGTCCCGCCAGTGCGAATGCGGCACACGCGCTCCCCCCCGGAGGGCGACCACCGCCGCAACCGACGCCGCGGCGAGCGCGCAGGCGCCGAGCGCGAGATGGAGCGAGCTGGGCGCTCCGGCGTGCGCGGCCAGCCCAGCTCCCGAGAAGAGGGCAAAAGCGGCGCCCGCCGAGGCCGCGAGGCTCGGCTGCTCCCGGTGGGCCAGACGGGCGGTCACCACGACCCCGGCGAGGAGCGCGAGCGTGACGTGCGCCGCCACGTCGTGGGCGAGGGCCCACTCGCCTGTCGCGACGACGAGCGCGACGCCCGCCGTCGCGGCGAGCGCCGTGAGCCGGTACCAGGGTCCCGGCCTCACCGTTGCTGCTCCTTGAGGCGCAAACGCAGGTCGCGCAACGGGCGCGCGCTCGAGACGTAGGGCACGCGATCGAAGTTGTGGGGCGCGGGTGGAGAGGCGGCGTACCACTCGAGCGTGTCGGCCTTCCAGGGGTCGCCGCCGACGCGCGGGCCTCCGCGCCAGCTCCGGATCGCATTTACGAGGAAGATCAAGATGGCGAGGCCCATGATGAACGAGCCGACCGAAGAGACGAGGTTGTACCACTCGAACAGACCGCCCCGCTCGTAGGTGTAGACGCGGCGCGGCATGCCCATGAGCCCGAGCATGTGCTGGGGGAGGAAGGCCGCGTTGAAGCCCACGAAGAGCAGCCAGAAGTGCCACATGGCGAGACGCTCGCTGTACATCCGCCCGGTGATCTTGGGAAACCAGTAGTAGAGGCCGGCAAAGATCCCGAAGACCGTGCCGCCGAAGAGGACGTAATGGAGGTGGGCGACAACGTAGTACGTGTCCTGGGCCTGGTAGTCGATCGGGAAGGTAGCCAGCATGATTCCCGAGAGCCCGCCCATCGTGAAGAGCGCGATGAAGCCGAGCGCGAACAGGAGCGGCGCGTGGAAGATGAGATGGCCGCGCCAGAGCGTCGCGAGCCAGTTGAAGATCTTGATCGCAGTCGGGATCGCAACCGTGAACGAGGTGATCAGGAACCAGCCTTGGAGCCACGTGGGCAGCCCGACGGTGAACATGTGGTGGGCCCACACCAGCATGCTCGCGAAGGCGATCCCGATCGTCGAGAAGGCGACGGCCTTGTAGCCGAAGATCGGCTTGCGCGAAAAGACGGGTATCACTTCGGAGACGATCCCCATCGCGGGCAGCACCATGATGTAGACCTCCGGGTGGCCGAAGAACCAGAACATGTGCTGCCAGAGGAGCGAGCCCCCGTTTTCGGGAGCGAAGAACTCTTGGCCCGCCTGGCGGTCGAGGAGGAGGAGCGTCGCCGCGGCCGCGACCGTTGGCAGGGCCAGGACGAGCAGCACGGCGTAGGCCTCGACCGTCCAGACGAAGAGCGGAATGCGCATCCACGTCATCCCGGGGGCGCGCATGTTGTGGATCGTGACGATGAAGTTGATCGCTCCCGCGAGCGACGCGAGCGAGGTCAGGTGGATCCCGAGAATCCAGAGGTCCTGACCGTGTCCGGGCGAGAACCCCTCGCTCGAGAGCGGGGTGTAGGCGGTCCAGCCCGAGCGCGCCGCGCCGCCTGCCGCGAAGAAGCTGCCGAGCAGGACGAGGCCTCCGAGCAGGAAGAGCCAGTACGTCGCTGCGTTCAGGCGCGGGAACGCCATGTCGCGCGCGCCGAGCATCAGGGGGACGAGGAAATTGGCGAAGCCCGCGAGCATCGGGACGATGAAGAGGAAGATCATGGTCGTCCCGTGGATCGTGAAGAGCTCGTTGTAGCTGTCCCGGGTGAGGAAGTGGTTGTCCGCCTGCGAGAGCTGGGCGCGCATGAGCAGGGCCATCACGCCCGCGGCCAGGAAGAAGCCGAACGCGGTGACGAGATAGAGGACACCGATCCGCTTGTGGTCGACCGTCGTCACCCAGCTGACGACGCGGCCTTCCTTCCAGGTGGGAGTGAGGGCCTCGGTCCTAACCGCCACTCGCCGCTCCCGCTTCCTGCAGCTTCGGCGTCGCCTTGATGTAGGCGATGAGGGCGTCGTACTGCTTTCCAGCCCAGCCCAGCCCGACGGCAGGCATGTAGCTCTCGAACTGATCCGTGTTCTGGCCCGTGCTGAGGAGCCGGATGAGTCCCTGACGGTTCGTCAGCGTCCCGTTCCCCGCGATGGCCGGGCCGATGTCTCCCTCCCCTTCGAACCCGTGGCACTTGGCGCAGACGGCCTCCCATTCCTGCCGCCCGAGGTCTGTCTCGGAGATCCGGGCCTGCTCCTGGAGCCAGGCGTTGAAGGCGGCCTCTTCGACGACCTTTACGCGCGTGTACATGACCGCGTGCTGGATCCCGCAGAACTCGGCGCACTGGCCCTCCCACGTGCCGGTCCGCTTCGGCTTGAAGCGAAGGACGTTGGTTCGTCCCGCGATCGCGTCCAGCTTGCCCGTGAGCGCGGGCACCCACCAACTGTGGTTGACGTCGTGGGTGATGAGCTCGAGCGCGACCGTGCGGCCGACGGGCACCCGCAGCTCGTCGAATGAGATCGCCCCGTTCGGATACACGTACTGCCAGTAGAACTGGTGCGCCTCGACGCGGATCCGCACTTCGTCGCTCCCCTTGGCCTCGACGGAGGGGATCCGCGTGAAGGTGAAGACCGCGATGGCGACCAGGATCAGCGAGGGGATGATCGTCCAGATGACCTCGATCCGTGTGTTGCCGTGGATCTGTGGGCCCTCGGCGTCCTCCGGCGTCCCGCGCCGGCGGCGGAAGCGGATCACGAAGAGGATGAGCGCGGACTCGACCACGACGAACACGACGGCGCAGACGCCGATGACCGTCCAGTAGAGGTCGCTGATCGCCTCGCCGCTGTCGGTCTCCGGGTCCGGAGGCCCGAGGCCACCTGGTGCCGCGGCCGCCGCACCCGCGCAGAGGAGCGCGAAAAAGAGAGCAAGCGAAAACGCGGCGAGCGGTCCCCTACGCAAGGCGGTGCGATTCTAAATGTCCCCCGATCGGGGGACTCACAGTTCCCCCCTTTTGTGGTTCAGTTGGAATCACGGGCGTACCCCGTTCGAGGGGTCTCCGAGAATCCTGGGAAAGGGTTTCGCGCGCCTAGGGGAGGCGGCTGTTGGGGGAACCGACGAGGTTCCCCCAACCCCTTTAATGTGGTGGGCCGTGAGCGAGAACTGGCGCGTGCAGCTCCCCGCCGCGGTGCAAGAGCCCTTCGACGTGTACGTGAACGGCGTGGCCCAGCGCCGCGGCGCCGACTACGAGTTGCGCGGGCGCGAGCTCGTCTTCTCGAAGGCCCTGGCGAAAGAAGGGCGCCTAGGCCCGTTGCGGTGGCTCTCGATCTTCCTGGGAGTTGCGGGCACGTACCGCAAGAACGACAGCGTCGATGTCGTCTACCAGGCCGGCGGGCAGCGAACCGTCGCGGCGGCCCTCCCCATCACGCCTCCTGATGGGACAGACCCCGACTCGCCGCAGTAGCCGGAGCGCAGGTTTCGCAGAGCTCGACGCCGCGGAAGCGCGCCAGCAGCCTGTAGATCTGACAGCCGACGCAGAACCCCGTTGTCGCCGACAGCAGCGCGAGGCCGGCTACGAGCAGGCCGAGCGTCCAGCCGAGCGCGTGGAAGCCCAGCGCGTGGATGAGCGCGGCCGAGCCGAGCACGGCGATGCCGATCACGTTGGCGAAACGGGGCGGACGAGCGTCCTCGATGAGGCCCTCGCCGAACCGAGGCTGAAGCGCCTCGAAATAGAACAGACAGGGGAGACACCAGCGCCGGCCGAGCGTCACCCCGACGGCGAGCTGCGCGTCCAGAATCGCCAGCAGCGGCCACCACCCGGTCACGAAGGCAGCCAGCGCCAGGAGTCCGATCACGGCCTGTGTGAACCGCGGCGCCCGGGCGTCGATGACCGTTAGGTCCCGATAGGGGTCGACCGAGCGTTGCTTCACTTTGTGAAGTCTAGCGTGCCACGAGGGTTTGCCGAAACGAGTCGAACCCTCGCCGAGCAACAATCCAGGCGAGCATAAATGACGTTCGAGGAACCGAACTCCAACCCGCTCCTTGCCGCTCTCGGAAGCGCCGACGCGCGCAAGCGGGAGAATGCTGCCAACGCGCTGATTGCCGCTCCCGACCCGCGCGCGGAAGACCCGCTCCTCGAGGCACTCCACGATCACGAGGCCGGGGTGCGCGGCATGGCGGCGCTCGCGATCGGCTCGCTCGGCTCCCGCCGGGCTGTGCCGCGTCTGCTCGAGCTGACGCAGGACGCAGATTGGTTCGTGCGCGTGTCCGCGCTGAACGGGTTGGGCTACATCGATGAGGCACTTCCGGCTGAGAACGCCTTGGTGGCAATCGGGGACGATGAGCCGCTCGTGCGTCAGGCGGCGGCGCTCAATATGGGCGGCTCTTCGGATCCGGCCGCTGTGGACGTGCTCGTGGAGGCGCTCCTGCACGACTCGGATTGGGCCGTCCGCGAGGCCGCCGCCGATGCCCTTGGTCAGATCGGAGATCCGAGGGCGGTCGAATCGCTCCGCCGCGCGGCGGCCCTCTGGCGGGTGGTTATCAGCTGGCGCGTCGTGCGAGCGGCGCGCCGGGCCCTTCACCGGATCGAGGCTGCCGGGAGCACCTAGTGGTTGTTGAGCTCGCGGGGAAGGACGAGCTCGAAGCGGGCTCCGTGCGGGGTGGCCTCCTCGTAGAGCAGGTCGCCCCCGTGGGCCTGCGCATACGACTTCGCGATGGCGAGCCCCAGCCCGGCTCCCTCGGTCCGTTCGCCACCCGAAGAGCCGCTCCGTGTGAACCGCTCGAACAGCTGGGGCACAAACTCCGCCGGCACGCCGTGGCCATGGTCCTCGACGCGCAGCCGGAAATGTCTGTCGCGCTGCTCAGCGGAGATCTCGATCGGCGCCGCGCCGTATCGAGTCGCATTCACGATCAGGTTCGAGACGATGCGGTCGAACGCGTTCGGATCCACGAGCGCCTCGAGGTCGACCGGAACGTTCACGGTCACTTCCTCGGCTCCCTCGGTCGCCACGAGCCCGAGGAGCTCCTGCACCCGGCTGAACACGTTCAGAGGTTGCGGGTCGATGCGGATCCCGTTCGCCTCCAGCCGGGAGAGGTCGAGTAGCTGGTCGACCAGGCGGCGCATCCTGTCCGTCTGCTCGTAGAGCGTCTGGCGAAGACGCCGGATCTGATCGTCCTCGAGCAGGTCACCACGGAGGTGGAGCGTCGAGGCGATGCCGTGGATGACCGAGGCCGGCGTTCGCAGCTCGTGCGAGGCGAGCGCGATGAAGTTGGTCTTGAGCTGGTCGGCCTCCTGAAGCGCCTTCCGCTCTCGCATGACCTGGGACTTTCGCTCGTAGGCGAGCAGGGCGAAGCCGCCGAGGGCTCGCAGAAGCTCGAACTCTTCCTGGGCGAAGAGCGGGGCGTACGGGCTCGTCCACGCGACGACCGCGCCCTGGCCCAGGTCGAAACGTTTGCCTTCGGCCCTCTCGGCTGCCTCTTGCGGATCGACGCCGTAGGCCCCGAGCACGCGATCGTCGGCGTCGAGAAGAGCGACTCCACGCGCGCCGACGATGGCGGCCATCCGCGGGAGCACGATCCGGGTGACGTCCTCCGGCTCGGCGGCCACGAGCAGCTCGTCGACGGAACGGCGCAGAAGCTCCTCCTCGGGCTCCCGCCAGAGCTTCCGTAGGGCCTTGGGGGGCGCGAAGCCGAAGAAGAAGAGGAACATGCTGGCGAGGGTCAGCAAGCCCTGCACCACCTCGAACGTGGGTGACGGGTCCGAGGCGGCCAACCCGGCGAGGATGAGCACGATGCTGAGCGCGATCGCCCCCACCGCGAGCAGTCGCATCCGGTGCCGCACCACCGTCGGCTGACCTTCTCCGGCCCGCCAGAGGCGAAGGGCGACGAAGAGCGAAAGCGCCGTCCACTGCACCAGCAGCGCGATGACGAAGATGGTGAAGGACGCCGACCGCGGCTCGCCTTGGTCGGGAACGTCCGGGAGGGCGAGGCTCCACACGACGAGCGCAGCGGTGGCGCCGGCGGCCGCCAGCTCGATCCAGCGAGCCGGGCGCCCGAACGAGGCGGCGAACCGGTAGAGCGAATAGGGGAAAAGGGCGATCAGGGCGACGAGCACCTTGGTGATCCAGAGCTGGGGATCGCCAGCGGCGTCGGCGATTTCCCCCGTCACGGCGACGATCGCGAGCAACCCGAAGGTCGCGAATGCCCAGAAGGCCGCCTCGCCTCGCTGCGCGCGCCACCTTTGTAGGCAGACAATCGCGAGCACGCCGAAGGCCGCGATGTTGACGTACTGCAGCGCGCTCGCCAGGGAGTTCATGGCCGTCAGCGCGCCGCGCAGCCTTGGGCCGGAGCTCGCCGCACCTCGGAAATGTAGCGCCTGCCCCGGATTCTTCTCCTGCGCCGGCAGTCCGCGAGCCTCCACGTGCGTCGGGGCGGCGAGAGTCGAAAGACGCAGTCGCTATCCTCAAAGTAAGTGTCTGTCAAGCGGTTCGAGGACCTCAACTCAGGGTTCGTTCAGGAGCTCTTCGCGCAGTACCTGGCCTCCCCCGAGGCAGTGGACCCTGCGTGGCGTGCGCTCTTCGACCAAGCGCCCGAGGATCTCGTCGAGGCAAATCCTCTCGTCCAGCGCATCCGCGAGCTCTATCCGGGTGCCGCCGACGGAGGTAACGGAGCACCGGCCGCAGCCGAGGCGCCGCCCGTTCTGCTCGGGGCTGTCGCCGCCGCGATGGCGCTCGTGAAGGCACATCGCATGCACGGCCACCTCGCCGCGCGGCTCGATCCTCTCGGCAGCGAGCCCGTCGGAGATCCCGCGCTCGAGCCCGAGCGCCTGGAGCCGCGTCTCACCGAAGATCTGATGCGGCAGATCCCGGCCAAGGTCCTGAGGGTGCATGTGCCCGGGCAGACGCTCGCGGACGCTCTCCCTCATCTACGGGAGACCTACTGCGGGACGATGGCCTACGAGATCGAGCACATCTCGAACCACGAGGAACGCGTCTGGCTTCGCACGGCGATCGAGTCGGGTCGTTATCGCAAGCCGCTCTCCCCGGAGGAGAAGAAGGCCCTGCTCCGGCGCCTGACTGAAGTCGAGGGCATGGAGCGCTATCTGCGCCGCGCCTTTCTCGGCCAGAAGCAGTTCTCCATCGAAGGAGTCGACGTCATGGTCCCGATGCTCGACCAGGCGATCGAGCTCGGTTCGGCGGATGGAGCACGTGAGGTCGTGATCGGCATGGCCCACCGCGGCCGGCTGAACGTCCTCGCCCACATCGTCGGCCGTCCGTATGACGTGATCCTGCGGGAGTTCGAGGGCGAGCGCGTCCTCGACGCCGTCGGCCTCGACCCGGAAGGCGGCTCCGGCGACGTGAAGTACCACCTCGGCGCGCTCGGCGTTCGCAAGACCGAGAGCGGCGACACCCGCATCACGCTAGCTTCGAACCCCAGCCACCTCGAGTACGTCGACCCGGTGGTCGAAGGCGAGACTCGCGCCTGCCAGACCAACCACGAGACGCGAGAGTGGACGCACGATCCGCGCTCCGCGCTCGCCGTCCTGATCCACGGCGACGCGGCCTTCCCGGGGCAGGGCGTCGTCGCGGAGACGCTCAACCTCCAGTCGCTTCCCGGCTACTCGACCGGTGGGACCCTGCACATCATCGCCAACAACCAGATCGGCTTTACGACCGATCCGGACGAAGGGCGGTCCACCCGCTACTCGAGCGACCTCGCCAAGGGGTTCGACAACCCGATCGTCCACGTGAACGCCGACGACGCCGAAGCGGCGATCGCCTCCGTCCGCCTCGCCATGGCCTTTCGCGACCGCTTCCGCAAGGACGTGGTCGTCGATCTCGTGGGCTACCGCCGCTTCGGTCACAACGAAGGCGACGAGCCCGCGTACACGCAGCCGCTGATGTACAAGAAGATCGAGGAGCACCCGACGGTGCGCGAGCAGTACGCCGCTGCGCTCGTCCAGGCCGGCGTCGTCCAGCAGGCCGAGGTCGACGAGCTCGTGGAGAGCGTTCAGCAGGCGATCAAGAAGGCGCACGAGGTCCTCAAGCAGGCCATCGCAGCGGGCAGCGCCCGCCCGGAGGAAGAGAAGCGGCCCGGCCGCGGCAGCGATGCGCCGATCGAGACCGCCGCGCCCGAGGAGCTCCTAGTCGATCTCAACGACCGGCTGCTGCAGGTTCCCGAGGGCTTCACCATCCACCCAAAGCTCCAGAAGCAGCTCGAGCGTCGCAAGGAGACGATCGGCGAGGAGGGCGGCATGGACTGGGCCCAGGCAGAGGGCCTTGCCTTTGCGAGCCTGCTCGTCGAGGGCGTACCCGTCCGGCTCACCGGGCAGGACACCGAGCGCGGAACCTTCTCGCATCGCCACCTCGTCCTCCATGACTACGAGACGGGAGAGAAGTACGCGCCGATGGAGCACCTGCCGAGCGCGTCCGCTCCTTTCCAGGTCTACAACTCGCCTCTCTCGGAGATGGCTGCCCTCGGCTTCGAGTATGGCTACTCGGTCGCGTGCCCACGCGCCCTCGTCCTCTGGGAGGCGCAGTTCGGGGACTTCATCAACTCCGCCCAGGTGATCGTCGACCAGTTCATCGTCTCGGGGCTCTCGAAGTGGCAGCAGAGCTCCCGGCTCGCGTTGCTTCTTCCGCACGGGTACGAGGGCAATGGCCCCGAGCACTCGAGCGCGCGGCTCGAGCGCTTCATGCAGCTCGCCGCGCAGGAGAACATCCGGATCGTCAACTGCTCGACGGCGGCCCAGTACTTCCATGTCATCCGTCGTCAGGCGCTGCATCCCAAGCCGCGGCCGCTCATCCTCCTGACGCCCAAGGGCCTTCTGCGGCTGAAGGAGTCGAGCTCCCATCTGAACGACCTCGCGAAGGGGTCCTTCCGCCCGATCCTCGACGACCCGACGCTGGACGAGGAGGGGCGCCGCCGTGCGGGGCGCCTCGTGCTCTGCTCGGGCAAGGTGTACTACGACATCGTCGGCCACGAAGCGCGCAAGCGGGCCGAGGGCGTCTCTGTCGCCCGGCTCGAGCAGCTCTATCCGTTTCCCGTCGCCGCGTACGACGAGCTGCTTTCCCGCTACCCGAACATCACCGAGCTCGTCTGGGCGCAGGAGGAACCTCAGAACATGGGCGCGTGGAGAGCGGTCCGGCACCGTCTCGAAGAGGGACTGCCGGCCGAGGTGGAGCTTCGCTACGTCGGCCGCCCGTGGCGGGCGAGCCCCAGCGAGGGCTACCCGACCGCGCACCTGATCGAGCAGGACCGGATCGCGCGCGAGGCGCTCGGCGCCTACTAAACGGCCTCGGAGCGGGGGCCGACGCGCCCGGACGTTCGCACGAAACCTGTGAGCGGGCTCCAGCCGGCGGCCTGGGAGGCTCCCTCCCGACGAGGATCGAAGGCGTCCTGGAGACCATCGGCGATGAAGTTGACGGCCACGGCGAGGAGAGCAATGGCCGCGCTGGGGAGGATGAGGAAGTAAGGGTTGTTACGACTCAGTCCGTCCTGGGCGATGTTCCCCCAAGTCGCCGCGGGTGCGTTGATCCCGAGGCCCAGCACGGAGACGAACGCCTCGCCGAGGATGATGCCGGGAAGCTCGAGGAGGACCGCGACAAGCAAGACCCCAAACGTATTCGGCACGAGATGGCGCAGGAAGATGTGGTGGCGACGGGCCCCCAGGGCCCGCGCCGCACGCACGAAGTCGTTCTGTTTGAGCGCGAGTATCTGGCTGCGTACGAGTCGTGCCGTCGTCATCCAGCTGAAGAGCGAAAGGGCGAGGATGACGGTGAAGATGCTTCCATTTGCACCGATGAGGACGAGGACGATGAGCACCCAGGGTAGGCGTGGGATGGCGAAGAGCCCGTCGACGATTCGCATCATCAGATCGTCGACCTTGCGCCCCGCCAGCCCCGAGACGGCTCCGTACAGGAGGCCGAGCACGAGGATGATCCCGGTGGCCATCAGTGCGATGAACATCGTCGTGCGCCCGCCGAGGGCCATCCGTTCGAGCAAGTCGCGACCGAAGAGGTCCGTGCCCAGCAGGTGCCTCGGGGTGGGCGTCTCCAGCTTCTGGCTGAAATCGACGGCATAAGGGTCGTAAGGGGAGAGCGGCGGCGCGGCAAGGCAGAACAAGATGAGGGCGCCAAGCCCGACAGCAGCCCACACAGCCGACCGGTTGCCGCGGTAACGGCCCCACGCGGCCCTCATGCGACCTGCTTTTCGACTAGTCGGCGGTCGAGCAGCACGGCGACGAAGTCCGCAATGAGATTGGCGAAGATCACAAGGACTGCGAGCGCGACGGTCAGTCCCATGACCATTGGGTAGTCCCGGTTCAAAGTCGCAGTGAGGTAGTACTGCGCTGCGCCCGGGATCCCGAACGCAGACTCGACGAAAAAAGCCCCCGTCACGAGGAGCGCCAATGTGGGAACTGCCGCGCTCAGGAACGGGACAAGGGAGTTGGGGACGACGTGACGCCAGACGATCCGGTCCGAATAGAGCCCCTTTGCGCGGGCCGTGCGAACATAGTCCTGCTCGAGAGTCTCGACCACGGCCGCGCGCATTAGCCGCGCGATGTACCCCGCCGGCGCGAGGCCGAGCGGGAGCGGGGGAACAATCCGAGCCTTCCAACTTTCCCAGCCGGGCGGAACGAGGTGCCACTTGTTCACGAGATGGGTGGCGGCGAGATCCGAGAAAAGGAAGACCGGGACGACGAGGATGATCGTCGCGATGACAGTCGCTACCCGGTCGACCCGTGTGTTCCGCGCCAGTGCGGCGACGAGGCCGAGGCCGACGCCGAGCGGGACGGCCCAGGCGGCGGCGAGCCCGGAGAGCGCGAGGGAGACGGGGAAGCGCTCCTTGATGACCTGATCGACGGTGACGTAGCGATTCGTGAGCGACGGGCCGAAGTCGAACGTGGAGACGTGCCTCACGTAGTTCCAGAACTCGACGAACCAGGGATCGTCGAGACCGTAGTAACGCTCGAAGCGGAGCTGAAGCGCGTACGGAACGCCCCCGAACTCGAGCCGGAAAGGGCTTCCGCCGATTCCGCGCATGAGAGCGAACGTGACCAGCATGACCACGAGGATGAGCGGGATCGTCCAGAGAAGTCTCCGGATGACGAAGGCGGTCACGCTGGCTTAGACACCGGCGGCGGATGAAGAGTTAGACCGGGCTCTCGACCGCCAACGCCAGGCGAGCCGCCTCGATGCGGAGCCGCTCGAGTCCGGCAAGCTGCTCCTCGGCGCGCCGGCGAAGCTCGTCGAAGTCGAATTCGCGCAGCCGCGGCTCCGTTCCGGCGATCTCCTGCAGGGCGACCCACAGCGCCCTCTTGCCGGTCACGCCGAGCGCCAGGCCTTCGAGCTCCACGAGCCGGCTGAGCGGCGAATAACCGGTCAGCTGTCCGTTCAGCTTCAGACGGCCCACCCGCTCAAGCGTGAGAGCCAGCGCCCGCTTGAGGCGTGACTCGGGCACCCCGAGCCCGGCCATCAGGCGCTCCAGCGTCGCCCGGTCTTCGAGGATCTGGCCGAGCAGCCACGCGAGGAATTCGCCGAACGACGATCCGCGGTTTTCCCGTAGCGCCCGCTTCGCGAGCTCCGTGCCGACGACCTCGCCGGCCAGGTGGTCGTTCAGGTAGATGGCCAGCCTGCGGTTCACAGTGTTCGCTTTGCCGCCTCCGTGCTGAGTGAAACGTCGGGCTGGATGCCCCGCGCGGGTGTCGAGCCGTCCGCGCCACCGCCGATGCTGCACGTATGTCCGTTCCGGCAAGAACTCATCCGGAACCCTCCGTCCGCGAAATCGAAGACCTCTGGATTCCACTCTCCGACGGAACCCGGCTCTCTGCTCATCTCTGGCTGCCACCCCGGGCGGAGCTCGAGCCTGTTCCCGCCGTCGTCGAGGTCTCCCCGTACAGGCACGAGGACAACACGCGGCGGCGCGACTCGGTTCGCCATCCCTACTTCGCAGAGCATGGCTTTGCCTCGCTTCGGATCGACGTTCGCGGGAGCGGATCCTCCGACGGCGTCTTGCAGGACGAGTACACCGAGCGCGAGCAGCTCGACGTCTGCGAGGCCCTCGCGTGGGTGGCGGCGCAGCCCTGGAGCACCGGCTCGGTCGGAATGATCGGTCTGTCGTGGGGAGGCTTCGCCGCGCTCCAGGCCGCGGCGCGCCGGCCACCCGAGCTCAAGGCGATCGTGGTCGTCTGCGCCAGCGCTGACCGCTACGGCGCGGACGTCAAGTACCGAGGCGGCTCGGTCCTCGGCTGCGAGCTCCTGCCTTGGTCTTCCACCATGCTCGCGATGAGCGTGCGCCCGCCCGACCCCCGGCTCCTGGGGAAGCGCTGGCGCCAACTCTGGCTGGAACGGCTCGAACTGGCTGTGCCGTTCGCCGAGACGTGGCTGGCCCACCAGCGCCGTGACGACTACTGGCGCTCGGGCTCGCCTTGCGAGGACTACGGCTCGATCGCCTGCCCCGTCTATGTCGTCGGCGGCTGGGCCGATCCGTACCGCCAGGCCGTTCTCGATCTCCTCGAGAGCCTCGATTGCCCGCGCAAGGGCCTGATCGGCCCGTGGTCGCACCAGTATCCGGAGGAGGGGACGCCCGGCCCGGCGATCGACTTCCGGGGCGAGTGCGTGCGCTGGTGGGATCAGTGGCTGAAGGGCGAGGAGACGGGGATCATGGACGAGCCCCGGCTCCGCGTCTGGATGCAAGAAGGCGTGCCTCCGAGGAAGGACCACCGTCCGCGGCGGGGCCGCTGGGTGGAGGAAGAGACCTGGCCCGCCCGGCGCATCGTCTCCCACCGGTATGCCCTGGGTGAGGGAACGCTCCGGACCGAAAAGACGCCGAGGCGCCCTCTGGCGATCCGCGGCGCCCAGGTGGTGGGCTCGGCGGCGGGGACCTGGTGCCCCTGGGGAGTGGCGGAGCTTCCTCGAGACCAGCGGCGCGAGGACAACCTCTCGCTCACCTTCACCTCGGAGCCGCTCGAAGAGCGGATCGAGATTCTCGGCTCGCCGGCGGTGACCATCGAGCTGTCCGCCGACCGGCCGCTCGCCCTCGTCGCCGTGCGGCTCTGCGACGTGTCTGCTTCAGGCGCGTCGACGCTCGTCGCCCGCGGCCTCCTCAATCTGGCCCACCGGGACGGCAGCAGCGAGCCGGCCCCACTCGAGCCGGGCCGGCGCTACACCGTGCGGGTGCCGCTCGACGCCGCCGCCTACGCCTTCCGGCCGGGCCATCGGCTGCGCCTCGCCGTCAGCCCGACCTACTGGCCCTGGGCCTGGCCGTCGCCGGACCCGGTCACCCTGACCGTCCACACAGGAGGACCGACTCGGCTCGAGCTGCCCGTGCGCCCGCCTCGCGACGAGGACGGCCACGCTGCGACCTTCGCGCGTGCGCCGGAGACAAACGGCGCGAACGGAGCGTCGAGCCGGACGGTCTCCCACGACGCTCGGACGGGCCGCAGGACGCTCGTCCTCGACCGGATTCGCGGCCGGCGCCACGCCCGTGAAGACGACCTGGAGGTCGAGGGCTCGCAGAAAGACGTCTTCACGATCGTCGAGGGCGACCCCCTGTCTGCCGCCGTCGCCTGCGAGCGGTCGATGCAGATGCATCGGGACGGCTGGTCGGCTCGAGTGGAGACGCACAGCACCATGACTGCCGACGTCGAAGTCTTCCGCATCGTCACCCTCGTCGAGGCGTACGAGAACGGCGAGCGGATCTACTCGCGCGAGCGGTCCTTCGAGGTTCCGCGCGACCTCGTCTAGCTCCCGCCGAAAGTTCGAACGGCTTGCGCCGCGAACTTTCGGCGGATGACCTCTCTGAGGTGCGGCAGGACGGGGCCCCGACCCGCGGCCCTCGACGAGCCTCTGGCCGTTGGCTCCCTAGCCAGTCGGCAGCGAGTCGCTAGCCGGACTGCCCGTCACGCGCGAAAGCGCCCGAGCGAAGGCTGCGCCGACGTCGACCTCGCCGATTGCCTCACCCGGAGATAGCCGTCACGCAGGGCGGCTTCTATGACGCTGTTTCTCGCGGCCTCTTCGAGGAGGCAGCTGGCTACGCCGGCCGCGACGGCGTATGCGACCTGCTCGATGAGGGCCCGCTCGGCCGGGGCGACGGTCGTCAAAAGCCCGCGTGCTTTCAACAGACGCTCCGTTGCGACTTCCCTGGCTTGGCGGCGGAAGGCCTCGGAATCGGTCACCCTCCCTGGACCCCCTCCGCAAGCGTCCCCCTCGGCTGCACGGACGGCGCAGGCGCCTTGCGTGGAGCGCCGGTGAGTTTGAACCCTGCGAACATCGCCGCGATTCCGAGAAGTTCGCCGGCGTAGACGAAGGAGTAATCGCCCGCGCGCGAGAGACCGGTCGCGAGCGCGACCACGATTGCTCCGCTTGCGATCCAGACATTCGCGCGCACGCGCTGCCGACGCACGATCGAGTAGAGCGAGCCCCCCAAGAGAAAGGCTGTGCCGAATGTGTTGAGGCTGATCGCCCAGAGCGCCGCGTGGCCGGCGAGCGCCCCATTTCCAGGCGGACGGCCGCTTGGCGTCGTCGCGAGCATCTCCGCGTCGACCGGGGCCAGCGCGACGGTCACGACCGCCGCGAGTGTTGCCACCGCCAGCGCCCCCACGAGCGCATCTCGGACCCGACGGTCCAGGAGAAGCCACGCGGAGCCGGCACCGAGATAGGCCACGGTCAGGACCCCTCCGGCCGCGTAATAGGTTCGGAAGAGGCCTGGCGTCCAGCCTGTCCGCTGCGCGACGGCCTCGCAGAGCGCTGCAGTGGCGAAGAGCGCGAACCCCGATCCCCACAGGGCTTTCTGGCCCGCCGGGCGACGCAGGAAGCTCGCAACGAGCAGACCGGAGAAAAGGAGCGCGACGAGCGCCGCGGCCAGTGGCAGCAACGTATCGGCGATCGCCGGCACCGACCCGTCCGGGCGCAAGCTGATCGGCGTGACCGGTGCCCCAGGCGGGACGACGGTCAGGTAGGCGAAGTCGCGTCCGCCGAACATGCCCTGATGAGTCCCGACGAGCAGGTAGCGGCCCGCCCGCAAGGCGCGGCTGGGCGCGAGGGTGAGCGCTCGCGGCGACTGCGTGCGAACGGACAGCGGCACGCGGTCGCCTCGGGCGAGGTCGAACAACTGGTAGGCGTCGGGTGAGTCGACGGCCGCAGCGCGAAGGACAAACGATCGCACGCTCGTCGAGTGGATCCGGAGCGCGTCAGGCGGGAACGGCTCTTGCGGATCGCGCCAGGAGAACAGCTTCACCGTGCCTTCTCCGGTGCGGAGGAACTGGCCGGTGACCTCCGAGGTAAATCCCGTCTGGTACGCGTACCGCGTCGAGCCGGTACCGACCCCGGTGAGCGCAGGAAGGAACGGAAGGGATACGAGAACGAGCGCGATCGCGCCGAGCGCCACACTGATCAGCGTGCGGTGGCCGCCCCCGCGACGGCGGCGGGCCCGCGGCGGTCGCCCTTCAAGCCTGATCCGGCGGCGCCGGTGAGCGCGGTAGAGCGCGGCGGCAGACAGGCAGGCGCTCGCCGGCAGCCAGATGAGCTCCACCCGCCAGCCCACACTTCGCAGCGGCCCGTCCGCGTACGGCGAGAAAGCAAGCGGCAGCACCGCCCACGCGAACGCGGGGCCGGCCAGGAGAAGGAAGGAAGCGGTAACCGGAAAGCCGGCGAAGAGCCAGCCGACGCCCGGGAAGCCGAGCAGACCGAGCGGCAGCTCGTAGCCGGCAAGGGCGGCCGGCTTGCGCCGCTCGACGCGCTTTGGGATTCGCCCGCGGTAGACGTTTGGCGCGCGGGCGAGCGCGAGACGCCCCGCCCGCCGGTAGTGCGGAGTCATCCGCCAGGCCGCAAGCCCGTACCCCCCGAAGCCGAGAGCGACGGCGAGGGCCGCCGGGACGAGCACGAGCGCCTGCCACGGCTCGAGGGCGGAAACCGCCGCCGCGAACGTGCGCCCGCCCGTGACGGCGTGCGCCTCGGCGGCCGCAAACGCGATCCCGGCGGCGTAGTAGACCGCCGTCCCAGCCGACACACCGGCCAGGACGAGCACCGTGGCGCGCCGTGGCACGGGGCGCCCGACGAGGGGCACCAGGAGCGCGAGGGCGAGTCCGGCGAGGATGACGAGCAACCCGCCGAGCATGTTCAGCTGCGCGTGGAGGTTGACGATGAGATCGCCCGCGTCGCCGCTCTCGTCGAGCCGCTCATTGACGGCCGGGAAGGCCTGCACCGGTCCCTGGAGCGTGCCGACCGCGAGCGCGGCGCACCCCGCGAGGGCAAAGGCTCGCCCGGGCCCGCGCGCCCGCCGGAACCCGCGGACGATGACCGCGAGTAGAAGCCAGAAGGCGGCGAACATGAGAACGCCCGCGCCCACCACGAGGTAGGGATGGAGGGCGGTGGCCTCCTCGGCCTGCTCAGGGGTTAAGCCCTGGTCGACGACGAGCCTGCCCTCGTGGAAGCCGAGGTAGAGCGCGACTCCGTAGAAGGCGAGTGAGCCGCCGAGAAGGGAGAAGAAGCACACGTTCGCGAGGCGGCGGGACGGCGGCGTCCCTCCGAGGAGCGGCGCCAGGTAGAAGAGGACGCCGGCGACGAGCATGGTCAGCCCCGTCACGAGGTTGACGTGCGCGTGGCTGATCGGGTCGATCCACTCCCCGGCGTGACCGGCCCGGTAGAGCCAGTCCGCCTGCGCGGGTTGGACCTGGATCACGCCTTGGACCGTCCCGACTGTCAGCCCAGCCGCGCCTGCGCCGATGAACTTCCAGAGGTGAGCGTGAGGCTTCGGCACGCGAACGAGCCGCCCCTGGAAGACGGTCAAGAAGACATTGGCCGCGAAGCACCAGTAGCCGATGCCCATGACGCCGGCGCCCATGCCGACCGGGACCTTGTAGAGCTTGCCCATGCTTTCCTTGGCCGCCTGGTAGTCCCAACCGTGCTGGACCAGGCGACCGATGGCGATCCCGTTGGCGACCAGCGCGACGTAGAAGACGAGCAGGCCGGCGGCGGTGAACCAGAAAGCGCCCTGCGCGAGGCTCTCGCTCGCGAGGGGACGTCCGACGATGCGCGGCAGGACGTACCAGCAGAGCCCCGTGGCGATCAGGGTCCCTCCGCCGACGATCATGACGTGGGTGTTCGAGAGGTCGCGGACGAGGTGTCCGGCCTCGCCCGCTCCCGCGAGCCACGTAGCCGCCCACGGCAGGTTCTTGACGGCCATATGCACGCCGCCGAGCACGAGGAAGCCCGCACCGGCAAGGAAGTACTTGGCGAGCTTGCCGTCGTGCGCTCCGAGCTCCTCCTCGGGATACGGCTCGGTGCGGAGCGGCGGCGCCTTGCCGGGCAAGATGCGCCACAACGCCGCGATCAACACGGTAAAGAAGGCGAGGTAGGAAAGGAACTGAAGCGACGAGAGGTGCTTCAGGTACATACGGACGGGCCTAGCGGAGGCCCGGCTCCAGGAAGTAGACGAGGAGCGTCCACGCGAGCGTGCCGACAACCATGAGCGCGAGGATGACCCAGGCGCGAACGACGGCGCGGCGCGACCAACGGACGTCCTCGCCGACGTCCCGGTAGCCGAACAGGGGTCGTGCGGGGCGGCGGTCTGCCATCAGAACACCTTCTCCATCAGAAGAGTCCGCTCCGACTCGAGATTCTCGCCGACGTCGGCCAGGAGCCGCTCGAACGTGTAGCCGCGCTCGAGGAAGGCCTCGACCTGGTCGGGCGTATCCCACGTCGTGTAGCAGTGGATGAGTACGTCCCCCGCGGGGTCGGCGCGCACGAAGACGTCGAAGCGCTGACAGCCCGGGTACTCCTGCACGTGGCCCTTGAGCGCCTGGAGCGAGGCATAGAGGGCGGGCCAGCCCTCCGCCGGGACGAGCGCCTCGGTCAGGGTCGAGTAGGCGACGAATGGAGGTGCGACGGCCATCAGTACTTCTGCCCCCAGACGAGGTGGCCGACGACGATCGCCACCGCGAAGCCGACGAGCACGGCCGTCAGAAGCAGGAAGAAGGCGGTCGCCGGGCCGGCGGCCTCGGTCGTCCAGCCGCCGAAGCTGTCGAGCGGGTAGATCCCGGTCCGCTGCCGCGTCGTCCGGTACTGCCTGACCCAGAAGAGGACGCCGAACGTCAGCACCGCGACGAAGCCCCAGAGCCAGGCGATCGAGAGCCAGTCCACGTGCCACGTCGCGATGCTGCCGTCCGTGGCGTGGTGGCCCTGGAGGTAGACGTAGATGTCCCGGACATCGTCCGGCGAGTCACCGCTGGGGATCGCCATCGTCCCATTCCTCCTCGTCACGGGCCCAGTCGGGCGTGTAGTAGTCCTCCTCGTCCACCAGGAGAGGCACGCGAGCGGCCTCGTCGAGGTTGTGGAAATGACCGGCCTTCCACGCGAGTACGAAGGCCACGAGCGCCGTGCCCGCGAGCACGAAGAACATGTCCAGCATCCAGTCCGCCATCACCCACTTGGACTCGTCGTTCTCGGGCGTGTCGTGCGCGAGCGCGACCGCCGGGAGCGCGAGCGCGGCAACGAGCGCGAGAACGAGGAAGGCGAGCCGGCGTCTCATTGCTGCCCCGGCACGGTCGGTGGGATGTCCTTCTGCGAGGCGGCCGGCAGCTTCTCGCCGCGAGCCGTCGCGTCGGCCCAGGCGCGGTCGAGCAGATCCTGGTAGATCGTGCGGATCCCGGCGGCGGCGTCATCGAGCGTGAGCGGTGTCTCGAGGCCGGTGACAGCGAGCTGGTCCCCCGGCGAAAGGCCCGGAAAGACGCGCATCGCTTCGATCATGAACGGATCGGTTGCCTTCGCCTTCGAGAAGGAGGCGTTGTTCTCGATCTGCTGTCGCGACTTCACCCACGCGAGCAGCTCGTCCGAGGGGCTCCAGGTGATGTAGTCCTCCGGCTCCGGGACGCGATTGGAATCGAGCGTGTGGTTCGGAATCGTCTTGAGGAAGAGGACGACGCGCCAGATGTCATCGACCGAGAGGCGCTCGCCGAAGTTCTCCATCGCCGACCCGGGCCAGCCGTGCAGGACGCGGTAGTAGAAGTCGCCGGGGCCCGTGTCGCCGCCGCAGCACTGGTCGTCGGCGTCGTCGAACGGGAGCGGCGGCGGGGAAAGGAACTTCGCCGAGGGCCCCTTGCCGTCGCCGTTGATCCCGTGGCAGCCGACGCAGCGCTCGAGGTAGATCTGCTTTCCGCGGCGGAGGTTCTCCTCCGTCACGGCCAGCGGGTTCCCTGCGAGCCAGTAGCTTCGGTCAATCTGGGCGAGGTTCGGCGCTTCCTCGAGCTGGTTCGGCGGCGGCTCGACCTCCTTCCCCTCGGGGATCTTGCCCTTCGCGCCCTTGAAGCCCGTCGGCGGCTCCGGCATCCCCTGCACGGTCAGGATCACGTGCTTCGCGTACAGCTGACCCGCGTAGCGGAGGAGGCCCGACTTGCCGCTTCGCCCCTGGAAGAAGGCGACGATCTGATCCGCCTGCTTGTCGGAAAAGAGCGACTTCATCGACGGCATGAGCGAGACGGGATCGATGAAGCGCGGGTCGTAGAGGTGCGCGCGGTGCCAGTCGTCGGGATGCCACCCGGCGTCCTGCGACAGGTCGGGACCGGTGCGCTCGGTGCCGAACAGGTTCGGCGACTGGTCGCTGCCGTAGAAGTCACCCGGCTCGGAGACCTTCGGGTAGAGGAAGTAGAGGGCGTAGCGCACGTCCTGGGGGCGCGAGTAGCCGGAGTGGCAGACGTAACAGCCGTTCGAGGCGAAGAGGTTCCGGCCCGCCTTCGCGTCGTCGGACATTGGCGCCCAGTCGCCCGAGGGCGGCGGGTCGAACGTGTGGATGGGCAGCCAGACGACGATGAAGACGACGCTGAAGAAGGCGATCAGGCCGCCGAGCCCGGCGACGAGCGGCGTCATCAGCATGCGCTCGCGGGGGTGCGGCGCCCAGCCGCGCGGCGCCCGCGGCTCGCCCTGCGCTTCGCGGTCGCGCTCGTCCACGCCCTACCTCCCCGCCACCGGCGGCGCGACCGCCTCCGCGAACGCGAGCGTCTCTCGCCGGCGCCGCTCGTGCGTGTTCGTGTAGATCGTCATGCCGACGTTGACGATCTGGACGATCCCCGAGACGACGATCATCGCCCCGAAGATGCCGCGCGCGATGAAGTACGCGTGCAGCTGGGGAAGGACGTTGATCTCGGGGATGCCCTGGGACCAGGCGAAGCCCTGCTGGAAGCCGGCAAGCGTGAGCACGCTGAAGAAGCCGGTGAAGCCGACGGTTATGAGCCAGTACTGCCACTCGGTGAGGCTCCGGCTCCACAAGGGTCGCCGGTACACCTGGGCAACGATGTAGTCGATCACGCCCATGCCGAGGATCGTGAATGCCCCGAGGAGGGCCAGGTGCGCATGCGCGACGACGAAGTTCGTGAAGTGCGTGAGGCGGTTGAAAGGTTGGAGGGCCTCGAACGCGCCCTGGATGTTGACGAGCCAGTAGAAGAAGAAGGCCGTCAGCGTGAAGCGCAGGGGTAAGTTCGTGAAGAACTTGTCCCAGTTGCCCTTCATCGTCCCGAGGATGTTGATCGTGAAGGCGAAGACGGGGACCAGGAGCATCCAGGAAGAGGTCGTGGCGATCGTCTTCAGCCATGCGGGCGTCGGCGACTGGAGGATGTGGTGGTCGCCGACGCCGGTGTAGAAGAACGCGATCCCCCAGAAGCTGACGAGCGAGAGCGTGTAGCTGTAGAGGGGAGTGTTCGTGACACGCGGGACCATGTACAGCGTCAGCGCCACGAGCATCGGCGTCAGCCAGAGGCCGAACAGGTTGTGCGCGTACCACCAGTTCAGGATCGCGTCGGCAAGGCTGTTCGAGAGCGCGCCCGAGGGGGCGCCCCAAACATGGCCGGGCCTCCAGATGACGTTCCCGATCGCGTAGTCGACCGCGAGCCACAATGGGCTCGCAATGAACCACCAGACCGTCACGTAGATGGGGCGGATCGTCCGCACCGAGACGGTCGCCAAGATGTTGAAGATGTTGGCGCCCCAGATGACGAGGAGGACGATGTCGAGCGGCCAGATGAGCTCGCCATACTCGCGGCCCTGGCTGTGCCCGGTCAGGAGACCGATCGCGCCGAGCACGAGGAGCGCGTTCCAGGCCCACGCGCACCAGACGCCCAGCCGCTCGCTCCACATTCCCCGTGTCCCGCAGAGGCGCGGGAGCATGTAGAAGAGCGCACCGAAGTACATCATGGTCAGCCAGGCGAGGATCACGCCGTTCACGTGCTCCTGCCGAACGCGGCTGAACGAGAGCCACGAGATGCCGCCGAACGCCTCGGGCGAGACGAACTCGGTCGACAGGACGAGGCCCGCCAGGTCGACGACCGTCAGCCAGACGATCGACGAGATGATCCAGTGCCGGGCGGCGCGGTCCGGAAATGCGAATGGCCGCGTCGGGGGCTCCACGCGCGCCTCGGGAGCCTCGAGGACCGCCGCTCCTGGGGCGATCGGCTCGGACATCGGCGCAACCGTACGGCGGATCCCTCTGCAAATCAGGGAAATGACAAACGTGTCATTGCCCTGTCATTTCCAGGTAATCCCGGTTATGTTCGCCCTAGGCGGGCATGCGCATCCTGGTCATCGAGGACGAACCGAGAATCCTCTCGTTCCTCGTAAGGGGGCTCGAGGCCGAGGGCTTCACGGTGGAGTCCGCCATGCAGGGGGTGGCGGCGCTCGAGCGTGCCCGCGGGATCCGTCCCGACCTCGTCGTCCTCGACCTTCTCCTTCCGGGTGTCGACGGCCTCACCGTTCTGCGCGAGTTGAAGCAGGAGCGGCCGGAGCTCCCTGTCGTGATCCTCTCCGCCCGCGGCGACCTCCCGACGAAGCTGCGGGGGTTTCAGCTCGGTGCGAGCGACTATGTCGCGAAGCCCTTCGCGCTCGCCGAGCTGATCGCGCGCGTCCGCGCGCAACTTCGCCAATCGACGTGGCCGGGGGACGGCAACGTCGTCCGGGCCGGAGCCCTGGTCCTCGACCTCGCGCGCAGACAGGCGCAGCTCGGCGCACTCGTGACCGATCTCTCGGACCGCGAGTTCAAGCTCCTGCACCACCTGGTCGTCCACGCCGGCGAGGTGATCAGCCGCGAGCGCCTCCTCGAGGAAGTGTGGGGCTACCACTTCGATCCCGGCTCGAACGTGGTGGAAGTTTGTGTGCGCCGTGTACGCAAGAAGCTCGGCCCGGAAGCCCCAATCGAGACCGTTCGTCATGCGGGTTATCGCCTGGTCGCGGCGTAGAGCGGTCGAGCTCGCCTGGGGAGTTTTCGCGGCGGCGAACCTTGCTGCGATGGCTTACTGGGAGGCCTGGGAGACGATTCCGTTTCATTTCATCTGGGTCAGCCTCACGCTCGTCTACGGCTTCCGCGTCTGGCGGGTGGGAGCCACCCTGTGGACCCTCTCCGTCGTCTTCGCCTCGACGGGCGCACTGATCCTTCTTGACGTTCAGGGAGGGTCCCAGCTGGCAGGCGAGCTGTTCGAGGTGCCACTCATGTCCGCGATGTTCCTGGCCATGGTCTGGCATGCGCGGCGGCGCCAGCAGGCCATGCAGGTGGTAGAGCGGCTGGCCGACGAGCGCGCCTCGCTGCTCGAGCGGCAGGAGCGCTTCCTTCATGACGCATCTCACGAGCTGCGGACACCGGTCACAATCGCGCGCGGCCACCTGGAGGTCCTGCAGCGCCTCCGCGGCGGCGCGCCCGAGGTCGATGTGGCGCTCGACGAGCTGCATCGAATCGAGCGCATCGTCGAAAGGCTGCTTCTGCTAGCAAAGGCCGACCAGCCGGACTTCCTCGCCGCGCGCGACATCGACGTCGAGCAGTTTCTCGAGGAGGTGTTCATGCGCTGGTCCGAGGTGGCCCCGCGCGCCTGGCGGCTCGGGTCGCTCCCTCGCGGCTCGTTACGCGCCGACCCCGAAGCGCTCCGAAACGCTCTCGACGCGTTGCTCGAGAACGCCGTCAAGTACACGGAGCCCGGGGACACAATCGAGCTGCGCGCTCACGCGCGGGGAAGAGAGCTGGCAATCGAGGTCGCGGACGAGGGCTTGGCGATCGCGCCTGACGCGCTCGAACGAATCTTCGAGCGCTTCGCGCGCGCAGACGCCGCCCGAACGCGAGCGCAGGGCGGAGTCGGCCTCGGCTTGGCGATCGTCGATGCGATCGTCAAGGCTCACGGTGGGCGCTGCACCGTGACGACCTCGGATGCCGGCTCGACCTTCACTCTGCGCTTTCCCGGCTTTCGCGACGCCCTCGTGCTGGGACGGACGGCGGCGGGCGCTTCCGGCCTTGCGCCCGTTCGCTAGTTCAAGCGCAGAGCTCGCCTCAACCACTCGCCGTTCGGGCCGTCCGGTCGGGCCAGCTTCTGCAGCAGGCCCCGGCGTTCCCAGGCCTCGGCGTCGGCCAGGTGTGCGAGGTGGGCTTGGTCTCCCGCGATGACAGCCTCAGTCGTTGCGTCGAGTTCCCTCTCCATGTCCAGCTCCCTTTGGTCGCGTTCGAGCGCGGCGCGCTCCCTGCCGGGCATGGAAACAGCCGCGCTTAAGAGGCGCGTGAGAGATGCTTAAGAAGGTACTAAGTTCCGGCCGCAACCAGATCTTGCGGGGCGGAGTATGAACTCGCGCATCCCGGCTTGTTTTTCGAAGCCGAGCCGCCTAACGTTGCGCGTTCAAGCGGCTCGTGCCGTCCAGCTTTGCTTTGAGGAGGATGAACGTGAGAAGACTGGTGCACAGATCTAACCGAACCGGAGCGCGGTGGCGTGTCGTCGCCCTGCTCTTTGTCTTCGCTCTCGCCGCGATGGCGGCTGGGTGCGGAGGCGACGACGAGAGCGCGAGCGGCACCGGCACGGCCGCTGGTACGGGGGGCGGCGCTTGCGACAAGCCCATTTGGGTCCTCCTCCCGGACAGCGCGACCTCACCGCGGTGGGAGAGCGACGATCGCCCCTACTTCGACAAGGCGTTCACCGCCGCCGGGATCGACCACACCATCGTCAACGCAGAGGGTGACGCAGCGACGCAGCAGTCTCAGGCCGAGCAGGCGATTGCGGCCGGCGCGGCGGTCATCGTGCTCACGAGCAACGACACGGGTTCGGGCGGCACGATCATCGACCTGGCGAAGGAGGCGGACGTCCAGGTGATCGAGTACGACCGCTTCAACACCGGAAGCTCCGGAGGAGCGGCATACGTGAGCTTCGACAACGTCCAGGTCGGCGCGACGATGGCCGAGGTCCTGGAGCCCGCCATCGACGCCCTGGGCAAAGACGTGGCTCAGGTCGTCGAGCTAAACGGTGGCGAAGAGGACAACAACGCCTTCCTCTTCAAGGATGGCTACGACGCCACCGTCCAGAAGCACGTGGCCGACGGCAGCTGGAAGCTTGTTGCCGACCAGTTCGTTCCCGGGTGGGGCGCCAACGGCGAGGGTCAGGGGATCATGGAGCAGATCCTCACCGACGCCAACAACAAGGTCGACGCGGTATTCGCGGCCAACGACAACCTCGCGCAGCAGGCGATCAACGCGCTCGAGGCGGCCGGCGTGGGGCCGATCCCCCTGAGCGGTCAGGACGCGTCCGCGGCGGGGAT
>Ga0137367_10000171_pt1 | contig 43081 bp, 31 predicted proteins | sample SagtaG_14_FD_104939 | JGI IMG/M metagenome (GOLD analysis project Ga0137367, IMG submission 104939) | Vadose zone soil microbial communities from Sagehorn Ranch, Mendocino, California, USA - Sage1_L_80_16 metaG | ecosystem: Environmental > Terrestrial > Soil > Vadose zone | place: USA... | reverse complement strand
GCGCACGCGGCGGCGGCTGGATGAAGCCCGCCGGCAGCAGGTGCCGCAAGGGTGGCTCAGCATTCTGGGCAGACGGGTGACCGAGGTCGAGGAAGGCCTCGAACACCTCAGCAGTGTGTTGGGCCGGGGACCAGTTCACGGCGACGCGCACCGAGGAAACCTGCTGCTGACCCATGACGGCCCGGTGCTGCTCGACTTGGACGAGGTGTGCGTCGCGCCTCGCGAGTGGGACCTGGCTCCGACGCTGGTGACGCGGCATCGATTTGGCGTGTCCCAGGAGGACTGGCGCGGCTTCTCGACCGCCTATGGCTATGACCTCGCGCAATCACCTGCCGCAGTGCCGTTGGTGTGGTTGCGCGAGCTGGCGATGACGACCTGGTTGTTGCAACAGCATGGCGCGACACGGGAGATCGATGCGGAGTTGGAGCGGCGCGTCGGCTCGCTGGTAGAGGACGGTCACAGTTGGACGAGCTGGAATCCGTTTTAGCAGAGGAGGCCGTGCCGCCCTTTGATCCGACGGTGAGCAGGTCAACTCACCGGATATCGACGATCCTGGCCACCTCGGCGGAGCTGGTCGGCCCGTCGTGGGTGGAGGGCGTCCCACCGTCCCAGCATCTGTACCTCGGGCGGCTCGCACGCTTCTACGACGCCTGCACCGACCAGTTGCCGCGGGTCCTTGTCAGCGAGTGGCTCGACCCGCAGTCCATGGAGTTCAAGCGATGGCAGCACCGAGGCCGTAGGATCTCAAGGGCCCGGCTCTGGGTCTTCTCCGTTCCGGCCGCTCCAGCGGTCATCACGCTCTCGCTTGACGTTCAAGCCTCGACGTTGTAGCTCATACCGTTGCTGGAGGACTGCTACTACAACGACGTCCGCCAGGATGGATGCTCACTTGCGGAGCTTGCGGTGGAGTTGCTCCACCGTTCCAGTGCCGTCCATGACGACCTGGATCAGCTTCATATCGAGCCTGAATGCCATCAGCTCGTCTTCCTTTCCGAGGCGTTGCCCACGAGGGAGCGGAAAGAGGACGTGTTGCAGCGGCTCATCTATCGGGCCGATCTCGACTACCGGCCGGAGCACAGCTCGATCGAGTACCCGGCGGAGCTGAACCGCCGGCCGGGCAGCCTGGCCGCGGTCGGGCCGTTCGTGTCGGTGCTGGTCGCGCAGCAGGACTACATCGAGAACTGTGCGTTGCTGTCATCGGTCCACCTGGTGTCGGCGCTGGCCAAGGTCCGGCGGGTCAGGGCCGAGACCTACAGGTCGCTGGTGGCGGTTCGGCGGCTCGCGGCGGAGCAGCGGGCCGCCAAGAATGGCGATCGTTCGGGGCGGCGCTCGAGCTTCGCGAGGATCTCCGAACGGTTGGCGGAGCAGGAGCTGGAGCTCACGTTCGGTGTCGAGAGCACACGGCGGATCGGGCTGCTCATCCCGTCCATGCGGGTCGAGAGCTTCCATCAGCAGTTGGCGGAGGTGCTCCAGCTCCGAGAGAACACGGTCACGGTATCCAGCATGCTCACCAGGCTCGGGTCCGCGCTGTCGGCTGAGCTGGAGTCCATCAGAGCCTACGACACCAGGCGGGAGGAGCTGCGCCGCCTGCGATGGGGCGTCGCGGCCGGGCTGCTGACCACAATCGGTGTCCCGGTCGGGATCGTCCTGGCGTTCTTCAGCGGACAGTCCGCCGAGGTCAAGCCTCGGGCGTCCATGTTCGCGTTCGGCTTGTACCGTGGGTTCTACGGGTTCCTGGCTTCGCTGATGGTGTTGTCGATCCTGGTGTTCGTCCTCCTTCGGCGACGCGAGGCATGGGAGTTGAGGAAGGTCACCGGCACGACGCTGGACGAGGAGGTGACGGCTCCATCCCGATCCCACAGCCCGCCGACGGTCGTCCACACTGAGGGGTCGGAGGTGCCAGGCGGCTGATGGACGGGTGCCGAGCGAGCCGTTGGCCGTCACCTCCCGTTGCGCCCGCCTGCTGTTCAGGCTCGGGCGAGCCGTGAGGATCGCGGTGGTAGGCGCAGGGATCGTCGGCCTGGCGACGACCTGTGAGCTGCTCCAGGACGGCGCGGAGGTCCGCTGCTTTGAGGCTGCGGCGCCGATGGGCGCTCGTTCTGCGGGTGACACCCGCATCTTCCGGTTCGCACATGCCGATCCGCTGCTGGTCGAGCTGGCGATGAGAGCGCGGCGGGGCTGGGACGGATGGGAGCAGGCCGCGGGAGCGGAGTTCATCGGCCACGAGGGGACTATCGTCAGCGGGCCACCAGCCCAGGAATGGGCACGGGCAATGGGGGAGGCCGGTGCGCGGTTCGAGCTGGCGGAGGGCGGGCCACTCCGCGACCGCCTGCCCGCCCGGTCCGCGGTGGGGCCGTTCCTTAACGATCCTGCCGGCGGGGTGATCCAGGCCCGGCGCGTCGGCAAGTTGCTGCACGAGCGGGCGCGCGGGGTGCTGGTCCCCGCCACGGTCCAACGGATCGAGCCGTGCGAGAACGGGGCGTGGCTGCTGAGCGACGCCGGCCGGTGGCGCTGTGACAGCGTGGTCATCGCCGCGGGGGAGGGGACCACCCCGCTGGCGGCAGCCGCCGGGGTGGACGTGCCGGCCGGCCTGCTCCATCACGCCCGCTTCACCTTCACGCTGCGGAACCCTGACTCGTCGCCCGCGTGCTGGCTGGACCGTAGCGAAGCATGGCGGCCGGGGTTCACCACCTACAGCCACGCCATCGGCGAGCAGGGCCGGTGGGCCATCGGCGGGAGCCTGGACGAGAGCGACACTCGCTGGGACCTCGGGGCGGCAACGGTCATTGAGCGCTCCCGGACGGTCGTCACCCGCTACGTGCGCGAGCACCTCGATGGTGTCATCCCAGAGGTCATCGACACCCTGTACTGCAACCACACGGCCAGCCCGGCCAGCGACGACGGCTTCGGAGCCGCACGCAACGGTGCCGTCTTCGCTGTTTGGGGCGACAACCTCTTCAAGATGGCCCCTCTGCTCGGCGCCCTCCTCGCTCAGACCGCACGCACCCAGGCGATCGAACCACCGCTCGCCCAACCGGTCCCACGCAGCTCATAGTCCGCCGGTGAGTGTCGGGTGTGACCACAGCTACTTGGCCCGATCAACGCCGCGCCTGGCATTCGGTGCGTGAACGGCCTGGTGAGTCTCCACGCGCCGCACACCGGGGCCCCGGGTTCGTCCGCCGCCGTGGCTCCCAGGCGGTGCTTCTCGCCTCGCCCTGTTCAGAGGGTGCGAGGCGACTTGAGTAGCTCGGCGACCAGCGCCTCGGTGGACGGATCAGGATCGACGTCAATATCCGCAAGGCGCCGCCCCAGCTCCTTGAAGGTCCGGCGCACGTCGTCAACGCGCCCCAGGCGCGCCTGGAGCCGCATCGCGCGGCGGTACAGTTCCTCGGCGAAGGGGTCAGCCGCGATCCCCTCGCCGAGCGCGGCAATTGCTGCTTCGTCGTCGCCTTCCGCCTCGCGCAACTCGGCCAGTCGAGCGAAGGCGTTCACCGCCCGACGCCGCAGGTCCTCTCGAGGAATCGTTACCCAGGAGTCCGGGCTGCCCTCCAGCAATTCCCCGCCGTACGCCTTGGCTGCCCTGGCGAGCGCCCTGGTCTCGGCGTCCACGTCCTGAGCGTCCGCTGCCCGCTTGGCGTCCGCGAGGCAGGACTCGAATCGCCACAGGTCCACCTCGAAGGCATCCGGGTCGGGCCGGTAGCGCTCGCCGTCGCGGCGGATCACGTCCAGCCTGCGGTCGCCCGTGGCGCGCCGCGCCACGGTGCGGAGGTTGCCGAGGGCGTTCCAGAACCATTGCGCCTCGCGGCCCAGGGCGACTTCGGGCCAAAGTGACCCGACCGCCTGCTCCTGGGTGGCACCATCGGGGTGCAGCAGGTAGAAGGCCAGCAGCTCCAAAGCCTTGCGCCGCACTCCAGCGCGTAGCTCCTCGCCGCCAGAGGTCTCGACCCGGTACGGCCCGAGGACGCGCACCCGTAGCGGTGGCTGCTTGGTGGTCGCAGGAGGGCGAAACGGCTCCGGCGGGGGCTGTGGGTGCTCGGGGACGCCTGGCGCGTCGGCGCGGGACCGAGCGAGCGTGCCGAGCAGGTCGGCTGCCTCCGCCGCGCTCAACGCGAACATCCGCGCCCCCAACAGCCTTTCTTCGAGGACGGCCGGCGTGGCGCTCCCTACCCGACCATCGGGATCCAGCTCGATCCTCGCCGCCTGTTGGAGGTCGCCGCCCAGGACCACCGCTCCGATCCCGAGCCGCCGGCCCTGGGCCACTAGCGCGTCCAGGCGGCCGGCTTCCCGGACAGGAACTTGGTCGGCGAGCAGGACCAGCGCCGGCAGCGGATCGTCCGGGTGGCCTCGACGGTACTCGGCGAAGTCGTCGAGCTCCTCATCCTCCAGCAGGCGTCGACGATGAATGACCTCAGCCTCCAGGAGGGAGAGCCCCGCGGGGAGATCAGGAAGGCGGCGCACGCCCGGGAACTCCGGTACCCCCGGCAGCAGGTCGCCCGCCACCAACAACTCGGCCGCCAGGGGGCCGCGTTGAGCCAGCATCGTCACGACGGCGGCGCGCGCCACCCGGACCGCATCCGGCCCTTCCAGGACCAGAGCACCGATCCCAGCCAGGTCCAGGTCGACCGACTCGCCGTCGCGTTCCCCGACCGGCACCCGCGCAGGGTCCTCGCTGGTCAAGTCCGCCAGCGGCGGTACCGGCAATTGCTCCTTAGTTGAAGGGTCGGGCGTTTCAGGGCGGCTACTGTCTGTCGCCTCGGTATCTGCGGGTTGCGTCGCCGCTCGTGCGCGGGCCGCGAGCTGCTCGGCGACGCTTGCCGTCTCTGGCTGGTAGCGGCAGATGCCAGGCTCCGGAGGCGACGGCATACGCGACCGGCGCCTGCGCAGCAGGGCAACCAGTAGCGCCGTGGACATCGCCAGCCACAACGAGAACGCCACCACCGACCCCGACGGCAGCTCGACAGACACCACCGGATGCCTGATCCGTTGCGGCGAGGTCGTCAGCGGGATACCCGATGTCGAGGAGGACGGATCGGCGGTCGGCCTCGCTCCCCCTGGCATCGAGGTCGGCGGAGCGCCGGCGAGGTCAGTTGGAGGCAGAACCAGGACCCAACCTGATCGCAGCTCGTCCGGCCACTCCAACCGTTGCCCGTCCGGCATCAACCGGTGCTCGTTGAGCTCGAACAACCACGCCCACAGGTCGGCGTCTCCCAGTTCCCTCTCGGCGATCAGCGCCAGCGTGTCGCCGGGCTGCACGACGTACAGACGCTCCCGGTTGTCACCGGTGGTGGTCACCGGGCCAGCCAAATCGTCGAGGCCGAGCAGTTCGGTGACCTGCTCGGCAAGGCTGGCCTGTTGCGTTCGCACCGCAGCCGGCGGAAGCGATGATGGCCTGGTGCCTGGTGGCGGGATCAGATGGCCGCTGCCGCTGGCCGCGACCATCCCGATCCCGATGGTGACGTCCACCAGCCGGCGCACCCACCCGCCACCGAGGAACCGATTCGTGAGCACCAGCAGCCGGGCCGATCCAGCGATCCGAGCGCGAATACCGAGCACGGCAACCGCGCGCAGCGCCGCGACCAGCACGAGGTACACCCACATTGATAGGACGATGAACCCGATCAGCGACCCGACCGGGCTGGTCGTGCCGCAGAGACCGTCCGTGCCAGAACCGGTGATGCTGGCGAGGACGGCCGCCACTTGTCGTGGGACATTGCAGGTCGCCGCCAGCAGTGGCGGCGGCGCAGCGACCAGGACCGTCAGGACCGCCAGCGCGCATAGCCGGCGGACCATCGCTCGGGCCATCATGACGCCATCACCGGCGCCAGAAGTCGCCCCGGCGCCGCGGAGCGACAGGCTGGGGGAGCGGGACCCAGGCCATGCAGAACCTCCACGCCGCAAGCCGCAGGCTTGCGGCATCGACGAGCCCCCGCTCGCCGCGACCCGGCCGAGTCTCGCCGGCCTGGCGCGGTCTACACATCGGACGATGCTGCGACCTGAGGGGACGGAGGACCGATCCCACCGATCCCACGGCCGAGTCATGCAGCTATCCCAATCGGGAAGACCAGGCTGTTATACGGAGATACACCTGCTCTGTCCAATCGGCCTGATCCACGTGGGCCGCATTTCGCCTTTCACGTCATGCCATGACCACACATGTCGCCCCGACATGATAAGATTGTGAACACTAGTTCGAGATCTCGACCCGCTAGCCCTACCTCGACATGGGCGTTTGTTGTGCGTCGTTGCTTAGTCCGCCCGTGATCTCAAGACGGGAGGTAGCTCGTGATGACGGCACCTTGCATCCGATGAGAAGGGCAGAAAGGATTGCCTCTCTTGTCACTACCGAGTCGTATCGCCAGCCGAATGGATGACGCAGGTGACTGAGTCAAAGATCGATGATGTGACGAACTGTGATGTTTGTACCAAAGATCGCGAGTTTCTAAGACGACAGTCTCGGCCTCACTACGAGTCAGGGGCTGGCCCTCTGCGCGTGGCCGATCTGTTCTGTGGGTGCGGCGGACTGACACTTGGCCTCGCTGAGGCTGCCGATCGGCTGGGGTACGCGACTGAGGTTCGTCTCGCCGTAGACGAGGATGCTGAGGTTATCGAAACCTTCAAGGAAAACTTCGGGAAACACTTAACCGAAACCAGCATTCGACAAACGAAGATCGAGGCGCTTTTGGAGGGCGACCTCGGCACGCCATCCACTCTGACCGAGATGGAGCTCGCCGAAGAGACTGGTGAGATCCACGTTCTCTTCGGCGGCCCTCCCTGCCAGGGACACTCCAACCTCAATAACCACACGCGACGAGACGATCCTCGGAACGCTCTGTACGCACGCATGGCGAGGGCAGCGGAGGTGCTGCACCCAGCAGTGGTCCTGGTCGAGAACGTGCCCCCCGTCAAGAACGATCGTGGCGGCGTGGTCGACGTTACCAAGCAAGCGTTAGAGGCGGCCGGCTACGACTGCGACGACACAGTTGTGAACTCACTAGGGTTCGGTGTTCCCCAGCGTCGACGCCGCCACATCCTGCTTGCAGTCTCGAAGGGACGTTTCGATCCGAAGACGCTGCTGGAGAAGCTAGCGTCGCCGTGCTCTGCCCACGGATCGCGCACGGTCCGGTGGGCCATCGAGGGCCTGGAGGATCTCGCGGATACACGCCCATTCGACGCGCCGAGCAAGCCGAGCCCGAAGAACCAAGAGCGCATCGACTGGTTATTCGCTGAGGATAGATATGACCTGCCCAATGACCGTCGTCCCGAGTGCCATCATTCCGAGCACAGCTATCTCTCGATGTACGGTCGTCTTCATTGGGACGAGCCAGCGCAGACGGTGACGACCGGCTTTGGCTCGATGGGGCAGGGTCGATACGTTCATTCGACTCGCCCCCGGACCATCACGCCTCACGAGGCAGCGCGGTTGCAGACCTTCCCCGACTTCTTCGATTTCGGTGCGGATCGCACGCGCAGCGCGTGGGCGCGCATGATCGGCAATGCGGTGCCGCCGCTCCTCAACCTCGTCATCGGAATGGCGATCATTCCTCTTCTTGGATTGTCGGCTCCAGGCGAGGCCCTCGGATCGCCGATCAACGAGGCGAGGCCTCTTGCATCGGTCGGGGACTGAGGAGGAGATGGCAAAGCAGCCAGTGCATGGGAACTCAGCGAGTGCCCGTCGGAATCGTCGGGGGGTTCCGCCCGCTTCGTCCGAGGCGGCGCGGCTGCGCATGCAGCGCACGCGACAGCGTGACACGGCTGCGGAGCTCGCGTTGCGATCCGCATTGCATCGAGCTGGACTGCGCTACCGAGTCGACCTGGCCCCGATTCCTGGTGTGCGGGGCCGCGCAGATGTGGTGTTTCCCAGACAGCGGATCGCCGTCTACGTCGATGGCTGCTTCTGGCATTCCTGCCCCGTCCATCAGACTCACCCGAGAGCCAACAGCGCGTGGTGGGCGGCGAAGCTCCAAGCCAATCGTGAGCGTGACGCCGATACCGACCGCCGGCTCGCCGAGGCTGGATGGCTGGTCCTGCGGTTCTGGGAGCACGAGGCACCCGGAGCGGCGACGCAGGTCGTCCTCGAGGCCGTTCGCGCTCGACAAGCACTGAGATTCCGCTGACTCGAACACGCCGGCTCCTGGCACGGCTTGGGCCGAGCTTGAAGAGGCCTCAGACGAGTTGCTCGCGTGGTCTTCTGAAAGGTTCAATCGGTGCGTTTCATCTGGGCAGCATGGGAATGTCAGAGCAAGCAAGAGAAGCAAGAAGAATACACTTCGGCAGTGGTTGGCGGCACCGTCGTCGGTCGCGGGTTCAAATGCGGATGAGCCTCCCCATGGTGTCCAGCGCGGTCCACAGGCGGTGATGCGCTCGCCAGCCCGCCCACTGCGCGTCTTCGGTACCGCTGGGGCGCTCGGCCGTGTCGTGCTGGTGGCGCTCCAGCGCTGCGGCGACCCCGTCGCGGCCGACCAGGATGACGCCCAGCTGGTGGCGAGATGTCATGACGCACAGCCGTCCTGGATCCAAGGCAAAGCCGTCGAGGCGCGCCAGCCCGCTGAGGGTGTGCTTGGCCACCATCATTGGCCGCTGGCTGCCTTGCCAGATCTCGGGGGTGGTCGTCATCGTGGCTGGACCGACCCCGGCGGCCCGCAGGCGGGCACGAACTCGGGCGTTGGAAGCGACGTGCGCGTCGACGTAGCCGATGTCGCGCTCGGTGAGCTGGCGTACCCCGACCCAGGTGGCCGCCCGCTCCAGGAGGCGCGCGACGACGTGTGCGGCTAGCTCTGCCACCTCGTCGTCGACCTCGTCGACCTCGAGCGGCCGTGCTGGCAGGAGCAGCCCGACCAGCGTGGCGCCGGCGGCGAGTTGGTCGAGTGCGGCGTCGACTGGGTCGCCGATCCCGGCAGCCCCGAAGCCGAGCTGCCGGTCGGCCAGCGCGACCGCCGAGGCGAATGACAGGTCGGGGTAGAAGCTCGGCTGGACGAGTTCCACCGTGTCCTGCGGAAGTCGCCACGTCGCTGGTAGCTGGAGTCTGGGCAGATTGGGGTTTTGCCGGAGCAGCTCGCGCGGTGCGGCCCAATGCATCTTGTGGCGGGCGGCCTCGTAGCGGGCCAGGTCGCCCCGCACGATCGGCCGGAGCTGGCCGGGGTCGCCGACGAGCAGATGACGGTGTGCGAGGTGGAGGACCGGGGCGAGGTCCTTCCATGGAAGCTGGTAGCTCTCGTCGCACACCAGCAGGTCGAACTGGCCAGCCTGGAGGTCCGGGACGCTGAAGGCGAGTTTCGCCGCGGTGGTCACCACGACGCCGGGACCTCGCCGAAGGTTGGCGGGCCGGTCGACTGAGACCACACCCGGATCGGCGAGGATGTCGGGGTCGGGGAGGCGCCCGCGCGCGTGCAGGAGCTGGACCGGCAGGAAGGGGTGGCCCTGCCGTAGTCGCCGGACCAGGTCGTGGACCTGCTCGACCCTGGGGGCGATGACGCCCACATGCATCCGCAGGTGATGGGCGGCCGTGGCGACCACGGTCTCCACCAGATGCGTCTTGCCAGCCCCGGGTGGAGAGTCGACGACCACCGCCGGGTGGGTCTCCTGCAGGACCGTCTCCAGGACCCGACGGCGCACGTCACGGTCACGAGCGACGACCGATACGGTGGTGACGGTCTGGCTCATGCGCCCCTCCGGAGCCGCTCGGCGACCGCGAGAAGATCAACGCTCGGCGAGCCGCTCGTGCCCACGCCAACGACCCCTTGGTCGTACACCAGGGGCGACGCCGCGGCCTGCATCGCGTCGTGGACCTCGCGGCGCCGCCGACGCAGATCGTGCGGGGCCGTGTCGACCCAGTCGGTCACGTCGCCGACGACCGGGACCCGTGACCGCTGCACGCCCCTGGTCAGCTCCAGCCGCAGCAGGGTGGCGCCGCGTGCCTCCCACACGTCCTCGACGCGCCCCTCCACCCTTCCGCCGATGTCGCGCAGCGCCGTCCCCTGCCGCACCCGGAGCACCTCCTGGGTGGTGCGAAGGGTGACATAACAGGGGCGCCTGCTCGATCGAGGCTGCTCCACCCGGACGACCTCGGCCAGCAGCGCACGACCCTTGCGCCGCGCTAGCTCGCGGACGTGGAGGTCGCCTCGAACATCGGCATCCTCGGCCAGGTCGGCGGCGTACTCATGATCGTCGACCAGCCTGGCCAGGCTGTGCGGCCGCGACGGCGGGTTGAGATCCTGCTGCAGCCTGTACAGCGAGCGGCGCTTGGACTCGGCAACCAGCGGCCCGAGCCCTGGTCCCTCCGGCAGGCCCAGAGACCAGAATGCGCGACGGGCCTCCAGCAGCAGCTCCCATTCGTTGAGGGCGCCTTGCGTGAGGCGAGTCTCGATCTCGGCTCTGGCGCGGGCCGCGACCGGCCCCCTTCCGCGTTTGGCCTCACGTCGCAGCCCTTCGACTCGGTCGTCGATGGACCGTTCGAGGACTCCGGATGCAGGCACGAGCGCCTGCTCGTCCGCGACCTCTGCCGGGTCGCGTCCAGCGACCGGCGCGACCCAGGCGAGTAGCGCACCGAGATGGCCGTCCTTGATAGGCGCCTGTCCGGTGAGCACGTGGGCGCGCAGGATCTCGCCGGCGATCGCGACCGCCTGTTGGCCGCCATAGGTGGCCTCCTCCGCGATCGCTCGGCACTGCCAGCCCATGCGCCGCAGTGAGTCGCTCGCCATCTGGTTGGTCCGGTAGCGATGCCCGAGCAGCTCCACGACTGTCAGGGCACTGCGGTGCGGCAGCCAGAAGCGCGGCAGCTGGTCGCCACGGGCGACCGCCTCGACGTAGTCGTTGAGCGCTGCTGCGAAGATTTCCAGGTCGCCAGCATCTCGAGACAGTGGATTCCACCGGGTCACCACCTGGGGCGGGCCATCCGGGTCGCCGAAGGCGATCGCCTGGACGATCTCCTCTGCCACCATCTTGATCGGCGCGATCGCGAAGACGGGGCTCGGGTCCTCGCTCAGCGCGAAGGTCGAGCGGATCGGCAGGGCTCGCCCTTGGTGGCGGGCCAGCACGCGTCCGAGGGTCTCGGTCGTGGCGTTCATGCGAGCTCCCGCACCAGGTCATCGGGTTCCAATCCCAGAGCACGGCCGGCGACCGTGAGCCGCGCGACGAGCTCACGCTCCTCGGCAGTGGCCGGCGGGGCCCCTTGCAGCAGCGCCCGGACGCGGTCCAGCCGCATGTCGGCGCCCAGCAGATCGGCGGCGCCGTCCCCGAGGACGACGGCGGAGTCCGCCTGCCTGGCCTCGCAGTAGGCGGCGAGGATGCAGGTGCGATGGCACTCCTCCTGCAGGTGCGTCGGGATCTCGTCCACCAGGAACTCCAGCGGCGCATCGCCGGTGGAGCGCAGCATGGCCAGCTCCTCGCGGACCGTCGCGATCGTGGCGACCGCCCGCTCGATCTCGTAGACCGCCGCGTCGAGCTGCTCGACCACCGGCGGCGCCGGTTTCATGCCATAGGGGGTCGCCATGACGAACACCGCACGGTTGGCCACCCGGTCGGCGAGTCCGACCAGCCGGGACTCCGCTCGCAGGGCGAGGATCTGCGCGCCGGCCTGTCGACGGGTGAGGTCCAGGTCGCCCGGCTCGGCGACGTTGTCGCGAAGGATGAAGCTCTTCTCCTCCCCGGGGACATAGATCCCGGCAGCCGAGTCCAGGACCATGAAATCCGGCGATACGAACTCGAGCTGGCGGGGACCCGAACCGGTCGGGAGGGCCAGCTGCGGCTGGATCAGCAGCTGCGGTACCTCCCGGCCGGCCGCCAGATCGCCAAGGATCCGGCGGGTGCGGGTGAGCCGGAGCGTGCGCATGGTCGTCGGCGGCCCGGGCACCTCCTCACCGAAGTCCCTGACCGCCATCGAGTCCAGATCCCAGCCAAACAGCGGGCCGAGCACCTGCCGCAGGCCAGCAGCGTTGTTCTGCCGCAGGCTGGCCTCGAACTTCGCGCCGCGCCGGCGCGCCGAGACGCGCTCGCCGTACTCGCCCGGATACTCGGTCCCGGTGACGCTGCGGTAGAACTCCGGCTCCCGCACCCGTTCGAGCGCCATTGCCGCCTGCAGGTGGCAGTCGGGGTTCTTCGACACCCGGACCAGACCCCGGGTGCTCGACAGCGTCACGACGGTCTCCCTCCAGCAGCCCGTCCGGGAGTCGGCAGCGGGAACAGCGGACCCTCGGGAACGCCGAACAGCTGCTGCTCCTCGGGCAGCCTGGCCAGCCGCTCGGCTGCTTCCTCGCGTCGCTCACGGTCGCGAGGCTCCAGCTCTTCGAGCAGCTCCAGAGCGATGTCCTGCCACCGTTCGAGTTCGAACACCCCGCGCCTGGCCTTCACTCCAGGCAGATCCTTGGCGTGGTCCGCGGCGAGGAAGCGGAGCATCTCCGAGTCCGCCGCGGTGTCGCCGGCGGTCCGGGCGATCTCGCACAGGCGCTCGGTGAGCTTCAGGTGCTGGATCCGGCCGGTCGTCGGAGCGACCACCCGCTGCTCGAGGGGCCAGTCCGACCGCCCCCACAGGCGCTTGACGGCCTCGCCGCGGTCGTGGACCAGGCCATGGCAGAGGTAGACCGACCGCGGCCGTTTGCTGGTGAAGGCTGCGATCTCGTCCTTCGCTAGGCTGCTGAACCGCGTGGGGGACACGTCGCGGCCATACCGGGCGCGCAGGTAGAGCATCATCTGCCGCGAGAACGTCATCCAACCCAGGTCGTCGAGCCCGTCGAGCACCATCAGTCGCAGTGGTCGCGGCCGGCTCCGCGCAGGGGAAGACGGCTCCCCGTGTTCCTCGGCCGGTGCCGGCGGAGCCAACTGGTCGAGTTGCGTGTCGATCCGGGTCAGGACCATCTCGATCTGCTCCCGTGCGCGAAGCAGCTCTTCTCGCTGGGCCTTCAGCCCTTCGACGGTGTCGGTGAGGTCTTCGGTGGAGTCCATGGTCGAGACTCTAGCAGAGTTCCATAATTTCCTACAAGCTCCCATAGGATTCTCAGTTGGCGGGCTGAAAGAACCTTACGAGCAAGGTGTGACAGTTCCGCCTTGTGAGCCACCCCTGCGGGTAGCCCGCGGATGAGTACGTCCCCAACGTAGGTGGCTCATGAGCGGGAGATTGCTGACGTCCTGGAACCCGTTGCCGTGATGCGATCTGACGAGTGCACGCGCTCGGCGCGTTTGGATAGGATCGAAGGGAGGAGTTTATTTCGGCCGATTCGTACGTTGTCCTTGATAGCCTCTGCACGGCCGTTAGCTCCGTCCCTTGAGTGCTCACAGCGGTCTGATAGCTTCCGAGTCGGAGTGGGGAGGTGCGTCCATGTCGACTGTGTGTTCCCACGTGCAAGCGATGGGTCCCAGCGACATCTGCTCCGCAGCCCTCGAGCAGGCGCGGTACCGCGTGCCGTCGACACACGACAGAGGAGGCCATGGCGTTGGGTGAGGCGGGACGCACGGTTTCTCCCTATCCGGTTCCGGAACAGGGGCAGCTCGTCGAGGTGCGGAAGCGGCAGTTCGTGGTCGCCGAGGTCGTCCGCTCGGCACTACCTACGGATGGGCGGCCCCCCCAGCACCTGGTCAGCCTGACCTCCATCGAGGACGACGCCCTGGGCGAGCAGGTGCAGGTCGTGTGGGAGATCGAGCCAGGAGCGCGGGTCTTGGAACGTGCCGGACTCCCGAAGCCGGAAGGGTTCGACGATCCCGAGCGGCTGGAGGCCTTCCTCCACGCGGTTCGCTGGGGAGCCGCGACGGACGCCGACTATCAGGCCCTGCAGTCTCCCTTCCGGAGCGGCATCACCATCGAGGACTATCAGCTCGACCCCGTGGTCCGCGCCATCCAGATGCCTCGCGCCAATCTCCTCATCGCCGACGACGTCGGCCTCGGCAAGACCATCGAGGCCGGCCTCGTGATCCAGGAGCTCATCCTTCGGCACCGGGCCCGGACGGTCCTCATCGTCTGCCCCGCCTCCCTGCAGCTCAAGTGGCGGGACGAGATGCGAGACAAGTTCGGCCTGGAGTTCCGCATCGTCGATACCGAACTGCTCAGGGAGCTGCGTCGGTCGCGGGGCATCCACGTGAACCCGTGGACGCACTTCCCGCGGCTGATCACCTCCATCGACTGGCTCAAGCGCGATATTCCCATGCGGATGTTCCGGGACGTGCTACCGCTGCACCCCACCTATCCACGGCCCTTCGACATCGTCGTGGTGGACGAGGCCCACAACCTCGCGCCCACCGGATCGGCCCACTACGTGCTCGACAGTCAGCGTACCCAGGCCATCCGCACGCTCGTCCCCCACTTCGAGCACCGCCTGTTCCTGACGGCCACTCCCCACAACGGCTACCAGGTGTCATTCACCTCGCTGCTGGAACTGCTCGATCACCAGCGATTCGCCCGGGGGATCCCACCGGACCGGGAGCAACTCGCCCGGGTCATGGTCCGCCGGATGAAGGGCGACATCGTGGACTGGAAGGGCGAGCCGAAGTTCGCCCGCAGGGAGATCGTCTCGATCGAGGTCGGCTACACCGACCAGGAGCGCCGCATCCACCGAGCCCTGGTCGAATACTCACGACTGCGGCAGGAGGCCACCAACGGAGAGGGAAACCGCTACGCGACCGAGTTCGTCCTCAAGCTGCTCAAGAAGCGGCTGTTCTCTTCCCCGGCTGGGTTCGCACAGACCCTCGAGAAGCACCGTCGCAGCCTCACGGAAGGCCCCAAGCGAGTCGAGCGGGGCAGGCAGGCGGTCCGGATCCTGCGGCGAGCGATCGGCGAGGCCGAGGAGGAGTATGCCGACGACTCCCGCTTCGAGGAATCCCTCGGTGAGGCGGTCGAGACCGCCGGCAGCCTGGTCGAGAAGCTGAGCCGGCGAGAGCTCGAGCTGCTCGACGGCATGACCGCTTGGGCCGAGCGAGCCCGGGGTCGACCCGATTCGAAGGTGCGCGCCCTCCTCGAGTGGCTGGAGGAGAATATCCGCCCCAACGGCGAGTGGAACGACCGGCGGGTGATCCTTTTCACCGAGTACCGCGCCACCCAGAACTACCTCGTGGAGATGCTCACCGCCCACGGCTTCGGCGACCCCGACCGTCTCATGACCATGTATGGGGGCATGGACGACGACCAGCGCGAGCAGATCAAGGCCGCCTTCCAGGCCTCGCCGGGGGAATCGGCCGTCCGGATCCTCGTCGCGACCGACGCTGCCTCCGAGGGCATCGACCTCCAGAATCACTGCAACCTGATGATCCATGCCGAGATCCCGTGGAACCCCAACCGGCTCGAGCAGCGCAACGGCCGCATCGACCGACACGGACAGCGGGAACGGGAGGTCCTCGTCCACCACTTCGTGGGGGCCGGCTACAAGGACCTTCCGGGCGGCGCCGAGATCCCGGTGGGAGAGCTGGAAGCGGACCTCGAGTTCCTCATGCATGCGGTCCGCAAGGTCGAGCAGATCCGGGAGGACCTGGGCCGCGTCGGGACCGTGATCGCCGAGCAGGTCGAGCAGGCCATGCTGGGGCGCCGGCGGCGTCTGGACACCGACACGGCGGAGTCCCAGGCCAAGGCCGCCAGGAGGGTGCTCGCCATCGAGAAACGCCTCCGCGAACAAATCGAGCGGCTGCATGAGCGCCTGCTGGAGAGCAGGAAGCGACTCCAGCTCACTCCGGAGAACGTCCGAAGGGTGGTGGAGGTGGGCTTGGAGATCGCGGGCCAGCCGCCGCTCCAACCAGGCGACCTCCCTGGTCTCGATCCAGAGGAGTCCCCGGTCTTCCAGATGCCCGCCTTCTCGGGGACGTGGAAGGTGTGCACCCAGGGCCTCGCCCACCCTCACACGGGCCAGCGTCGGCCGATCACGTTCGACCATCGAGTGATCGAAGGACGAGACGACGTCGTGCTGGTCCATCTGGAGCACCGGCTCGTCCAGCTGTGCCTGCGGCTCCTCCGCGCCGAGGTCTGGGCGGCGGACAGCGGCAAGCGACTCCACCGGGTCACCGCCGGCATCCTCCCCGATGCCGAGCTCGACACTCCGGCCGTCATCGGTCACGCCCGGCTGGTGGTGATCGGCGAGGATCGTCATCGCCTCCATGAAGAGGTCATCCGCGCCGGTGGTGTGATCCGCCAGGGCCGGTTCGCTCGTCTGAACGTTGGCCAGATCGACTCCGCCGTCGAGCACATGCGACAGGACCTGCCGCCCGAACCCCTCCTGCGAGAGCTCTGCGCACTCTGGCCCAAGCTCGAAGACTCCCTCGTCCAGGCCCTGGAGGCCCGGAAGGCCGACCGGATGCAGTACCTGCTCAGCACCTTGGAGCGCCGCCGCGACAAGGACATCGACGACATCACCCGGATCCTGGAAGAGCTCAGGACCTCCGTCGAGGCAGAGCTGGCAGGGGAGCTGGAGCCCGAACAACTCCAGATCTGGGCTGATATCGAACGAGAACAGTTCCGGCGGAACCTGAACAGCCTGCGCGCCAGAGTGACGGCCATCCCCGAGGAGATCGAGCGGGAGACCGAGGTCATCCGGCGTCGCTACGCCAACCCCGACGCTCGACTGTTCCCCGTCGCCCTGACCTTCCTCGTCCCGGAGTCGCTGTGCCGATGAAGCGCATCACTTCCCACCATGCCGAGTGGCTGGAGCTCCTGGAGGTCTCCGGCCCGTTCCTTTCCCTGCCCGTCTTGGAGCGCGTCTTCCCCCAGGGCCTCGATGTACACGATGCGGACCACGCTGCCAAGCTTCGACTCGCCCGCGAGGAGTGGGCCGAGGAGCAGGAGCGCTCCGTTCCCGACCCCGAGATCCACGACGCGTGGATCCGCCTCGTGCTCGCCGAGACGCTCGAGTACACCCCGGAAGTCCTCCTCGAACGGGCCGCCATCCCGCCGGAGCTCACGGCCGAGGTCGCCGAGCACCAGGAGACCCTCCGGCCCGACTTCGTCCTGTCCGATCCCGAAGACACCCCCACCACCCGCCGCGCCCGGCTCCTCCTCCAGGCCTACCCGCCGGCCCAAGGCCTCGATGGCCCCGTGCAAGCAAGCGAGTGGGCCGCGTCTCCCGCGACCCGCATGACGCACCTCTGCCGCTCTTTAGGTGTCCGGCTCGGCCTGGTGACCAACGGCGAGCGATGGATGCTGGTGGACGCTCCACGCGGCGAGACGCCTGCCTACGTCTCCTGGTACGCGTCGTTGTGGCCGCAGGAGCCCATCACGCTCCGCGCCTTCCGCTCCCTGCTCGGGGTTCGGCGGTTCTTTGGAGTCGACCCGTCGGAGACGCTGGAGGCGATGCTCGCCGAGTCCGCCACGTACCAGGCGGAAGTCACCGAGCAACTGGGTGCCCAGGTCCGGCGGGCGGTCGAGGTGCTCGTGCAAGCACTCGACCGGGCGGACACCGACTCGGGTCGACAGCTTCTCTGGGACGTTTCCGAGGCCGCACTGTACGAGGCGGCCCTCACCGTCATGATGCGCCTCGTCTTCCTGTTCTCCGCCGAGGAAAACGACCTCCTCCCCCTGAGCGAGGAGCTGTACCAGCAGTTCTACGCCGCCTCCACGCTTCGCGGGCAACTCAGGGAAGAGGCCGACCGGGTAGGCCTCGAGGTGCTGGAACGCCGCCAGGACGCCTGGAACCGCCTGCTGGCCACCTTCCGGGCGATCTACGGTGGGGTCGAGCACGACGCCCTCCACCTGCCGGCCTACGGCGGGAGTCTGTTCGATCCCGACCGCTTCCCCTTCCTGGAGGGTCGTCCGAGGGGCACCAGGTGGCGGTGGGTCGAGGCCCAGCCGCTCCCGATCGACAACCGCACCGTGCTGCACCTCCTGGATGCACTCCAGCTGCTGCAAATGCGAGGCAGCAGGGGCACCGAGGCGCGCAGGTTGTCGTTCAGGGCCCTGGACATCGAGCAGATCGGGCACGTGTACGAGATGCTCCTCGACCACCAGGTCCTGCGAGCGGACGCCCCGGGCCTCGGGCTGGTTGGGGCCAAGGGCGCGGAGCCCGAAGTCTCCCTCCAGCACCTGGAGCATCATCGAGCACGTGGCGCGACAGCCCTGCTCGAGTTCCTGCAGGAGGAGACCAAGAAGAGCCGCCCGACCTTGGAGAAGGCGCTCGCCAAACAGCCCGACCCGACGTGGGTGGAGCGGCTGCGGGTCGCCTGTGGGGACGATGCCAAGCTCCTCGAGCGGGTCCTCCCCTACCACGGCCTCATCCGCACGGACCCGTGGGGGGAGCCGATCGTCATCCGCAGGGGCTCCCTGTTCGTCACCTCCGGCACCGAACGCAGGGCAACGGGCACCTACTACACGCCGCGCGCACTGACCGAGGAAGTCGTGACAGATGCCCTGGAGCCTCTCGTTTATGAGGCGCCCGCAGAGGGAGAGCCGCGGGCGGAATGGAAGCTCAAGAGCGCCACGGAACTCCTCAGCCTCAAGGTCTGCGACCCAGCAATGGGCTCCGGCGCGTTCCTCGTCCAGGTGGTCCGGTGGCTCTCCGAACGCCTGGAAGAGGCCTGGAAGGAAGCTGAGGACGGCTTGGGCACAACGATCACGCCGGAAGGTGAGGTGCCGAGGGGAGCGCCGTCCGAGCTCGTCGTCCCTGCCACTGCCGAGGAGCGGCTCGCCCTCGCGCGAAGGCTCGTCGCCGACCGCTGCATCTACGGCGTGGACGTGAATCCCCTCGCAGTAGAGATGGCGAAGCTCTCCCTCTGGCTGGTCACCCTGGCCAAGGGGCGCCCGTTTTCCTTCCTCGACCACGCACTCAGGTGCGGGGACAGCCTCCTCGGCGTTCACGACCTCGACCAGATTCGCCACTTCCACGTCGAGCCCGAACGAGGGATGGAGCTGCACGCGACGCTCTTCGACCCCACGCGTCACATCGAGCCGGCCATCGAGGAAGCCCTGCAGCTGCGGCGTGAGCTGGAGTCCTTCACCGTCAGGGACGTTCACGACGCCGAGCAGAAGGCCACCCTCAACCGTCGGGCCGATGACGCTCTGAACCGAGCGCAGATGCTCGGTGATCTCGTGACCGGAGCCGCCATCTCCACAGCGAAACGGGGAGGCGACACCCTGGACGTCAAGCTCCGAAGCCTCGCCGACGAACTACCCTCGATCCTCGACCGCGCAGGGACGGCGGCTGACGCGAATCTCCTGGCAGAGGCGCAAGTCATGCTCAATCAGGGGAAGCCACCCTTGACGCCCGACCGCCGGACCTTTCATTGGCCGGTGGAGTTCCCTGAGGTGTTCCTGAGGGATCGGCCCGGATTCGACGCAGTCATAGGCAACCCTCCCTTCCGAGGAGGCAAGAAGATAAGCGGAACATTGGGGTCGGACTACCGCGAGTACCTTGTGGAGCACTTGGCAGAGGGACGGAAGGGGAACGCCGATTTAGTCGCCTACTTCTACCTTCGAGCTAGCAGGATGGTCCGCGAGGAAGGTCTGTTCGGTCTCCTTGCCACCAACACCATTTCACAAGGGGATACTCGGGAAGTCGGCCTGGACCAACTGCTAGCCGGTGGATGGTCCATCATCGAAGCCTGGAAGAGCCGCCCGTGGCCTGGGGATGCAAGCATCCAGATTGCGCAGGTATGGCTTCGCAACGGCGATTGGGACGGGCCCGCGACGCTCGACGGCATTCATGTCCGAGGAATCACGTCTTCGCTCGATCCGAAGTCCCGTATCAGTGGACCTGCCCATAGGCTGGTCGACAGCTTCGAGAAGGCCTTTATCGGGTCCCTGCTGAACGGCATCGGCTTTATCCTTCAGCCGGAAGAGGCCGAAGAACTCCTCCGACTCGATCCCAAGAACCGGGACGTACTCTACCCGTACCTGAATGGGGACGACCTCAACTCAAGCCCGACCCACTCTCCAAGCCGATGGGTCGTCAACTTCTTCGACTGGCCCCTGGAGCGGGCAGAGGAGTACCCGGACTGCTTGGCCGTAGTGAGAGAGCGGGTCAAGCCTCAGCGAGACCAACTAGGCGAGAGCAAGCGGCGAGAACGCGAAGCCTGGTGGCAGTTTGAAAGGCGTGGTGTGAATCTATACCAGGCGATCGAGAGGCTTGAGCGCGTCATTGCCATAACGAGGTTGAGCAAGACAGTCACTCCTGTCTTTGTCCCTGCTGGGATCGTCTATAGCGACGCTACAGTTGTCTTTGCGTACGACGATGAAGGTCATCTCGGGCTGATGACAAGCGCCTTCCATTGGTGGTGGGCGGTCAGGCGTGCTTCCACCATGCGGACCGACCTCCGGTACACACCAACCGATTGCTTCGAGACCTTTCCCCATCCCAGGCTCACAGAGGAGGTCGCCGGCATCGCCAATGCACTCGACGAGCATCGTCGGCGCCTGATGATCGAACGCAACGAGGGGCTCACGAAGACATACAACCGGGTCCACGACCAAACGGAGTCTGCGGCCGACGTCCTGACGCTGCGCGAGCACCACGTCGGGCTGGACCATGCCGTTGCGACTGCCTACGGCTGGAACGATCTGGATCTCCATCATGACTTCCACGAGACGCCCCAGGGGATCCGCTACACGGTCAGTTCCGCGGTCCAGATGGAGATGTTCGACCGGCTGCTCGAGCTGAACCATCAGCGTGACGCGGCGGAGTCGGCGGGGGTCCGGCGGGGAGGACGACGTTGACAGATCGTCAGCTGCCGGCATCGCCCGACGGCTCCGAAGCGGCTCCACGTGTCGTACCCGGGAGTCAGACTGGGGGGATGGTCGGGGCGCCGCAATTCGAGGTCAGGGAGGAAATCTTCGACGCCGTTGTCCGAGACCTCCTCGGACCGGCAGAGGGCCCTAATGAGGAGTTCCCCACGTCGTCGGCCTCTCCTCGGGACCGATACCTCCTCGGGCAGCTGGCTCCGCGTGGTCTTCTCATCGAGCCCGAGGAGTACGAGGACGTGGGCAGGGCAGGGGACGAGACACTGGAAGAGGGGCAGCCCGAGACGGACACGCTTTCGTCCCGAAGCTTGATGCCCTCCTCGCTGGGGATGACGTTCGCGGTGGACGGTGCAACCGATGCCATTGAGGTGACTGCAAGCTGGGGCCGGTACCAGCGGGCGAAGAGCGAGACGCTGCTCACCGAGTCGGGGACAGCGAGGACCGTGTGGAAGCGGGTCGCCGCCGGCGGTACGAGGGTGCTCGGGCTGAGCGGAGGACCCATGGTGCGAATCGCGCCGGATGATCACTTCCCAGACGTCATCGTGGAGGGGGCGATCCGGCGAGGCGAGCAGGGAGACCGGGTCGTCACCCTGTTCCTGGTCAACGGGCAGACCGAGCCGGAGACGAACCAAGAAGAAGCCTGGCTCTTCCAACCCGAGCTGCGAGTCTCCGCCGTCGACGGATCCGCAGTGTTCCGCCGCCGACCAGGTCTGGGACTCCTTGGGAGCGAGGACAGCCTGGACGCCGAGGAGCGCCGGCTGCTTGCGATGCAGTACCGCGGGCACGTGGAGTTCGCGGTTGGGCACGGGGTCGGAGTCCATGCCGAGCCCGATTCCGGAGACCCGGATTCGGCGCGCTCGATCGCCACTCGAGTCGTCCCGTTCCATAACGTGCCCGACACGGAGGCCCGCGACCTTCCCGGTCTCGACGGGCTCGTCCGGGACATGAAGGAACTCTCTGAACTCGATGGCGAGTCGCTGGTCTCGGGACTGTCGGTGCTTCCTGATACATACGAGGCCTGGATCAGGAAACAGGAGGATCGGGTCGAGAAAGACGAGCTCGCTAGACAAGGACACGAGAGCGCGGCCAAAGTGGCCATCGAGCGCTGCCGACGCGCACTCGCTCGGCTCCGCGAGGGGATCGAGGTCATCGGCACCAACCCCCTGGCCTTGGAGGCGTTCCGGTTCGCCAACCGCGCCATGTGGCTGCAGCGCATCCACAGTGAGTACGCCCTGCGCCGCAGACGGGGGGAAGGCGTCGAGCTACAAGACTTGGACCGGCCCGAGTTCCGGTCCTGGTATCCCTTCCAACTCGCCTACGTCCTCGTCGCCCTGCCGAGCATCACCGACCCGACCCACCCGGACCGGACCGACCCCATCGGGGCCCTGGCCGACCTGCTGTGGTTCCCGACGGGTGGCGGCAAGACGGAGGCATACCTGGGGGTGGCGGCGTACACGATCGGCCTGCGCAGGCTCCAGGGCGACCTCGGGGGCTACGACGGCCGTTACGGGGTGGCCGTCCTCATGCGCTACACGCTGCGTCTGCTGACCATCCAGCAGTTCCAACGAGCGAGCGCCCTCATGTGCGCGATGGAGGTGATCCGTCGCAAGGCCCTCGAAGACGGCGACCCCAAGTGGGGGCTGGAGCCCTTCCGGATCGGCCTTTGGGTGGGAGCTCGGGCCACGCCGAATTCGACTGCGGATTCGGCCGCAGCCATCAAGGAAGCGCACAAGGACACCTGGAGCCGGGGCGGCACGGGTACTCCAGACCAGCTCACCAACTGTCCCTGGTGCGGCTCCAAGATCGAGCCCGGCCGGGACCTGATCGTCGACAAGGACATCGAGCGAACCATCACTTACTGCTCGGACAAGTTCGGTCGCTGCCCCTTCTCCCGAAGGCAGGCCAAGCGAGAGGGCCTCCCGGTCGTGGTCGTGGACGAGGAGATCTACAAGCTCCTCCCTGCCCTGGTCATCGGGACCGTCGACAAGTTCGCCCAGATGCCCTGGAAGGGGGAGGTGGCGACGCTCTTCGGTCGAGTGAGTCGACGTTGCCTGCGTCACGGCTTCCTGAATCCGGAGTCCAAGGACACGGGTCGGCACAACAAGAAGGGCGATCTGCCGGCGGTCGAGCCGGCGGAGCTGCCACCCCTGCGGCCCCCCGACCTCGTCATCCAAGACGAGCTGCACCTCATCAGTGGGCCGCTCGGCAGCATGGTCGGGCTCTACGAGACTGCCGTGGACGAGCTCAGCGAGTGGGAGCTCGGCGGGAAGACGGTTCGGCCCAAGGTGATCGCGTCCACCGCCACGATCCGGCGAGCGAAGGACCAGGTCCACGGAATCTTCCTCCGCGAGGTGGAGGTGTTCCCACCTCGGGGGTTGGACATCGACGACAACTTCTTCTCGCGCCAGCTGCCGATCTCGCCCGAGCATCCGGGCCGCCGGTACTTCGGCATCTGCGGGCCAGGCAGGAGCCGGCCGGCCGTCCTCATCCGCGTCTACGTCGCGCTCCTCGCGGCTGCGCAGCGCGCCTACCAGGATGACGGGCAGCTTGCCGACCCGTGGATGACGCTGGTTGGCTACTTCAACTCCCTGCGGGAACTCGGTGGGATGCGTCGACTCGTCGAGGACGATGTTCAGACGCGGGTCCTGCGAGTGGTGCGGGATGAGGAGCTGCGCCGACCGGGTCTGGTGGGGCGCCAGCTCCGGAACATCGAAGAGCTCACGTCTCGGCTCTCCTCGTCCAGGATCCCCCGGATCCTGGATTGGCTCGAGGAGGAGTTCGACCCGGTGGCCGATGCCGAGCGGGAGGCTGCTCGGAAGCGCAAGGAGACCCCGAGACGCCGCCCCGTCGACGTGCTGTTGGCGACGAACATGGTCTCGGTCGGGGTCGACGTCCGTCGTCTTGGGCTCATGGTGGTGGCGGGGCAGCCCAAGAACACGGCCGAATACATCCAGGCGACCGGCCGTGTCGGTCGTGTCTCCCCCGGGTTGGTGGCTACGGTGCTGAACTGGGCTCGGCCTCGGGACCTGTCGCACTACGAGCGTTTCGAGCACTATCACGCGACGTTCTACCAGTACGTGGAGGCCCTGTCGGTCACGCCCTTCGCCAAGCGGGCGGTGGATCGAGGGCTCTCTGGGCTCCTCGTTTCCCTTCTCCGCCTGGACGTCCCGGAACTCACACCGAACCTTGGGGCCGGCAGGCTCGACCGGAATGCTCCATACACGAAGGAGGTGGTCGAGGAGATCGTTCGCCGGGCCTGGAACGTCAGCTCGCAGTTCGAACTGAAGGAGTTGATCGAGACGACGTTGGAGGCCCGACTCGACGAGTGGCGGCACGAGGCGGAGATGGCGGGCAGGACCCTCGTCTACAAGGCGACCAGGAGCGCAGGGGCTGGCGGGGAGGCGGCATCGCTGTTGAAGTCCCCGGACGTGCAGGGTTGGGAACCCTTCACGCTGCTGAACTCGCTGCGTGACGTGGAGCCCAGCGTGTCCCTGATCAAGGTCGATCGCAGGGGCGACTCGGGGCTTCCCGGGTGGAGGTCGGCCGAGGAGCCGGAGGGGCACGGATGAGCGCGATGACCCCGACCCGGGTGGGGGAGATACGCCCCAGCCAGCTGCTGTGGAGTTTCGGCATCGGCGCCGTGGTCGACCTCCCCAACTTCTCCGTGATGGTCCTCGGAGCCGACGACTGGGAGGAAGCCAGGGGCCAGGCCATCGCCGAGGAGCGGCTATTGGTGGCCATTCGGCGCAGCCTGGGGCCGCAAGTCGCCCGGCTGCTCGCGCCGCCGCCTGCGCCGCAGTCCGAAGGCCCCTACGACCCGTTCGGTGAGGCCGCGCGGATCGGCGTTCCGGTCTCCACCTTCCCGGAATGGTTCCGTTGTCCGATCTGCCAGCTCCTCGCTCCGCTGGAGACCCGCCTGTTCGAGTTCAAGCCCAATCCCTATCGCCCGGACCTCGCACGGTATGTCCACGCGCTCTGCAGCCGAGCCAAGGGCAAGCCGCCGACCGCCGTCCCGGCGCGTTTCCTGGTGGCATGCGAGCGGGGGCACATGGACGACTTCCCCTGGGTCTACTTCGTCCACCGGGGCCAGCCTGGTTGCACCGGCACGTTGAAGTTCTACGAGGTCGGCGCCTCGCTGGAGACCGCCAACCTGTGGGTGGAATGCAACGAGTGCGGCAACAAGCGCTCGATGGTGGAGGCCTTCGGCCAGCGCCAGGGGTCGGGCCTGCCGGCATGTCGTGGACGACACCCCCACCTGCGTGAGGCCTCGGGGCACTGCCCGGAGCCGCTGAAGGCCATCCTGCTGGGGGCGTCGAACAGCTGGTTCCCCGAGACTCGTTCCGTGCTGTCGGTTCCCACTCATGCCGGAAAGCTCGCGCAGCTGGTGGAGGAGAAGTGGCTCTACCTCGGGAACGCGACGAGCCTAGAGGTGCTCAGGGCCTTCCTCAACTCACCTGGGTTCAGCGAGTTCGCCACGTTCGACGAGCAGGAAGTCTGGCGAGAGGTCGAATCTCGGCGGACAGCGGCAGAGGAGGGCGTAACCGGCGGCGACGAGGAAGCCGACCTCAAGGGCCCCGAGTGGGAGGTGCTCTCGCGGCCAGATCCCGGCCTGAACGGCAAGGACTTCTGGCTCTCCGAGGTCGAAGCGCCCCGGAAGTTCGCCGACGTGGTCGAGTCCGTGGTGTTGGGGGAGCGGCTCCGCGAGGTCGACACCTTGATCGGCTTCACCCGGCTTCGGTCCGCGGGGGAGTCGAACCCAGGAGAAGCGCGCATTCGCCGAGCCCCACTCGCCAGCCAGCCTCCCAGGTGGGTTCCGGCCACCGAGGTTCACGGGGAGGGAGTCTTTCTGAGGTTCCATCTGCGTCGGATTCGCGAGTGGGCGGGGAAGGATGGCTCCAAGGCGCGGGAGAGGCTGCTGCGCCAGGCCCACCGGGGATGGCGCTCGGCACGTGGGCTCGACCCACCCGAGGTGGACTTTCCCGGAGTCGTCTACGCGATGCTGCACTCATTCTCCCACGCGCTGATGCGGGAGTTCTCGCTGGAGTGCGGCTACAACTCGGCGAGCATCAGGGAACGGATCTACGCGCCGACCGGGGAAGAGGTCGACAGGGCCGGCATCCTGGTCTACACGGCCGCGCCCGACAGCGAGGGAACTCTCGGGGGCCTGGTGAGCTTGGGCCGGCCAGCAGAGCTGGAGCGGCTGCTGGGCCAGGCGTTGGAGCGTGCGAGGCTGTGCGCTTCGGACCCCTTGTGTTCGGAGCACAATCCGAGCAAGGACGGAACCCTTCATGGTGCGGCCTGCCACGCCTGCCTGTTCGCTCCCGAGACCTCCTGCGAGATCGGTAATCGATACTTGGACCGAACCGTGATCGTCCCGACGTTCCGTTCGACAGCCAGTGCCTTCTTCGGGGCGAACCCTGCGTGAGACCCGAGCTCGCCGCCCTCCTCGACCACATTTCGCTCGTGGGCCAGGAGCTATCGCCCGACTCGGTGGGCCGTCTCGCCGACCGCATCGCCCGGGTTCCCAGTGCCATCGCGGCGGGCCGGCTCTCCGCATCCACGCCACGAGAGCGCGTGCTGCTGCATCGATTGGTCGAACTCTGGTCTCAGGTCGCCGACCTCGACGCAGCAGCGCTCTCCCTGGCGCTGCGAGCAGCGCAACGAACTGCTGCCGAGGTAGCCGGGCAGCAGACGGTCGAGCTCGTCTGGACTGGCCCTCGGACGGACGAGGTCCCCGTGCGGCGGAACGACCAGGCTCTGCGAGAGGTGATCGCGAGCGCGGAACGGGAACTGCTGCTCGTGAGCTACGCGGTCTACAACGTGCCCAAGATCGCAGAAGGTCTGGCGGCGGCCGTCACACGCGGCGCCGCGGTACGGCTGGTCCTTGAGTTCCAAGGCGCAGCGGAGGGAGACCAGACCTTCGACCCGCTCATCGCCCTTGGCGAGCTTCCCGAAGGAGTCCACGTCTTCCATTGGCCGTTCGAGAAGCGACCCCAGTTCGGAACCGGCGGCAAGCGGGGCTACATCCACGTGAAGTGCGCCGTCGCCGACCGCCATCTGGCCTTCGTGTCGAGCGCGAACCTGACCGCCTACGCCATGGGGGCCAACATGGAGCTGGGCGTGCTCATCCGAGGCGGCCTGGTCCCGCAGCGAATCGCGGCGCACTTCGAGCAGCTGGTCTCCAAGGGCGTGCTCAAGCCGCGGTCCCGTCCTGAGGGGGTCGTCAGAAGTTCCGTCCATAACCCAGGGTAATGTCGGGACTATCCTGATCTCGGGATGGCCCGGTGGCATGCCCCGCACAAAGGTGGCGATGATGGCGGAAGGTGTTGGGTGAGGACTGGCCGGGTGCAAACGAGTGAGAATTGGGTGGTGAGGGTAAGCGCTACGGTTGCACCTGCGAGCGGGGTCGTCATGCCGATGGGGTAGTCGCTGAGGCGACGCATCGTTGCCTGTCGGTGGCACTGGTGGGAACAACAGCTTGCCTGTCGCATCCTGTGTGACAACCGTCGTTCCTGCCGGTTGACCAGCACGCACACCCTCATCCGGTCGCTCGCGGTTCGTTGGCGAACAGTCGCAGCAACGCCACCTGCTCAGGCGTCAGCGCGAGCGGCGACCGGCCGGTCGGGGGGAAGACCCGAGCGGCCTCCGCGTCCGCCTTCCGCAGGCTGGTGGCGATGCCGATCTTGACCCCCCGCCCGTGGAGCGTTGCCACCAGCCGGGCGATGTCGAACAAGTAGACGCCGGTGATCCGCCACGGATGGTGACGCACCCCGGCCGGCGTCTTCCGTGGCGGGCCGGTGAGGACCAGGTAGTGGTCGCAAGGATGCGGGCCGATGTCGATGCCGCCGAGGATGTCGCCGTAGGTCTTGATATTGACGGTCTTGCCCCGTTGAGGGCCGGAGCGGAAGGTGCCGTCATAGCCGGGCTGGGTCGCCGAGGCAGACAACTCGATGTCGAAGATGCGCGCGGCGATGAACTCGCCTACGTCACCGGGCCTGGCGGATCGCCCGACGATCTGGGCGATCTTGGCGTCCAGCCCGTCGCGCTGGTGCAGCAGGTCCGCCAGTCGCGCCAAGTCGTCCGGCACCGCCTTGCCTCCATGACCCCAGGCCATCGCACCCCGCTCGGGGCGCCTCGGATGGTCTGCGTAGCTGTGGCCGGTCGCGCCGTGGCCATTGGCGACACCGGAGGTGGCATGGTTCCGCGCAGGACGCACGCTGTCCAGCCTTCAGGCGGATGACAGCAGGCTCGCGGGTCTTTTGGCAGCGGTGGGTATTGCATCGCGTGTCGGCGGAGTTCCGGAACCGGCGGCCGGTCTTGCCGTGCGGCCAGCCTGCAGCATTCGTCACCGAAGTGCCGTGACAACTCGTGCAGGAAGCGGGAGGCTCTCGAGCCACCGGCCTCGAGCGGAGGATGCGATGACGACGGTGCCTCTGTGGGTCTACAAGTGCAACGCCCGCAACCCGCCTCCTGGCGTGGTGGTGGCTGACTGGGAGCAGTTCTTCCGGGAGGGGCGCCGGGAGTGGGGCAGCACCCAGGCGATCCGCAGCGCAGTGAGCTTGCGGGTCCTTCGTGAGGAGATGGCGGAGGGAGATCTAGTGCTCGCGATCCAGACTGACCGTCGCGCGGCGATGGGCCTGTGCCGAGTGGCCGAGTTCGACGACTACCGTGGCGCTGATGGCCGTTGGGAGCGTGACGTCATCCTCGAGTCGCTAAGGCGATTCCATCCGCCGGTGCGGCTGTATGAGCTGAAGAAGGCTCAGCGCGCCCTCACGCAGGTCAAGGCGTTGCAGCAAGGGCCGGTACAGACCCTTTATGCCACTACGCCCCGCGAGGCCCGGATCTTATTGGAAGCGTGCGGCGTCGAGCCCGGCATGCTCATTCGGGGTCGGTCGTGAGCGGTCGCGTCGACTGGGCTCGGGTCACCGCCGAAGCCGTCAAGATCTTGGACTGCGGCTTCTGCTCGCAGCACGCTGATGATGCTGCCCCCCAGCCGTTCTGGGTGGGGGAGGCGTACCAGCTCGGCGGTCTGGTCCTGGTGGCCCGCAATCCCGCCAGCAACAAAGAACTGCCAGCAGCCGCCAAGCAGCTCCTGCGGGAACTGCACCGCGACCGCAGCCAGGCCGCCTTCGCGACTTGGTCGCGCTGGCGAATCGCCCACATGATCGGCGGGCCGTGGACGCAGTGGCGGCGTGCCTTCGAACCAGCCGTCCACGGCTTTGCCGTCCCCGAGCAGCTCGCCTGGCTCAACGTCGTCCCCTTCTGTACAAACGACAACGCCGTACCCACGAAGGCGATGTTGGCCCACGGCCGCGCCGAGCATCTGGCGCCGATGCTGGCGTTACTGCGGCCCGACGCAGTCATCACTCGCTACCAGGATGCGGGGCTTGCCGTCGCCCAGATTCCTGGGCCGTGGCAGCACGCCGAGGCGTTGTGCCTTGATGGCCGGGTCGCTACGAAAGTGGCCGTGGTGCGCGTGCGCAGCGCGTTGGCGGCGCGCGGCATTCGCGCAGCGAGTGCATCCGACCAGTCCGACACCCCGAACATAAGCCCAGCGCCGTCGACCGCCCCCAGCCCCGAAGTCTCAGGATCTGGGGAGGGCGGGCTGGAGGGGGTCCGAAGTGGCCTGCTCGCCGCGCTGACCGCGACGTCCGGGTATCCGCCGGCTGGACGGGCCGGCTACACCTCGGTCGGGGACCGCCCTATCTGGGCATTTGTCGACCGTCGTGTCAGCAGCGTCTTGGTCAAGTTCCGCGTCGCGCCGCCCTATCGGGTCGCCAGTGCGGTCGCGGCGCGGCTCGGCGATGCTGGCATGGCCGCAGAGGTCAAGGATGTCCGTTCCCGGTCTGGGAGTACGCGCTTGTGGGTGTTCCTTGAACGGCCTGCAGATCTGGCCAGTCTTCAGGCGGAGTTTCACCAGCTTTGGTTGGACTACCAGCGGCTGAAGTAGCATCGGTCAGGATCGATCCATTCCAAGTCCGAATCTCGACCTGATCACTCGGCCGGGAAGAGCTGCACTTGGCCACGAGCAGGCGCGGGACCGGAGATCGGATTCCCGGCCACGTCGCGATGAGCCCAACCCAGCTCCATGAGTCGGATCATCATCGCAGTGACGCTCACCACGAAGGTATCGGCGAGTGCGTAGACCGGCCGCCAACCGCTCCAGGGCTTGTTCGGGATCTCCTCCCGCACCCTATCCGCAGGCATCAGCAGGCGAGCGGCGAACATCTCAGCTTGGCGCTCAGCAGGGTCCGTCGAGCCTCCGCGGCACCACACGCGGCCGTCTTCCAGGAGGCTCAGAGTGCCGGAGCGGGCCGCCTCGGCATGGAAGAGCCAGTGTCCGATCTCGTGGCCGAGGGTGAAGCGACGCAGGCGACCGCCGTTCGCCTCCAGGTCGGACAGGTGACGCTCGTTCAGGACGACGCACTTGTCGTTAGGGTCCAGCAGGCCAAGGGCTCGGCCACGCTCGTCGTCAGGGAGTTCCTCCCAGACCAGTCCTAGACCCAGGCGATCGACCAGCTCCTCGACATCGAAGCCGGGCTCGAGCTCATGCGCACGCCACAGCTCGGCTGCGCGTGCCTCCAGAACGGCCTCAGGGATGTACCTCATCGTCGTGGTCGAGTGACCCCGGCGCTGCGGTAGACCTGCTGCAGCTCCTCATCCGAGAGTGTTGGGAGCCGCCGAAGGAGAAGCGCGAACTCGCGATCCTTCGAAGCCCGCTGTCGCAGCTCGGCGGGGATCTTCCCCGCCCGTGCGAGCAGTTCTTCCGGATCGGCCCCGTAGAGCCTGGCGAGCCCGCGGACCGTCTGCTCCCCGGGTGGCTCCCCCCGGTCGTTTTCCAGTTTCGAGAGGTACGTGAAGTCGATCCCGAGCTCCGCCGCCACCTTCCGCTGCGTGAGCCCCTTCCCTCTCCTGAGCTGCTGGATGCGCCTGCCGAACGAGATCTCCGTGGACGTCTGGTCGGCCTCCGCCATGCGCAACCTCCCCAGGTTTGACGTCCCACGCAGAGTTGCAGTAGACTCCCCAACATCAAGTTGGACACGCTTCCTTCAACCTGGAGCCTAGCAGGGTCCGACGGGCCACGGAAGCGCCATGGTGCGCGCTCGTCGCGGAGCGGGCCAGCGAGGGATCGGAGGTGACGGAATGGCCGACGCGGAGAAGGGCACGCAGGTGGCGGTCCACGTGTTCGTGAACCGTAAGAAGGTGGACCTCGAGACCGACCAGATGACGGGGGCCGAGCTCTTGGAGGCGGCTGGCTTCCAAGGGCAGGTATGGGACCTGTTGCAGCTCCAAGGCGAGGGCGACCCCACGGGTGGGACCGTGATCCTGGCCGACAAGGTCCTGGAGCTCAAGAACGGCGACCGGTTCCGGGTCATCCCTGGGAACCGCACCTTCGGGTGCTGACATCGATGTCGGCGCTTGAGGAGCTCCGCCGCCACGCCGACGAGCTGGCGGGGGTGATGGGGGTCCGGGTCCGACTGGTCGAGGCGGGGATGCAGCTCTACGCGGTGCTGGACAAGGTGTCCCTGCCGACCGGTGCCTACCGGGTGGGCGCCACCGACGCGCTGTTCATCACCGACCAGCAGTACCCGCTGTCGGCCATGGACATGTTCTGGACGGAGCTCGGCGTGCTCCGGCTGGACGGGAGCGTCCCGGCCGGAGCCGACTCCATCGAGACCTACCTGGAGCGGCAGTGGCGTCGGTTCTCCTGGCACCGGAACGGGGTGTGGAACCCGGCCGGCAACTGCCTGCTGGATCACTTCGAGTTCATGCAGGCCCGCTTCGCCCTGGACGTGCCGAAGTGAACCGCCTCGCCCTCCTACAGGTAGATGTCGAGGAGATCACCGACGTCCTTGGCGCCAGCGCCCCTCGGGAGAGTGGGTGCTTCCTCCTGCTCAGGGAGGGGCGGGGTGCCCAGGGGCACCGCTTCCTGGCGGTGGACCCCATCCTCCCGCCGCCCGACGCCTGGGAGGCGCAGAGGCTGGGTCAACTCCGGCCGAGCGCCCGCTGGGTCTCGGCGGCGATCAGCCGCGCCGTGGAAGCGGGGGCCGGGCTGCTCTTCGTCCACTCCCACCCGGACCCGGGCCACCCCCTCGGCTTCAGCCCATCGGACCGGAGCGCGATCCTGGCCCTGGCGGAGACGATCGGCCCGATCCTCGACGGCCTCTTTGCGGCTGCCGTGGTGCACCCGACGGGATGGGCGGCGACGGTAGCAGTGGACGGGGAGCTGGACCCGATCGAGCGGATCGTGGCGGTCGGGCGAACCCTACGAGTGCTTTCCCCGCCCGCCCCGGCACCCCGACGGCGGGCCACAGACATCCCGGCACTGGACGACCGCCAGCGGGATGCCCTCGGCATCGTGCATGAGCTCCTTCGTGAGCTGGATGTGGCCGTGGTGGGGGTCGGCGGCCTGGGGTCGCCGGTCGCCGAGCAGCTGGTCCGCATGGGCGTGAGGACTGTGACGATCGTCGACCCCGATGTCCTGGACACGCCGTCCAACGTCCGCCGGGTCTTCGGGTCGACGGTCGCCGACCTGCATGCCGCGATGCCGCCCTTGAAGGTGGATGTCGTCGGCCGGCACCTCGACCAGCTTGGGCTGACCGACCCTGTCCGGCGCGTCCGAGGCGACGTCAGCTGGGAATCGGTGTTCCGACAGCTTCTCGACGTCGACGTGGTGATCTCGGGGACCGATACCCACGGCAGCCGCGCCGTCATCAACGACCTCGCGAGCGCGTACCTGCTGCCGGTCATCGACGTGGGTGTGCAGGCCGGGGCGAAGCGGAACGGAGACCTGGCGGCCTTGGTCGCCGAGGTCCGGGTCCTCACGCCGGCCACCCCGTGCCTGTGGTGCAGGAAGTCGATCTCGGCCGACGTGATCCGGGCCGAGAACCTCCCGGCCGAGCAGCGGGCTCGGCTCGTCCAGGAGGGGTATCTGGTCGGCGGGGTGGGTGAGCCGGCACCAAGCGTGGTCGCCCTCACCGTCCTTGGGGCGGGCCTGGCGGCCTGCGCGCTCCTCGCCCTGCTCTCCGGGGAGGGAGACGTGTGCCCGGCTGGCTACATCATCGACGGGCTGATGGGAGACTCCATAGAGACGCAGCCGACGGAGCCGGTGCCGACCTGCCGGTGTCGTCAGCGGATCGGAACTGGTGACACGCAGCCTCCCCCACTGCTTGCTGACGATCTGGATCTGTAGGTCCGGGAGAGGATGATCGTGTCGAGAGCGAGATGGCAACGGCCCTGATCCTGGTCCGTCGGCCATGGTCGCCGCACACCGGCGTCACACTCCCCACTCATACTTGAGGCCGTGGTCATGAAGGTGTTCGTTAGCTCGGTGATCCGTGGGTTCGAGCCCTTCCGGGAGGCGGCGGTTGAGGCTCTGCGGGTCCTCGGCCACGAGCCGGTCCGCGCGGAGGACTTCGGGGCGTCTCCGGACTCGCCCCAGCAGGCCTGCCTGGCCGGCGTGCGGGCCTCCGATGCCGTGGTCCTGCTCCTCGGCGCCCGCTATGGAGCCCGGCAGGCCTCGGGGCGGTCAGCAACTCATGAGGAGTACCTGGAGGCTCGAGAGCGCTGCCCGGTACTGGTGTTCGTCCAGGAGGGCATGGAGTGGGAGCCCGAACAGGACGCCTTCGTCAACGAGGTCCAGGACTGGGCCGCCGGGCATCTCACGATGCGGTTCGCCTCCCTGGAGGAGCTCAGGGACGCGGTCATCAGGGCGCTCAGGGATCTCGAACTGTCCAGGGCCGTCGGGCCTGTGGACGAGGAGGAGCTGCTCGTCCGGGCCCGCACGGTGATGCCAGCCGCTCACGGCCTCGGAACGGCGCGGCTCGTAGTCGTTGTAACCGGAGGTCCCTACCAGCAGGTCATTCGCCCCGCCGAACTCGAAGATCCGGGGCTTGAGGACGAGCTCCTCCAGGAGGCCATGTTCGGACCGACTCGTCTGCTCGACCGCAGGGCGGGCACAGCCAGCCGGATTGAGGGCCACGCCCTTCTGCTAGAGCAGGGTGTTGCCGGGATCCTCCTCGATGAGGTCGGCACAGTGCGGATGGTCCACCCTGCCCTCCGGGATCAAGGACGGGGCCTGTCCCTCCCGGTGCTGATCGAAGAGGAGATCCTCGATCTCATCGAGCGGTCCCTTCGATTTGCCGGCTGGATCATGGACCGGGTGGATTCGCTGCACCGGCTCTCCGACGTGGCCCCGTTGGTCGGGCTGGTGGGAGCCGGGTACGTGGGGTGGCGAACCCGAGCCGAACACGAGCGGAGCCCTCACTCGGTCGAGCTCGGCATGGCTCGATCCGATCCGCTGGTCGTTGCCCTGTCTCCGGCCCGGCGCCACCGGTCCACCCTGAAGCTGGCAGCCAGCCGCCTGGCCGAAGACTTCACCGCACTTCTTCGTCGGGAGATGCGCCGAGGGCTCACGTAGGAGGTGACGGAGACAGATGGCAGGGAACGGATCGACTGTGGCCACCATGTCGGCGAACTCTGACGGTCGCTCCTCGAGCGGCGAGATCCGGAGGACGGCTCGAGGTACTTGGTCGTCGTGGATGGACAGCCGAGAGAGGCCTCCCGCAGGCTTACGGGAGGCCGCGCACACGCTCGCCCGGCTCATCACTGACCGGCTCCGCGGCGGGTCGCGGGATTGGGGAGTTCGAGCCACGTGCAGCCGAGGGAACTTTGCAGTCGCGTTCGGCAACCTCGCGGGCGGAGGCGGTGCACCAATCGACAACCAATGCCTCCGCCGGGTCCTGCCTCCCTCCCCACCGGACAACGTCCACGCAGGTGTTGAGCGGATGGCCAGAGTGATCAGAGAATGCTGCAAGTGACCGCTTTAGTCTGACTTGAGTGCAGCATGGCTGTGGACGTCTCGGTGCTCGAACTCTATTGCAGCGCAGGTGGTGCCATCTGGGCTGCCGGCCGATGCGACAACCTGACATCCTGGGCCGCGGGTAGCGACCGGACCGTGTCGAGCGCGAGGAGGGCATAGCTGCAGCGGTGCGCTCGGCGTATGCCGGGGCCGATGAGCCACAGGTATGGGACTCTGGTCAGCCATCGGCGCCAGGCGAGCTGCCGCGCCTCGTCCCCGCGTCGCCAGGTCTCCTCGCCGGGCTGGATCTCGCTGAACCGATGCCGGACCGCTTCGATCAGGGGGTCCAGCATGCCGGCGGCGCGCTTGGCCTCGCCGAGCATCGCGACTGTGTCTTGGTCGGTGAGCACGGCGAGGTCGAGCTGCAGGCTGTGCTGTGGCAGCTCGAACAGCACGCGGCCGGGCGGGTATCCGAGGCGGCGCACCAGCTCGACGTAGGTGGCGAGCTGCGGCAAGTACTCGGCGTTGTACCAGGCGCCGTCGCGGCTACGGGACAGCAGCGCCCATCGCCCGCCCAACGTTGGCCGGTCCAGGGTGTTGAACCTGCCGCCGCGCTCTAGGCGGATCAGCCCGCAGTCGAGCCCCTCGAAGAACAAGACGAGATCGGCGTCGTCGATGGCGTTGGGGGTTGGGATCAGGTCCGGCTGCTGCATGCGGTCGCTGTGGTCCTGGTACAGCTCGGCGGCCGCGCGGACCAGGAGGTCGTGGAAGCAGTGCTGAAGGGTCATCGTGCGCTCCTGCTCGGTGTTGCGGCCAAACTCGCCGTGATCGGATCGCCGAGGCTACGGCCGGCCCGCGAACGGGGCGCCCAAGGACGGCGTGACGTGGTGGAGGCCGGCCGCCCGGCAGGCGATCCGGTCCGCCAGCCGTCCGAGCTCGGCCAGCAGCGGGCCGGGTGGCTGTCGCAGGTCGACGGTGGAGACGACGATGTGGGTGCCGGCCTCGCCGACGACGTAGGTCACGGGTGCGGCCTCGCCGTGGGCGTAGACGAGGTGCCCCTCGGCCAGTCGCAGGGCCGTGCAGTAGGCGAGCATCTGGTAGATGTCGGGCTGGGGCGGTGCGTGGTCGGCCAGCGACTTGTACTTGATATCGATCACCGCGCGGCAGCGGCCCTGTGACCACCAGCTGAGGTCGGGGGTGATGGTGAGCCGCTCAGCCTGGTCCAGGGCCTGGTCGAGCTGGGGTCGAACCTGGCCGCCGTGGCGCTCCAGCGCAGCGCCCAGCTCAGCGGTGACGAAGTCTTCGAAGACGCGGTTCATGTCGAACAGGAACCCGATGCCTTGCCCGGTGCCGGTGGCGAATTCGGGCGAGTGGGCGCGCAGGGCCAGCTCGGCGAGCCGGACGGCCGGGAAGTAGCGGCGGTTCAGCCGCGTCCGCCGGATCGGCGGTCCCGGCATCATCAGGGGCGGGTCGGTGACGTCGCGGGTCAGGGCAAGCAGCCGTCGGAGCCGCCGGGTGGTGTCAGGTGCGACGCCCGGGACGCGGAGCAGCCGTCGTGCGGCAGCCCGCAGCAGCCGGTTCTCGTCGATGTCGGTGGTGTAGTCGTCGTAGCGGACCTCGACCGGCAGGGGCAGTCCGAAGCGGCGTCGCAGCTGGTCGGCTTCGCGGACCCGCCCGCGGATGGCCGGCTGGGCGTCCTCGACCGACTGGTAGCCCTGCAGCAGCCCGCGGGCAAGGGCACGCTCGGCGTGCCGGATGAAGGCGCGGACCAGCGCTTCGACCAGGTTGTCGGCCTCCTGGAAAGCAGGGTCGTCATCGTGCCAGCCGCGCGAGTCATTGGCGTAGCCGAGCAGGAACAGCAGCCGCGACACCGGGAGTTTGGGGCGGACCCACAGCTCGCAGCCGCGGCTGCGGACCACGCCGACGAACTGGGCGGCGGTCACGTCAAACCGCCCTACCGCAGTCAACGAGGGGGTGACCCGGACCGCCCGGGTTTGACTGAGCGCCAGCGCGTCGTCACGGTCAAGGTCCAGGCCTTCGGCGCGACCGTACTCGGCCAGCTCATAGCGGGTCACGGCTCATCCAGGTCCACAGGCTCGGCCTCCGGCTGCCCGGCAGTGGGAGAGCCGGCGGCGCGCAGCGCCAACAGGCCGAAGCGGGCCGGCACGTTCAGGTCGGCGCCGTAGAAGTGCTCCTCCAGCAACGGCAGGATCGCCGACCGCCAGATCCGGTCCAGGCCGGCTGGTGTGGCTGCCCGCGGGGTCATCAGGTAGGAGGGGCCGACGGCGATCTCGCCGTCGCCGAGGCGGCGGTTGAGTTCGTCAAGCAGGTCGGCCGCGGTCGGCGGGAGGCCTCGGCGGTGCAGCCAGCGTCGCAGTAGCCCCAGGATCGGTTCCTCGCCCGGGAAGAACGGCACGAAGGCGAAGCGTCGGCGCATGGCGGCGTCGACCAGGGCGATCGAGCGGTCAGCGGTATTCATGGTGGCGATCACGAACAGGTTCTTGGCCAGGGTGAACGGCTGGTCGGAGTACTGCAGCGAGATGGTCTCCTCGCGGTACTCCAGCAGGAAGTACAGCTCTCCGAAGACCTTGGCGAGGTTGGCGCGGTTCAGCTCGTCGATGACCAGCAGGTAGGGATGGCCGGGGTCGGCGGCAGCGCTGGCCGCCAGCCGCCGCAGCGGCCCGGGGACCAGCTCGAAGGCGATCGTGCCCGACCCGTCGACCGCGGCACGGGGCCGGAACCCCTCGAAGAAGTCCTCGTAGGCGTAGGAGGGATGGAACTGCACCAGGTCATAGACACCGCCGTCAGCGGTCAGATGCTCACACAGCGCCCTGGCCACGAAAGTCTTGCCGGTGCCCGGTGGCCCATAGAGGACGGCCTGGCCCTTCTCGCGCAGCAGGTCGATTGCCTCCTCGAGCCACGCGCGGGGCAGCAGCAGCTCGGCCGCGAGCGCGTCGCTTGCCGGTGCCAGCAGCGCCTCGGAGGGCAGTGGTGTGCTCGGGGGCGGCGAGGTCTCGATGCCGATGTCCACCTTGGCGAGCTCGGCGAACTCCCGGGCTGTCTCGGCGAGGTCGCTGACGGTCGTCTGCCCGCGCAGCTTGCCCTGCGCCAGGCGGGAGAGCCCCCCGCGGTCGATCGGAGCCTCGGGGTTGGCCCACTCAACCTTCCGCTGGCGACGCTCGCCCCGGTCGGCGTCCGGGTGCCAGGTCGGCTCCCCGGCGGCCACGCCGACGTACACACGTGACCCTCGCACGGTGACGACCAAATCCCCGACCGACGTGCGCCGCAAGAACCGCTCGAGGTTACCGGCCGTGCTGCGCAGCGTGCCGGGCCCAGCGTCCCCGTAGCCCTCGGCCACGGCCGCGACGATGGCGTCATGGGTCGCGTCAGCGTCCAGCGGCCCGGCGTCGGAGAACCCGATCGAGCAGTAGCCCTCCCGCAGCCATGCCGGCACCAAGTCCCGGCCGCCGACGTTGGCGCCGCGGACCAGCCAGCCGCGCACCGCGTCGCGGTCCAGCCCATCATCGCCCGTCGCAGCCTCATCCCCCTCGTCGACGGGCTCCACGGCGGCCGGGCGCCAGCGGCCCACCAACGGCTCGCGGTAGAAGTTGCCCGGCCAGCTGTGCTCGGCCTCCAGTGAGCGGCGGACCGCCAGCAGCTCGCGGTCGACGTCGTCGGATGGCTCGCCGATCCGGTCGGCGAACGCCCCGACGATGGCCGTCTTGTGGTCGCGGCTGAGGATCGGCTCGAAGGTGTCGGGGAAGACCAGGTGGAGCAGGGCGTTGCGCTGCGAGAAGGCCTGCCCAACCGGCACCGCAAAGGCGGTCTGCTTGAACACCCACGGGTCGGCCAGCGCCCGGCCGCGCTCCTCGGGATCCAGCGCCTTCCAGGCGCGGAGGAACTCCACCAGCCACGCCAACTGCCGCCACCGCAGCGTCTTCATGGCGACCCCGCCATTGGCCAGCCCCGGCCCAAGGGCCCCATCCAGGTCGGCGGCCAGCTCGACCGGCGAGGGGCCGATCGCCAGCACGGCGCGGATCAGCCGCCGCTTGGTGGCGCCCGTCACATCGCGCTGGATGAGCAGATGCAGGTAGACCAGCTCGGCCGCCAGCTGGATCGCCTCCCGCGTGCCGCCGCCAAGCTGCCGGCGCAGCTTGTCCAGGAAGCTGCCGGCGCCCTCCAGCGGGCGCAGCACGAACCGGCGGTAAAGCTCCTCGGCGTTGTCAGCCGTCCACACCGCCCGACCGGGGGCAAACAGCGAGTCGTCCAGCTCCAGCCCTGCCCTGACGATCCGCCGTGCCACACCATGAACCAGCTCGACTTCCTCACTCGAGAGATCTGGCACCTCACCCTCCTTCCCGACCGCTGCACATCGGCATTGCCGCGATGGCCATCCTCCCATCGCGGCCCTGGGTTGGGGAGGGCGCGCCATTGGCGCGTCCCGGCAGAGGCGGCCGATTATGATCCGCTGCGGCCCGCTCGGCGCGCGGCCTGAGGTGCTCGTTCTTCGCAGGGGTGCTTACGGACCGAACGCTTTTAGCGCGAGCCTCGCGATGGCGTTGTCACGATCCTGTCGCAGTGCCTCGCTAGTAGATGAGGGTCCCGCACAGCCGCCAGTTTCCAGGGGCACATGGCCAGCCTCGGCGCACTGCTGATGAGTCCCGGCCAAACGGTGAGCCATGCCGGTTCGGGATGACACCTGGTGAATGCGCCAGTGGATCGAGAGCACCCTTCGACACCTCAGGGGACCAGCTCGAGCTGGAACGCTACGCCGGCCGTACCTCGGTGTCGATGCGAGGTCTCGAGACCTGCTTGACGATTTGGCCTCGGGACATCATTGACGTTAGGCGTGGGTGGTGTTTGCCCTGACGTGGAGTCGGGTGATGGGGGTGGTGTCCGGCGGCGGGGCTTGATGGCGAGTTCTTCGTCGCCACGTAGGACCCGAAGGCAGGTGTCTTCGATGATGACGGTGACGAGCTTGCCGGCGTGGCGGAGGCCGAGCTTGAGCGGCTGGCGGGCGACCATGATCCGACCGCCCACAGCTAGCCGTCGGGGGCAGCGGCCACGCAGGAGATCGCACTGGTCTCAAGCTCGTGCAGATTCCGGCGGGGACCACGCACCTCCGGCCCGCCAAGGCCCAGCAGCCGGGTGTCACTGGTGGCCCACACCACCCCATCCGCGGCCACTGCCAGATCGCGTCCGTCGGCCTCCCAGCGATCGTCGGTGGGCTGGTTGCGCCGCGGATCGATGCGCCACACCGTGGCGGCCGCCGGGTCGCTGACCCACACCCCGCTGCTGGTGACCGCCACGTCACCACCTCCGGGCTCGTCCGGATCGGGGGAGCTTGGCGGCAGGCGCACCGTGGCGACCACCCGGTTGCTGGCAGGATCCACCCGCCACAGCAGGTTGGCGGCACCGCGCACCCACACCCCGCTCGGCCCGACCCCAACCGCGGCTGGGCGGCCCGGCAGGCGGACGGCCGCCGCGACTCGGTTGCTGGCCTGATCGATGCGGGTGAGCTGCCCGTGGCGCTCGCCCGCGCTACAGCACACCGTCCACACGCCGTGGGCGGCGGCGGCGAGCGCTTCGGCGGGCACCGACAGCGCCGTGGCGACCCGGGCCGAGCGCGGATCGATCCGCAACAGTCGTCGCCCAGTGGTGGTCGCGGCCCACACCGTCCCAGGCCCCGCCGCAAGCCGCACCACCGGTGGCTCGCTCGTTTCGATGCCTGGCACCGCTCGGCTGCGTCGGGTCACGGGGTCCACGCCCACAACCAGCCCGCCGGCGGCGACCCAGACCACTCCACGGCTGACCGCGATGTCATCGACCAGAGCGGTGCGAGCGATCCTGGTGATGCCGAGCGCAGCTGCCGGGCGGCTGCTGGTGGTCACCGCTGGACGATCTCCGAGCCGTGCGTTAGGTGGCCGGGTCGAGCCGCGCCATCTGGTCGTCGCTTCGCTCACACCACGTGCCCAGCTCCCCAGGACCCCAGCCGAACAGCCCCAAGCTCGCAAGCGCGGGAGCGATAAGCGCGCCACGGACACCGTCTACCGCCGCATGCAGCAGCCGCGGGTCGGACTCCAACCCGTACCACGGCTGCCCGCCCACGACGGCGCCGGATGGGCGGAACGCTCGCCACAGCGCGTACAGCTCACCGTGGGCAACGCCGGCGTAGAGGTTGTACGCGCTCGCATCGTCGAACAGGTCGAGCAGCACCTTCGCCCGCTCCGTGTAGCCTGGCACCGCCTCACCCTCGCAGACGGCGACCGGACCGCGGCGCCCCTTCACGCGCTCCAAGACCGGCTCCGCAATCCCAAGGTATTTGGAGTAGGCCCTCACCTTATCCTCGGTCTCACTGTAGCCGCTGGGCTCCTGGCCGGTTCCAAGGGCGACCGCCGTGCGTCGTGCCTCCACTGCGCTGGCCAAGCGGAGCGCCTGGAGTCGCGCGACGCGGCGCCGCGCTCCAAGCCGGGGTTCCAGCAGCCACAATGCTTGGCTTGCCGCCTCGATCACGGCACGGCTGAGGACTTCCACGGGTGAGGACGAGGGTGACGCGCGCAAGAGCTGGCTGATCGCCTGTGCTTGGCTGGCCGCGATGAGGCAGCTCATCTTGGCGGCGACAAGCGCGGTACGGACGGGCCGCTCCCCCCACGGCTGGTCCTCCGCGTTCCGCTCAGTCGAGTGGAGCTCCGCCGCGGCCTGGGAGCCGGGGGCAGGGTCGAGCCGGTCCACTTGGTAGCACGGCAGAACGAGGCGGACGGTGGTGTCGAGCACCTCTCGGAGTGCGTCGAGCCAGGCCTGCTCGTCAGCAGCGGTGGACACCGTGAGCCTCCCATCGCATCCGTCGTTGCCCGTTCCGCCAGTCCATGCCGAGCAACGTTAGCGGGCAGGCGGGACACTGTTGTTCGAATTCGATGCGAAGCCGCCGGCCCGGGCCGGGCTGAACAAGCGTTTCCCTGGTCGGGTCGCTCGATGAGCTGTAGGCAGACGGCTCCGGCGTGAGCCGCCAACGGGTTCACACAGGTTGCTGAACAGGCCGCCACGGAGGGCTATACGTTGTCAGAGCATTTTCGCGATGCTGTCAAAGGCCCCCTCTGGAGAGGGATACGATTGCCGCGATCCTCTGCATGCTCGAAGCCAGTGGCATCGCGCACCATGCGGCGGAAGGGCGGGGTGATACCGGCCTCTCGCCGATCCGGTTCAACGGCCCCGTGACATGCCCGACCGGATCGAGTTCCAGACCGATGCGGCTGAGCCAATCTCCGAGCACGTGCTCACCGGTCAGCTTCGCGGTCGTCCCGCAGAAGGCACAGGTAGCGGGCACGGGTCAGTCGCCTTGAGATGTGTCTGGGGTGACCCACGCTGGCGGGCGCTGTCCGGCCTCCCGGAGGAACCGCTCCACGTCGAAACGATGCTCGCCCAACCGTCGCTCGGCGGTCGCCAGCTCATCCTCGCTGAACAGTCCCCGGTACCACGGCAGCAGCACGAAGGCCTCGACGCTCACCTCCAGCCGACCATGCTCCCAAACGGTGGTAAAGCCATCCGACGCGTCACGGCCGCGCAGCAGGTGACGGGCAGCTTCCACCCCACCCAGCTCGCCGACCATCTGCACGAACCGCGTCGGGTTGTACCCGATCTCCCGCTTCAGCCGCTCGGCTCCCGCCACCATGTCGGCGTGGAACCGCCGTCCCGCTTCGCCGACCATCACGAGTGCCGGATGCGCTGCAGCAGCCGCCCGGAGCCGTCATCCAAGGTCCAGAATGACCACCCGTTGCGGTTCGGGCTGATCCCCGGCTTGTAGTGCGCCACCACCGCCCTGGCCGCTCCGGTCGGCGTCTTGAAGCTCCGACCTGCCAGCGGCCCCGACGTGATGTCGATCCAGTGCGGCCGCCCGCAAGCCAGCGGGCATGCCAGCGGCTGGCGGTCTGCCGGGAGTCCTGAAGGCGGCGGGCGACCTCGGCCTGGGAGTGGCCCTGTTGGAACAGGCGGGCGGCTTGGAGGCGGCGCTGCCGGGCGGCGGTGGGGCCGCGGGTGCCGGATGCGGGCAGCTTGGTGGCAGTGCGCTTGGCCATGACCATCGCCTCACAACACGAAGCCAGCGAATGTCACCTATTCTACGAGCCTCTGTCGCTGCCGCTATTCGTCACGAATACCCGAGCCAGCCGAAGCGTGCTCCGGATGGGAACGCAGGTCGCATCGGTGACTTCAATTGGTGTTAGATCCGGTCAGGCGGCCCAGGCCATCTCCGCGATGACGTCGGCAGCCATCCGGTCTCTGCCGAGCGTTGAGTCGCTGGTGGCGAGTGTCTGGGAGACCTCATTGCAGACAAAGTATGTGACGCCGTTAACGAATAGGCGGACGTCCTCTGCCTTGCGCGCTCGTTCGGAGATCTCCGAAAAGCCGTAGCCGTCCTCCGCCTTGGCGACATGGGTGAAGCCGTTTCGCATCATGCGGAAGTCGGTCCACTCCCGCAGAAGGTCGGCCCGCAGTGACGCTGGCATCATTTGGCGCGCCTCTGCCATGAGGGCAGGGCCTCGGCTTGATCGTGTTTGGGGTGTTCGCGGGAGCTCATGGAAGGCCGAGGAACGCCAGCGCGCGGGCAGGATCACGACCGATGTGGCGCAACCCGGCAGCGATCCGGGTCTGTC